>VFSW01008445.1_pt1 | contig 14796 bp, 15 predicted proteins | sample 5358111 | NCBI WGS metagenome assembly VFSW01 (sample SAMN11554181, study PRJNA540505) | mine drainage metagenome | isolation source: sediment from site ElyBrook_90M | place: USA: Ely Copper Mine, Vershire, VT | collected 2017 | reverse complement strand
TCTTAAAAGGTTCGGCTGAAGCCGAGGGGTTTGCTCCCAAAGATGGATACTAAAAGCAAAGGCCGGACCTTGGTAGCAACCAAGGTCCGGCCTTTTTGTTTTTGTTTATGGAAAACAGGGTGCCGACCTTGAGAGTACCCGAGGTCAGACCTCTATTTTCCCGCCGCCTTCGTCAGCACGGTGACCTTCGCCGCATGGGTCCCGAATTTGATTTCGGCCTTCGACTCCCCTACTTCTTTTATAGGATTTGCAAAATGAACGGCATCGGGCGCGATATCTATTCCGTGCGCTTTCTTGATCGCGGCCGCGACGACATCCGGCGAAAGCTGTTTGTAAAGATGACCCTTTTCGTTCGCTCTGGCCTCTACCTCAACGGCGGCTCCCTCCAATTTCTTGGCATGCGCGCTCCCCTGCGCGGCGCGCACGGTTTCCTTATCTGAAGCCTCTTTCATCAGCGCCTGGACTCTCGCGACCTTATCAGGAGTCGCCTGCTCGGCAAGCTTTCGAGGGATGAGGAAGTTGAGCGCGTATCCGTCGGCGACTTCCTTGATCGTTCCGTGAGCGCCTACCCCGCCGACATTCTTGAGGAATACCACCTTCATAACCCTATTCGCTGTCGAGTACCTTTACCGCCGCTTGCATCTGCGTATCCTGGCCCGCTTCTATCGCCGCGTCGCTCGTCGTCGCCATGACGTCCGGCACGAGCCCGGTATGCGGTATCTGCAAGCCGTCAGGCCCGAGCCAGCGGGCGACGGTGACCTTGAGCGAGGTCGTGTCCGTTATGGGGAAGAGTTCCTGCACGACTCCTTTGCCATAGGTATCGGTGCCGACCAGCTTGGCCACGCCGTAGTAGCGCAGCGCATCGGAGAATATCTCTGAGGCGGATGCGGAGCCGCCGTCGACGAGGATCACCGCCTTGAGATTGCTGTTGAAGATATTGTAGCCGAGCGAGCGATGCACGATGTTGTCCTGATGGCCGTCATAGTCTTCCGTGACGATGACGTCGCCGGTCGGCAGGAACCAGCTGGCCATGCTGACTGCCGCGTCGAGATAGCCGCCAGGATTGCCGCGCAAATCGAGCACGAGCTTGCTGTCGCCTGATTGCACGAAACTGCGCAGGGCGTCGCGGAAGAGATCGGGGGCGTCGGAGGTGAACTGCGAGACCGCTATCACGTAGATGCCTCCGGGCTGGGTCGAAGTCGTCACGATCGGCACGTCGATGACCGCGCGGACCACCTTGAAGATCTGCGGCGCGTTCCATCCCGCGCGGAGGATCGAGAGCGTGACCGTGGTGCCGGAGGGTCCGCGGATCTCGTCGACTGCCGTATTGACGTCGACGCCGGCGGTGGAAGTCCCGTTGATCGCTATGATCTGATCACCGGCCTTGATCCCCGCCGCTTCCGCAGGGGTGCCTTTCAAGGGCGAGACGACGGTGAGCACGTCGTTCTTGATGTCGATCTGCATGCCGACCCCGCCGAAGGTCCCGCTGAGATCCGAACTGAAATCCGTATTCTGTTGCGGCGGCAGGAAGAAGGTGTACGGGTCATTCAACGAGTCAGCCATGCCGCCGATCATGCCCCATATCTCCTGCTGTTCGACGCCTGCGGTTGTCGTCACGATAGGCGAGGTCGATGCCACCGCATCCGGTACGAAGTTGTCGTTGAGCGTATTCCACGCCTTCCAGACGGCTGAGAAATCCACATTAGAAGGCTCCGAGCTGTCATTGCTGATATTGGAGCTCTGGTCGGCCGCATGCGCCGATATGAGGAATCCCCCGCCGAAGCCTACCAGTAGGAAAAACACCGCCGCGAAGGTCGCTGAGCGCAGCGATAGGAAGTGCTTCCCGCCATGTTCGAACATACGAGCAGTATCTCACAATCCTCGTCGGTCTCAAAACGAGCCGTTATCGCGGCATGGATAGGCTTATCGGTATAAGAAGAATGCGGCCGCGATGATGGCGTATGCGCTCAAGAGGAGGAGCCCTTCGAACCAATTGCTCTCTCCGTCCTCGACGACCGTGTCGACGATGAGGACCGAAAGGATCAGCGCGACGAGCTCGAAGGTGCCGAATATCAGCGTCATATGCACGGGGAAGAATACGCTCACGAGCACCAAGGCGGGTGCCACGAACATCGCGATCTGGGTCGCCGAGCCGAAGGCTATCTGGAACGCGAGATCCATGTTGTCCTTGAGGGCTACGCGAATGGCGGAAGCGAATTCAGCGATATTGCCGACGACCGACAGGATGACGATGCCGATGAAGACCTGCGACCATCCGATGACAGCGACTACCGGCTCGATGGAATTCACGAGTATCTCGCTCGCGCCGGCTATGGCGAGCGTGGCGGCGAGGAGTACGAGTATGCTCGTCCATTTGCTCCAACGAGGGATGTAATCCGCCGCTTCGCGCGCATAGAGATGCTGATGCGTCCACAGCGAGAAGTACAGGCTCGCGGCGTACGCGATGATGAGGAGCGTCGAGACGATGACGCTCAAGGTCTCGACAGTGACGAGGTCGGTCGCGCCTGAAGTCGCCACGAAGATGGCGGGGATGATGAGCGCCGCGACCGCCAAGAGGAGGGTCGAGCCGCTCGCCTTGGCGGCGGTCGCGTTGAATTTCTGATGCTTATGCCGCGTGCCGCCGATGAATACGGCGAGGCCGAGGCCGAGCAAGAGATTGGAGAGTATGGAGCCCGTGATGGAGGCCTTCACCACGTCGACGAGGCCGGCTTTGAGCGCGAAGCCAGCGATGATGAGCTCCGGAGCGTTGCCGAACGTCGCATTGAGGAATCCGCCGATTGCCGAGCCGGTATAGGTCGTCAATTCTTCGGTCGCTTCCCCTATCGTCTTTGCCAACGGGATGATAGCGAGCGCCGCGCACGCGAAGATGACCAGAGATGGAGCCGCGACATACTGCGCGAGGACCGAAAGAGGCACGAATACGAGGAGCCCGTAGAAAATCTTGTCGGTCAGGGACATCCTTACAATTATATCAACCGGAATGGCGCCGCAAAAGGCATGCAGTCTGAGAACCTCGCCTGCCGTAAGGCATTCCTACTAATAAATCCGCCGAGCAGCTCCCGTAAACCTATCGCGTAAATCGTGTTCTCAGACTGCATGCCTTTTGCGCCGCCGCCGCTTCCCTTCTACGTATGAATCCGAATACTGTATAATGGCCGGATGTATTCACGTCTCGAGCACGAGGGACTGGTCTGGGTAGATCTCGAATCGCCGACACGCGACGAGGTGGCGCGCGTCGTCGAGGAGTTCCAGATCCTGCCGATGGTCGCCGAAGAGCTCCTTTTCCCCGCGACCAAGCCGCGCGCCGAATTCTACGAGGAGTACGCATACCTCGTGCTTCACTTCCCCGCCTTGCGCCATTCGCACAAGACGCGCGAACAGGAGATCGACTTCATCGTGGGCAAGCAGTTCGTCATCACCGCGCATTACGACGTGATAGACCCGCTGCACAAGTTCGCCAAGATCTTCGAAGTGCATTCGATACTCGACAAGGGCGATAACGGCGGCCACGCGGGATTCCTCTTCTTCTATATGCTCAAGAAGCTCTATAAAGCCGTCGAGCACGAGGTGGAATACGTACGGCACGACCTCGCCGTCATCGAGGAGCATATCTTCTCCGAGCACCAGGTGGAGATGGTGGCCGCGATCTCGCGAAGCGCGCGCGACCTTCTCAATATCCGCCAGGCCATCGAGCCGCACCGCGAGGTCTTGCACACGGTAGAGACCGACGGGCCGCATCTCTTCGGCCAGGAATTCTCGTCGTATCTGCGGGCGCTCTCCAACGAATACTACCGCGTGCACAACCACGTCATGCGCGAGACGGAGGCGCTCCACGAGTTGCGCGAGACCAACAATTCCCTGCTTACGACCAGGCAGAACGAGACCATGAAGAACCTAACGCTCCTCGCGTTCATCACCTTGCCGCTCTCGTTGATCGCCTCGATATTCGAGATGAACACGCACGATACGCCCATTATCGGCATGCCGTACGATTTCTGGATCATCATCGGCGGCATGCTCGTCATAACGCTCATGATGCTCTGGTATTTCAAGCATAAGAAGTGGTTCTGAATATATGCGGCTCTCGGATGTGTTCAAACGCGAAGAGAAAGGTGTCGAGACGTCGCACCTCTATCTGCATAACACCCTCGGCGGCGAGAAGGAAGCGTTTGCGCTGCCGCCGCGCGTGCGTTCGGTACGCATGTACAACTGCGGTCCGACGGTCTACGGGGTCCAGCATATCGGCAACCTCTCCATGTTCGTCTTCACCGACGTCCTGCGCCGCGCGCTCGAGTACAACGGATTCAAGGTCAAGCAAGTCATCAACATCACCGACTTCGGACATCTCACCGGGGACAACGAGGGCGATCCGGATCTCGGCGAGGACAAGATGACCAAGGGCCTCAAGCGCGAGAAGATGAAAGTGACTATGGAGAACATGGCGATGCTCGGGGAAAGATATACCGCGGTCTTCATCAGCGATCTCAAGCTGCTCAATATCAACACCGAAGCCATAGAATTCCCGCGCGCGAGCGCGTACATCCAAGCGCAGATCGCGATGATCCAGGCGCTGGTAGAGAAAGGATACGCGTATCAGACAGCGAGCGGCGTTTACTTCGATACGTCGCGCTTCCCGGAATACGGCAAGCTCGGCGGCATCGATTTGAGCGGCCAGAAAGAAGGCGCGCGCGTCGCGGTCAACTACGAGAAGCGGCACGGCCATGATTTCGTCTTGTGGAAATCCGATCGCAAGCTCGGCTGGGAATCGCCCTGGGATCTCGGCTTCCCCGGCTGGCACATCGAATGCTCCGCGATGATACGCTCGATCTTGGGCGAACAAATAGATATTCATACGGGCGGCATCGAGCACATCCCCATCCACCACAACAACGAGATAGCGCAATCCGAAGCAGCGACCGGCAAGAAGCCCCTGTCGCGCTTCTGGCTGCACCGCGCGCATATCCAGATAGACGGCGGCAAGATCGCTAAATCCGGCGGCAACGTCGTCTATATGTCGGACCTGACCGCGCAGGGATTCCACCCGCTCGCCCTGCGCTACCTTTTCCTCGGCGCGCATTACCGCACCAGCGCTAATTTCTCCTGGGAAGCGCTCGCCGCCTCGCAGACGGCCTTCGCCAAGCTCGTCGCAATCTATCTGCATTACAAGGATCTCAAGCCCGGCAAGATTCCAAAGGCATGGCACGCCAAGTTTGCCGAGCGCATCAACGATGACCTCGACACGCCCGGTGCCTTGGCCGTCGTGTGGGAAATGATTAAGGACAAGACGCTTGCACCAGAAGACCTGCTCGCCGGGCTTCTCGACTTCGACCGCGTGCTCGGGCTCAACCTCGCCCGTCCTGACGAAGCAGCGGTCAAGCTGGCCTCAGCCGAGCTCAAGGAAGAAGTCGCGATTGCGGACTTGCCAGAAGACGTTCGTTCCCTCATCGAAGAGCGCGAGCAGGCGCGCAAGGATCGCTCATGGGATAAGGCAGACGCCTTGCGCAAAGCGATCGACACGGCCGGCTACACGCTCGAGGACGCCAAAGACACGCTTCGAATTTTCAAGAAGTGATATGCTCCAGTATCTCGTGCTCCTGGGGGCCGCCATACAGATGGTCGGAGTGGTCTCGTATCTGAAAGACACTTTGAAGGGCGTCACGAAGCCCAATCGAGTCACGTGGCTCTTGTGGTCGATCGCACCGCTTATTGGAAGCTCGAACGCTTCGACTATCTATGCGGAATCTTCTCGATTCTCGCGTTGATGCTATGGGCGCTGACGAGGGATCCGTCGGTCGCGATACTTTTTGCCGTAGTCAGCGATTTCTTCGCTGCGGTCCCTACTCTTGTAAAGTCCTGGCGCTATCCCGAGACGGAAAATGCTGCGCCCTTCGCGACAGGCGTCTTTAGTGGGCTGACCAGTTTCGCGGCGATCCACGTATGGATATTCGCTGCGTATGCCTTCCCCGCATACCTCGTGATCATCGATATCTGCCTTGTCTTTGCTATCTGTCGAAAGCGAATTACTCAACAACTACGAAATTGATTAGTCTGTTGGGAACGACGACTATGCGGCTAACTGACTTCCCTTCCAAGTACTTGACGATGGCTTCTCGAGCAACTGCTTCGACGGCTGCCTTGTCGCTATCAGTCGCTATCTGAATATCTCCGCGCATCTTGCCGTTGATCTGGATGATGATGTGTGTCGTTTCGCCTTTGAGCTTCGACTCATCGGCGACCGGCCATTTCTCGAGTCGTAATTCCGTCGAATGTCCCGCTTGTTCCCAGAGTTCGTGCGCGAGATGCGGCGCAAAGGGCGCAAGGAGTTTCAAGAATGCCCCGTAGACTTCACTCGTGACGCTATCGGCCTTCTCGCATTCGTTGAGGAGTATCATCATCGCTGATACCGCGGTATTCATCTTGAGGCTCTCGATGTCCTCGCTCACTTTTTTGATGGTCTGATTGAGGAGCGTCTCGACCTTCGGGTCAATCTTCACTTCGTCGTTGACGATGAGATCCGCCACGCGTTCAAGGAAACGCCGCATGCCGACAACGCCGTTGTTGTTCCAGGCGACCGGTTGGTCGAAGGGTCCGAGGAACATCTCATAGAGGCGCAACGAATCCGCACCGACGCTGGCGACAAGCTGGTCGGGGCTCACGGAATTGCCCTTTGATTTCGACATCTTGGAGCCGTCCTCTGCAAGTATAAGGCCGTGGCTCGTGCGCTTCATATAGGGCTCCGATGATGGTACGAGGCCTTCGTCGAATAGAAACTTATGCCAGAAGCGCGAGTATAAGAGATGCAAAACGGTGTGCTCCATGCCGCCGTTGTACCAGTCTACCGGCGTCCAATACTTCAAGAGGTCTTGTGATGCGAATTCCTTGTCATTTTGCGGATCCGTATAGCGCAGGTAATACCACGATGAGCCTGCCCAATTAGGCATGACATCGGTCTCGCGTTTGGCATCGCCTCCGCACTGCGGGCATTTTACGTTGACCCAGTCGGCTATATTAGCGAGCGGTGACTCACCCGTATCAGTCGGCTGATATTTCTCTACTTCGGGCAACACTACGGGGAGCTGGTCCTCAGGCACCGGCACGATGCCGCATTTGTCACAATGTATAATCGGTATCGGCTCGCCCCAATAGCGCTGACGTGAAAAGACCCAATCGCGCAGCTTGAAGGTCGTGACGGCCTTTGCACCCACAAATTCGATAATTTTTCCCTTTGCGAAAAATGGAGCAAGGTCATTATAGTCCGAAGAATTTATCAAATGACCATTTCCCAAGTAAGGTTTGTCACCATGCAGATATTTTTGCTTTTCATTGTTGACTTCTTCTTCAAATCCCAAATCATAAGGATTCCCCAAGAGTGATATATTCTCGGGATAAATAACAGATCGAATCTCTAAGTTGAATTTCCTAGCAAAGGCAAAATCACGTTCGTCGTGCGCCGGTACAGCCATGATGGCCCCAGTGCCGTAACCGCCGAGTACATAGTCAGCGACGAATATCGGGATCTCCTCTTTATTTGCAGGATTTATCGCAATGACCCCATCGAGTTTGACGCCTGTCTTCTCGTTGCCCTCGGTCGTGCGATCTATCTCGGAAGTATTCTTCGCCTTCTCGACATACGTCCTCACCTCGGCTTTATTCGAGAGCCTATCAGCAAGCTCATCGACAAGCGGATGCTCCGGAGAAAGGACTATATAAGTCGCTCCAAAGATCGTATCTGCGCGCGTAGTAAATACTTTTATCTTTTGATCACTATCCTTTATACTAAATTCTATCTCTGCTCCTTCGCTCGGTCCGATCCAATTGCGCTGCTGAGTCCTGGCGCGTTCGATGTAGTCGACCGTATCGAGATCGTCATAGAGGCGCTGGGCGTACTTGGTGATCGCCATCATCCACTGCTCCTTCTCGCGCTTCACGACAGGCGTGCCGCAGCGCTCGCAGCAGCCGTCGACAACCTCTTCGTTGGCTAGGCCAATCTTGTCCTTCGGGCACCAGTTGATGAGAGTCTTCGCCTTGTAGGCGAGCCTCTTTTTGTAGAGCTGCAAGAATATCCACTGTGTCCATCTGTAATAGCTCGGGTCGGTTGTATTCACTTCGCGGGACCAATCGAAAGACAGGCCAAGGGATTTGATCTGCTCTCGGAATTTGTCGGTATTCTCCTTCGTGACGATGCGGGGGTCTTTGCCGGTCTTCAATGCATAGTTCTCCGTCGGCAATCCGAACGCATCCCAACCGATGGGATAGAGGAAATTGCGGCCCTGCGCGCGCCGCTTGCGCGCGACGACATCGAGCGCCGTCCAGGAGCGCACATGGCCAACGTGCAGTCCGTCTCCGGATGGATACGGGAACTCGATCATCAGGTAATCCTTCTTCTCGGGGGCCTTATCGATTGCTTGGTAAGCATTCTCTTTGTCCCACTTTTCCTGCCACTTCTTCTCGATTTTCTTGTGATTGTATGATTTCATACCGCGTGATATCCAAGAATACCATGGCGGATATTCTTCACAAAAGCCTGGATACTAAGCAATTAAGGCTTAACAAAGTTATCACCACATTTTACATAGGACCGACCTTTGTAAAAATATGCGGGTTATTTGGTCGGAGTTGGTATGGCCGTCGGGGGCGTGACCGGAGGATAGCGCTTCGGGTCGATGGTGCGCGAGAAGCATGTGGTGCCGGCTCCATGGTACCAGCTGTCGGTCTCGAGATCCTGGCCTGCCCCGGCCGGAGACGGGATCACAGGCTCTGAAGCGATGGTCGGCGAATCAGGCTGCGTCGGCGCGTTGAAGGTCGCGCAGAGCTTGAACGAGAGCGCGGAAGTTGTCGCATATGCGTACCCGGCACCGGTCTGTTCATCGACAGGCACGGTAAAGCTGCCGAGTGAATCGTTCAGATCCGAAAGGGTCGCAGGAAGCTTGTCCTCGGTCTGCCAGTAGCCCACGATCTCCGATTGGATGCTTTGGAGGTCGCTTACTTTTTCGTCGTCAAAGCGGTATTCGCGTACCTCTCCGGGCGTGCCGATGATGAGAAGGCCCGAGAGGATCGTAGCGACGACCAGTACCGAGACCGCGATGGCGACAGAGCGCGCGTAGCTCGGATTGATATCCCAATAGCCCCAGAAGTCCGCGAGGAAATGCATGAGGCCTGCGCACATGACCAGGAGCACAAGCACGACTTTGAGGACGAAGTGCGTCGTGAGGTCTCCGCCGAGGAAGGTATTGATGAGCGTTATGAGATCTATGACGAGCGCCAGGCCTGCGACGAATATGGTCAGTACGAGTGCCCAGCGGCGTATCCAGAGATTCTTCTTCTCCGGGCTCCGCGCGATATCGCGACGGATAAAATGCATCAGGAGCAGATACATCGGGAACATTACGATCAAGGATGCTATAGCGAAGCGGATGCCGCTGGAATACGGATCTACGTATGAATTCAAGGCATCAGGAAACGCGACGTTTATATAATCGAAGAAAAGCGCCAATAATGAAACAACGCTTACGTATAAAGCCACCATCGCCGCTGCCCACAGGAAGAAGTCCTTAGGCCCCACTTTTGGTTTATCCATGGGAATAATTATATACCCTTTTAGCTATGCCGGAACTCCATCACGTCGCCGTCCGCAACGATGTATTCTTTGCCTTCCGCGCGCAAAAGGCCGAGCTCGCGGGCTTTGGCGTATGAGCCGCACTCTACGAGCTTGTCCCAGCGGATAGCTTCGGCGCGGATGAACTTGTCGCGGAAATCCGTGTGTATCGCGGCACCGGCGATCGGGGCCGTGCTCCCTCGCTTGATCGTCCACGCGCGCGTCTCGTCCGCTCCAGTCGTGAAGAATGAGATGAGATTGAGGAACGAATAGCCGGTCTTGATGAGTGCATCGATGCCGTCGCCGGAGACGCCGAGCTCGCGGCGGAAATCCGCGCGCTCGTCGTCGTGGACGTCCGAGAGGTCGTGTTCGACGCCGGCATCCACGATCGTCCACATCGAATCAGATGATTCGAGGAATGATTGCAAGGCGTGCCAGCGGTCGCCGTTCTCGGCGTCGACGTTGACCGCGCCGCTCTTCCTGTTGAGGATATACATGATGGGCTTCATCGTGAGCAAGTGCAATGATCTCGCGGCGAGCTTTTCGTCATCGGTCAGCTCGACCGTGCGCGCCGCTTTGCCTACCTGCAATGCGGGCAATAGCTTCTTCAAGACGTCGCGCTCGGCTATGAGCTCCTTGTCGCCGCCTTTGGCATCCTTCTCAACGCGCTCTAGTCGTTTCTGCGCCGATTCGAGATCAGCGAGCACAAGCTCGAGGTCGATGACGTCGATGTCGCGCATGGGATCTACGCCGCCGTCGACGTGGTGCACGTCCTCGTCATCGAACATGCGTACGACCTCTGCGATAGCGTCTACTTCGCGGATATGCGAGAGGAATTGGTTGCCAAGGCCTTCGCCTTGCGAGGCGCCTTTGACGAGACCGGCGATGTCGACGAACTCGACGATGGCGGGGACGGTCTTCGCCGAATTCGAGAGCTTCGTGAGCTTATCGAGGCGGAAATCCGGCACCGCGACGACACCGACGGAAGGATCGATCGTGCAGAAGGGATAGTTCTCAGCGGGCACGCCTTTCTTGGTCAATGCATTAAAAAGCGTCGATTTACCGACGTTGGGAAGGCCCACGATGCCGATTGACAATGACATATCTCTATATTACAGCATTATCCACTGTTTTGCGAGTTGACTGATGGCCCGGTTCGGGCGTATTCTCAATGATAGGCAGCGGTGAAAATCCGATGAAGACGCTGCGCTGAACGACATATTGGAGGATGAACGGAAATGACGTCCAAGAATGGTCTACGGGCTGAACCCATGCCCGCGGTACCAACGCCAAGCGGAGAAATCCGGAGGCTACTTGAATCCTTTACCGGCCTCTCCTTTCCTACGGCTGTCCTAACCGTGGGGATGATTCTCTTCGGACTTGCCACTGTGTTGGCGCTACCTTTTCTCAGGTAAACATCCCAAGCAATCCGGCGGACCATTTGGCCCGCCGATTCTTTTTATATTCCTCTCGCTCCCAATTTCCGTACTTTAGAAAGCCATTTCTCCTTGCGATCATCGGGAATGTTCTCGGCCGGTCCGAACCAGGTGGTATGCGTCGAGAAGCCCGCGAACCACAGTATCCCCCATTTGAGCTGCGCGTTGACGTTGCCTGGCAAGAGACGCACGAGCCACGGCGGCGTGCCGCTTGTGATGATTATGCGCGCGGTCTTCCCGCGATAGAGGCGATGCCACCTCAGGGAATTCTTGCCGGATTTCATCTTCATATAACGGAAGGCCGATCCCGGCAGCCAGCCGCGATCGAAGAGCCCTTTGAGTATCGCCGGCATGCCGACCCACCAGACAGGATGCACGACGACGAAATGGTCGCACCATTTGACGAGCTCCTCGAAGCGCTTGAGGTCCGGTTCGAGCTCCTGGATCGCGCGATAGCCCCGGTGCAATACCGGATCGAACTGCATGTCTCCTATATTCTGACGCTCGACTGTGTGCCCCGCATCGCGGGCTGCTTTCTCGTACTCATCCGCGATGTCGCGGCACATGCCTTCCCCATCGGGATGCCCGAGCAATAAGTATATTTTTTTTGAAGTCATGAAGCCATGCTGTAGTGACCATTAATTAATCAGAATCGGGTTCTCCCGTACTCTTCTCTTCCGCCGGCTGATTACCCAGCGCATCCGTGCTGAACTGATCGTTCTCCGGGTCCTCTTCAGGATGGGCCTTTTCGAGCGAATCTTGCAACTTCCTCTTCATCTCGTCATCACTCTCTAGGTCGTCCGGCGTATCGTCTGGCATATATGGTATACCTATTAGTCGCTGCCGGAATCATCTTCTTCTGCCGGCGTGTGCCCGAGAGCATCCGTCGCGAAGGGGTCCTCGGCGTCCTTCTCAAGTGATTCCTCGGGCGGTGCCTCTCCCATCGCCGCCGCGATCTCTTTCTTTATCTCATCGTCTTCCATAACTGCATTATACTATACCGGCTGACTTTCGCGCGAGCGTTATCAAGCTCTTGGGGTCATCCGCGCTGGAGACATCGTTGCGCTTCTCGTGGCCGCAGGTGAGACAGCGGTGCACGATGCGGTACGAGGGCGATGCGCCTTCGAGGCGTACCGGCTCCATTAGCCCCAGGCACGTCGCGGCCCGGTCGCCGGGGTTCACGTCGACATGCTTGCTCCACAGGCAGTGCGGGCAATGGTTGGTGTAGCCGTCGCCTTTGACGAACGCGCCGCAGTTCTCGCAGACGAAATCCTCTATAGTGCGGCGGAATCTCTTCTCTTGCATGCTCATTGCACGGAAACCGATGCCGAGCCCGTCACCGTCGAGCCTGTGCCTTGTGCAGTACACGAAAGCGAGAACGAGAGGGTGCCCGTGCTCGAGGCGGTCACGACCTGCGAGCCGCCGTTGCCGCTTGCGATCACCGTGTTGTTTTCCATCACTTGGCATGGGGGGGCCGCGCTCATGCCGGCCGACGACCATGAGACAGAGATTGGATTCCCTTGCAAGACACTCTGCGGCTGGGCGATTATCTGAGCAACAGCGTTTCCGGTCTGTCCTGATGAGCCGTAGCTGGTCGTCGTCGCGGGAGCAGTCTGCGTCGTCGACGCGGCCGGGGCCGGCTGGGCGTATTGGATGGGTTGAGGGGCCGGCTGGGCGTACTGGATGGGATAGGCCGACGCGCCGCCGAGGCCCTGGGCGCCGTAGATCGGGCTCATGTTGGCGAAGGGACTGGTGACGTTGGCGCCCAAGGGAGAACTGCTGTAGACATTTCCGGTGGCATTGAATGGGCTGCCGATGGCCGTATAGGCGCTCCCGCCCGGCGCGTTAGTGGCGGGCGCAGAATTCATGTTCGCGCTGAATTGATTGACGGTGCCTTGGAGCGGCTGCCCGTTATATAGGTTGCCGTTGTTAGCGATGATGCTCGCGGCGCTCGACGGGCTCGTCTGATAGAGGAAATCCGCGGTCGACATGTTGGGGTTCTGTATGTATGCCTGGAAGAATTTCGAAGCCTCCGGCGCGCCGAGGCCTTGCATGATGTACGCGGCGGTGCCTTGGTCTATATTGGTCTGCGCTATCAGCGGGCTGTACTGGGTAAGATTTTGGGAGACGCTATAAGCGGCGACCTGCGTGGAGAGCGTCGGATCCATGCGGCCGGAAAGCGGCACCGAGCCGTTTGCAGTGCACTGGGAAGCATCGATCTGGCTGCCCGCGCACATCTGGGCGGTGGTCGAGGTCCATGTCGAGGGGATGTATTGGTACATGCCGCAGGCGCTGTTGGGATTATTCTGATAGCAGACATTCGGATTGCACCTGCTCTCGGATTGGCAGATGCTGCCCAAGACCCCTGACGGCAGGTTGTATTGCTGCTCGGCAGCGGCGATCATCGAAGCGTTGGCTCCGCCCTTCAACGGCTGGGATTGGGATTGAGCGGCCGCTGCGAACGTATCCGGAGCGTTCTCGATGTTGTTGACCGAAGTCTGCTGCTGGGCGGTGAGGAGCTGTTGCGATGAAAGATTCTGGGAGACCTGCTGGGGCGTAAGGCTGGTGATGCTGCTCACGGTATCTTGATTGAGCGTGACGCCGTTCTCTGAAGCCGCTTGCACGGCGCTCGTTATGCTGGCGCCATTGCCGGTGGCGAAGGCGTCGAGGAGGTTGGTGGCGTCAGTCGGGTGGTTGGTGGCGATATCAGTCGCCTCGCCTGACGAGACGCCGAAAGCCTGCAGCGCATTGGCGACCGTCGTTGGATTGCCGCTCTGTATAGCCGCCTGCACGGCGTTCTGGTTGATCGCGGTAAGGGCTAAATTATTCGTCGCAGCGGCCGTATTGCCGGAAGCGGCAGCGAGACTCTTTTGATAATTCGGATCGCATTTGGATATCGGCGCGGGCGCCGTAAGGCCGGGAATATTGAAGACGAGCGTCACCGTGCCGCAGTTCGGCGCCGAACAGCTGTCGGCCATGCATCCGTTGGTGAGATTGTTGTTGCCCGTACGGCCAGTCTGCGTGATGGTCTTGGTGCCGTTGGCGGCGATATTGATCGTCTCGCTGGTGCAATTGTCCTTGATGCCGTCCGTCGTCGCTCCGGAGGGCTGGCCTGTTGCGGCCTTTTGCTGGCTCTGCGCTTGGAACAATTTGAGGATGCATGCCTTAGCGTCGACGGGTGTATTCGGCGCGATATTGGCACCGGCGGTCGCGCCCGCGGCGGCAATAACGAAAAGCGGCATCGCGAGCGAAGCTGCGACGCTAAACGCCAAGAGAGATACGCGTAAGCGCATCCGTTCATTGTAGCTCCTCACAGGCATTACATAGTTGAACAGTGTTGAAAACTTAAGCGGCTTAGAGAAGCACGACGACGCGGTTGCCGGAACATTCGACGACGCCGCTCTCGACAGAGAAAGTCTTATTCTCCCCGATCGTCTCGCGCACGACGATAGTGCCGGGCTTCAAGGTCGTTACTAGGGGCTCGTGATGCGGCAGTATAGTGAATTCGCCGGCAATGCCCGGAAGCGTCACTGATACCGCAGCGCCATCGAAGCGCGTCTCCCCTACCGAGGCGACGACGAGATGGAATGTGTTGGGATGATTGTCAGTCATACGATGATTATTTTAGAGTGGGAGTTGGACGATTGGCAGCAAGTAAAAGCGAGGTTTCAAAATGACTATTCTCAGGCACGTCCCCGCACCTGTCAAGTAGGACACGAATGTGTTTCTAATGACTTTGCATAG
>VFSW01008444.1_pt1 | contig 14798 bp, 9 predicted proteins | sample 5358111 | NCBI WGS metagenome assembly VFSW01 (sample SAMN11554181, study PRJNA540505) | mine drainage metagenome | isolation source: sediment from site ElyBrook_90M | place: USA: Ely Copper Mine, Vershire, VT | collected 2017 | reverse complement strand
TTCGCGGCGCTGGCGCTGATCACGTTCTGGTTCCAGCCGTGGTACATCGTCTGGCTGCTGGCGCTTGGGCCGCTGGCTCGCCAGCCGTACGTGCGGCGGCATGGGGTCATCATGTCGGCGGGTGCGATGCTCACCTACGCCGTCAGCAATTACCTGCTGGTCAATGCGACAGGGACTGGCCGTGACTTCTTTGTCCAGTTCTTCGAGGTATTGCTCATCTTCGCGCCGCTACTGCTCTTGCGCGCCGCGCCCTATGAGGAAGGCTGGGCCAGTGTCGTGCGGCGCTATACGAGCCTCATCACCGAGGGGCTGGCGCAGCGTCCAGTCGTCTGGCAGCGTACGACCCTGGCGCTGATTCTGATCGTCGCGGCGCTGCTACGTCTCTTGCGCCTGGGCAATCTGAACCTGACCCTCACTGGTGGCGCCGACGATGTGAGCGTACTGAAACAGGTCAGTGGCGATTTGCGGCTCTTCCTCGCGGATCCCCAGGGGCTCAATGGGCCATTCGTCGCGATTCAGGGTTTCCTGGTGCATATCTTCGGGCCGACGCCACTGGCGGCGCTCCTGCCTACCGCAATCATCGGCACGCTGACTGTATTCGTTGTCTACCTTCTCACGCTAGAGATTCTGCATCAGACGGGCGGACATGCGCAGCACGGCATCGCCCTGCTGGCGGCGCTGCTGGCGGCGACCTCCGGCTGGTATGTCTCGCTCAGCCGCTCTGGGATGCAAGTCGTCCTGCTACCCTTGCTGATGTGCCTGGCTGTCTATGCGCTGCTGCGCGCCTTCCACATCATGGATAGCGCGACAAAGAAAGCCGCAGCGGCGACGAGCGACCCCGATGCGGCAGACCGCACGCAAGCTGTGGTACGTCCCCACTGGGCGCTGGCATTCCTTGCGCTGTCGGGGGTGGCGACGGGTCTGGCGAGTGACCTCGCACCAGGCGTGTGGCTTGTGCCGCTGGTGGTGATCGGCGTTACGCTGGCATGGCGCTGGCAGCGGCCAGACATCGTCCGGCGCATGCGTGTGCCGCTGGCGACGCTTGTCGCCACCGCGCTCCTCAGTGGCCTACCCGGCCTGTGGACGCTCCTCAGCCCGATGATGGGCTTCCGTGTCGGTAGCATCATCTTTGCGCGTTCAAGTGAGCAGCCCGTCCATCTACCCAATTTTCTCGATCCAGACTTCTGGACGCACGTCGGTTCGAATGCGCTCGATGTGCTGCGACTGCTCATCACCCAGGACTACAGCGCAGGCTATCCCGCCGTAGGAGGCGAGCCGATCATTCCACCCTATCTCGGCGTCTTCTTCTACCTGGGTCTGGCGCTGATTCTCTATCGGCTGATCCGCCATCGCGATCTGACGGCGCTGGTATTTGCGCTGTTGCTGACGTTGCCCCTGGTAGCCAGTGTCGCGGTCTCAGCGCCTACTGGCATTATCGAAGCGGCGAGCGTGCTGCCCGCGATGTGCATCGTGCCTGCGCTGGCGATCTACGAGGTAGGACTGTTGGCTGGCCGCCTCTTCATCGCGCTCGACCGTATGAACGGCGTGCGTGTCTTCACGACACCGGAACAGATCGGGCGTATCGCCCTCTTCATTTTCCTGATCGTGAGCGCCATTCGCACCTTCTACTGGTATTTCGAGGCATCCCTGCCTGCTGAGCCAGGCAATGGCTTTACCCCAAGCTCCATTGGCCTGGGGCTGGCGCTCACGCTGGGGCGCGCGGCGCTGGAGGTGGCGGGCGCGCTGGCTGCGCACATCCCCAGCATGTTTGGCCCAGCGATACCCTGAGCCGACCCGCAGCCGCCAGCTGCGCATGTAACCGGTGGATATGAACGCGGCGCCGTCGCCCGCGTGTGACATCGAGGAGTGAGAAGATGACGAATGACCAGAACCAGCTTCATCCGGCTGAGCGCGAACGCGCCGGAAAGATCGTCGCACAGCTTCGCCAGCTCTACCCCGGCGCAAGCTGCTCGCTCGACTTCCGGTCGCCGCTGGAGCTACTGGTCGCCACGATGCTCTCCGCGCAATGCACCGACGAGCGCGTCAATCAGGTAACGAAGAGCCTGTTCCGAAAATATCGCTCAGCAGAGGATTACGCCAGCGCCAATCCAGAGGAACTGGAACAGGATGTCAAGCAGACGGGATTCTATCGCAACAAGGCCAAGCACATCCGTGAGGCCGCGCAGATCATCGTCGAACGCTACAATGGGCAGGTTCCGCGTACGATGGAGGAGTTGATCACGCTGCCCGGCGTAGCGCGCAAGACCGCCAACGTCGTGATGGGCAATGCCTTTGGTGTGGTCGAGGGCGTGGTGGTGGATACACATGTGGGACGGCTGGCGCGACGGCTAGGCCTGACGGAGAGCGACGATCCCGTGAAGGTGGAGCAGGATCTGATGGCGCTGCTGCCCCAGAGCGATTGGCTCGACCTCTCGCACATGCTCATCATGCACGGGCGGGCGATCTGCCAGGCGCGCAAGCCGCAATGTGACGCATGCGCGCTCGCGCCGCTCTGCCCGACGGGCCAGCAGACGCTTGGCCTCGTGGCTGCGCCAGAGCCAGTGGCCGCGAAGCCGAAGCGCGCCGGCAAGAAGTAGCGCGCGCGAGTATTGCCACGCCCCGACACGCAAGCCAGTTGGCCAGAAGCCAGGAGGAACATCCCATGACACATTCCCCTGATCTCTCACGCGCAACCGACTTCGTGTGGCGGACAGCGCGGTTGATAGACCGCAGACGCTTCGAGTTTCTCTTTCTTGGCGCCGAACACCAGCCAGCGCTGGAGGCGTTACGACCGTATCAGAATCCTGACGGCGGCTTTGGCAATACCCTGGAGCCAGATATTCGCGCGCCTGTGAGCCAGCCCATCCCCACCTGGACGGCCCTTTGCATTCTGGATGAGCTTGCGGCGTTCGACGACCCGATGGTCGCGCGGGCGTGCGACTACCTGCTACGCATCACCACGCCTGAGGGCGGTGTACCTTTTGCGCTACCCACTGTGCGCGACTATCCACGCGCCCCCTGGTGGGAGGCCGATGACCAGCCACCCGCGTCACTCAATCCGACCGCCGCCATCGCCGCGCTGCTGTATAAGCATCACATCGCGCACCCGTGGCTGGCCGGAGCGACTGACTACTGCTGGCGCACGCTCGATAGCATGAGCGAAACCAGTCCCTACGAACTGCGCGCGATCCTGCCATTCCTCGAACACGCGCCCGACCGCCCGCGCGCCGAACAGATCTTCGCGCGACTCGGCGCGAAGGCGTTGGAGCAAAAGCTGATCGCGCTTGCCCCCTCCACTGAGGAGGACACACATAGTCCACTCTTATTCGCGCCCAGCCCGCGCAGCATCGCCCGCCCACTCTTCAGTGAGCAGGTCATCGAAGCGCATCTGGACGCGCTCGCATCCGCACAGAAGGACGATGGCGGCTGGATGTTCAACTGGCTCGACTGGAATCCAGCGACAACGCTCGAATGGCGTGGAATAGTGACCATCGAAGCGCTGACAATCCTGCGCGCGTATGGGCGCCTCTGAACGTGCGATTTGGGAGCGTCAATCCGCATTGGGGTCGCGGGCGAAGGCGAGCAGCAGCCAGGTCGGCGCCGTCGCCAGCAACATGGCGCCCAGCAAAAAACCGATAGAGAGATTGACATTGCGCTGGAGCCAGCCCGACGCTGCGGCTCCGAGACTGAAGCCAATGCTCCAGGTGAGGCTGTAGAATCCGCTCAGCCGTGCGCGAAAGCGGGCATCCACCCGCTCCATCGCGAAGGTGGCGTAGACCGGCTCGAAGGCGCCGCGCAGGAAGTTTCGTCCCAGCTCGGCCAGCGCCGCAAGCCATAGCCACGGCGCATAGCCGATGAGCAGCGCTATCGGCGCGCTGAGCAGTTGCGCAGTCGTGATGACACGCAGCTTGCCGAAGCGGCGCACGATGCTGGGAGCGAGGAGCGCGGTCACTCCCACGAGCAGCCCGCCGCCAGCTACCAGCGCGCCAATCAGCCCCGGATCTAGATGGAAGCGTAACTTGAAGAAGAGCGGCTCCAGCGCGACCACCGCGCCCTCACCTGCCGTATAGAGCACATCGGGAACGAGCAGCAGGAAAAAGAGCAGCGGAATCGCCCGCACGCTTGGATGAATCGTCACTGTGGCAGTATCGTGCGGCGCGGATGGCGCAGCTATGTCGGCGGCAGGGCGATGCTCGGTGAGCCAGAAAAGTGGGATGGTTGGCAGAAAAACCGCCACCGCCGCCGCGACGACTCCCCAGCGTAGCGGCAGCGGCGCACTGGCGGAGAGGCCCGTGAACGCGCCGATCACCTCTGGCACTGCGCCACCCAGTAGACCGCCTAGCGAGCCAACGCCCAGCATCAGGAACGTATTGAGCGACATTACGCCGACCCGCTGCCTCGGCGCTACGCTCTCAGTCAGCATCGGGATGGATGTCACCCAGTACGCGGAGGAGAGCACACCATTGGCGAAACTCGCGGCGAGCATCAGCGGGGCGTTGGTCGTCAGGCCAATCAGCGCGAGCGCGATAGGATTCAGGATGCCTGTGATGATCAGCAGAGGCTTGCGCGGTAAACGATCAGCCAGAAATCCCACTGGAATCGCCGCCAGCAGTGGCCCAATCGAGGGCACAGCGATGAGCAGCCGACCAAACTCCTGCAGATCGCCGATGCTGTAGGCATTCAGGCTCAGCGTCACCTGGCCAATGCTGAGTTGCAATCCCTTGCCGAGCGTAAAGAGCAGCAGTAGATAGACGTTGCGAGAATAGCCACGCGCCTCACCGCCCCACTGGCTGACACGACGCCATACTGGGAGACTGGCTCCTTGCCTGTTATCGGCGACGCGCGCCATGAACCTGCGCTCCCCTCTCGTCATTTCCGCTGCTGCGCTCATATGAGGCCATACGACGAGCGCCAAGACAGCATAACACATGCTTCTGCTCAGGCAGTTAGCAGACAGCCGGCTGAAACTGCGCAGGAGAGACCGCGATGCCCCTGGCGCGGGCCGGGGCTGGTGATCGTAGCGGGAAACGCGGGAAGTGTCCAGAGCCGGGAGGGCTAACGCGCGAGCGCGATGAGGTGGGGCGAACAGTGCGAAGCGACTGCGCTCTTCAACATGGCGCTGATCACCACAAACCAGCGCCAATTCTGCAAGTGACGCTACTCTGTCTCAAACAGCGCATTGATGAACTGCGCTGGATTGAATGGCGCCAAATCGCCGACACGCTCGCCTGTCCCAACGAATTTGATAGGCAAACCCAGCTCCGAGGCAATCGCAAAGACAATTCCGCCACGGGCCGTACCATCCAGCTTCGTCAGAATAACGCCACTGACCCCAGCATCCTGTACAAACTGCTTCGCCTGAGCAAGCCCATTCTGCCCGGTCGTCGCGTCGAGCGCCAGCAGCACCTCATGCGGAGCCTCAGGATCATACTTCTGTAGCACGCGCACGATTTTCTTCAGTTCATCCATCAGATTCGACTTGGTATGCAGCCGCCCTGCCGTGTCAACGATCAGCACATCAGCGCCACGCGCCTGCGCCGCCTCCATCGCATCATAGACGACCGCAGCGGGATCAGCTACTGCCTTCGGGTCAACACCTTGTTGATGCGCGATCACCTGCACCCCAATGCGCTCGCCCCAGGTCTTGATCTGCTCTACCGCCGCCGCGCGGAATGTATCGCCAGCCGCCAGCAGCACACGATGCTTCTGCTTTTTCAGCAGATAGGCCAGCTTGGCGATGCTGGTCGTCTTGCCCACGCCATTGACGCCAACGAGCAACAGGACGGTGATAGGAGATGTCTCAGAGAACATCAGTGGCTCAGCGTCACCCAACAACAGCTCTAGCTCTTCTTTGAGCGCCGCGCGCAACGCCGAGCCACGAGTCATCTGCTCCGCCGCCGCACGCTCGCGCAGGATATGCATGATGCGCTCAGTCGTCTGCACACCAACATCACTGCTGATGAGGGTCTCTTCTAGCTCATCCCACAGTTCCTCAGTGATATCCTCATGCGCCAGCGAGTCATTGACACGGCCAAACAACTGGCGTGTGCGACCAAGGCTGAGCTTAAATGGATTGAAGAATCCGTGCTTCCGCCCGCCTTCCTCCTCACGCGCCTCATCATCCTCAGCGAGTTCCGCAGGCGCTTGGTCGAAGCTTTGAGCAGAGGATGCGTGTATTCCAGAGGCATCGCTCGTTGCGGGATCGTCGCCATCCGACGCATCCGCTCCCTCAACCCCGGATGATTCCTCGGATTCTTGTAGCTCCTCCTGGTCTTGGTCTCGCCGCTGGAAGAAGCGCTTGAACACGATCCCACCCCTTTAGTGCTTATGCGATGACGACAGGCTATCAGACACGCAAAAGCGCCCGCAACAGCGCCGTTCGCCTGGCTTCGCGACTCAGGCCATAGGGCAGATCGCACGAAAGCTGGAAGACGGCGCGCTGCGAACGCAGAACCATTCTAGCGCGGGGCGCGATGCGTATACATGGAGCCGTCGCTCACCGGTTCGTTGATAATGATGTCTCCGTTACGAATCTTGACGTTGTATAAACATTCAGGATTCGTACATACCCACGCTTTGAACTGAATTGATGCGCCTTGACTTCCGAAGTCAGACAATGGCACCAGAACGCCGCTACCACATTTACGGCACTGTGGGAATCCGTACTCCACTTCGTATCGCCCCCTTCAACTGAATGAGTACAGGTATGTTCATCTGGCTTTCCACCTCACTGGATATCGCCATCTGCATGGTCACCTTCGCAGCCGTTGGTTCTCGAAGGGGCGAGTGTCACATAAATCCCCACCGCGTCCATTGCGCCAGGCGCTCCATACCGTACTAACTACACTATAGCACGATCTAAGATGAGCATAGGGGCCAATTGTTACAACAGTGATACAGCACCATGTATATGTCATAACATTGTAACCACTGTGCAACTTGCCTGGCGTTGCCTCCAATTGCGAATCACTGGCGCCCGATGTTGCAAAACGAGCAGCTTGCGTGAGTGGTACAGCGCTAGCATGCTTGTCTCATATGCGCTGCCATCCAAATGGGCCATACAATGCGCATTTTGCGTGTGCTCTTCAGCCGCTTCTGTACCCAGAAGTGGCGACGAGACGTTATAATCCCTGTGAATCCATTCGCGAGCGTCTCTTGCGCCAGCCCACTTGTAGAGCTTGCCTGCCTGCGCTATACTGCATCGAGGCGAAACATCAGGAGGGATGAGCGACTGCATCCGCAGCGCGGCGTTGTAGGGCAACCGCTCCGGTGGACACAACCCCACCAGGAGGAACTGTCGTATGGAGAGTCAGCGCCGCCCCAGCCGTCGAACACGCCGCCCCACATCGGGCGCAGGGAGCGACTTCATCGGGCTGGATTCTCTTCCTCCTGAAAACGATGACGGCGCGCCAGATGGCTTTACACGTGAGCTTCCCGTTCTCCCCGTTCGCAATACTGTCCTGTTGCCCCATATGATTGCGCCGCTCTTCATTGACAAAATCCCCGCGCTCAAAGCAGTCGAAGCCGCGATGGCGCATGACCATTCCATCCTGATCGTCGCGCAGCGCTCCGAACAGATTAGTGATCCCGTCCCACAAGACATTTTTGAGATGGGAACCGAGTGCATTATCAATCGCGTGCTGCGCATGCCTGATGGAGCCACCAGCGTCGCCGTCCAGGGCATCCGCCGCTTCCGCATTCAGCGTTGGACTCAGCGCTCGCCGTTTGGTCGCGTGCGCGGCGTCGCCTATGATGAGCCAGCTACACACTCACCACAGATCGAAGCGCTCGCCCGTACTGCCTTGAGCTCCTTCGAGACGATCACCAAGATCAGCCCACGTCTGAACGAAGAGGCGTATATCCAGGCGCTCAATATTGATCTCCCCGGCGCGCTTGCCGATTACATCGTCGCCCAGCTCGAGCCACCCATTCAAGTGCGCCAGGACATCCTCGAAACACTCGATCCCACCGACAGGCTGCGGCGCGCCACAGTGCTGCTTCAGCGCGAGATGACCGTGCTGGAGATGGAGCGCAAGATTCAGGACGATGTGCAGCGTGAAGTTGACCAGGGGCAGCGTGAATACTTCCTGCGCGAGCAGATGCGTGTGATTCAGCGGGAGCTGAGCGGACAGGATCCTGCAACCCGCGACGTTCAGGAGCTGCGCGACAAGATCGAGGCTGCTGGCATGCCGACCGCGACACGCGAGAAGGCGCTGCATGAGCTAGAACGCCTCGAAGCCATGCCTTCTATGGCGCCAGAGCACAGCGTACTGCGCGCTTACCTCGACTGGTTAACCGCGCTGCCGTGGACCGCCCGCACACAGGATCTGCTCGATCTGCGCCGTGTCTCTGACCTGCTCGATGAGCGCCACTACGGTCTGCGCAAAGTCAAAGATCGCATCATTGAGTACATGGCGGTGCGCAAACTGGCGCCAGAGGGGCGCACACCCATTCTCTGCCTCGCCGGCCCTCCAGGTGTCGGCAAGACCTCGCTGGGGCGCTCTATCGCCGATGCGCTTGGCCGCAAGTTCGTGCGCGTCTCCCTGGGCGGTGTACACGATGAAGCCGAGATTCGCGGCCACCGGCGCACTTATGTCGGCGCGCTGCCAGGGCGTATCGTGCAGGCGATGAAGCAGGCGGGCACGGTCAATCCCGTCTTTGTGTTGGACGAGATAGACAAGCTCGCCTCCGACTTCCGTGGCGACCCCGCCGCCGCTCTGCTCGAAGCGCTCGATCCTGAGCAGAACAACACGTTCTCCGATCACTACCTTGAAGTACCCTTCGACCTCTCGCAGACGCTCTTCATCATGACGGCGAATGTCCTCGATACGATTCCCGCGCCGCTTCGCGACCGCATGGAGGTTATCGAGTTGCCGGGGTATACCGAAGAGGAAAAGCTGAACATCGCCCGTCGCTACCTCATCCCACGGCAGATGGCCGACGCTGGCCTCTCGTCTGCGCGCATCGAGCTGGACGATGACGCTGTGCGCCGGATCATCCGCGAATACACCTATGAGGCGGGCGTGCGCAATCTGGAGCGTGAGCTAGGCGCGGTCATGCGTCGCGTCGCGCGTCGTGTCGCTGAGGGGCGCCGGCACAAGGCGCATGTGACGGCGCAGCGTGTGCCAGCCTACCTTGGACAGCAAAAGCACTTTCCCACTGAAGCCGAGGAACATGATGAAGTCGGGGTCGCTACAGGTCTCGCCTGGACTGCCGCAGGTGGCGACCTCACGACGATTGAGGTCATGGTTGTTCCAGGCCACGGCGCCGTTATGCTCACCGGGCGTCTGGGCGATGTGATGAAAGAGTCCGCGAAGGCGGCGCTCACCTACATCCGCGCGCGTGCTGCCACGCTGGGCCTGGCCGCCGACTTCTACGTGCGCACCGACATCCATGTACACCTGCCCGCAGCGAGCATCCCCAAGGATGGCCCGTCAGCAGGAGTGACGATGGCTGTCGCGATGATCTCCGCCTTGACTGGCCGCGAGACACGCCGCGATGTCGCCATGACGGGTGAGATCACGCTGCGAGGCCGTGTCCTGCCAGTGGGTGGCGTCAAAGAGAAGGCGCTCGCAGCGCACCGCGCAGGCGTTTTGACGGTCATCCTCCCCCGCCGCAACTTGAAGGATCTCGACGAGCTTCCGCCGGAGGCCAGAGAGGCGATGACGCTCATCCCCGTTGATACGATGGATGAGGTGCTTTTCAATGCGTTGCGTGAGCCTGTGCGCGGCGCAATTCCAGAAGCATCCGCCCATGTCTCCGGCAGCCTGACACGCGCGCCGCGCCCATCACGCCCGCTGGGAGAGCCACTGGCTGCCGCAGGTCGCATCGAGCGCGCCCGCCCACAACGCGATGTGATCGTCGCGGGCTGAGCCACACATCACCCAGGCGATGACACCGGCCAGACAGTAGCGCTCTGGCCGATTTTCCGCCAGATGTGCGCAAATCATCCCGCGCAACGTACATCTTCTGGAACGATGTGCAAGCGTGTGACTTCTTGAGGAGCATCGAGCGACAGGAAACACGAAAGCGAGGCGCTGGTGAGCGCAAGCGCGGCACGACCACAGCTAACCATCGTGATCCCGGCATACAACGAAGCGCGGCGGCTACCCGAAAGTTTCGCCCGGCTCTATGACTTCCTCCAGAAGCAATCCTATCTGACGGAGGTGATCGTCGTAGACGACGGCAGCGACGATACCACTGCGGCGGTTGTCCGCGCTTGGATGGGTCGCTGGCATGCCCTGCGTCTCATCCAGATTCCGCACACAGGCAAGGGAGCCGCCGTGCAGGCGGGCGCGCTCGTCGCCCAGGGCGACTGGCTCTTCCTCGCTGACGCGGACTTCTCGATGCCCGTGCAGGAGCTTTCCCTGTTCAGCCCAAACGACTTCCCCAGCGCCGATCTGCTGATTGGCTCACGCGAAGCCCCCGGCGCGCATCGTATCGGCGAGCCATCATACCGGCACCTGATGGGGCGCGCCTTCAACCTGCTGGTTCAATGGTCGCTCGTGCCAGGTATCCGCGACACACAATGTGGATTCAAGCGGCTGCGGCGTGAGGTCGCGCTCGATCTCTTTCTTCACCAGCGTATCACTGGCTGGGGATTCGATGTCGAGATCCTCTATATCGCCCGGCAGCGTGGCTATGTCATCCGAGAGATCCCGATTTCCTGGTATTACAAGGCAGGCAGCAAGATCCATCCCCTGCGTGATACCCTGGCGATGGCGCGCGACATCCTGTCTATCCGGCGAAACGCACGCACAGGCGCATACACACGGCGCATCATCCCTCACCCCACGATGGCCAGTGAAGCGCCGATCACGCTCTCGCTCGATACTCACGCAGGTGGCGCCGGAACCGCCAGCGTGAGTGAGTGAGTGACGCTACGAAGCCGCCCGGAAGCGGCGCATCGCTAGTGTAGCAGCGCCGAGGCCGCCGTCTGCGCAAAGGCATCGAGCGGATTGGCGAGCAGGATCATGAGCAGCGTCAGCGCCACCGCAACCACCAACGCCACTGCCGCGCTCGCGGGTACAGGAATGCGCCGCGCAGTTCTGGCAGGCGCTTCAGCCACAGCAGGCGCAGGCTGCGCGCGGAGACCTTCAGTCTCGCCGGATCCCGTGGTAGCGCCCACAGCCATCAGCACAGGCTCCGGGCTGGGGGTGGCCGCCGGTGCAAGGGCTGGCGTTGGCTCCACGAAGTACATCGCCCAGATGACACGCAGATAGTAGAACATGCCCAGGACACTCGCCAGAATACCGATGATCGCTAATGGAACCTGATTGCCAACCATCGCGGCGAAAAAGACAAAATACTTCGCCAGGAAACCCGCTGTCGGTGGCACACCGGCGAGCGAGAACATGAAGATCGCCATCGCAGCGGCGAGCGCAGGATTCCGCCGCCCCAATCCATTGAAGTCATCGAGCGAGGCGCCGCGTCCGTCGTTGCGCTCCACCAGCAGCGCCACACCGAAAGCGCCTAGGTTCATCACAGCGTAGGCGGCCAGGTAGAAGAGCAGCGATGCTAGTGCGCGCGGTGACGCTGTCGTCACGGCTACGAGCAGATACCCCGCATTGGCGATACTCGAATAAGCCAGCATACGTTTCACATCGCGCTGTGTCACCGCCAGCAGATTGCCGACGATCATCGTCAACACAGCCAGTGTCCAGATGACTGGCGCCCAGCGCGAATTCTGCGTCTGAAGCGCATAGACAAAGATGCGCGCAAGCGCCACCAGCGCCGCCACCTTCGTCCCGACCGACATGAACGCAGTCACCGGGGGGGGCGCGCCCACATAGACGTCAGGTGTCCATGCCTGGAAGGGGACTGCGGAGACCTTGAAGCCAAAGCCTACCACCATGAGTCCCATGCCGACGATCAGCAGCGGGCCGAACCCCTGCGCAAGCGTCGCCTGGTGCGAACTCAGAAAGTGGGCGATCGTTGGAAGATCCGTCGCGCCTGTCGCGCCGTACACCAGCGACATGCCGTAGAGCAGGAAGGCCGAGGCGAACGAGCTGAGAATGAAGTACTTCATGCCGGCTTCTTGCGCGCGCAGGCGGGTCTGTGGAAGCGTGCTGAGGATATACAGCGCGAGTGAGAGCGTCTCCAGTCCGACAAATATTGTCATCAGGTTGTCCGCCGCCGACATCAGCATCATACCCCGCGCAGCGAGTTGGAGCAGCGCCTAATATTCACCTTCGCGCCGAATCATCTGGCGCTCGACATACCCCGGCGAAAAGAGCAGCCCCAATCCCAGCGCAAACAGGATGATGCCCGCTGCAAAGAGCGCCACGCCGTCGCTCGAAATCATGCCGTAGAACGCTGTCGCACTGCCAAGGCTGTTGACATAGGGCAGCGTCGCAGCCGAGGCGACCGCGCCAAGCAGCCCCACTGCCGCGAGCCAACTCTTGCGGCCCTCTGGCAGCGCGAGATCAGCCAACAACGTCACGAACACCGCCGCCAGCAGGATGATTTCCGGCAGTATACGCAGCCAGTCGCCGCCTGACGGAGTGTAGGTAAACGGTGAATTTGCTAACATCGTCTGCCGCCTCTTGTTCACATCATGAACAGCTATCGTCTGACCGCTCAGTTATGCGGTACATCGCCAATGGTTGTTGTCGGCGTCTGTTGAGTCGCCGTCAGGATCTGCTGCGTCGCCGCCTCTGTCTGGGTCGTCAGGGTAGCAGGAGCGACGCCGAGGTAGAATATCAATGCGATCAATGGAATCAGCGCCAGGCCCTCATGCCAGCGCAGGTCGCTGAGCTTGCGCGGTGAACGGGCGAGCGCGCTGGCGACCGCGCCGTCTTCTGGCGCAGGCCCTTCCATCACCCCCTGGAAGAAGCGCAGCATGTACCACGCCGCCGGGATGACCACCAGCGTCGCGACAGCGCCATAGACCCAGTTGGCATGGAAGGCGCCGAGGAAGGCCAAAAACTCACCAGCGAAGCTATTCAGGCCGGGCAGACCCAGCGCGGCGAGCGAGGCGATCAGGAAAGCCGTCGCCAGCCAGGGCAGCCGGGTGGCTAGCGCCCCGAACTCTGTCAGCCGTCGGACACTGACGCGCGACTCGATGGCGGCAGCGATCAGGAAGAGCGCCGCGATGATGATGCCATGATTGATCATCTGCAAGATCGCGCCCTGGATGCCCTGCGCATTCAACGCGAACACGCCCAGCACAATGACACCCATGTGGCTCAGGCTCACATACGCCAGCAGCCGCTTGAAGTCATTCGAGACCAGCGCTTGCAGCGCGAAATAGAGAATCCCGATGACAGCCATCGTCCCAACGAGCGGGAAGTAGGTGCGCATCGCCACAGGAAAGAGCGGCGCGACCAAGCGCAACATGCCATAAATCGCTGTCTTGGCCATGACACCGGCAATCAGCGCGACAACAGGCGCAGGCGCCTCCACATAAGCGTCTGGCGCCCAGCTATGCAATGGGAAGAGGCCCGCTTTCACCGCGAACGCCGCCATGAACGCCAGGAACAGGATGCCTTGGGCTGAGGCAGGCACACCCAGCCGCAGGAGTGTCGGCAGATCGAGGGTATAGGGAACGTTCGCGGACGAGGTGACGACGACGCCCAGCCAGATCACGCCGATCAGCATCACAAGCGAGCCAATCGCAGTGTAGAGGACGAACTTGATCGCCGCGTAGGCGCGCCGTGGCCCACCATACATGCCCACGAGCAGATACGCCGGAACGAGCATCAGTTCCCAGAAGATGTAAAACAGGAAGACATTCGTCGCCAGAAAGACGCCCTGCATCGCGCCTGCAAGCAGCAGCATCAGCGCGACATAGCCACGCACACGGTCGCCAGACCGTGCCTGTGGCCAGGAAGCGATCAGCGCCACCAACGTAATCAGCGCATTCAGGCTCAGCAGAAACAGGCTCAGCCCATCAACCCCCAGCGAGTAGTTGATGCCAAGCTCTGGCAACCACCGCATGCTCTCGATGAACTGATAGCCGCCGCTCGCCGCCATCTGCGGTATGAGCGCCAGCGTCAGCGCCAGATCCACGAGCGCCACAGCGAGGCTCCAGCCCCACGCCACGCGGCGCGGCAGCAGCAGCGCAATGAGCGCTCCCGCTATCGGCGTGAAAATGATCACGCTGAGCATCGGAAATTGCGTCATGTTGATCTACTCTACATCCCATTGACGGCGGATGAGCGCCGTTATTGGCTCACAGCGATGAAATAGACGAGTATCACCACTGCGCCCAGAAAGAGCGTCAGGGTATAGTTGCGCAGATAGCCCGTCTGGAAGCTCCGCAGACCCGCGCTCAAGCCGCCAACGGCGTCCCCGACGCCACGCGAGCCAGCCGCCAGTGTGTCCTCCTCCACGCCAATGCGCAGCGCCCGCGCCAGCGCAAGGATGGGGCGCACGATGACCCGCTCGTACAGATCATCCACATACCAGCGATGTCGCAAGAACACCACAGCCGGGCTTACCCGCGCAGTATCAGCGGCGGGCGTCTGACCGCGACCATAGCGCGCCCATGCGAATGCGACACCTCCCAGCGCCAGCGCGAGACCTGCGCCCAGCGAGAGCCAGAATGGCGTCGCAGCCAATTCAGGCGCGCCCGGCGTTGAAGGCGCGAGGAAGTTGTTCAGCCACAGATTCCCCGGCAGATCGAGCGCGCCGCCCACCAATGAGAGCGCCCCCAGCGCATACATCGGCGCCATCAGCGCGAGGCCGGGGCGATGCAGGCCCGCTAGCCGGTCGAGTCCAACGGCTCGCGCTGCGGCTGAGTGGAGGCTTACATCACGATTGAGAATCGGCCCGCCCCGATAAGACCCGAAGAACAC
>VFSW01008443.1_pt1 | contig 14798 bp, 15 predicted proteins | sample 5358111 | NCBI WGS metagenome assembly VFSW01 (sample SAMN11554181, study PRJNA540505) | mine drainage metagenome | isolation source: sediment from site ElyBrook_90M | place: USA: Ely Copper Mine, Vershire, VT | collected 2017 | reverse complement strand
CTGTTTGTGAAAGAAGTCCATAAGAAACAAGAGCGGTACGGCTCTGACCATGAATAAGGGGGTGACTGATGAACATACAGAAGGCTATAGAAGATTTCATTTTGGATAGAGAGTTAAACAACCACACTCAAAAAACCATCAGGGCGTATCGTCAACGGCTGCGCTACTTCTCGACGTGGTTGGAGTCTGCTCATGGTGTAGTTGATACCGATAGATTGGAATTAGTGCATCTGCGTGGTTGGATAGCCTATCTCCAGAAGACACCGACGTATAGAGGGAAGAAATTGAGCGATGAGTCAATACGTAGCTATGGTCAATCGCTTCTTGCATTTTGTCACTGGCTGGAAAATGAGGATATAATAGAGAAGCCGATTACGAAACGCTTCAAGCTTCCTCGTGTGGAAGAGAAGTTCATACCGACTTATACAGCAGACGATGTTCAAAAATTGCTCAATGCTTGTGATGAGGGGGAATATAGTAGGCCAAATTTGGCTAAGGCATTGACTGCTCGTAACCGCGCTATTGTCTCCTTGTTCTTAGATAGTGGCATTCGTCTAAAAGAGTTGGTTGGTCTGCGACTCTGCGATGTAGACCGTAACATGCGGGTGCTGCTGGTTCATCGTAAAGGGAACAAGTGGCAACAAGTCCCCGTATCGCGTGATGGCTTTAAACCTCTGCATGAGTACCTGACAAAACATCGTCCAGTGCTGGCTAAACAAGCTGGTATTGATACTGCACATAAAGAGGACATGGTTTTCCTGGGCGATGATGGCAAGCCATTTGGATACTGGGGCGTTGCTGCGTTGTTTCGCCGTTTGAAAAAGCGAACAGGTATAGATGGCAAGAAAGTCGGGGCGCATCAATGCAGGCGGTATATGGCAACAACACAGTTAGCTGATGGGCGTAGTCCTTTAGATGTGCAGCGACAAATGGGACATCGGACGCTTGCAATGACGAACAAATATGCTTCGCTGACAATAGATCACCTAAAGAAATCGCATGAGAAGCATTCGCCGTTAAGAGCGGATAAAGGGCATCTGGAAGAGGGGTTTGGTTCTGGCTATTGGGATGAATAGCGTGCTATAATTCGGAGATACAAGCCTACTGCCTATAGTTTACAGGTAGTAGGCTCAAGTCTCTAAACTAGCTCTACAGGCCGATTGATGGGGGTATGTAAGCCAACTGCTTTACACGCAGTAGGTCTGGGGTTCGAATCCCTAATCGCCCACCTTCAACCCCATCTAAAACGGCTTCAGAGGCCGATCTAACCAACATTTCACTAACCAACTTTCTCGGTGTTTTTGTCCGAATTTTCCGCTTTAGAACTACTGCCTTCCTCTTTTTGGTTTGCGGCTTCTGCCTCTTTCAAGAGACGTTGATACCCTCTAAAGAGTGGGTTTTGAGTCTCTTTCAAGTCAAGCACAAAACGTAGCAGGTTGTCTTCTTCTGTAACGGGCGTTACTTGCTTGAACCCCATACCCTTTGCGGTTCTGATGCCGTCTTGTGTTCTACTCGTTCCATAAAGCCGCTTTACAAAAATACCTCTTCTTGCTAGCGTTTCTAAGAACTCGACAGTTCCTGCTATCATCCTGGCTCCATACAGTCTGCTTTTCTTTACATCTTGTTTGGCTCCGATGATAACAAAAACATTGATGGCATCCTGTCGCAATGGGAACGCTCCGACATATCCTACGACTATGTCATCTTGTTTGAGAACATGAAAGATTTGCGGATTAGCTTTGTACTGTGCCATGCGTTGCTGGTATCGGGCTTCTCTGCCTTTGTCGCTGCCAACACTTCCGAACAATTCAGCATTTAGGTCAACAATGCCTTCTATATCTTCCTCCTGCGCTATCTCGAAGATGCTATTGTCCGTAGCATATTGCAGTATAAAGGCTTCTTGGGCCTTTGATATCTTATCTACATCATATTTTACATAATACCCGTATTTTATATTGAGATCAAAAAACACCCGCTTTATGCTGTTGGCACGGAGCAGGTGTTTTTTGATCTCATAGCTTTGCTATTAAGACAACAGAAGAAACAGGAGATGCAGTAGTGCCTAGTTGTGAAGGCCAGCTTAGCCAGAAGTATAAGATAGTAATTGCTATGTGCTATGTTTACGAACACGGCACTATCACTAATTGTGAGTATCGGGAATTGACAGTATAATGCATCGGCATAACTTTATCATCTTATTGGCGGTTTAATTTCCGGTGGCCGTTTGTTGGCAAGTATTCCTAGTTGCTCAATAAATTTCCGAAAAGCGGGTTTATTACAATCAGGAATTGTGTATATTTCAGCATGAGCATCATTATCTGGCTCGATAGGATCGTCCAAAATTGGCATAGACTCTACCTCGCCGCGAAATTTTTGGTCTTTATGCATAACTCCTATTGCTCTTATATCACCTGCGACTAAGCTTATAACGCCACCTGACAACGAACCTAAAGTCTTTGTAGGATCGTAGTTACGTAACTTAGCACGATCTACAGAGGGCCTAAGGGTGGATTGATAAAAAGCTTGGGAACTAATCCTAATTGTTCCGTCGCTTAGATACGTATAATGATCTACGCGATCTAAAATACGGCGGTACAAGATTTCATCATCTGTTATTAAATCATCGGGCATTCTTATTTAACCTACTAACCATATCCAAAGTGACCGACACACCTCTATTGATTTTGCGTTACCATCTGAAATCGCTGCGTCTATAGTATCGCCCCATACCTGCACATATTCTGCATTTTGCCCTTCGATATAAATTGTTAGCTTTCTTTTATCGTGCCACCACTCAAAAACCACTTCTCCGTCCTCATTAGCCGTTACATTCGGCTCAATCCAATCCAAATGTAGATTTTTTGCCTCCAAAAAAAGCTTTACAACCCAACTTTCAGCATATTTTACCACATCTTGCTGAGGTGGAAACATACCGTTACTATCCATACTCCATGTTAATAAATTATACAATTTGGCACGGGTATTCTTAAGAGCGGTTTTGGCCGATGCTTCTCTAGCGATCATTGAAGAATCAAAAAAGGATTGGATTGATGACCTCATTTTCTCTAAAAACTCTTCATTATCGCCATAAGCACTTTTTATCATGTCATTCAAAATTAAAGGATACTGCTTAATCTGAGTATCCTTAGGAGTATATGGGATAGTGTATGTCATTAACTAATTACCTCCCTAGTCTTCTCAGTAATGCTTGCTTCAAAAGCTAGATTCTTCCGCTGTCGAAGAACATCTAAGATTTTCCATATTTCCTCATCATCGTTTTGCCAAATTTGTTCACGATATAGGTCGAAATCAAGAAGAACAGAAACAAATTGAGGACTAGGTGGTGAAATTAATCCTTCATTGACGATCAGCATACAATCCAAATCAACTTGTGGAATTTGCAACTGCATAAAAAATGCGCTTAGCCCTTGTGATAAATTAGGGGCTATTTCGGGAACAGTACGCAAGTACTGTTTAAGATCGACTGATGGACCAGGTAAATCTAGACGATTGACATATCGTATTGCAGCCCGTGTAACGTTCAAAGGATTACAAATTTTACTGTATATTTTCCACAAACGCTTAGCTTCGTCGCGAAATTCTTCCCATGTCTCATAAGGTGCAAGGCGACTAAAGGTAAATCCAGTTAAAGCAGCTTGAAAGATTTTTAAACCGTCTTCACTCTTAAATGCAAAACCTGTTTGCTGCTGATTAGTATCAACCTTAGTGGTAGGGCCAGGCTGAAATATCAGCGAACCACTATACCTATATAGCTCCTCCTTAAGTGGATAATGATCACTTATTAGTGGATGAATTGCCTCAAGTGTATCAATAGAAAATAGTCTCGGAAAGTTTACTTTGAGGTCTATGATAGCTTCTGTAATAGGTGCCCGTGAGTAATGTCTTGTTTCTTGCATTAGCATCTCACATTTGTAGTGGTAAAAGTAATAAATCCCAAAGCGGAACTATCACGATACCAAAATTATAGTATTGACAGGAAGTGATGTCAAGCATCGCTCTGCATTTGATAAAACGAAGGTATTTGGAAAATACTAGCATGACGCGTACAGTAGGTCTGGGGTTCGAATCCCTAATCGCCCACCTTCCACCCCCTCTAAAATGGCTCAATACACAATAGATTCTTAGGTAGCGTCAACTCATCACTCTATGCTTCTACGCTGCTTGCTTCCCCCCTTTGAAGAACCAGGGAACGCCATATTTATCGATGAGATGTCCATAGCTTCCAAATGGCATATCATGCAACGTAAACCAGATTCTGCCCTCTCTCCTGTGGAAGAGGCACAAGCACGTCTATGTGCGACAAGGAAAAGTATAGCACAAATATGGAGATAAAACTTCTTATGACTTGCTCTTTTTGAGAGCACTTTATTGATGATATACTGTAATCCATGTTTCATTTAGAAACTTGGAAGCATTATCAAAGGATAGAAAGAGTTGGTTTCTACTACACAAGCCTCAAGAGATGGGTTACGGCGCGCGAATCAAGCGACAGCCCAGCTTCTACAAGAACTGGCAACGCTGGCTCGTCCAGGGGTGATGACCAGTGAGTTGAACGACTATGCCATGGAGTATATCGCACGACTGGGAGCAGTGCCCGTCTTTGCAACAGAAGAGGGGTTTCCAGGCTGTATTAATACTTCGGTGAATGATGCAGCCGTTCACGGGGTACCAGGGAAACAAAAACTGAAGATTGGGGATGTCTTGAGCATTGACGCCGGAATGCTTTTGAATGGATACGCGGGTGATGCGACGATCACCATTGCCATTGGCAAAATCAGCGCCCAACATCAGCATCTTATTGAGACAACACGCCAGGCAATGATGGCAGGCATTCAGGCAGCGCGCACAGGGAACCACATCGGCGATATTGGCTACGCAATCCAGAGTGTTGCCTGGTCACAAGGCTTTGATGTAATACGCGAGTACACAGGGCATGGCTTGGGTCATGTTATGCACGAGTCGCCAAGTGTGCCAGGTGTTGGTCGTCCTGGAACTGGCCCAGTGATGCCTGAAGGGCTGGTGATCACGATTGAACCAATTCTAGTAGAAAAATCTGCGCGCACAAAAGTTGATGCCGATGGATGGACCGTTCGCACAAGAGATGGCGGGTGGGCCGCACAGTTTGAACACACCATTATTGTCACGCAACATGGTGGAGAAATCTTGAGTACCATCTAGCACGGCTGTAAGAATGGGGGGCAAATTCCAGGTTTGGCGTATTTCGGAGAGGTCAAGCATTGGGTTCGCTTTCTAAAAATTCTATGTTTATGCCCAGACTTCTCACCATCGCCAATGCCTGCATCTGATCGACGAAAGCACCTTTCATCAGTTCAAGCGAACTCAAGCGCATGCCATCAATCTTTGAACCACGCAGATCGGCTGCGAATAGCTTGGCTCCTGTAAAATCTGCGCGTTGTAAATTGCAGCGCGTAAAGACAACACCAGTCAGATCAGCTTGATAAAAATTGGCCTCGCTCAGATCGCAGTCTTCAAAGCGCACCGCTTGAAACGTTGCAAGAGCAAATTGCGCAAAAGGGAGCGCGCATCCCCGAAAGAGCACATCCTGAAATTTTCCCTCGTTCGCCTGCAAGCCAATCAGTTGGCAATCGAGCAGTTCAATACGCGCAAAATCTGCCTCAAACCACTCTCCATTGGCAAGGTTACAACCCGTGAAACTGCTATCGAGAAGGTGGGCTTTTTTGAAGTGAACTTTGCTCATTTCAACCCGTTCAAAGACAACCTGATCAAAAAATGGACTGTTCACTTTTTGGCTTGTAAGGTCATTGCGATACAGCCGAAGTTGTGTATAGAGAGATTGCTCCTCAAGCGGTCCCTCTAATAAGGGCAGTTTGCCCACTTGTTTAGGAAGACGAGGAGATTTTATTGGCTTTGTAGCTGATGGTTGTTTATTTCTCATACCTTCTCCCTGTGTTTCATTTTAGAAAGCAAACTACACTACTTCAACATGCATGTATTCACATTAAGCAGTCTAGCACATCACGTGCTTGGAGAAGAGTACAATCATCTCTTAAAATAATTGGCAAACATAAAAACAGTGCGATACCCTCTTACGTAGATCATAGAGCGGAAGCCCTGTGCGTGCATCGATCAACAAGAGCAGGTTGAACATGATCTGGTCGTACTCATCGTCACCCACAGCAAGGCCCGCGTTCTTTCCTCTTCCTTTACCCTCACGCTCGCCGCAAAAACTCCAGCATGTACTGGTTCACGAGGGCGGGCTGCTCTTGCTGCACCCAGTGGCCGCTATCGGCAATGCGCTTGATCTGAATGGCGGGAACCCACTCCTCAAGTCCCTCCGTCAGTTCGATGCCCAGCGCGACATCCTGCTCGCCCCAGATCAGCAGGGTGGGTGCAGCAATCTTCTCTTGAAAAGGGGGGATACCACGCACAACATCAAACAGACTGCCGCGCACGAGCGCACGGTAATAGTTCAGGCCAGCAGTTAGCGCACCGGGCTTGCTCATGGCTTCTTGATAGCGTAGCAAAACATCGGGAGGGAAGGCATCTTTGCGTGTAGCAGCTTCGTAGATCAGCCTGCCAATGGGTTCGGCGTGATTGTGAGAGAGCAAGGCTTCTGGTAGCCAGGGGAGTTGAAAGGCCAGCACGTACCAGCTCATCGCGCGCTGCTTGGGCTTGCGCAATTCACGGGCAAAGGTCATGGGATGGGGAGCATTGAGAACGATCAGGCGCGTGGTCATTTGTGGATAGCGCATGGCAAAGGCCCAGGCCAGCGCGCCGCCCCAATCGTGGCCTACAATCACTGCCTCGCTATATCCCAGGCCACGAATCAGACCCTCGATGTCGCGCAAAAGTGTGGGCATGTCGTAGCCTGTGCGCGGCTTATCGCTATCGTTATAGCCACGCAGGTCGGGAGCCACAACAGTGCAGCCCTGTTGTGCTAGCTCAGGAATCTGCAACCGCCAGGAGTACCAAAACTCTGGAAAACCATGCAGCAAGACAACGAGTGGCCCCTCTCCCTGCGTTACATAATGCATACGTATTCCATTGGTGATGATATCACGATGTCGCCAGGTTTCTACTGCTGTGACCATCTCTTAATCCTATCATGAACGCCACAGGGCAGGGGCACAACGCAACATATTGCGTTATGCCCCTGCCGATTGTTAGCTTTTTGTATCGTTATACACGATTGCGCGTTTGACCTGTTCGATCAGATCAGTGACGGGGATGCCACGTGGGCAAGCATCGGCACAGTTGAAGATCGTGCGACAACGCCAGACACCGTCGCGCTGACCCAGGATGCCGAGGCGTTCCTGCGCACCCTGGTCGCGGCTATCGAAGATGAAGCGGTGCGCATTGACGATAGCGGCAGGTCCAACCCAGTCAGGGTTACCCCAGATCGAGGGGCAAGAACCAGTACACGCGCCGCACAGGATACACTTGGTCCCTTCGTCGTAACGAGCGCGCTCTTCGGCACTTTGCAGGCGTTCCGTCCCTGGCTCACTATCGTAAGTAATGAGGAAAGGCCTGACCGACTTATATTTCTCGAAGAACTGATCCATATCGACAACCAGGTCTTTGATGACAGCATAGCCGAGCATGGGTTCAATCGTCACCTTGCTGCCCACGTCGCGCATCAGAACCTTGCAGGCCAGACGGTTGCGCCCATTGATGCGCATGGCATCAGAGCCACAGACACCGTGTGCGCACGAGCGACGATAGGTCAGCGTGCCATCCTTCGTCCATTTGATGACATTCAGAGTATCCAGCAGACGGTCAATAGGATCAACCTCAACGCGATATTCGGCCCAATATGGCTTGCTGTCCTTTTCAGGATCGTAGCGTTTGATACGTATTAGAACATTCATTGCATTCTCTCCTAGTATTTCCGTTCTTTGGGCTTGAAGACCGGGTCGTCAATCAGGATAACATCTTTATAGTCCAAACGCACGTCATGAGCTTTCTCGCCCTTATAAACGAGCGTATGTTTGAGCCAATTGACGTCATCACGTTTAGGATAGTCCAGACGGAAATGTGCGCCACGGCTCTCCTGGCGCACCAGTGCGCCATGGATGGTTGCTTCGGCACAATCGAGCAAGAAACCAAGCTCTAAAGTCTCGACCAGCTCGGTATTGAAGAGTTTGCTCTTGTCTTGCAATTGTACGCGCTTATACGATTCTTGCAAGCCATCAATAGTGTCAAGGGCATGACGCAAGCCACGCTCGGTGCGCTCCACAAACACATTATCGAGCATCTCACCCTGCAGCTCGTTGCGCACATGTGCAGCCGACTCACCACCATTTGAGCTGAGCATACGCTCAACAAGCTCGCGTGCGGTGCTGTCTGGCTTGTCTGGCAAGGGGGCATGATCGGATTGGGCAATGAAGCGTGCGATATCTTTACCGGCACGGCGACCAAAGACAATCAGGTCTACCAGAGAATTTGTTCCCAGGCGATTCGCGCCGTGAACAGAGACAGAAGCGACCTCACCGGCGGCATAGAAACCAATGAGCGGCGTCCAATTCCCGTCAATGACAACACGCGCATCCGTATCGGTTGGAATCCCACCCATGGCGTAGTGGGCTGTGGGCTGAATGGGAACAGGCTCGGTGATCGGCTCAACGCCTAGATAGTTACGGGCAAAATCGGTGATATCGGGCAGTTTCTCGGCAATGGTCTGCGCCCCCAGGTGACGAACGTCCAGGTAGACATAGTCCTTGCCATCAACCCCGTTGCCGTCCTTGATCTCTTGAATGATACAGCGGGAGACGATGTCACGTGGGGCCAGGTCTTTGAGCGTGGGCATATAGCGTTCCATGAAATACTCGCCCTTGCCGTTCAGGAGCTTGCCACCTTCACCACGTGCCGCCTCGCTGAGTAGCACCCCCACTTTGTACAGACCTGTCGGGTGGAACTGATACATCTCCATATCCTGCAACGGAATACCACGTCGATAGGCCAGCGACATACCATCGCCCATGCAAGCAAAAGCGTTGCTGGTCACGCGCCAGGCACGTCCGTAGCCACCGGTCGCAAAGAGAATGGCTTTGGCATGGAAGGTATGTATTTCGCCAGTACGAATCTCCATTGCCACCACACCGCAGGCACGCCCCTCGCTCATCAGCAGATCCAGCACCAGGAACTCGTTAAAGAAACGCACCTGATTTTTGACCGCACTTTGGTACATGGTTTGCAGCAGCATATGCCCTGTGCGGTCAGCAGCATAACACGCACGACGGACAGGCCCCTCACCAAAGTTGCGCGTGTGACCACCGAAACGACGCTGGTCGATGCGCCCATCCGCTGTACGGTTAAAAGGCAAGCCGCGATGTTCTAATTCATAGATGGCATCAATGGCGTCACGCGCAAGAATCTCGGCAGCGGGCTGATCGACGAGATAGTCACCACCTTTGACGGTATCATACATGTGCCATTTCCAGTGATCCTCTTCCTGGTTTCCCAGCGCGGCTGCAACACCGCCCTGAGCAGCACCGGTATGTGAGCGCGTCGGGTACACTTTGGTGAGGACCGCCACGCTGGCATTCGGCAACTGCATTGCTGCCATCAGGCCCGCGCCACCCGCGCCAACAATAACAACATCAAACTTGTGATACATGATAAATCCTCGCTTATTCTCGCGTCTCTCTCACCAGCGGCAAAAGAGATCACTTACATGTCTTTACCGACACGTGGGAACACAAGCCGGACCAAGATTGCCCGTCGCGTGAAAGGTGATCAGCGTAATCGTTCCCAACATAAAGAATGTCAGAAGTAGCACGCCTACAATAGAGAGTGCCGTCAGACGCAAGCCGCGTGAACGCACATAGTCATCAATCATAATACGTAAACCATTCATGCCATGTGTCAAACCGAGCGTGAGTAGCAGCCAGTCAAAAAGCCGCCAGAACGGATTTGCATAGCGGCTGGCGATAAACTGATAGGTGGTGTGAGAAACATCATTTGCGGCATGCATGATAACCAGATGAATAATCACCATAAAGATAAGAATAACACCGGAGACGCGAAAAAAGTACCACGAGAATGTCTCGAAGCCGCCTGCCGATGGACGTGCGCCAAAACCTGTCGATACACGCATGATAAAACTCCTCTAGTTTCTGCTATGAACATCACGCTTTAATGTATTTTGACAACCGGGCTGACAAACCAGGCGTAAAGCGATGGTAACACAGGCCAGATCACAAAATAGACCATTGGCACAAAGGCAATCACCGTCACTACCAACACCGCAACAAACATCGCTCGCTGGTAGTAGACACCCTTGCTCCAGAAGTCGATAAACATGATGCGCACACCGTTAAAGGCGTGGAAGAAAACAGCTCCAATCAGCGCAAGCGAGAGCAGGCGTACCACAAAGCCATCAAAAACCAGCACGCCCTCGTTGTAGACCTGGGGACCGAAGCCGATCAGTGAGATATCTACGATGTGGATGAACAGGAAGAGTAAAATAGCGAGTCCTGTGACACGATGAAACAACCAGGACCACATACCGGATTGACCTTTATACATCTTCTCCTCAATTCTGAGGCGAGAGGGAAATGAGGCAAAGACAGTTGGGGAGGTATAAGATGCAGCACAACATACCATGCTGCCCACTATCTTCCCTTCAAATACAGCTTTTAGCCTCTTCGCTCTTGCTCTCGCCAGCCCTGATAGCACAGGGGAGGTACGACGTGGGACAGATACAAGAGCAACGCGGCCCTGCGACAGTCTTCATCCAGCCCGAATAACAAAACGGAAACGAGCGTCTGACCTGTAAACAGGAAACGCCCCCTTTGCTCGAACAGTTTGTTGACGATGCTTTCTCTCTGCACCAATGTCCCTAACGACGTAGCACCCCATTGTGACTACCGATGTTGATGACGTTGTATGTGTGTATTATACTGCACTGAGTGGAGTCGCGCAAAGGGGATTTTTAACTATGGTCATTCTGTACAATGAAAAGCGCGAAACTCTTCCCGTAGCAACCAGCAAAGCGTAATACCGCACCTTCCTACTATTGCTACAAGGACAGCTTATGCACGGCGCGGCAAAGCAGCTACAAAGGTCCCGGCAACTTTGACATCTCCATTCTGGTCAATAGCCTGCACGCGACCGCCAATGCGCCCTTCGCCATCAGCTTCATACTTTTCCGTAATCGTGCCAATGCAAGTAATTTCATCGCCAATCCGCGTCATGCCTTTGAAACGCACACCAAATTTGCGCAGGGCATTGGGGCCAACAGCATCGCTGAGGAATTGGCCGACAAAGCCCATGATAAGCATGCCATGCGCGATAATGCCACCCGTGCCAATCATTTCACCAATTTTGGCATCCGTGTGCAGAGGGTTAAAATCGCCGGATGCCCCCGCGTAACGCACCAGTTGCAGGTGCGTCACGGGCGCTTTCACCAATTGAGGAAGATGATCGCCGACCCGCACATCTTCAAAATAGAGGGTTGCTGGCTTCTGGCTTTCAGCAGCGTTCGTTGTCATCGCAAACTCCTTTTTTAGCAATTACTCGCGCACGACAATCGTGGAGCGTGTTGTTAACACGGCCTGTTGATGCTGGTTGGTATAGCGCGTCTCAGTCGTGAGAATATCCATCGAAGAGCCATCCTTACTCGAGCGATGCTTGCCCTCGACAATTGTGGTCACGCCCGTCAGCACATCGCCAGGATAGATGGGAGCCAGATAGTCGTACTCCTCCTCGCCGTGTAACACGCGCATCACATTAATGCCGACATTTGCCAGTTCCCTGCCAAAACCCGTATTGCCCCAGAAACCAAGCATGGTTGGTGTGGTAGGAGAGATCGGCACATCAGAGAAACCGGCGGCCTGCGCAGCAGCACGGCTATGATAGACCGGATTGTCGTCACCAATTGCACTGGTGAGTTCATGGATTTTGTTGCGCGCCACCTCGATGGTGAAGGGAGGAAAACTTTGACCAACCTTGCTGGTATCAAACATTCCTGATAGCTCCTTTTTTTGCGCCATGACTGCGAAGCAGTAGACGCGCTAGCGTCGTTTGGCGCAATAGCAACACCTTTTTTTGCGCCATGACTGCGAAGCAGTAGACGCGCTAGCGTCGTTTGGCGCAATAACAACACCTTTTTTTGCTCTGGTATAGCACATGAGAACATCCTCGTGCCACTCTTTCTGACAGTATCCGATGCAAAAGAAGGCTTGTCAAGCATTTTCTCAGCCTTGACAGCTAGACATTCAGCGAGTAATGTTAGTTACGGTATCTTGTTTCACTCTCAGTTTCTCTCGTATACGGTTATCCTGTCACCTCACACCCAAATAGGAGGAAATTTTATGGGTATAACCAACGATGGTCTGTCTTACTGGCAGGCAGAAACGACCGGAACACCACTCCTCACTACTACCGTTGGCAATCTTTTAGATCAGCGCGCCAACACGTTTCCAGAGCGCGAAGCTCTCGTCTACTCCAACTATCCCGAATTTGGTGGCACGCTCGATATTCGCTGGAGCTATCAAGAATATCGAGCGCGGGCTGACGAGGTTGCGCGTGGACTGCTCGCTCTCGGTTTGCGCAAAGGTGAGCATATCGCAGTCTGGGCCGCCAATCTCCCAGAATGGCCGCTGCTGCAAATGGCAGCCGCGAAAGCTGGCCTCGTTCTCGTCACCATTAATCCTTCCTATTACTCAACTGAGCTTGAGTATGTCCTGAAACAGGGTGATATTGTCGCGCTTTTCTTTATGGCCCGTGTGCGCGACCACGATTGTATCACCACCGTGCGCTCACTCACGACACCAGGTCCACACTATGGTGCAGTCACCAGTCAACGCCTGCCCCTGCTGCGCTATCTGTGTCTACTTGGCATGAGCCCGCCTGGGCTGACGGGTCCGCTCTCTGAGACACATGACTGGCGGCCAGCCCTCTTCCGCGAACTGATCGCGGCGGGTGAGCAGGTTAGTGATGAAGAACTACACGCGCGTCAAGCCAGCATACAGCCGCACGACGCGGCGATGATTCAGTATACCTCCGGCACGACGGGTTTCCCCAAAGGCGCGCTACTCTCACATTTCAACATCATCAATAACGCGGCTATGTTCATGGACCGCTGGGAACTGACGGGAGAAGATCGCACGTGTACCGCGATGCCCTTTTTCCATGTTGGCGGTTGTGTGCTGGCGGTCCTGGGCGCGCTCTACAAAGCAATTCCGCTACATCCCATGATCGCATTTGATCCGCTGAAAGCTATGCGCATCATCAGTAGCGAGCATTGCACAACCATGGGAGCCGTACCAACGATGTTAATGGCGATTCTGCGCCATCCTGACTTTGCCAACTACGACCTCTCCTCATTGCGCACAATCGTCAGCGGAGCAGCCTCGGTCCCCGTCTACCTGATGGAGCAGGTCAAAGAGCGTATCGGCTCGGATATCGCAATTGTCTTTGGGCAAACCGAATCGAGCGGCGGCATCACCCTGACACGCCCAAGCGATAGTTTTGAACTCAAAGCCGCGACGGTGGGCGTACCGCTCGCACACAGTGAAGTGAAGATTATCAATCCCGCAACAGGCACGTTGGTGCGTTGTGGCGAGACAGGCGAACTCTGCTGTCGTGGCTTCTTAGTCATGCAAGGCTACTACAAGATGCCAGAGAAAACGGCTGAAACAATTGACCGCGATGGCTGGCTACATAGCGGCGACCTTGCCACAATGAATGAGCAGGGCTATATCAATATTGTAGGGCGTCTGAAAGAGATGATTATTCGTGGCGGTGAGAATATCTATCCACGCGAAATCGAAGAGTTCCTGATACGCCATCCAAAGATTGCTGATGTACAGGTGCTTGGCATTCCCGACGCCTATTTTGGTGAGGAGATTCTCGCTGTCATACAAGCAAAAGAGGACACGGTACTAGATGAAGACGAGGTACGAACCTATTGCCGGGGGAGGATCAGCCACCAGAAAATCCCACGCTATATCCAGTTTGTCGCGACGTATCCACTGACAGCCAGCGGCAAAGTGCAGAAGTTCAAGCTGCGTGAGACGGCTATCAAGATGCTCGGCTTGGAAGAAGCGCGACAGCGCAGTGCGAAGAAATAAGTAGACAAGCCTGAAAATCATTAATGCGTGTAAAACCCGCAAAAACCGATTTATCGCGTCTAACAAATGCCTATAGGCATCGCGCCCCAACCCGCGCGAGATACACCTACAAGGGGCAATACCGCTTACAGAGGAGCACGGTGTGGCGGGTGTGTTGCTTGACCCGAAAGGCATGAAAGGAACGTAGGGACCGATTCATCGCGTCCGCGCTCCCACACCACGCGTGTTCACTTTCCTCAGACACGGTGGATGGAGCAGGGCATACGGGGTGCTTGGCCATGACGGACGCGATAAATCGGTCCCTACTGCTCTGTCAAACGTCATTGTGCATTTTTTGAGAATGACGGGCAACAACATCGATTTGATGCCAATGCGTGATAATCGTGGTGAAAAATTTCATCCGCATACCACGTAGGTGGCGTAGGGGCGTGATTCCATCACGCCCTCGTCCCGCGTCACACAGCCTCGTCCCGCGTCACACGGCCTCTCGCATGGCTCCCCAGGCGGATCGATGTGCAAGCAGGGCGTGATAAATCACGCCCCTACTGCTTTGTCAAACGTCACAGCGAGGATGAGCATGACACACACACATGTTGCATTTCATACATGTTGTGTTTCATGCATCTGTGTTGTGTACAACTATACATGCTGATATTTGTCAAATAGTAACTATTCAGGTCAGCTAGAAAGCAGGTGAAACAGGGTGTCCGGCCAAAGCCA
>VFSW01008442.1_pt1 | contig 14800 bp, 14 predicted proteins | sample 5358111 | NCBI WGS metagenome assembly VFSW01 (sample SAMN11554181, study PRJNA540505) | mine drainage metagenome | isolation source: sediment from site ElyBrook_90M | place: USA: Ely Copper Mine, Vershire, VT | collected 2017 | reverse complement strand
GTCTGGAGGCCGATCACACGACGATCTGGCGCTGGGTTCAACGTTACGGTCCCCAACTGGAACAGCGGCTGCGCCGTCATCTCAAGCCGACCTACAAATCCTGGCGGGTCGATGAGACGCATATTCGAGTGAAAGGCCGTTGGTGCTACCTCTATCGGGCCATCGATTCCACCGGTGCCACCATCGACTTCCTGTTATCGGCGTTGCGCGATGCTGCGGCGGCCAAACGCCTGTTCCGCAAGGCTCTCAGAGATCCATCGCATCCTCAGCCCCGCGTCATCAACACTGATCAGGCCCGCCTCTGTGGCTCGGCGATTGCAGCAGTAAAAGAGGAAGGAACCCTGCGCCGCCGCTGCCGACATCGACCGGTCCAATACCTGAACAACATCCTGGAGCAGGATCATCGAGCGATCAAACGACGAGTGAAGGCCAAGCAGAGCTTTCGCGAATTCCAAGCGGCCCGGCGAACGATTGAGGGCTCCGAGGCGATGCACATGATCCGGAAGGGCCAGGCGCGGTGGGTCAGCGACGCTGATGTTCGCCAACAAAATCAGTTCATCGACAAGCTGTTCGATCTGGCTGCCTGAGACTTCGCCGCCCAGTTCCTCTCGGGGCGTCCTCCGTCACCGTTTTCAAAGTTGCAACACTTCCAACCAGACTCGTCTAGGCGATTGTCGAAGGCCGACCGCCGCGGTTCAGATCCTCTTTTTGTTAGCGACAAGCGTCAGGATCGCAGGCTAGCCTGAATTTTTACCGAGTCGATGATGAAACGGCGGTGTTCGCGCGTCACGACGCCTTCAGCAACGAGACTCTTGAGGCACTCGCTCACTTTCGGCCGCGAGGACTCCACTAGGTCCGCGATGTCCTGACCGCTTAGACCCAGATCTATGATCATCGCGTGGTCGTCTCGCTGACCGAACTTGCGGCCGAGGTCGAGCAAGGCGAGCATGATTTTCTCTCGAACGGTTTGACTGAGAAAGTTTGAATGGCGCTCCAGAAGCGTCCACCATCGGCCGACCGTCAAATTGAGCGCCTCGTTGAACTCGCGGAATGGAATGCCAACGATGCCCTCCACGAGCGCGGTTGGGCTTATCAACCCGATTTGACAATCCGTGAACGTCTCGCAGGTGAGTTTATGATGAATATCGGGCAATAATGACGGAATCTCGATCACGTCGCCGGGTCCCAGCACCTCGAGCAGATTGCGTTCCCCTTTTCGATTGAGGCAGATAAGCCGGGCGATTCCCGAGAGCACGATGTATACGGCTTCATCTGAGTCCCCTTCCTTATAGACGATCGAGTGTCTGGAAAACTGCCGAATCCTCATCCTGGCACGCAAGGCTTCCAATTTGCGTAAGGAAAGACCCGCCAGCCCTTTCAATTTCCCTAAATCTTGAGCGCTGACTGCGCGAGGTTGAGGAGGCCTGGCCCCCCTTTGCCTGATGTATCTGCCGCGTGACGAGCGTGGTGCCATGGGTAGGAAAATTGAAGCGATCTCGGTGTCCCTTAAGTCTAACTTGCGCCCGTCGAATCGCAGCCGTCGAGCGCAGTCGCCGGATGTAACGACAATCGGTGCGAGAAAACAACCGAGGAGTTGTTCCTTTTGTAACAGAATCGGCCTTGAACGTAACTTTATTTGGCCTACAGCATGCTCCAGATTCAGGCTTATCCGTTGTAAGCGCCAACGGTGTATACGCCCGATCCTGGGCGGTGCGATTTTGAATGAGAAAAGAGATTTCCGCGAAACAGACCTCGACAGACTAAGCCGACTCAAGGCTCTGTCGTGGCTCTCCCCGCCTGAGCTTAAACTTCTGGCAAGTGCGCTCTCGCTTTCCAACTACAAACGACACGCGCTAATTCTGCGCGACGTTGCGCGGGCCCAAGGTGCTCACATTCTGTTGGCAGGAATTGCGCGCATCACCTGCCGCAACGCGCGCAACGAGCGTATCACGGTGGCGATGCTGGCGCCGGGACCGATTCCGGAATTCCCAGCGCTGCCGCTCAGTCAGTCTGGTTTTCAATGCGAGGCTTACAACGATTGCCGCGTTGGAACTGTGAGCTGGGCTGACTTCGGCGGCATTACCCCAAATGCTCCCGAGTCCGCCTTCAAGCAATTTCACAGCAACGATTTGAAGCAGTGGTACCGCCTCCTGCTGCGCAGCTCGAGTTTTCTGAACCTTGGCCTGCACGAACGAATAGCCATCGCGCTGCTGGAGCTGTGCTCGGACTTTGGAGTCGAGGAATCGCGCGGCACGCTGCTGCGCGTATCTTTCAGCCATAAGGACATCGCCAACCTGGTCGGCGCCTCGCGGCCCAGAGTGACCGAGCATCTGGCGCGATTGGAGCGCGAAAAATTCGTCATCCGTCAGGGACGACAGATGGTCGTGCAGGTCGCCAAGCTTCTCGATTCCAGGAATGCTCAGGCCGGCGCGCATGCTTTGCGGGTCGATCCGCGACGTGAATAAGGCGAGCGGTTCGGCGCGAGGTCAGTCTTAGGATGGACCTAGCAAAATCGCGCCCGGATAGGTTCTGCCCGATTCTGGCTATTCCCGCCGTCTCGGGCGTTCTCCGGGTCCGTGCGCGATCGCAAATCGCGCGTGCACGCGCGCTTTTCGATCGATTCTCTGACATCTCCAGAAATCTGGAGACTGAAATGTGGAGCAGAAGGGATTTGAACCCTCGACCCCTACGTTGCGAACGTAGTGCTCTCCCAGCTGAGCTACTGCCCCATCCAAGACCGAGACGCGATTACTATTGTGAGATAACTGACTTCAAGTAAGCTCGCAACCTTTCGGCCAGATCGGCGCGTTTCAATCCGAAGCCGATTTGCGCCGAGATGAACCCCACGCGATCGCCCAGGTCATAGCGGACGCCCTCGAACTCGTAGCCGTAAATCTTGCGGCGCCGCGCCAGCGCCATCAGCGCGTCGGTCAACTGAATTTCGCCTCCAGCGCCCGGCTTGCCCGCGGCCAGCAGTTCGAAGATGTCGGGCGTCAGCACGTAGCGGCCCATGATTGCGAATTCGCTCGGCGCTTTTTCGGGCGCCGGCTTCTCGACCATCCCACGCAGTTCGTAAGTCCGCTCGCCGACGGCTTTCAGATCGACGATGCCGTACTTCGAGATCTCGCTGCGCGCGACCTTGAGCAGCGCGACCACCGGCGCGTCACGGGTCTCGGCCACGTCCAGGAGCTGGCGCAGGCACGGCCGCGGGCAATCGAAAATGTCGTCGGGGAGCATCACCGCGCACGGTTCGTCGCCGACCGCCTCGCGCGCTTGCAGCACTGCATGGCCGAGGCCGAGCGGACGGTGCTGTTCGGCGATCGTGATCCTGGCCGGATTGTTGCTGCGCCGGACGAGTTCAAGGATGTCGCGTTTGTCGCGGGCTTCGAGATAGCGCTCGAGTTCCGCGTTGGGCTCGAAGTGGTCGGCGACGGTGGTCTTGCCGGGGCTGATGACGAGAATGATTTCCGCGATGCCGGAGGCGACCGCCTCCTCGACGACGACCTGAATCGCCGGTGTATCCACCACCGGCAAAAGTTCCTTGGCGATCACCTTCGACGACGGAAGCATCCGCGTGCCCATCCCGGCCGCGAGAATGACCGCCTTATTTACTTTCATAGCAGTGTGCGATTTTCCGGGTTGGAGGCGTACTCAGATCTTCTGCTCGCGCGCTTCCTGTGCGGATTTGCATGCGATGCAAAGCGTGGTGACGGGGCGCGCCCTGAGCCGCTCGATCCCGATTTCGCCGCCGCATTCCTCGCATTGTCCGTACGAGCCGTCTTCGATTCGCGCGAATGCCTCGCTGATTTTGCTGAGCAACTTGCGCTCGCGATCGCGCATCCGCAGCAGGAAATTGCGATCCGATTCGAGCGCGGCCCGATCGGTCGGGTCGGCGCAGGCCTCTTCCGACTCGTGGTTCATGGTGCCGACCGCGCGCTCCGATTCCTGGAGAATGTCGCGTTTGCGGCCTTCGAGCAATTTTCTGAAGAGCTGGAGGTCTCTTTGCCTCACGGTTGAACTGTCCGTCACGAGCCGAGTTTTTGATTCTATCGACGCCCTGCTACGATGTAAAGGTTGCGGGATGAAAACGGCTTATCTCGACGCGTTCTCCGGCCTCAGCGGCGACATGATTGTCGGCGCAATCCTCGATTGCGGTGCGGACTTTGACCAATTCGAGCGCGCGATCAAGTCGCTGCCGATCGCAGGTTATCGGCTCTCGACCCGGCGCAAAATCTCAAGCGGGATCTCGGCGCTTAAGTTCGATGTCGCCGTGACCCAGCCGCAGCCGGAGCGTCATTTCGCCGAGATTCGCGCGCTGATCGAGGCATCTGCGCTGGCCGCTACCGTCAGGCATCGCGCGATCTCGATCTTCGAAGCGCTTGCCCAGGCCGAGGCAAAGATTCACAACACGACGCCCGACCGCGTTCATTTTCACGAAGTCGGCGCGGTCGATTCGATCATCGACATTGTCGGCACGGCATGGGGACTCGAGCATCTCGGCGTCGGCGACGTGCTCGTGTCTGTGCTCCCGATGGGCGGTGGATTCACGCGCTCGCAGCACGGAGTCATTCCCGTGCCGGCGCCGGCGACGGCGGAGTTGCTCTCGGGATTCCCGGTGAAAATCGGCGACGGTGCGCACGAGATGGTCACGCCGACCGGCGCGGCGGTGGTCCGCGCGCTGGCGCGGCCGGCGGCCATCCCGCTTGGGTTCGAAGTCGAGAAAATCGGCTACGGCGCGGGCGCGCGCGAGCTGGAAGATCGGCCCAATGTGTTGCGGCTGATGCTCGGGCGCGAGCGGGCCGCGTTCGACAGCGACGAGATGATCGAGATCTCCGCAAATATCGACGACCTTAGCCCGCAGATTTACGACCATGTGATGAATCGCCTGTTCGCCGCAGGTGCGCGCGACGTGACGATTACGCCCACGATGATGAAGAAGAGCCGCCCGGCGGTGACCCTGGGCGTGATCGCCGAGGCCGCGCGCCGCGACGCGATCGCGGAAATTATCTTTGCCGAGACCTCGACCATCGGACTGCGGTTCCACGGCGTCGAGCGCCTCAAACTGCATCGCGAGATTCACGAGGTCCAGACGCGATGGGGCATGGTTCGGGTCAAAACATCGGGCGCGCATGGGCGCGAGCCGACTACGATTTCGCCAGAGTACGATGACTGCCGGCGAATCGCCGCCGAGCACAAAGTAGCGCTGCGCGTCGTGATCGAGGAAGCGCGCGACGCCGCGCGAGCGCGCGGACCGGCGCATCGCGGCGAAAAATGACTTCCGAGCGCCTGCATATCAACGAAATCTTTTACAGCATCCAGGGCGAATCCACGCACGCGGGCCGGCCATGCGTGTTCGTGCGATTAACCGGATGCAACCTGCGATGCAAATGGTGCGACACCGAGTACGCATTCTACGAAGGCCGCCAGATGCCGATTGCCGAGGTCGCCGAAATAATTCGCGGCTACCGCTGCGACCTGGTCGAAGTGACCGGCGGCGAACCGCTGCTGCAGGAGGGCGTGTATCCGCTGGCGGAGGCGATGCTCGAATCCGGCCGGACCGTGATGATCGAGACGTCGGGGGCGGTGGACGTCGGCCGGCTCGACCCGCGCGTCATCAAGATCATGGACCTCAAGTGTCCGGGCAGCGGCGAATGCGAGCGGAATCTTTGGAGCAACCTCGACCATCTGACCCGCCGCGACGAGATCAAATTCGTAGTCGCCGATCGCGCGGATTACGAATGGGCCAGGGACGCAATCGTCGCGCGCGACCTTGCCCGGCGCGTGGGCGCGCTATTGATGAGCCCCGTGCTCGGACAACTGGCACCCGCCGCGCTCGCGGCGTGGATACTCGAGGATCGAATCCCGGCGCGGCTGCAAATGCAGATGCATAAGCAGATCTGGCCGGGCATTTCCCGCGGCGTGTGATCGCGCGCGCTGCCAGTACCCTCCCTTCACGGGGTGTAAAGCTCGGCGGTCTCCAGCGCCGCAAATCCGATCGTCGTGGTTTCGATCAGCCCACCCGGAATCAATACTTTCCCCGAGTCCAGCAACGTTGCGGTAAAGAACTCGCGTGCCGAGAGCATCGCTGCTCCGGCCTGGAACCGACCCGTTGCCGGATCGTAAAAGTCCACTGTGGCCGTCGTTATGGCGGAGGCGACGGGTATATTGATACGACCGCCCGCGATCATTATGCGGCCGTCGGGCAGGTAGACCGAAGAATGCCAAGCCCTCACGCTGTTCATCACGCCCGCAGTTGGAGTGAACTTGCCGGTTTTGGGGTCGAATAACTCGGCGGTGGCAACCGAGCTGGCATCGGCAATGACGCCGCCGGCAATTAGGACCTGGCCGTCGCGAAGCCGATTTGCAGTTGCGCCCACACGCGCCGAGGTCATCGTATTCGGCGTTGCGGTGAACATACCGGTTCTTGGATCGTAGATTTCTGCGGTATCGAGGGCGCCGGAAGTGTCAGAAACCGTGCTTCCGCCGGCGAGCAACACTTCGCCGTTGGCGAGCAGCGTGGCGGTGTGGTTTGCGCGGGGCGAGGTCATCGTCCCTTTGGCCGCGGTGAAGGTTCCCGTCTTGGGATTGTAGAGCTCCGCCGTGTCGAGCGCGTCGTCGCTCGCGTCGAGTCCGCCCGCGATCAGCACTGTACCATCGCCAAGCAGAGTGACGGTCGCCGTGGGGCGCGAGGCGATCATTGGGCCGGAGGTGGGCGAAAAGCTCATCGTTTTCGGATCGAAGAGATCCGCGGCAACGCCGTTACTGCCATCCACGATCAGCACCTTACCGTCCGTTAGGGCAACCCCGTTGCACGGCGCGCACAGCACGGCAAGATTGTTGGCGGTGGGGATAAAATGGCCAGTCTTCGGAACGAACACCTCGGCGGTGTCAAGCGCCGTAGTCTCGTTGCCGCCGCCGGCGATCAAGACGCGGCCGTCAGACAGCAGCGCCGAGGCATACGCCACCCTGAGCGCGTTGAGGCCGCCGGTCACGGTGAACGCCCCGGTTGTGGGGTTGTAGATCTCACCGCTCGGCTCGTAATTTCCGTTGCTGCCTCCTTGATCGTCGGTTCCGCCAAGAATAAGCGGAGAGCCGTCGGACAGCACCACGGCGGCGGCCGACTTGCGCGCAATGTGAAGCGCGCCGGTCGCAGAGAAAGTGTTGGTGGAGGCATCGAACAGATCGAAACTGGCCTCCTCCGGTATCGGGTATGGAAAAGCACTGACCCCCGCGCCAACGATCGCGTTTCCGTCCGCCAGCGGCGCGGCGGACGGAGCCCATCTGACGGTGCTCATGTTGTTGGCAGTGAAACTGAAGGTCGAGGTGCTGGGATCGTATAGTTCCGCGCTGTCGAGGGCGCTGGAAACACCCGCGCCACCCGCCAGAAGTGCGCGGCCGTCGGCCAACAGAACTGCCGCAAAGTCCGTTCTGGCCGAGTTAAGCGGCCCGACGGTGGCGCTGAAGCTCTCTGACGCCGGATCGTAAAGCTCGGCGCTTGCCAGCACCGTTGTACCGTTGAGCCCGCCAGCCACCAAAACCTTGCCATCGGCGAGCAGGATCGCAGCGTGAAACGCGTGCGGGGCGATCATATTGCCTTTGGTGTAGGAGAAGGCGCCCGAGGCGGGATCGTAAATCTCGGCGGTGTCGGTTGTATGTCCGCCGCTATCGTCTCCGCCCGCAATCAGCACGGTTCCATCCTGAAGGGTGGTGGCAGTGCATCCATAGCGGGCGTCATTCATAGCGCCTTTGGTGGGCGCGAAGCGGTTGCGCGCGGGATCATAAATCTCGGCCTGCAATAGAGCGTTGCCGCTGCTGTCGAGCCCACCCGCCTCCAACGCCGTGCCGTCGCTGAGCGCGGCGATGCAGAGACTCTGCGCCGCGATTGGCAGTTGATTCGCGACCGGCGTAAAGCTGTCGGTCTTGGGGTGGTATATCTCGCCGGAAGCGAGGTTCACGCCCGCCAGGGATCCGAGTCCTCCAACTTCCAGCACGTCTCCCGATTTCAGCGTAACCGCCGGAGCGATACGTCCTGCCTTCATCAGGCCGGGCACCTGAACCGTCGCGTTCGGTGCTGGCGTTGACGAGGCGCCACCCGAACTGCCACCGCACGACGCGCACAACAGCGTCAGCATGACAATACACAGGATGCGAGCCTTCATTTTTCTCCGCTAATTCTTAAGCGGAATTTCCGCTTTTAATCCTCAATCGGATTAGCACCAATTAAATAAGCTAATAGTTTAATGCCTAAAAATTAAGCAATAATTATACCGCCTGCCGTTAGCTATTTTAAGCTAACCGGACTGCTCTAATGATCAATTGTGTTACGGAATGTGCAGGCGGACGATAGCGCCGATCGATACATCGGCCGCTGCCAATCTGTCCGCTATCGATGCATCGATAGCGACCGGCAAGCGATGCAAAAGTAAAGGCGGCAGGGGCCGCGCCCGCCAACGGCGGGCGGTCGTTGGCACGACGGGCCAGTATTAATTCGTAGGGGTCACCCCTGCCGCGCCGGCGCCGCGGAATGCTGTCGCACGGGATCGCCCGACAGCAATTGCTGCGCTTTTTGCAGCGCCGCCTCGGTCTCGCGCAACAAATCGGCGAACACTTCCGCCGCCGGCTTGATCTCGTGAATCAATCCTGCGCCCTGACCGGTGGGCATGAAGGTGCGATTGGGATCGAAGGGGTTGCCGCCGAGACCGCTAAAGTTCATGACTCCGTTGTGCTGCGAGGTCATCGCCTGCATGGGGAACGGTTGAATCTTCGAGGGGTCCTTCTCCCACTCGAGCGCATATTCGGTGCGGATGACGCGACAGGTCTTGCCGGTGTACGCGCGCGTGCGGATGGTGGAATCCTCGTGCGCCCTTACGATCGCGTCGCGGTAGCCCGGCGCCGCCTGCGCCTCGGGCGTTGCGATAAAGCGCGTTCCGATCACGACGCCCTGCGCACCGAGGGTGAGCGCCGCCGCGATCTGTCGTCCGTCGGCGATTCCTCCGGCGGCCAGCACCGGCAGCTTCACCGCGTCGATCATCTGCGGCACCAGCGATAACATCCCGATCTCGCCGGTATGCCCGCCGGCCTCGGTGCCTTGCGCGACGACCACGTCGGCGCCGGCCGCCTGCGACTTGACGCCGTGATGCACCTTGCCGCACATCACGACGATCTTCATCCCATTGTCGTGCATCACCTTGACGAATTCCTGCGGTACCGAGAGTCCGGCGACGAACACCTTGATCTTTTCCTCGATCATCACGGGTACGTGCGGGCGCATCATGTCGGGAATCGGCGCGAGCATATCGACGGCGAACGGCTTGTCAGTCAGCTCGCGAATCTTGCGGATTTCCGCGCGCAGTTCGTCGGGGCTGAGCGACGCGGCGCCAAGAACCCCGAGTCCGCCGGCGTTGGAAACCGCGGCCACCAGCTTGTGCATCGCGACCCCGCCCATCCCGGCGAGCAGAATCGGATATTTGATTCCAAAGTAATCGCAAATCGGCGTGTGCAGCATCTAAGCGTTCTCCAATGGTGAGCCGTCTATGCGACTGGCTCCTGATGACATCTTTAGTCTGGCCGGTGCGGCGCGATCAAGCGCGGTGGCCTGATAGGTTTGCCTGATGCATAATTGCGTTCGCGTGCGGAGAGGTGGCCGAGCCCGGTTTAAGGCGCACGCCTGGAACGCGTGTAGACTCGAAAGGGTCTCGGGGGTTCGAATCCCCCCCTCTCCGCCAAACAGTCTGGCATGTTTCCCTACTTTTTGGAGAAGCGATGAAATCGGCGCGTGGGGCGCGATTCACACGCAGGCGTGGACCCGGAGAATGCCAACTGCCGCGGCTGAGCGCGAGATTCCCGCAAAATTCTCTGTTCGCGATTTTGGCATGTCCATCTGCGAACCGGCGTCCTCGGGAAGAACGCATGACGCAAGCAACTACGCCCGCGTGAATCTATCGGATGTCCAGAGCTTGCTGTTGCGCGCTCCAGAGCGGGGGCAGTTCGATTCTCTGGGTCATCGCTAGAGTGCTGAGGTCTGCGGGCTGCCGGCCTTCGACGATCGCCTCGACGATCCTGGGCGCCAGAAACGCCAGTCGCATCACGCGCCGCACGTGACGGGCCGTAAGATGTTCTCGCCTGGCGATCTCGCCGATCGACCTTGCCCGGCCCTTGCGGGCAGTCGTGAGCAGGACCACCGGGCCGGGTTCGAGCAACTGGTAGACCTTGGATAAAGGCAATTCTTTCATCATGATTGCGAACCTCGGCCAGATCTCCGGCGGTAACCTATGCCTCGGCGAGCCCGACGATGGTGTTGTCTGCCGCGTTTGACGATTCGCGCGGGCAAAGGAGCTAAACCCGTTTTTAGCATAGATGAGGAATGCGGAACGAAAAACATTGGTCGGCTGTGCCTACTAACAATTTCATCCGAACCGGAATTTGAGCGGCTGCGAGAATTGCTATCGAATTGATGGGCTTAAGCGAGACGGGCTGCAATCAGAACGTCGAAACGGTCGGGCCCTGATCGAGATCGAAAAACCTCCGATTCATAACTTCTCAGACGACGGCGTATCGGGCGCGACGCTACCACTGGTGAGCAGGAATATGGGACGAATCAGGCGGCGCGACGACCCGGTTCGGTTGTGGTCTCGACGCCGTAATTGTGGAAACCAAAGTGCCGCACGCCATGCAGAGCATACGTTTGGCAGGAGCTACAGGGCGAGAATTTGTCGTCCTCCCCGAAAAGCGTGGTGGGCACGAGCGAGCTTAGGAAGCGTTCTTCTTCTTTTCTGCCCAGCGCTTCTTCATCGCTTCAGAGAGCTTCTTCCGACCCGCAGCAGTGAGCCCGCCACGTCGCTTGGGCGCAGAGGCCTTACCGGTAGTCTTCGCTATACGCCGCTCTGCCCAGCGTCTTTTCATCGCCTGTGACAAACGACGTCTCCCGGCTGCAGTGATACCTCCACGCCGCCGTTTGGGCGCACCCGCTCTTCGAACCGTACCGCTGACCGCCACTTTCGCACCCTCGAGAAGAGCGTCAATAGCCCGGCCTATCCTGTCTCTTTCCGTTTTCAGCTCTGTGATTATCCTGTTCAGGTCCAATTTCGCCTCCTGTTTGATAGTGGGTACCGTAAGTATCCGGTCTCCGCCGAGCAACTACAACTCCGCCGCAGCTTAGACAGCGTGGGGGGCTGCTATCCATCACATATGCTTTGGACAATCTCGGCCTCCGCGAGGATGCCGACCCCGCGGCCGGTCTCGACAACCGGAAGCCAGCCGATTTTCCGCTCAATCCAATTCGGGCAGTCCGCCGTAGGCGTTTCTAGCGGGCTGGAGAACCTACGATGCGCGGGATAACTACCGAGCATCGCAGCGAGCGGAAGGGGCATCACTGCTCAACCAGGCATGAGAACCGGGCTCGAATCTTGCGATTGCGGACGGCCTGGTGTGGGTGCGAGTCTAAATGAGGATCCTGTACGAATGCGCCCGCGATGCGCGCTATGGAGAGGCGGCGTTTTCGATCTCCCGCACTATTCCGCTATGTCAATATAAGCGTGAGTGACATCAATCATGGAAAAGCGAAAACTTGGTACGCAGGGACTCGAAGTATCGGCGCTGGGCCTGGGATGCATGGGGATGTCGCAGTTTTACGGCCCGCGCGACGACACCGAATCCATCGCGACGCTTGAGCGCGCCGTCGAGCTTGGGATCAATTTCTTCGACACCGCCGACGTTTACGGTGTGGGCCACAACGAGCAGCTGATCGGCAAAGCGCTGAAGAAATACCGCGACCGCGTGATTATCGCGACCAAGTTCGCCAACCAAGTCCTGCCCGACGGCAAGCGCGCGATCAACGGCAGACCCGAATACGTGCTCTCCGCCTGCGACGCGTCGCTCAAGCGCCTCGGTGTCGATCACATCGATCTCTACTACCAGCATCGCGTCGACAAGAAGGTGCCGATCGAGGAGACCGTCGGCGCGATGGCCGAACTGGTGCGCAAAGGAAAAGTTCGCTACCTGGGCCTGTCGGAGGCTGGCGCCAATACGATTCGCCGGGCGCACGCGACACATCCTATCAGCGCTCTGCAGTCGGAATACTCGCTCTGGACCCGCGACTACGAAGACGAAGTGGTTCCTACTCTGCGCGAGCTCGGCATCGGATTCGTCCCATTCAGCCCGCTCGGTCGCGGCTTCCTCAGCGGAAACATTCGCGAGTTGCCCGCCGACGATATGCGCCGCAAAATCTCGCCGCGTTTCGACGCCGAAAATATGCAAAGGAATCTCAAGGTCGTCGATCGCATCAAGGAAATCGCCCGCGAGAAGGGAATTACCCCGAGTCAGCTCGCGCTAGCGTGGGTGCTCGCGCAGGGCCACGACATGGTCCCGATTCCTGGCACCAAGCGTCGCACCTATCTAGAAGAGAATGTTGCGGCGGCCAAAATTCAGCTGTCGAAAGGCGATCTTGCCCGGATCGAGGAAGTCGCGCCCAAGGGCTTTGCCGTCGGCGCACGTTATAACGACATGAGCACCATCAACGTCTAGATAAAGGTCGCCGGTAACCTGTGGCTGCCGAAAATCTCATCGCTGCGTCATGGTTTACCAACACTTCCAGCGGCCGATACCGGAAAACCGGCCGGGGTTAGTGTAGCGCTGGCTCGTATCCATCCTGCGCTCGCGCTCCAATTCTTCATACCTAGGGTCGGTCGGCGGGATCTGGCCGTTCGCGGGCACTGGCGTGCGCCTAGCGAACGCCAGCGACTTAGCCAAAGGCTCGTACGCGTCGACGCCCCACGACGCGATCTTTTCCGCCGAATTGGACGCTTCGCTGACCCGGCTCGGCCTCAAGGTGATCACTACGCCGGTGCGCAGCCCGCAGGCTAATTCGCTCTGCGAGAGGCTGATCGGAACCCTGCGACGGGAGTGCCTCGATTGGATCATTCCGCTGAGCGAGGGGCACTTGAGCAAAGTCCTGGCATCGTGGATGGCCCACTACAACCGAGGCAGACCACATTCCGCCTTGGGACCAGGCATTCCCGATCCGAGGTTGGCCGACCTCCGAGTCAAACCCTGCGGACACCGCCTTCCTGTCGGTCATCGAGTGGTGGCCACACCAATACTGGACGGACTCCATCACGAATACAGCTTGCAGAGGCTTGCGGCGTGACGCTTCCGAGAAACCATGCTGGTGAGAAGATTGGCTGGCAGGGTGTGTTGCTTTCGGTGCAGCCACGGATCCGGTTGACCCGCTCGTTTGATCAACGCAGCCATACCTACCTGGGTTATGCGATGAAGGTAAGTGGCAGGGTCGGCAGCGAAGCCCGAGAATTTCTCGTCGGTGTAGGGCAAGGCGCACACACGAAACACCACTTTCGGGCCGGGAACGCGGTATCGGGTGATGCGCAGACGGTTCCGGATCCGCACTTCGAGACGGTTGAATTCTACAAGGTCAGCAAGTTGAAAGTTGGACTACCTGAGCCTGAGGACGAGATAACGCCACCTCCGTGGCGTGGTGCTCCACCGCCGCTTGCGGTCTACCGCGAGCGCGGTCATCGGCGGCTCGCCGCGCGAACCTTCCAGCAGAAGTGCTGGAGCTGCATCTGGGGATGCCGGATGCCGGTTGTAATGATTATTGATCAGTGGAATCCGAGTCGGCGCCGCTACCGAACCGAGACCTTCTGCTACGGTCCTCTTTCCTGCCCGCTCTACCAAGCTGGACCGCCGCGCAAGGTTCCCGGCCGCCGCCGTGGAATGACCTACACGGAGGAGGACTGGATTGACGATGAGGCGACTTCACACCGCCGACTGGAGGAGTAGAACAGCGGCACGACCGCCCGGTGTTCTGGCCCGGACCTTACCGGACGCAAAATCCTTCACAATGCGTGGTCCTTGGCCACCACCTGAATAATTTTGCTGAGCACAGACCTCCTGGACAAGTTCGGGCGCGCCTGCACCGAAGATGTGAGCGCCCAAAATCAGGCCCGTGTCGGCATCGAAAATCACTTTGGCGATGCCATCCGGCTCGCCCATAACGTCGGCGGCCGGGCAGACCTTGGAATACTCGAGCTTGTGCGAACCGATCTGATGACCTGCACCCCTGGCCTCCTCATCGGTCACTCCCACTCCGGCGATTGGCGGACTGGTACCAATCATCCACGGGACGATCTCTTCCTCGATCGGCTTCGGCGTTGTAGGCGGCGATTTTCCCCTCGTGTTGCGCCACCATCGTCAATTGATGCGCACCCCAGCGAACGTCTCCAGCGGCCCAAATGTTCGGTACGGTCGTGCGCAACGTTTCGTCCCTGATGATTCCGTGGTCCAGAGCAATTCCGATTTCCTCGGGTCCGAGATTTTCGGTGGCCGGCGGTTGACCTGATGCGCATATCCGTATACACATAAAACATGAGCGAGCTTTCCGAGGTCTTCAAGGCCCTGGCCGATCCGACGCGGCTGCGCATTTTAAATCTGCTGCTCCGCTCTCCGTTTTGTGTGTGCGAGCTGGAGGAGACGCTCGGGCTGCCTCAGCCGCTTCTCTCCCGCCACCTCAGCTATCTGCGCAACCGCGCCCTAGTCGAGAGCTGGCGCGAGGGGATGCGGGTGAACTACAAGCTGAACCGCGAACACAAGTACCTGAACCAGTTGCACGCTTTTCTGGCGCGGGCGTCGGCCGACGATGCGATCGGGCGCAGCGACGTCGCCAAGTTGTCGAAGCTACCGTTCGGCCCCGCGAAGGTCCGTCCGTGGGGGGGGGGGGGGGGGCCGCCCCCCCCCCCACCGAGAATTGGGGGGTAGGGCGGCTGGGGGGGGGCCGGGCGCGGGGGAA
>VFSW01008441.1_pt1 | contig 14800 bp, 12 predicted proteins | sample 5358111 | NCBI WGS metagenome assembly VFSW01 (sample SAMN11554181, study PRJNA540505) | mine drainage metagenome | isolation source: sediment from site ElyBrook_90M | place: USA: Ely Copper Mine, Vershire, VT | collected 2017 | reverse complement strand
TCCGCAGCGCACCAGCCTCCGACATCCTACCGCGGACGTTTTGTGGTATTGGATTGTACTCGAGTGTCGCGGGCGAGTGTGCGCAGCGAGAGATCCCATACTTCCTGTGTGGTTGGCTTGACTTCAACGGATTTGGCTACATGCGGCACTTTGCCCGATTTGGAGTCGGCACCCTGCTGGAGACTCCTGACGAAATACTTTCCATACCGCAAAGGCTCACCGAATTCAAGACGGACCGTTCGAAGATTTGGCGGCTTCGGCAGCCCGCAGACGACACACGTCTGGATCAAATCCTGTTCGGGACCAGTGGGGCTCTCATCTCAAACAAATGCGCCTGTTGAGCCCTATTCTTCGTCGTATGATCTACCCAGTGCTCGGATCCGTCGGGTATTTCCATTCCCACCCGGGCGCTCCCGTCACCGTGATCACTTATCATGGAGTTCTGCCGCCCGGATACAAGATCTTCGACGCGTTCTTGGACAACACCCTGGTCACCGTGGCATCGTTTCGAGCTCAACTGCAGTTGCTGAAAAAGCATTACGCTGTAATCTCGCCGGACGAGTTTCTGCTCTGGCTTCGTGAGGGACGGGGCTTGCCCGAGAAGGCCGTGTTGTTGACCTGTGATGATGGATTGCTCAATCACCTTAGAGTCATGCTCCCGATTCTGCAGGAAGAGGAACTGAAGTGTCTGTTCTTTGTGACGGGCTCCTCCTTGGGTAACAACCCCGAGATGCTGTGGTATGTGGAACTCTATCTGTTGCTCCTGCAAGCACGGCCACAAGATAAGCCACTCCGTTTGCAAGGGATCCTCATTCCCGAAATTTCAGCCGATCTGGGGCAGCGTCGCTCTCTCTGGCTGGAGTTGCTGAGAACCGTTTCACGGTCCAGTACGGTTGCGCGGCGCAGTTTCCTGGAGGAAGCGGCTGAAAAACTTGGACTGCAACCATCATGGAAAGCGCCTTACCTGGGTGATTCATTGCAGCGAAACCGTTTTCAAGTACTGCAATTGCCGGAATTGGAACAACTCGCGGATGCAGGGATGACGATAGGCGCGCACACGATGAGTCATCCGGCACTTGTTGACCAATCCGTGGAGTTCGCTCGTGCTGAAATCGCCGAATGCCGCGAAGCTCTTGAGCTGTCGCTAGGGCGGCCGGTGTGGGCCATTGCGTATCCTTTCGGGGATCCATCCTCGGTCGGCACTCGTGAGTACAGACTGGCTGAGGAGGCAGGTTATGAGTGTGCTTTTGTGAATGTGGGCGGAGTCTTAAACCCAGTGTCAGCCAGATTTGCGCTTCCGCGTGTTCACGTGACAGCGGAGATGTCAGTGTCGGTGTACGAGGCGCATATCTCGGGAGTGCACGATGCTCTTCGCAACCGGTTGAGGTCGCGACTGGGAGGCGCCTGATCGGAAAATGAGAGGAAGACATCAGTTCATGGGTGCCGCCAACCTTCGGGTTTACAACAAACCAGATGTAGCTTCTCACTACGCGGTTCTCAACTACCTCACACCGTGTGAACAGTTTCTCTTCGATCTCTATATCAAGCCCGGCGCGGCGGTTCTGGATATCGGCGTCGGCGGTGGTCGTACTACGCCGCACCTGTCGAGTCGTGCGTCCCGCTATGTCGGAGTGGATTACGCCTCTGAGATGATTCGCGTGTGCCGCAGAAAGCACCCGGACCTGGAATTTATCGAGGCGGAGGCTTCGGACCTCTCCGCCATTACGTCGTCCTCCTTCGATGCCGTGGTAATCGCCTTTAATGGCCTTGACTATGTAATCCCGGACGAAAAACGAGCGCTCTGTTGCAAGGAGTGCCATCGAGTTCTCAGACCGGGCGGAGTCTTGCTGTTTTCGTCGCACAATCCTCGCTCCATTTTTGTACGGCCGAGTTGGAACCGTAAGCGAGTTCGAACAGTTGCACAAGCCTTGGCTGGACGATCGATCCTTGTGAGCAAGCTCGCCGTTCTGGCGTTGAGCGTAGCTGCGGGAACGCGAGCGTTTCTTCGCGCAGCCTGGGGAAGCTTAGGACGTGCGACTTCCAAAATTTCTAGCCGGGCTTTCTGGTGCGGGGAGGGGTACCTGCTGGATTCAGCCCACGGTGGCCTGACGACGCACTGCTGGATACCCCAGCGGGTTGTCGCTGAACTCCAGAAACAGCAGTTTCGGATTGAGAGAGTATTGGGCGATGACTACCCCCATCCTAGCCGTGAGTACACAACGGACTGGTATTACTATGTATTCTCTAAATCGAGCTCTGTAGGAGACGGTGAAACTTGCGCATAGTAGTACGGGAGGAGATTCAGGAAGATTCGGAGCTGCGACGGTCCTGGAATGAGCTGACCCTGCGGATGGAGCGTCCCGAGGTTTTCTACAAATATGAATGGGCGGTTGCCGTCCAGCGAGCATACGGGGGTTCTCTGAAACCGTTGGTGTTTCTCGCGTATGAAGGTGAGTCGCTTGTCGGCCTCGTCGCGTTCGCCAGAGAAGCAACTGGGCCTTACGGGGTTGCCTTTCTTGGGGGGAACACCGCAGATTATTGTGATTTCATAAGTGAGCCCGGAAAGCGGCGTGAGTTTGTGGAGGCTGTCTTTTCTGAGCTGAAAAGTCGCAACATTGGGAAGATAGTCTTAGCTAATCTGCCGGCCGATTCGTCCTCTTTCGCTGCAATTGTCGATGCTGCTTCGAGCTGCCAATACTATCTGCATTCACGTCCAGCTTATCTTTGTGCGCGTGTCGTTCTTGGATCCGTAGAGGAGCGTGACGCTCTGAAACATGCAATGGGCGCAAAGAAAAGGCTGCGGCGGAATCTGCGGGAATTGGAAAAGCGGGGTAGGGTTTCCGTCCGGCACGACACGCACTGGGACCAAATTGAGCCGATTTTGCAGTCTTTCAACAGAGCACACGTTGCTCGTTTTCTCATGACGGGACGAATCAGCAACCTGACGCGACCCGAACGACGTGCTTTCCTCTACGAGTTGGCGCGGGAATTGTCTCGCTCCGGATGGGTGACCGTAAGCCGCTTGTTCGTCGATGAAATTCCCGCCGCGTGGAGTTACGGATGCCAGTGTGCCGGAAGTTGGTTTTGGTACCAACCTGCGGTGAACAGCAGCTACGAAGATCTCTCTCCAGGGTACTGCCTTCTCGCAAAAATAGTGCAGCTGGCTTGTGCTCGTCCTGACATAGAATTGGTTGACCTCGGATTGGGGGCAGAGGACTACAAGGACCGCTTCGCGTCAGCGAACCGCCAGACTCTGTACTTGGTATTGCACAGGTCATTTTCTGACCACCTCCGAACTGTTGCGCGGGACAGAGCTGCCGCCGTCGCGAAAGCGTCGCCGCGGATCGAGAGCTGGATCCGAGTTATCATTTCATGCATCGGCAAGGTGAGGTTGCGTCTTCGCCAATCTGGACTCTCGCGTCTGTTGACGTGGTTCTCCCGACGGATTTGGAGTTCACTGTTTGCCTTTGATGAAGTGTTTTTCTTTGACTGGCCTGCCAGAGATGAGAATTCTAAGGGACCATGCGGCGTGACACTACGACGATTCGATTCCGATCTTTTGGCAGCAGCAGCCATCAGCTATGTGGACGACCGCGCAACTCTGGACTACCTGTTGCGCTCTGCCCAAAGGTTCCGGTCGGAGGATGATCGCGGATTTGCACTGCTCGCCCCCGAGGGTACGCCGGTCCATTTCTGCTGGGTGAAGGATTTCGACCGTTTTAGAATCGCGGAACTAGATCGTGTCTTGCAGGCGCCCAGCGCGGATGCCGTAATGATCTTCGATTGTTTTACTCCGACCTCAGCCAGGGGCCGTGGATTTTTTGCGGAAGCGATTGCAGGGCTGGCAGATCAGTTGCGTTCTGAGGGCAAAGAACCATGGATCTTTGGCGCCGCAACGAACCGAGCCTCGCTGCGAGGGATCGATAAATCCGGTTTCAAGTGCAGGTTCTCGTTGGGTTGCAGGAGGGTCCTTTTTCTCAGAAAGGCGAAAGATTCGATAAGGTCTCCCAATCCCACGAACATCCCTAGTTCTGTACCGGCCCCTTAATAGGGGCCTGTCTGACGCCAAGAAGCAACCAGAATTCATGAAAGCTCCTTTTAACGAGGTCGCTGCCTTGCCGCCGATCGACTCGCCTGAGGCGGCGCCGGAAGTTCTAGGCCTTGAATTCAGCCGAAACCTCGGCCAGATATCTCGACACTCCGCGGTGTTTTTTCTGGGCACCCTGTTCACGACGGGAACCGGATATCTGGTCAGGATTTATGTGGCCCGGGTGCTGGGTGCGGAGCAGTTGGGTCTGTATGCACTGGGCATGACGATGGTGAACTTTGTCCAGATGGCAGGGATGTTAGGACTCCAGGGGACAGCTCCGCGATTTGTCGCGGTGTACAACGCGACGGGGAAGTTTGATCAGTTGCGCGGCTTCCTGACCCGGAGTGTCGGGGTGATAGTGTCCCTGAATTTGGTCTTGTCAGTGGGTTTGGTATTGAGCGGGAGTTGGATAGCGCGGGCTTTGTACCATTCTCCCGTCCTGGCTCGCTATATCCCGCTGTTTGCGGTCCTGGCCGTACTGGGAGCGATCAATGTTTTCTACTGCCAGGTTCTCGCAGGATTCAAAGATATCGCGAAACGGACGTTGATCACGAACTTCGTGGGAAGTCCTTTGACGATGGCTTTCAGCGTCGCGCTGCTCGCTTTAGGCACGGGCATGTGGGGCTATCTTGCCGCGCAGATCGCCAGTGCAGTAATCGTTGTCACCCTGCTTGTGACTGCCACACTGAAGCTGACTCCCCGAGAAGCTCGTTTTTCATTCGCGGCCCTGCCGCCCCTCGATCCCCAAGTCAAGACGTTTGCCTTAGCCGTCTTGGCGATGAATGTCCTCGATTTTCTCGTGTCCCAAGCAGACAAGGTCCTGCTTGGGTTCTATTTGAATCCTCGCGTCGTGGGAGTCTATGTTCTGGCCGCCACGTTTTCCGCTTTTATTCCGATCATTTTGCAATCGGTTAACCAAATCTTTGCTCCAGTGATCGCCGACCTCCACGCGCAGGGGCGGCAGGACATATTGCAGAAATTGTTTCAGACTCTCACCAAGTGGGTTCTTGGACTCACACTTCCTCTGGCCTGCGTCATGATAATGTTCGCTCCCCGGTTGATGCGTATCTTCGGACCAGATTTTGAAGGCGGCTGGCCGGTTCTGGTCATCGGAGCGATAGGGCAGCTCGTGAACTGCGGGGTGGGCTCAGTAGGGTACCTTCTGCTGATGTCCGGCAACCAGAAGCGCTTGATGAAGGTGCAGTTCGTTATGACGGTTGTCTCTGTTCTGACAAATGTGGCTCTCATTCCCACTCTCGGTATCGTGGGAGCCGCCTTGTCTGCTGCCAGCGTCAACGCTTTAGGGAATGTGTGGAATCTGTACGAGGTGCGCAAGGCGCTGCGGATTTTCCCCTATAATCGAACCTACGTTGCGCTGTCGATTCCATGCGCGTCTGCAGTGGCTGCAGTGATGCTTATCCGGTTCGGAACGGACTCGATCGTCCATCCGTGGTTCGCGGTTGCCCTAGCGCTATTGCTGTCGTATGCCGTTTTCGGCGGATTAGCTGTTGCATACGCGCTCGATCCTGACGATCGAATGATCGCCCGGAGCGCCTTGTCGCAATTATGTGGGGGCATACAGAAATGGGGGATAAACGCCTGATGACGCAATATCGGACGGTCAACTTGCCCGAAGACTTGTGCGCGGCGGCAGAGAAGGCTCTTACGGGTCGCTGCGAGAGCCTCGAAGCTCTGCTCAGTTTTCTATTGCGAGAATTAGTCACTGACGACGCGAGCAAGTTCGACCAGGCTGAATCGCAGATTATTGAGCAGCGCCTCAGGGAGTTGGGCTACCTTTGATGACGCGCCGTTGCGACTGCCACGTCATTGGCAGGAAAAATAGCGCAAGAATCGATCCCTTGGTCCAAAGCGCAAAGCAATGAGGAAACGTTCTTTGGTACTAGTCACGGTGGATTGTTTGCGAGCCGACCACGTTGGTTTCCTGGGATACTCCCGCCCCGTGACACCGAACCTGGACTCGTTGGCCGAAAACAGCATTGTTTTTTTGGACGCGATCGTAGCGGGGGCACCAACTTATTTCTCCTTTCCGGCCATCCTCGCCTCGCGTTACCCGCTAGCTTTAGGACGTGATGTCCTAGGGATCGCGCCTCACGAACCGACCGTGGCAAGTGTTCTGCAGGAGGCTGGTTATGCGACTGCGGCCTTCTTGGCTGGCAATCCTTACCTCAGCAGACGATTCGGCTATGACCAGGGCTTCGACAGCTTCCACGACTTTCTGGACTCAGGCATCCGCGGCGAATCTAGGCCTCCTGACCACACGACGGTGTCGAATCTCAATCAGCTGATACAGGCTGGTTCGCGCCGAAACGATCTGGCGGCCAGTGCCTACGATGAACTCTATTTCTGGTACTGCCAGTGCCGGTCCGCTCGCGGAAACGTTTCGATGGACACCCTCCGGCGGTATCCCGCAGCTAATGTGATGGTGGACCAGGCACGGTCCTGGTTGAGTAGCCTCGGGGAACAGCCGTTCTTCCTGTGGTTACACTTAATGGACCCTCACAACCCCTACTATCCTCCCGAGGAATCCTTGGCGTCACTGCGTTTGACCCACATTACAGCTCGCCGGGCACGCTTCCTTAACTCTTTCTGGAACCGGTGGGACATTGGGACTCGAAGGCTTAGACAGTACCGAGCAGACATTCTTTCGCTTTACGATGCCGGTGTGCACTGGGTGGATAAGCAACTCTCTCGACTCGTCGAGGCGCTCGAGCATTTTCAGCGGTGGGATGAAACAGTCCTCGTAGTGACAGCGGATCACGGTGAAGCGTTCCTCGAACACGGGGATCGTTATCACGCTCCGACGAACTTGTCAGAACATCTGATTCATGTCCCTCTCCTCCTGCGCGTACCCGGACTTTCTGGCCGACGGCTCTCGCAGGGGCCCTTTAGCCAGATCCACCTGGCTCCTACCTTATTGGATGCTGTAGGGGTTCCTTGGCCCGATAGTTTTCAGGGCCGGAGTTGTTGGGAACAGGTTTTGGGAGGAAACATGCGGGGCGAGCCTGCGATTACCGAGTGTATAGACGGGTGTTGCAATCCAATCCGGCCGGATGACCGGATGCGTCCGCGGTTGATGGCCGTCCGAGAAAACGAGTTCAAATTAGTCATCAATTTTCGCGAGAAACAGGACTACTTATACGACCTGACGAATGATCCAGGAGAATATTTGCCGGTGCTTCCGGGAGTTCAGACCCCAGTGCGCACACGCCTTCTCCAAGCAGCTCGTAAGCATTTCCAAACGACTTGTGACAGCCAGAAAACGGACTTCCGCTTGCGCGCCCGCATTCGTGAGCTTCAGCAATCAGTCATGACGGGCGGCAACGACAACATCTCATATCTTCGACGAGATATGCCGGGCGTGAATTCCATCGTGTAGAACTCTGACTGACGCCTGCGATTACCAAGACTATGGACAAACTTCGAGTATTGTTCCTGCCCGGAATTGATTTGGACAATACGAACGCGCAAAGTCTCAATGTTCGAGAGATAGCCCTACGCCTGGATCCCGAGAGATTCCAGAGCACCCTTTGGTACGAATACGAGCCTGATCCGCGGTTGCTGAGTCGCCAAGGTGTGCGCCTGTTACAGTTACCGCCCCACATGAAAACTCTGCGGATTTTACGCGAAATGCTGGCGGACTATGACATCGTTTCATACATCGATTACAGCCCAGCCAGTTACATGTTTCTTCGGTTGCCTCATGTGATACGGCGAGCGAAAGCAGTGTTACACGTGGAAGCGCCTTCAGCCCAGCTGACCAATCCATCGTGGCTACTGCGACTTCTCCACGCAGGAGTTCGTTCGCGTTGTGATGTCTACACAGCAATCACGGAATTCATCGCGCAGGAGTTTAAAAATCGCCTAAAGAAGAAGGTGAGCTACATCCTCCCGGTTGGTGTCGATACCAGTCTGTTCACTCCGCCGTCAGAACGAGCCAATCCGGCGCCAGTGGTGTTGTTTGCGGGAACGCTGATTGAGCGCAAAGGGCCACAACACGTACTCGATGCCGCCGTCCGTTTTCCAAAATCAGTCTTCCGGTTGGTGGGAGTGGGCCGTGATGGTTACGAGGAGACCTTACGGCAGAAAATCGTGCAATCAGATTTGAAAAATGTCACTCTCGAGGGTCCTAAGACACAGTCGCGGATGCTCGATATCATGAGAGAGTGTGACATCTTTCTCCTTCCGTCGCGCTTGGAAGGGATCCCCAAGGTGACGCTTGAAGCGGCGGCAACAGGCTTGCCGTGCATCGTGTTTCGGGACTACAGAACGCCGTCGGTCATTGACGGGGTCACTGGTTTTCAAGTCCCGACTAACGAGGAGATGATGCAAGCGTTGGGCAGGTTAGTTGCCGATCGTGCCCTGCGAGAGCGAATGGGAGCGGCGGCCAGCAAGCATATGAAGAATTTCGACTGGGATGTTGTGAGCAGGCAGTGGCAGGAGGCATACCTCGAAATCGCCCGTGCCAGGTAAAGTGAATGGCGGGGAGGGTGGCTGCTCTCTAAATGGAATTGCGAAGGATTCTTCCCATTTGGGAGATCATGCCTAATCCCCATCAGACTCCACTGGGGCTGAACGGCCAGGAAGCCTTACGTATAGGTTTCGAAAACAGAGGGAAACGATGAGTCCGACGAGCAATCTCTTGCGCATCGGCAAGGAGGCCGATCTTCACGTCCTGACCCTCACGCCCTTTTACCCGACGGACAGTGATGATGCCAATGGATGTTTCATCTCCGAACCGCTGAATCTGTTGGCAAAACTAGGCATTCGAAATACTGTACTGGCAGCTCAACCAGTTTACCGTGGACGCATACGCCCAAGATCTTCGGGTGTCGCCGCTGATTGGCTGAGTTACTTTTCGTTGCCAAGTGGATTTGGACTGTCCACCGCGGGGGCCTTCCTGTTTGCCCGCGTTGTTGGGCGTGCGCGCGACATTCTTTGCTCGCAAGGGATCGACTTGATTCACGCGCACGGACCTTTGCCATGCGGCCACGCGGCGATGCTTTTGAGCAGGGAACTAGGCATCCCGTTTGTTACATCAGTGCACGGCTTGGACGTCTTCTCCACCGTGCAGGTCAGCGGTCGCGCCGGAGAGTGGTGCAAGCGCATCTCGCGCCGCCTATATAGCGCATCGCGCCGTGTAATCTGCATCAGCGAGCACGTGCGCGAAGCGGTCGTCGAAGGGATGGGCTTGAACTGCCGCACGTCTGTCGTCTACAACGGCGTTGACACGGAGCTCTTTTCACCAGCTCCGGTAGCGTCTTTCCAGGCCACGACTATTCTGAGCGTCGGCAACCTGATCCCCATTAAAGGGCACGAACGTCTGATCCGGGCGATGGCGTCTCTCGTTAGTGAATTCCCATCGCTTGAGTTGGAAATCATCGGTGATGGCCCCGAACGCGGGCATCTTGACGTGCTTGTCCGAGAGTTGAACCTCGCACCTCGAGTGCATTTTCGGGGGCGCCAGCCCCGCGCGCATGTTGCTGAAGCCATGAAGCGCTGCACAATCTTCGCCTTGCCCAGTAGATATGAAGGCTTGGGATGCGTCTACTTAGAGGCCATGGCCACGGGCAAGTCTCCGATCGGGTGCCGCGGGCAGGGCATAGCGGAAATCATTCGGCACGGCTCGAGCGGGTTTCTTGTGAGCCCCGACAATGAGAGGGAGCTGACTCTTGCCCTCGCGATGCTGCTGCGTGACAAGCCACTGCGCGACGCTCTCGGCGCGAAAGCACGGGATACCATTCTTGACCGTCTCACGCTTGCGCACCAGGCCGAAAACCTCGTGCGCATCTACCGGGAATGTGCATGAGGCGGCGCGTCGTGGTTCTCACAGAGATTATTGCACCTTACCGCATCCCCCTTTTCAACGCTCTGGCTGCCCGGGACGACCTCGATCCACACATTATTTTTTTATCGGAGACTGATCCAACCCTGCGGCAGTGGCATGTCTACAAAGATGAGATCAAATTCTCGTACGAGGTTCTACCGGCTTGGCGTCGGCGGTTGGGACATTACAACATGCTCGTGAACCGGGGTGTGGGTGCGGCTTTGCGGCGGGTCCCGCCGGCAGCGGTCGTTTGTGGGGGATACAGCTACCTGGCCTCATGGCAGGCGGCGCTCTGGGCAAGTAGAAACCACGTCCCGCTGCTTCTCTGGTCCGAGAGTACGGATCAAGATAGGCGACGCAAGCATACTGCGGTCGAGTTCCTGAAGAAACGTTTCCGACGCATGTGCCGGGCGTTCGTTGCTGCTGGCAAATCGTCGAGAGATTATCTATTGGTCCTCGGAGCCCCCGAGGGTTCTATATTCATCGCACCCGATGCTGTGGATGTCCAATTCTTTTCGAGACTGGCGGATAGTGCACGTGAATGTGCGGCCGAGGTTCGCGTTCGCCACGGCCTACCCCCTCGCTACTTCTTGTGCGCCGGACGGTTGGTCAGGGAAAAGGGGGTTCTTGATCTTCTTTCCGCGTACGCCGAACTGGACGAAGAGATGCGCTCCCAGATAGGCTTGGTGTTTGTCGGCGACGGTCCTCTTCGGGAGGTCCTTAGAGAACGAGCGACAGGTATTCATCCGGGTAGCGTGAAGTTTTGCGGATGGGTGCATCGCGAGCAGCTTCCGGAGATATATGCTCTGGCTGACGCTCTAGTCTTTCCGACGCACAGCGATCCCTGGGGGCTAGTCGTTAACGAAGCCATGGCATGTGGGCTACCGATCATTGCCTCTGAGGTTGCGGGGTGTGTTCCAGATCTTGTCGAGAACGCGTGGAACGGTTTCGTTGTCCCCGCCCGAAATCCTGAGGAATTGACGCGAGCAATGCAAACGCTGTGCCACCCGGACCTGGCAGCGCAAATGGGTGCCTGCAGTGTTGGGCGCATTCAGGGATATACGCCGGCGGCGTGTGCCGCTGGGTTTGCGGAGGCGGTTGCATTTGCCTGTAATGGAGCTGCATGAAAACTGGAGCACACATCCTCGGACTCTTGGGCGCGCTGGTAGTGGTATCGGTGGTGCTATTGGCAGCTGAAATCCGTCCTGGCTACTTCAGCAATGTGACCTATCTTGCCGGCCTCCTCTTGCTCGAGATCGTGCTCGTGACCATTTGGCACTACGAGAGGTTTTTTTTCCCGGTCCTGATGTTCACGTTTTTGTGGGCGGGAACTGACATTCCCTTTAGTAACGTGGGAAATGGTGCGCGCTGGGTTTTTCTGTCTGTTGGAGCTGTGGTTGGAGTCGTCAAGTGGGCAAGCCGCGTTGGCCGGCCTAGTATGACCGCAATTCATCTAGTCGCATCACTTTGTGTCCTATCGGGAGCGGTCTCTGCCATGGTCTCAAGCCACATCCAGACCTCACTCCTGAAGGCCGCCAGCCTCTTTCTTTTGTTTCTATATGGAGCTTTTGGGGTAAGGGTAGCAGTCGCTGACCGTCATGCTGCATTCTTCCGTGGCTTGTTAACCGCTTGTGAGGTTACCAGCTACGTCTCCGGTGTTGCTTATGTGCTTTTGCGTTTCGAATTATTTGGGAATCCAAACTCCCTCGGTGCTGTTATGGGCGTCGTGGTCGTACCAGTCCTGTTCTGGGGTGTCCTGATCGCGGATGATCGGCGTGTGCGGCAACGACGGACTCTTGCGCTCGGAGTGGCCTTATATCTGCTCTACTCCTCAATCTCCAGGGCGTCCATACTTGCTACCATTGTTGCAATTACGGTCGCGTGCGTCGTACTGCAACGTGAAAGATTACTGGTGAAAGCAGCTTTTGGGCTGGTTTTCATGGTTGCCATAATTGCAACCATCCAGCCGGCGCAATTTGATGCTCTCGTTTCCTCATTTACTGAAGATGTGGTTTACAAGGGTCATAAAGACGAAGGTCTTCTCGGTTCCCGTCGAGATCCGTGGCAGGATACCGTCAATGTGATTAAAGGGAGCCCTTGGTTCGGCAGCGGATTTGGGACGTCGCCAAAAGATCAGCAGGATGTGGGAGCCGACTCCATGATCCACACGATGAACGAATCAAATAGGGAACATGGCAGTAGTTACCTGGCGCTTTTGGATTATGTCGGTCTGTTGGGAATCGTGCCCTTTGCGATTCTGCTGACTTTTGTGCTCCGGCTGATTTACGGCGTGTGCTCATGGACACGGCGGACAGGTACTCCTCATCACTACGCTTTTCCACTCGCTCTCATATGCCTTGCCGGCCTCGTTCATGCCTTCTTTGAGGATTGGCTATTTGCGGTCGGATACTATCTCAGCGTTTTCTTTTGGACCTCGGTTTTCCTGCTTTCGGATATTCAGCCCACCTCACCAAGAAAGTCGGCGGTCTCGAGCAGCGATTGGCAAAAATCCGACCTCGGACCGCGCCAATCACCACTGTCCCTGCACCAATGATCCATCTCTTCATCAACGCCCTCGCGGCCAGCGCAGGGGGTGGACTCACCTACGTTCGGAGCGTGATCCCCCACCTCGCGGCGAGAGACGACGTCCGTTCGACAATCCTGCTGGCACCCCGACTGCGCCGCGAAATCCAAACCTATTCCAACATCGCTTTTGTTGAGCAAGAGCTTTCGCGCGGCATGTTACGGCGGGCGTGGTTCGAGCAACGTGTTGTGCGCAAACTTGTTCGGGACAGCGGGGCAGACGTTCTCCTTTCGACAGGAAATTTCTCGCTCTGGAAGCCAGGAGTACCCCAGATTCTGTTGAGCAGGAACTCTCTCTATACGTCTCGAGATTTCATTTCCGACCTTCGCTCTCGTGGCGAATATCGACTCTTGTTCGAAACGCAGTTGAAGGGAGTCTTGGCAAGATGGTCAATCCATGACTCCGACTTCGTGGTCGCCCCAAGTGAAGCGTTTGCCGAAGAACTGCGTCGGTGGACGGGGAAGCCGGTTGGCTCGATCCATCACGGGTTCGATCGAGAAGCGTTTGCTCGCGATCCGTCGTCACTTCCGGATGCGATTCTTCGGAAGATCGAGTCCAGGAGCGATGCCCTAAAACTCCTTTTTGTGAGTCATTACAATTATTATCGGAATTTCGAGACACTGATCCGAGCATTGCCATTGATCAAGCGAGAGCTGAAGCCTCGCAGCGTCACTCTCTTTCTCACGTGCAGGCTTAAGCCAGGTTCAAATCCGGGTCCCTACCGTCCCGAGGCCGCCGCCGCGCTGGTCCGCGACCTATCGTTGTCCGGAGATGTTGTCGAACTTGACGCGGTTCCCTACCCGCTCTTACATCACGTTTACAAAGCTGCCCACATCTACGTGACTCCGGCGTATGCGGAGTCCTTTGCTCACCCGCTCGTCGAAGCCATGTCCAGTGGACTTCCCGTTGTTGCTTCCGACATACCTGTGCACCGGGAGATCTGTGGTGCCGCGAGCTTCTACTTTCCTCGGTTTTCTTCACACGAGTTGGCTGAGCGTGTGTGCGACCTTGCTCGTTCTCCTCGATCGGGCGCCAAACTTGCTCATGAAGGCGTCGAACGCTCCGCACTGTTTAGTTGGAAACTCCATGTGGAGCGCGTACTCTCCCTTGCTGGCGATCTGGTGTCTTCGTGAACCACGAGGATTGTGCGGAGCAGCATGGAAATCAAAGGGGATACGCACCCGAGTATTATCTGTTGCTCACGACAGGGTCGATTTCCCCGGAACGTTGTGGACTGCGTTTTCCGGGATGTAATACAGCAGTATTGTTTTCCCAATCCGCTCTACCGGTTGGTATCGGTCGAGCCATCCTGCTTCTACACAGCTGAGCGAGAGGCAAGGGACTCAAACACCGTCCCTGCCCCTCGCGCTCCCCATCCCGGCTCAAACCGGAGAGGGAGCGGCGGAAAGTTGTTGTATTCTTACGTCAACGAAAGCAGGGGGCATATATGGACCCATCCGGTTTGCAAGGGCCTCGCTGATAGCGGTGTGGGAAAGAGACGCATGCATATATCCGGCCTCTCAATGGAAGAGGTTTCATCTTCCGGGCCCTGATGGAATCTGCGCTTCCTCTCCTAATCAGGTCAACGGCCTTGGAAGGCCCTGCCCCCCGCAGGCCTCAGGTTTTGAAGAAGCTGGTCTCACCACTTTCGCCATCATGTTTGGCTCAAGCATCTCGACAAGGACATCTCAACTTCGAGCTTCGGAAAATCTATACAGCGGGCCGATACGCTTGTTGCTTCGCGATCAGGGACCAGAGAATGCGTGCGTTCTTATTGGCGACTGCGACGCAAGCTCTTGCCGTTCCCAGTCTCTGCTGTTTGTCGTTGATCCAGCGGCTGCGGCAGTCGACCTTGGTCTTGGCCCGATAGACTACCGACCTGGCTCCATGCACCAGCAGAGTGCGTAGGTAGAGATCGCCGCGTTTGCTGATACCCAGCAGCTTTGTTTTGCCTCCGCTGAACTGAATAATGAGTCTTACTACGCACTGAACGATCGGGAGGTTCTTAACATCGCTTACGTCTATGGCGCCAAGCTGAGTACCGACGGGCGGTTGCTCTTTCAGCCTTCTGCAAATGGAATCGATACCTTAGATGGCCTTACTGGGAATCTGAGAGAACGGATTTCACTCCCCTTTGCTCTGTTATCCAATTACGATGCATTAGTTTCCGATGGTCAGGACAACATATTGGTCGGCATTACGGGTGCGGACGGCAACGGCGTCGCCGTGGTGGACTTGTCCTCACTCCCCGAGCCCTCGATTCCACTTTTCAGACATAATG
>VFSW01008440.1_pt1 | contig 14801 bp, 6 predicted proteins | sample 5358111 | NCBI WGS metagenome assembly VFSW01 (sample SAMN11554181, study PRJNA540505) | mine drainage metagenome | isolation source: sediment from site ElyBrook_90M | place: USA: Ely Copper Mine, Vershire, VT | collected 2017 | reverse complement strand
CATCAGGCCCGGTGCAACGCCGCAGGCGGTGTACCTATTTCAACAAGTTCCTAGAGGTGTTCGCCGAGCCCGGGAGCTACCTGTCACTGACCCGAGAGTGGCGCGACGGAGACAAGATCGAAGCATTCCTGCCGATGCAGTTGACGTCCGAGCCGTTGGCGGGCGACCCGTCGGCGCGGGCGGCCCTATATGGGCCTCTGGTGCTGGCAGCAAATCTGGGGCCGGGGCCGGAGGGGGCGTTAGTACGGATCGGAGATGACGATCCGTGGGCGAAGTCGGCACACCTGCCTCCGGCCCAACCGAATCCCGTTGCGCAGGGGAGCGAAGTGGGCGACTGGATGGAAGTCGTGTCCGCGAAGGACCTCCGTTTCAGATCCCGTGGCGCCAGCTCATTGTCCATCAAGCCCATGTACCGCATCGCTGACGAAAAATATGCAGTTTACTGGTCGACGGACCAGAAGGTTTGACGCGGGTCGTGAACGAGGGGCGATTCGCAGCGGTGAACCAGCCAAAAGCGATCGCAGGACTCCTCGGTCTACCAGCAATAGGTGACCACAACGTCGGGGGTGCCGGGAAGACCGTTGGTGACGCTTGTATGCAGCACAACCTGGATATTCTTTTTATCCCATCCGCGGGGAAAGGACTTGACCAATGCGGAAAGCGATTGTTGATTCGTGAGAAACTCCGCTGCCGCCTGGGTTCCTGCATACCCCACTCCGGCCACAGTAATGACAGTTGTACCGGTCGTGGAGTTCACAACCCGGGACACAACCGCATAGTCTTCTGTAAAAGAAGCATTAGCAGTCCAGCGTTTGCGTGGATCCGACTGGTCCACGATGGCGTCGCGCCCACTGAAGATATAACGCAGGTTCCCGGTCATCGCAAGCGTCCACGAGTTGTTATGGGCACCGACAAGGATAGTGGGGTTTTCACGAAGATCGCCGTAAGTGACGTCGTCGCCGTATCGAATATCGAATTGCCGGTTGCGATGGACCAGAAGAGCCTCGATCTTTGTAATCGCGGCGACATCTCCGACGGTAACGAACGTATCTTTTGCAGAGATAAGATCCTGGGCATCGATCCTGGTGCCCGGTGGCCACTGGATGTAGGTTTCGAGGCCCATTTCCTTTGGAAGGTCCTGGGGGTGTTGCCGGTAATATGAATCCAGATAAGAGGGAGACAGTTGATAGACGGCATTGCCGCCGACATAGATAAGGACCGGGTGCGAATTATCCAGAACCGGTGACCAGAAATGATTGAAGGCGCGCAGTTCTGGAGAAAACAGGTCGCGTTTCATCGCCCAGGCGAGCATCACCAATAAGGGGGCAATCACGATCCACAAGAGGTGGGATCGAAATCCTGGCCACCATCGCCGGGCGTGACCTCTGTCTTCCTGGCGCACCTCCGGCGAGATCACTGCTTCCGCCATATTTTGAACCGGAGACAAGTCGGCAGACGCCGCTGGCAGGGGCTGAAGAGGGACCCTCTCGATACGCTCAAAGACAGCCCGGAAAGACCCATGGGGAATATTGATCCGCAAGACGCTCCCCGGTTCCGTCTGGTAGTAGAGCGCGAGGCGTTTCCTTACCTCTCCAACGCGCGCGCGAACGATCGGGTCGGCATTTGTGTCGTAGTCGGGGGACCTCCGAAAAACCTCGATCCCAATCATTCGCTCTTTCAGAAGCTCCGCATGTCCCGACAACGACTTGTCGACGATGTACTGGAGGAGTTCCTGAGTTTGCCTGCTGGATCGAAATGGACTGCTCGTCATTATTTCCAGGAGCGCCACCTGAATCTCTGACGCAGGAATCTCCTGAGCTGCCGGAGTCAGTGGCAGCGCCTCGCCGAATTCAACCCCGCGTCCCATCGGCCCCTCCAACGCATCCAGCTGTGCCGTACTCTACTCCACGCGATTGGCAGAGACAAGCGCCCTATTTTCTTCAGTAATCGCACGTACAGTACCATACAGCACCTTGTGGATTGCGTTAGAGTTAGCGTTTACTGGCCCGCGTTGCCAGTTCCAGCTCTGTGTCGTGCGAAAGTCTCAGCGAATCATGTATTTACAACAGGTAATGCGAGTGGACACGGGATTGGCACGGGTGAATAAAAAGGGGCGAACCCATTGAGAGATCTTCCAGGAGGCAAAATGACAAGGTCGCGTTTCGCATTCGCAGTGGCACTGCTGGCCGCAATCGGCCTGATTTCCCCGGTACTCTTCGCACAGTCAAGGAGCACGACCGCATCGCTATCCGGCACGGTAACCGATCCGTCCGGAGCGAGGATCGCGAATGCGACGGTGAAACTCACCAACCCCGAAAATGGAATTGTCCGAAATGCCACCGCCGGCCCGACAGGTGACTTCACTTTCGCCCTGCTGGTGCCCGGGACGTATTCCCTCGAAGCGAGCGCACCGGGATTCACAACAACCCGGCAAAATGGGATTGTCCTCGCTGCCGGAGACGCGGTGAACCTTGGGATCAGTCTAACGATCGGGGCAACAGAGAAAATTACTGTCAATGCGACAGGGCCGCTGCTTCAAACGCAGAACGCTACCATCAGCACCGATATCACCGCTAAACAGATTGATGAGTTGCCCCTCAATCTCAGAAATGTGCTCTCCTTTGCAACGCTGGATTCTGCCGTCAACGTGCAGGGCGACCGACAGTTGCTGGCGGCTGGCGGGAGTGAAGATACGGCAGACCAGGACTACTCCTTCCTGAATTTCGGAGGCGGCTACTTCGGGACCAACCTGTTCCTTCTGGAGGGTGGCTACGATACGGCCCAGGGGTGGGGAGGAATTCTCTACGTGCCGGCCCCGGAGGACACGGACCAGGTCAAGGTCACGAGCTACTCGTTTTCCGCTCAATACGGATTCAGCACAGGAAATGTGATCAGCCTTACCACCAAAGCAGGCACCCATGACTACCATTTCGTTGCCGACGAGTACATACGCAACCCTGATCTGGACGCCAACCTTTACTTCAACAACCTGAATGGCGTGCCCAGGCCGAACGACCATCGCAATCAGTTCGGAATCGCCGGCGGCGGTCCCTTGTACATCCCGGGTATCTATGAACAGCGGGACAAAACCTTCTTTTTCGCCAATTATGAGGGGCTGCGGCTCAATGCGGGCCTCAGCTACAGCGCGCAGGTGCCAACTACAGCTCAGTTGGGAGGCGACTTCTCATCGGAGCTCACGAACACCTCCCTGGGCCTGGACTGCCTGGGCCGGACCATCTATCAGGGCCAAATCTACAATCCCTATTCGTTAAGCAGCTGCCCGGATGGATCTGTCGTACGCAATCCCTATCCGGGAAACATCATCCCTATAACCGGCGCGGGGGCGATCGACGCTCTGGCGAACAAGTTTGCCACGGGCAACTACTGGCCGGCGCCGAAGAATCCTGGCGGCGGCTACAACTTCAACACCACCGTGAGCGCCCCGACGACTTCGAACGAATGGGGAATTCGTATCGACCACAACATCAATGCGAATAACCGGATCTATGGGCAATTCTCGAATAAGCATGAGGGAAAGGTCCAAACAGGCGCCTTTTACGGGCCGAACAATATTGCCGGGCCCTATGTATTCGATCCGAACAACCGCATGTTTGGAGTTTTGGGCTATTCTCACGTCTTCTCGCCAACCTTCGTCCTCACCAGCAGCCTCTTCTTCATCCGCAACCCCGGCGGGAACAATGTTCAGGGCTACCCGTTCAAGCCCTCCTCGCTCGGGCTGCCGGGCCTCCTCGATGAGTGGACGCCGCAGTTTCCGCAAGTTCAGTTTGGGAACACTTTTAGTGGGTCATACTATGCTCCCCTGGGAGCGACACAGAATTCCGGCGAAGCCAGCTTCCCGCAGAACAACGGCAGCCTGACCGTAGATGTGAACAAGACTTTGCAAACACAATCCATCTCGTTCGGGTATATGGGCGTTTGGCAAACAGATGATGGCGGCAGACTCATCCCGACAGTATTCAATTTCAACAATGTCATGACCGCCGGTCCTGACCCAACGAACCTGAAGAACGAAAGCCCCGGAGACGCGCTCGCTTCCTTTATGGTGGGAGCCGGCGTTCCCGGAGCTGGTTCAGCCGGCTCCACAGGATATAACGCATACCCAGCGCCGACGTACTATATGCATGGCATGTACGTTCAGGACGACTGGAAGGCGAGACGCAACCTTACCCTGAACCTCGGTTTCCGCTATGACATCCAGATGCCTCCGACAGCGCGGCACAACGAGCAAGCGTACTTCGATTTCCACGCACTCAATCCGATCAGCGTGACGGCCGGAACTCCGGCCTATGGTGAGATCGTCTACAACAACCCGGGGAATCGGTTCCTGTACAACCCCAATCTGAGTGATTTTGCGCCCCGCATCGGTTTTGCGTACGCCCTGAGTTCTAAACTGGTGTGGCGAGGCGGCTATGGCATCTATTACGCGAGAAACTTCTACGGCGGCAATGGACCGGACCCGGGATATTCAACATCGTCGGTATGGACTTCGTCGACCGACGGGGTCCACATTACGACACCTCTCGCCGGGGCATTTCAATCGGGCCTTGTGCCGGTTACGGGAAACGCGCTGGCAGGGCTAACTCAGGTGGGGCAGAACCCCAGCGTCGTGAATCCGCACCGTCCCGATCCGATGACTCAGCAGTTCAGTTTGGGATTTCAATACGCTTTTACTCCCAACGACGTTCTGGATGTCAATTATGTAGGAAGCCGCGGGAGGCGCATTACCCTTTCCGGCATGAACTACGGACAGCTGGACCCGAAATATCTTTCCATGGGCAATGCGCTGCAATCCCTGGTACCCGATCCGTTCGCCCCCGCCTTGCAGACGTTGGGGTTACCAGCCAACGCCTGTGACTCTCCAGGGACAGGCATGATCGAGAAAGGCTATTTGTTAGAGCCGTATCCCGAGTTTTGCGGCGGCGTCACAGCTTCAAACGAACCAGTCGCAAACAACAATTACAACGCATTGCAGGCAAGTTTCAAGCACCGTTTCAGCCAGGGTCTGCAGTTTACAGCTTCCTATACCTGGTCGAAGTTCCTCTCCGATACGGGAGGCCCCGAGGAATGGGGTTCGATCAATGGCGACCAGGGGGGCTCGGGTATCCGCAATTTCTACGACCTGAAGGGGGATTGGTCGGTGGACGGCGACGATATCCCCCACTCTCTCGTTTTGAACTACGTGTATGACCTGCCGATTGGCCGGGACAGGAAGCTGGGCGGCAACATGAACAGGGTTGCGGATGCAGTCGTAGGCGGCTGGGAGGTGGCAGGAATCACCACCGCGCAGAGCGGATTCCCGATGTCAATTGGCGCGGGCGGAAATGCCGCTACAGTTTTCGGAGGCAATCAGCACGCCGATTTAACTGGAGCCAGCTTTAAGAGTGGCAGCTGCGGTGGCACGAACGGAGTCCCTTCTATCCCTGTGGGAAAGAAATATTGCTTTTTCAACCCGGCGGCATTTCAGGCGCCTGCGGACTTCACCTTCGGCAATGCTCCGCGCTATTTCTCCAATCTCAGAGCACCCGGATACGTGAATCAGGATCTCACGGCAGCAAAGTGGTTCAAATTCACCGAAAGATTGCGTTTCCAGGTCGGTGTCCAGATGTTCAACGCCTTTAACCACGCCAATTTTGGCATACCCGCCGCCAGCGTCGGAAGCCCTAACCTGGGCTTGAGCTCAAGTACTCAGGGAGCAAGAGAGATGCAAGGCGTGTTGAAATTGACGTACTAGAGCCTTTATGCGCTGGATGTCGCTGCTGGGCCTGACGTTAGCCATTCCGCTCGCGGTATCAGCTGTGAGCGGAATGGCAGTAGCGCAGGATCGAGGCCAAACGGTTCAATCCCTCCTCGCTGAAGCCCGCGCGGCTCAGTCCAGTGGGAAGTTTGCCCAAGCCGCGGAAGTTTATCGAAAAGCTGCTGTGCTGGAACCCAACACTCCAGAGTTGTGGGCGAACCTTGGCCTGATGGACCACGAGACGGGAAATCATTCGGAAGCCATGAAAAGCTTTCAACTGGCCGCCAGATTGAGTCCATCGTTGTTTGTTCCTCAGCTGTTTATGGGCATCGAGTACCTCGAATTAAATAAAGCCGAGGCGGCTCTCCCCTGGCTCGAAAATGCTGTCAGGCTGAATCCGGACGATATGCAGGCCACTCTTTCGCTGGGAAGAGCTTATGAAATGCTGAACCGACCCGGCCGCGCTGCGGATTTTTATCTCCGGGCAGCCCGGATCGCGCCGAGAAACGGAAACGCATGGCTGCAACTCGGAACTGCCTATCTCGAACAGGTGGAGAACGATGCTCGGCTGATGACTCTGTCCTGGAGCCACTCCGTGTATACAGAGCTGCGCGCAGGTGAGACTTTCGCTGACGAAGGCAAACTCGGCCCGGCCGAGGAAGCTTTCAAATCGGTGCTGAATACTTCATCGTCCGCGCCCTGTGCTCACGCCGAACTTGGAATCATTCTGCTCCGCGAAGCCAGGGAAGCCGAGGCTCGAAAGCAGTTTGAAGCAGGGACGAAGGCCGCTTCTCCCTGCGGACTGGCCGCGCTGGGCATCGCCGTTGTCGACATCGCTCAGGGACATCCTGAGCTCGCTCTCAAAGAGATGACATCGATCGCAATGGCGGATCCCGGTTTTGTTCAGTCAAGCCTGCCGCTTTTTCGCTCGGTGTTGTCAGTCGATCAGGCGCAACCGTTCGTCGAATTAGTCCGAACATCGAAAGAAGGAAATTTGCCCTTCGACATTACTTCGCTCGTGCAGCGAGTGCGTGTTTCCGGCGATGTGCCGATAGTCGCGAATTTCGAGAACGAAAATACAACTCAAACACCCGGGAAATCGACTGAACCAGCAGAGCGGCTTTACGCATCGGGTCGTTTCGCGCTGTGCGACGAGGTCCTGAAACCGGCACTCGATACACTGACCCGGCCTCACCTTCAACTCCTGGCCTCGTGCTCCTTCTCCACTGGGGATTTCAGAACGGCGTCCATCGCAGGCGAGCGCTTAAAGTCATACCCGGCGACTACGGTGCAGGGACTTTACTGGGAGAGCAAGGCCGACCAGAAGCTTGCTGTCGCAGCCCTGACGCGCGCCGGCGAAATCGATCCGGACTCACCTGGCATGCACCTTCTGATTGGCAATGCCTTTCGTCAGCAGCGGCACTGGAGCGATGCGGAAGCAGAGTATCGAAAAGCATTGTCCCTTAACCCGACCAGCCGTGCGGCGCGGCTCAGCCTGGGAATTGTGCTCTTCACTGAGTTGAAAACCGATGAGGCATTCACCATCGCCAGATCACTTATCGCCGAAATGCCGGAGGATCCTGAAGCGAACCTCCTCGCCGCGGAGATCCTCGTTCAGGAGCACCAATTTCAGGACGCTGAACCCTATCTTTTACATTGCCGCAATGCGACGCCGCAATTGGTTCCCCGGATTCACGTTCTGCTCGGGCGGGTCTACGCAGAAACGAACCGAATTCCAGACGCAATCTCGGAATACAAACAGGGAATATCAACCGACGAAGACGGGAGCCTGCATTACCAGCTCGCGCGCCTCTATCAGAAAATCGGAAATACGGCGGCGGCGACAGGAGAAATGCGACTATCGAAGCAGATTCGCGCAAAATGGGATAACCAGGCGCATCTTGACCTAGGACAACCTCTAACAGAAACGAGGCTCCAATAGCATTCGGCGCGAGAGGGGACTGACTTTGGCGTGGCCAAACGTCCTATGGCGACCTTCGGGACTCGTTCGAGACTCACTGTTCGACGTAAGTAGCAATGAGCTGATACTTAGTTTGCGATGAGATTTGGGGAGCCATTCTTGAAATATTCGACTTTCTATAGAGTACTTGCTCTGGTTCTGGCCGTTTCACCTTTTGCGACTCGGGCGTTCCCGCTCAGCTCGGGAGGGATAAAACAAACTAAGGATGGAATCACCATCTATTCTTCTGTAGGCGCTCTGCGCGTCGCGGTTTGTTCCGAGCGGGTGATTCATGTAGTGGTGAGCCCGACGGATGAAATTCCGGAGTCGATCGTGCCCACTGTCATCCGGCCATGCGACGCCCCTCGTTTCACCGTGTCTTCCACGTCGGCTGCGATTTCCATCAGGACCGGGGCTCTGCGGATCGGCATCGATCGAGGCGACGGATCCATCCACTTCTACTCAGCTGCGGGTGACAGTATCCTCAGTGAAAAACCCGCTGCTGGTCGAACAATCGCTCCTGAAACCGTCGATGGAAAGAACCTTTATAACGTTCGCCAGGAATTTCTACTGTCGCCTGGTGAGGCCTTGTACGGTCTTGGCCAGCACCAGGAGGGTTTCTTCGATATTCGAGACGTACCCATCCGGCTTCTGCAGGCGAACACCAATATTGCAATACCCTTTCTGATCTCTACGAAAGGATACGGTCTTCTGTGGAACGATCCCGCCCTGACGGATTTCAACCCGGCCGCGCAGGCGATTCAGGTCGACCCGAATGGCCGGGCGGAATTCAAGTCGGGACCGGAGGGCGAATACGGATTCCTGCTCAGCGGCAATTTCCGAAATAGATTGCAGCTGACAGTAGGCGATGATAAGGTCATCGACCTGAAGAATATGTGGCTCCCGGAGTCGGCTGGCGGAAAGCTACATTTAGCGGCTAACACAACTTACCACATCGTCGCTGAAACAGGCGGAGACACGCATCTGGCCGTCCGGTTTCCGTCAGATACAATGACCTTTCAGTCTGAAGCGAGCCGAGCAATCGATTACTACTTTATTTATGGCCCGGAACCGCACAATGTAGTTTCAGCATACCGCGAACTGACTGGTGAGGCCCCCCTTCTGCCGCGATGGGCTTACGGCTTTTGGCAATGCCGGGAACGCTACTCGAGCCAGCAGCAGATTCTTGACGACGCCGCGGAATTTCGCAGACGTAAAATTCCGGTCGACGCCTTCGTGCAGGATTGGCAGTACTGGGGCAAGTATGGCTGGAACGCCTTACGCTTTGATGAGACCTCATACCCGGACCCTGCCGGGTTGATGTCTGCATTGCACAAGCAGGACCTTCACATGGTAATTTCCGTGTGGGCGAAATTCGGGGCAGAAACGGAGGTCGGCCGTCAGTTGGTTGCCGCCCATCTTGCGCTCACAAGCGCGGCGAGCACCGGAGAGCCGGGCGAAGCGAAGGAACGTGAGCACTGGGCCGACCTCTTCGATCCCCGGGCGCAAAAGTTCTTCTGGCGCGAAATCGATCGCAATTTGTACCGCGATGGACTGGATGGATGGTGGCTCGACGCCTCCGAACCTGAAGGTGACCCACTCAGGAACGACATGACCTTCCTCGGTCCGGGGAAGACGGTGCGTAATGCCTTTCCTCTGTATGAGACCTCGGCTGTCTATGAGGGGCAGAGAGCAACAACCGAGGACAGGCGTGTGGTCGTTCTGTCCCGTTCGGCTTACCTGGGACAGCAGCGCAACAGCTCCATCTCCTGGTCCGGCGATATCACCGCGAACTGGGACACACTTCGCCGCCAGATTCCCGCCGGTCTCAGCTTCTCGATGTCGGGAATTCCCTATTGGACCACGGATATCGGCGGTTTCTTCCGTCCGATGGACCAATACACATCGGACAGCTATCACGAGCTGCTTGTCAGATGGTTTGAGTTCGGCACCTTCTGTCCCATCTTCAGGATTCACGGTTTCCACTCCGAAACAGAGATGTGGAAATACGGGGACGAAGTCGAGAGCATTCTCAGGCAGTACGACGAACTGCGCTATCGTATGATGCCCTACATCTACTCGGACGCATGGAACGTCACCAGGCGGGGCGGGACGATGATGCAGGCCCTGCCGTTTGTCTATCCCAGCGACAGGGCGGTACGCGACGTCGACGATGAATACCTCTTCGGGGATTCGCTGCTGGTGAGTCCTGTTACACAAAAGGGTGCAACGGCACGCAACGTGGTATTGCCCGCGGAGGACGACTGGGTGGACTTCTGGACCGGTCAACGGTATAAGGGCGGCCAATCGATTTCCAGCGACGCTCCCCTCGATCGCTTGCCCATGCTGGTCAAGGCAGGGAGTATTGTTCCGTTGGGGCCAATTGTGCAGTCAACAGCCGAAGTTCAGGATCCCATCGTGCTTCGCATCTACGCGGGACGCGATGCAGACTTCCAGTTGTACGAGGACAGCGGTGACGGCTACGCGTACGAGCACGGCGCCAACGCGACTATTCCGATGCATTGGGATGACCGCAACCAATTGCTGGTTATCGGGCCCACCCGTGGCAGTTTTGTCGGACTAAGGGCCCAACATACGTTTCAAATCGTAAAGGTTCGCGGAGGTCATGGGATTGGAATTCAGCCTGCCCAGGACTTTGATCGGGTGGTGAAATACGACGGACGTCGAGTCACAATTAAGCTTGCTGATACCGATGCAACTTCGAGACCCCGGTCCTTCGACCCCGCATCTCGGCTTTGATAATCAGGGTCTGAAACGCAGGCATTCGGGAAACGACTCTATTAGCAGGACCCAGAAGGGAAGTTGTCGAAAATGAATCGCAGATCCTTCGTCGCGGGTAGCCTTTCCGCACTTGCACTAGCTCGTATGGGACACGCGCTTGAAAACTCACTTCCCGATCAGGCGCCATGCAAGTATGCGTTTTCCTCTAAGATTCTGGCGAACTGAGCTTATAACAATTGCGAACTGTCAAGACGCTGCCTTAGAGGGCGGTCGTGGCAATGAGGTAAGCGTAACCGGCTGCTGCGACGTTATTGCGTTACGGCCGCTACTGAGTGCTGTCAACCGCAGGCTGTCAAATATCAAGTCACGGCTCCCCGCTCGTAATATCGGCGGAAGAAGCAAGTTGCAGTGAGTGTATAACGATGCGCCTGAAAGATATAGCAGAGGACCTGGGACTGTCCGTGATGACTATCTCCAGGGCTTTGCGGAGCAGTCCGGATATTGCGGCCGCGACGCAGAAGAAGGTGCTTAAGCGCATGCGCGACCTGAACTATTACCCGAACCTCCCCGCTCGTTCGCTACGTGGGAGCCGCACCTGGACGCTGGGGATAGTTTTGCCGACTCTACTCGATCCATCTATTGTTCGCATCGCAAATGCAATTGCGTCCGAAGTCCGACAGCGCGGATACAGCCTGCTAATTTCTTCTTCAGATGGAGACCTGAATGTCGAACTCCGTGAACTCAAGCAACTACTGGCCCGAAGAGTAGATGTCGTCGTGCTCGCGTGGATGCTAAGGACGGCGGAATGCATGCAGGTGGTCGAGGCGCAAAAGACTCCTTGTGTCCTGGTCGACGGGTGCTTTCAGAATTCAAACGCGAATTTCGTTGGTATGGAGGATGAAGCTGTGGGAATGGTCGCGACCGTGCACCTTATGGAGGAGGGATGCAGGAATATTGCTCATGTCGGAGATTCGGGCGGAGATGCCAGCGTAAGGCGATTGCAGGGCTATCGGCGAGCGTTGGATTCACAGAAAATACGACCGCTGCCCGAACATATTGTCTACCTTGGCGAATCTCGTGGCCTCAGAGGAGAAAACGCGGGTTATGAGGCGGCAAAACGCCTGCTGGCAACCCAGCCTGTGCCGGACGGTATTTGTTGCGTTGACGACCTCTCGGCGATTGGGGTGATGCGCGCGACTTTGAACGCCGGGCTGCGGATTCCGGAAGATGTAGCGGTGGTGGGCTGTGGAAACCTCCTCTTCGCGGATTTGCTGCCTGTGCCTCTCTCCTCGGTGGATTTGCGAAGAGATCTCATTGGAAGGCGTGCCGCTGAATTAGCGCTGAAACTTGCGGCGGGCGAGATAGAGGCACGGAGTGTGAAAGAAATGATTAGACCCAAGGTCATAATGCGCAGTTCGAGCACAAGGCTCCGGGTTACGCGGCGGCGAAGCCAACTGTCCACAGTTAATAAGTCTGGTTGAGTCGAGATCCGGTCGACGCAAACAAGCAGAGACTAACGATCTGCGTAATAGCATAGCGCGACCCCACTTAGCCACAATCCAGGTGGCTTCAAGATCAGATCACCACGCGCTTATAACACAAAACCTCAAATCCCCACCGGAGATACGCCATGGCGTTCGACAAGAGCAAGAATCGATCAGTAGTGTGGTGGCTGCCCTCTATTTGCACACTGTTTGCAATCGCCGCTCTCAGCAGTTTCCTGGCTTCGATCGCGCAAGCGCAAACTCCAGCGCAGACCCAGGGGGGTGCAGATTCGGGGAACTCCAGCTAGAGATAGCGCGGAAGCACAGGTGGACAAGAACTCCTATGAGACCGACGTTATACCGATGGCGCCCCCCGCCCCAATTTCAGTGCTTTCAGTCCGTAAAACCGAGGGAGGGGCGACATTTACCATGCAGAAAGGCACAATGAATATTCAATTGTACAATGACAGCGTCGTGCACGTATCTTACGCGCCAGTTCACGATTCTCGATGGGACAGAAGCTCTGCTGTCATTGGATGTCAGGGGCCATACGAGGCCTCAACAATAGTGAGTGAGGCGGCGGACGATATATCGATTTCAGGAGATAAGATCATTGTCAGAGTGAATCGCCATATAGGCGCGCTGACGTTCCTCGATTCGTCGAAGACTCCTATCCTCGCTGAACTCCCGGGAGGTGGGAAATCGATGCAACAGGCAACGGTGAATCGCGAGGAGACCTATCATATCCAGCAGGCATTTCTGTCCCCCGCGGACGAAGCTCTTTACGCCATGGCCGAGGGCCAGGATGGAGTGTGGAATTGGCGCGGCATGCCAATCGACTTGATAAGTCAAAATATCACCGGCGCCTTTCCGATGCTGGTATCGAGTCGCGGCTATGGCGTACTGTGGGACAACGAATCGCTTACTCAGTTTAATCCGGTAGATTCACGGGAGGAGATTCCCCTTAAGCCTTCAACCCGGACTGGAACTTTCGTGGCTGAACGGACCGGCGACTATGTTTTTTTCGCGAGAGGCGGAGACGGCGCCAAGGAGATTGGAATCGCCGTGGGCAGCGCTGTCGTTCATGACGATGTAAACATGTGGGTGCCCTATACATCCGTGGTTAAGGTTCATCTCAATCAGGGCGTGAAATATCCGGTCAAGCTTCTTGGTGGCGGTAAGATGGCCAGCCTATATGGTCGCCCCCTGGGTGACACCTCTGTTTTCAGGTCGGAAGTCGGAGGGCAGATCAGCTACTACTTTATTTACGGACCCGATCTGGATAAGGTCGTCGCTGGCTATCGCGGTCTCACCGGGGCTGCACCGCTATTTCCGGAATGGGCGTATGGATTCTGGCAGTGCCGAGAGCATTATTCGAGTCAGGAGCAGATCCTTCGGGCTGCTGAGGAATTTCGCAGCCGGCACATTCCGGTCGATCTGATCATTCAGGACTGGCAGTACTGGGGAAAGTGGGGCTGGGGGGCATACCAATTCGACCCTGTAACCTATCCCGATCCCGCTGACATGATCAGAAAACTGCATCAGCTCGACTTTCATTTCATGATCTCCGTGTGGCCTGACCCTAAAGGAGCGGTTCTTGACGATTTGGCGAGACATCATGGGGTGATCGATGACACGGGCTATGTGAATGAACTGTATTCCGAAGCGCGCGGAATTCGCTGGAAGTACCTCAAGAAATACATGTTCGATCTGGGTGTCGATGCATGGTGGCAGGACGGGGAAGAGGCCAATGGAGAAGTAAGAAACCATCAGGTCTACGTGGATGGTCTGGGCGAGGTCTCTGGAAACCCGTACACCTACTACTATGAGCAGGCGGCCAATCAGTCGATTTACGAAGGCCAGCGAGGGACGGGTTCGCCCAAGCGGGTCGTACAACTGGGCAAGAGTGCCACAATAGGCTTCCAGCGGTATGCTGCCGCCACTTGGTCGGGCGACGTTCATGGCAGCTGGCAGGCACTCAGCCAGCAAATACCTGCGGGCTTGAATCTGTCGGTTGGGGGGATTCCTTATTGGACAACCGACACGGGCGGGTTCTTCCGCCCGACAGATCAATATACTTCACCCAGGTACAATCGCCTGCTGGTTCGCTGGTTTGAGTACTCCACATTCTGCCCGATCCTGCGCATCCATGGATTCAAGACAGAGACAGAGATGTGGAAGTGGCCACTGTCATATAAGTATCTTCTGGCGTACGACAGGTTTCGCTATCGCATGCTGCCCTATATCTATTCCGAAGCCTGGCAAGTTACTCATAGAAGCGGCACGCTGATGAAACCTCTGATTATGGACTTTCAAAAGGATCGAGAGGTTGTGAGTATCGGCGATCAATACATGTTTGGTTCTGCCTTCATGGTTGGCCCTGTGACCACGCCGGGGGAATCGCGGGGGATCTATCTTCCGGAGGGGGCAGAATGGATCAACTTCTGGACCGGGCGAACGTATGCCGGTGGCCAGCATCTGACGGTCGGGGCTCCTTTGGATGAAATCCCGTTGTTCATTCGTGCCGGGGCGATTCTCCCGCTCGGCCCAGTCATGGAGTACGTGCGGCAAAAGCCTGAGGATCCAATGGAACTGAGGGTATATCCGGGCGCAAGCGGCTCGTTTACGCTCTACGAAGACGAGGGCGACAATTACAATTATGAAAAGGGATCGTATTCCACCATTCCGCTTACATGGAATGATGTATCCCGCACATTGACCATTGGGCGTCGCGATGGAAAGTTTGCAGGTATGGGCACGGGAAGGACATTCCGGATTGTTTTTGTCAAGCCTGGCCATGGCGCTTTGTCATACCACAATAGAAATGTCCCCGGTTTGTCCACAGTAGAAATGTCCCCGT
>VFSW01008439.1_pt1 | contig 14801 bp, 16 predicted proteins | sample 5358111 | NCBI WGS metagenome assembly VFSW01 (sample SAMN11554181, study PRJNA540505) | mine drainage metagenome | isolation source: sediment from site ElyBrook_90M | place: USA: Ely Copper Mine, Vershire, VT | collected 2017 | reverse complement strand
CCCCTCCCCCCATCCTTTTCGGGGGTTATTCTCTTTTTGTTCGCCAATTTGGCTCTAACTAGTTCAATTCCGGGACTTCAACCTCCCGCTGCTACAATCGGGATGACCGGAAAACTGGCTATTCCTTACATGAGCAAGCCGTACGACCGATGACTCTGCGCCTCTTTAATACCCTCTCGGGACAAGTGGACCCGCTCCTTCCCGCCGACGGCAAGGAACTTCGTATGTACGCCTGCGGCCCCACGGTCTACGACTATGGCCACATCGGCAACTTCCGCACTTTCTTGCAGATAGATGTTCTCCGCCGCTTCCTCAAGCTAACCGGTACCAAGGTTCGCCACGTCATGAACATCACCGACGTGGACGACAAGATCATCCGCAACGCCGCCGCGGCCGGCATCCCCATCGGCGAATACACACCAAAGTTCGTTGCAGCCTTCTTTGAGGATCTGGAAGCCCTGCGCGTCGAACGCCCCGAGCAGATCGCCCGCGCCACCGAGCACATCGATCGCATGGTGGAGCTCATCCAGAAACTGGCCCAGGCCGGCGCAGCCTATCAGACCGACGACGGCTCCTGGTACTTCCGCCTGAAGGCATTTCCCGAGTACGGCAAGCTCAGCAAGAAAGACCTGAGCGGCATGGAAGACGGCGCCCGCGTCGACGTGGACGAGTACGAGAAGGATTCGGCCCGCGACTTCGCCCTCTGGAAGGCCGCCAAGCCTGGCGAAACGGCCTGGGACACACCCATCGGACGCGGCCGCCCCGGCTGGCACATCGAATGCTCCGCCATGGCCATGGAGTACCTTGGCGACAGCTTCGACCTCCACGCCGGCGGCGAGGACCTCATGTTCCCGCACCACGAAAACGAAATTGCGCAGAGCGAAAGCGTGACTCACAAGCCCTTCGCCCGCCACTGGATGCACGTGCGCTTCCTGCTCGTGGATGGGCGCAAAATGTCGAAGAGCGAGGGGAACTTCTTCACCCTCCGCGACCTGCTGCTCAAGGGCTACAAGGCCTCCGCCATTCGCCTCGCGCTTATCTCGGTACCCTACCGTCATCAGCTCAACTTCACCTTCGACGGCCTGACAGAAGCCACCAACGCCATCGAACGGCTGCGGACCTTTCACCAGCGGGTGATCAACGGCAACTTCGCCGAGGGTGCAAATGTAGATCTCGCAAGTGCGGCCAGGGAAGCCGAAGCCGTTTATATGGCCGCGCTGGCAAACGATCTGAATACCGCCGAGGCCCGTGCGCCGATCTTCGACCTGATCCGCACCTCCAACACAGCCATCGACCAGGGCCGGTTTAAGGCTGACGATCGGAAAGCCATTCTTGCGGTGCTCGCCGAGTTCGATGCGGTGTTCGATGTCATTGAGGATCGCGATGCCGGCCCCACTCAAAGAGCCCTCGCATGGGCAGTAGAAGCCGGCAAGCTGGCTGACGTAGCCCCGGAGCTATTGGCGCGCCAGTCGCTGACAGACGAAGCCGTCGATGCGTTGGTGGCCGAGCGCACTCTCGCTAAAAAGCAGCGCAATTTCGGGCGCGCCGACCAGATTCGCAAGGAACTGGCGGAAAAGGGCATCGTTCTTGAAGATTCAAAAGACGGCGTGCACTGGAAGCGCAAGTAGACCGGCCGCCGCGGCTGCACAAAGCTGGAGGTCCTCCCCATGGAAGCGAACGAAGCACAGGAATTGCAGGAGCACGCCGAACACGGCTCCCACGAGTCAAGCATGCGGCCCGTTGCCTTCACCATGAGCGTGCTGGCCGTGCTCGTGGCCGTAACCACCGTTCTGGGACATCGCACGCACACCGAGGCCGTGCTCGACCAAAACAAAGCCACCGATCAGTGGAACTTCTATCAGGCCAAGAAGATCCGCTCCAATGACACGGCACTCGCAGCCGACCTGCTCAGTGTCATCACCATCTCTGACAAGACTGCCGCGGCAAAGATCGCCAAGGCGTACTCCGACCACCAGGCCAAGTGGAGTAGCGACCTGAAAGAAGAGCAGGAGAAGGCTGAGGCGCTGGAGAAGAAGGTGGAATATGCCGAAGCCCGCGCCGATCGGTTCGACCTCGGCGAAGCCATGCTCGAAATCGGCCTCGTCATCACCTCCGTCACTCTCCTTACCCGCAGCCGCATCTATTGGTACCTCGGCATGGTGTTTGCTGCGGGAGGCATCCTCTCTTCGATTTCGGCATTTTTGCTCAAGTAGTCGATCCGGCCATTGTGCAGTCACCGCCGCGTGCGCGTTGGCGATGGTAGACTGGCCGCACAATGAGATCCCACTTACTAGCCGCGCTCCTTGTCGCTGGCGGCGTTTCTCTGTATTCCCAGGCGCGCGCAACAGCCCCGGCAACGCCAGCCACGCATGTCCATAACAGCGACCTGGGCTTCGGATACAGCGTGCCCGGCGACTGGGAAGTGGTGGACTCTCAGGCCACACTCCCCATAGCCAAGCAGCAGGCGGACCAGAACGCCGCCACCGAGGCCGAGAAAAAGGGACTCGCGTGCGTTGAACTGGCCCTCACTGCCCGCCACGGAGACCCCGCATCGGTAATCGTTGAGGTGGCCCTCCCCTTCGCATGCTTCGGCCAGGAAATGAGCGAGAACGACCTGCCGGGTTTCGCCAGCGGAGCGTCGGAAGGTCTCAAGCAGAGCTTCGACTTCGGCGAGCCTGTCTATGGCACCTATTCTCTCGGCAGCCACAGCATGTGGATTGAACGCGCCAAGGGCGCACCCAAGGGGCACCCCGAGATCCCCTATACAGTTGAGATCACCTGCAGCCTGCTCAAAAAGGCTGCGGTCTGCTGGATGACGATGGCGGCGGACGATGGTGCCCTGAAGACCTTCGAGTATGGTGCGGTCACACTCGACGGCGAACCGCCCATCCCCCTCGTTCCCGCCGCGGTTTCCTTCACCAAAAATCCTTCCTGAGCCGCCTCCGGCTTCCGGAGAGGCCGAAAACCGTGGAAATCCCATCTCCGCGCGTGCTATCCTCTCGCCAGCGGGTTCCTTATGCAAAAGCATGCTTCCAACGGTACGTTGCTCCTCCCAGCCTCCAGGCGCTGGTCGCAAGAGCGCGCCCGCTGCATCTGCCCGCGCCGTCACCTCCGCGTGCTCCCGACCCGCACACGACCTAGCCTCTTCGGCGGCGATTAGTACCGGCCCGCCGAAGATCCTCGCCCGCTTTCGGGCTTTCACAAAGCCCCAAGTCGATCGATCCCCGGTTCCGCCGGGATCCGTGGCTGCGCTGTATCCAACCAGCGAGCGGCCGCCGCACAACCGAACTCGCCGAGGAGGCTGAAAATGACCAAACAGGAAATGCATGCACAGTTTGGACCAAAGCTTTTAGGTCCGCTGCCCGGCCCGAAAGCTCGCGCGGCTGTTCAGGCAGATGACCGTCTGATCTCGCCAAGCTACACCCGCTCCTATCCGCTGGTCGCCAGGCGCGGCCGCGGCATCCGCATCGAAGACGTGGATGGCAATGAGTTCCTCGACTTCGCTGCGGGCATCGCCGTGACATCCACTGGCCATTGCCACCCCGAAGTTGTCGCGGCGATCCAAAAGCAGGCCGCCGAGCTCATCCACATCTCCGGCACTGACTTCTACAACGAGCCGCTCACAGACCTTGCCGAGCGGCTTTCCGCCGTTGCTCCCATGCCCGGTCCTCACCGCTTCTTCTATGGCAACTCCGGTGCCGAAGCCATCGAATGTGCTCTCAAGCTGGCCCGTTACCATACCGGCCGCCAGCAGGTGATCTCCTTCTTCGGCGCATTCCATGGCCGCACCATGGGCGCGCTGTCACTCACCGGCTCCAAGCCCCAGCAGAAACGCCGCTTCTCTCCCCTCGTACCCGGCGTTACGCACATCCGCTATCCCTACGCATACCGGGGCTGTTCAGGTGGCCCGCAGGAAGAAGAAGCCTTCAGCCTGGGCTGCGCGCGCTACATAGAGGAAAAGCTCTTCAAGACCACCCTCCCGCCAGAAGAAGTCGCCGCCATCTTCGTCGAACCCATTCAGGGCGAGGGCGGTTACGTGGTTGCGCCCGATAACTTCCTCCACGAACTGCGCGCCATCTGCGACCGCCACGGCATCCTGCTAGTAGTCGACGAAGTACAGTCCGGCGCGGGCCGCACCGGCAAGTGGTGGGCCATCGAGCACTCTGGCGTTCAACCCGATATCGTCTGCATGGCCAAGGGCATCGCCAGCGGCATGCCGCTGGGAATCTGCATGAGCCGCGCGGACGTCATGGACTGGGTCCCCGGCTCTCACGCTTCCACTTTCGGTGGCAACCCGGTGTCGATCGCAGCCGCTCTGGCCACGATGGATGTTCTTGAACGCGAAGGTATCTCCAACGCCGCGCATGTCGGCGGCATGATGTTGGAGCGCTTGCAGGGCTGGAAACGGAGCCACCCCCTCGTAGGCGACGTGCGCGGACGCGGCCTGATGATCGGAATCGAACTGGTAAAGGACAAGACCACGCGCGAGCCGGCCACGTCCCTGCGCAATCGCGTCGAAACACTCGCCTTCGAGCGCGGCCTCATGGTTCTGGGTTGCGGCGAAACCACCCTGCGCCTCTGCCCGCCGCTCATCCTCAAGGAAGAAGAGGCCACCGTGGCTCTCGACATCCTTGAAGACGTGCTCACGCAAGTTGAAAAGGAACACGAGCACGCGATTGAATTAACAGGCGCCACGGCCTGAAATCGATCGCACGTTCCTCCCTCAAACCAGCAAGGACCGCGGCAAACCCTCCGCGGCCCTTGCCCCGACTTTCTTGGAATCCTCTATTTTCGCTGATCCCTTCTGCTTTTCGTCCACCCGCATCTTCGATATTTCCCCGGCACGGAACGCCGCGCGCTCCACGTTGTGAGCCATCTCCTTCGTCGCCGCGTGCTGTTCCTCTGTAGCCGCCGCCATCTGGTGCGACAGCCCCGACAGATCCTCGATCTGCTTCGCAATACGGTCGATCGCCGATATCGCTTCACCGATATCGGCGCCGATGCCTGCGACCTTCGACTGGATCTCCGCCGTGGCCGCGGCAGTCTGCTCCGCCAGCTTCCTCACTTCGCTTGCCACCACTGCGAACCCCTTGCCATGCACGCCTGCGCGCGCCGCCTCGATGTTGGCATTCAACGCCAGCACACTCGTCTGCGTCGCAATGGAGGAAATAAGTTCCGCCACCTTGCCGACTCCGCTGCTCGAAAGGCGCAGGCTCTCGATCGCAGCCTTGCTCTCCGAGCTCGCCACGCGCGACATCTCCGCCGCGTGCGTTACGCACTCCGCATTCCTGGCAATCTCCCCAATACTTGACTCGATCTCGTGCGTGGCTGTGGCCACCATCTGCAGATTGCCCGTCAGGTGCTCAAGATCCTCGCGCTGCAACTCCTGCGCACGATTCAGCGCATCCACAGTCTGTCCCGTGCTTTCGCCCCAGAGCACCACCGCACCCACATACTCGCCGTCCTCATCGGTCATGGGCTCCACATGCAGGTCCAGCTTTATCGGGCCAAGCTCGATGACCGCATTGTGCGGTAATTGGCGCGCATTACCGCCATGGTGGGCCCCCATGATCGTGTCGATCGTTTGCTGCGACTTGTCAAAGATATGAATCGACTTGCCGACGATCTGTTCCACCGGAACCGGAAGATAACGCTGCAAGCTCAGCAAGGTCTTGCGCGAGGAGCGGTTCAGGTAACGCAGCATCAACTCCCGGTCACAGAACATTACGTTGCCGGGCAATGCGTCCAGCGCCCACTCAAAACTGTGATCCACCCCTTCTTCGACTTCCAAATCAATTTCGTCCACAGGCAATTCCAGTACCTGCGCACTTCGAGATGAGAACAGCCTTTCAAGAACCCCTTGAGCCATGAGTCATGCTCCTTTGCAGCGGACTTCTTGGGTTATCGGCTTATTTGGAGGTTTCGTGAGAGCGGATTTCCAGCTCCATCATGAACTGTGCCGTCATTAGCCATTCCGCGCCAACAGTTGCGTCTTTCTCATTACCAGCCGACAATGGTTTCCCATGGAATGGTTGTCACAGATGCGAATCACATGGCTGGAGCGCGCCTTGGCAACGCTGAATGGATATGCGCGACGGCGCGGCCGTCTTGACCAGACGCCTGCCCATCTTGTCACCGGCAGTGACGGTGAAGATGCGGCGCTCTTCTACCTGCGACGCAAAGGTTACACGGTCATAGCACGACGCTGGTCCTGCGGAGACCGCCCAGGCGACATCGATCTGATCGCCTGGCAGGGATCCGTGCTTTGCTTCATCGAGGTGAAGACCCGCACCGCCCACGATGCCACCCCGGCCGAAGTCGCCGTGGATGACCACAAACGCAATGTCCTGCGCCGGCTTGCGCGTCGATACATGAGGCAGCTGAACCAGCATACCCCTCCACCCGCGCGCTTCGATGTAATCAGTGTGTATCTGGTGCGAGGACAAGAGAAGGAGATCGTGCACTTCGAGAATTCGTTCGACTGGAGCGACTGGAGTGAGCGCGATTAGCTGCTCTGGAACCTAGCCCTTGGCGTCCTCAAACTCCTCGTGCCATGCCATCTGGATCGCTTCCAACCGCGGCTCATTGGATTTCGCCGGGTCGTCCGCGAAGCCTTCGAGCTCCGTTACGTAGCGATGCAAGTCAGTGAATCGAACCGTCAGTGGATCGACGTCAGGAAACTTCTCCTGTAACTGGATGCCGATCTCTTCGGCATCAGTCCAATGAATCTCGCGTTGCATCTGTGTCGCTCCTTACTTTCCTTCCGCCATGGCGAGCGGCTTACCCTCTGAGGTGTAGTTGCGATTCCACTTCGGTATCTCGACCACATAGTCGCCGGGGCGCGTGATCACCGCCTGGCAACCCAGCCGCGAGTTCAACTGCTGGTCGGCAGCCATATCCATTCGATCCAGTTCGTCATCGTCCGCTGGACTGATGCCGTCGGTGCCGTCCTTGACCCAGATATGACAGGTTGTGCAGGCGCATACACCGCCGCAGGCATGGTCGAGAAAGATGTTGTTGTTCTCGGCCACGTCGAGAAACGACATCGGTTTGCCGTGATGCTCATAAGGCATGGTGCCGTACTCGAACTCGACCGTCTTGCCCTCGGGAAGAAAGGTGACGCGCACCAGCTTGTCGGCGGGAATATCTATCTTCTTCTCGTCACTCATAACTCTTGCCTCCTGCTACCTTGTCCGACAGTTAACTTCCTGACTCGCGAACAACTCGCTGATTGCAAAACGGCGCTCGCCTGCGCAAACCCTGCCGCTACTTGAACTCCGCAGGGGCCATCGGGTGCGGCGCAGTTAATTCGTCGCCCATATCATCGTCCGCAGCGTCCATCGTTTTGCCGCGAATGGCCGTGGTCACGGCCGCGTCCATCATCAACTCGGCAAAGCGCCGCGTGGTTCGGTCGAGCGCAAGCGTTGCATCGCGAATCGCCGGTGCATCCTCGCCCAGCTTCACGGATGCAAGGCGGTCGCGAGCCGCCGAAATGGCAGCCTGCTCCTCGCCCGTCAACTGCCGCCACGCTGGACTCTCCGGAGCACGTTCTACCGCGGAAAGAATGGTTTCCGCCTCATTGCGCGCCTCAATCAGCAGCCGCTTCGCAAAATCTTCTTCCGCATGATCGAAGGAGTCGAGAATCATGCTCTCAACCTGCTCATCGGTCAGCCCGTACGTCGGCTTCACTTCAATTTGCGCGGCCTGCCCACTGCGCTGCTCCCGCGCCGCGACCTGAAGAATGCCATCTGCATCGATCAGAAACCGAACCTCGATGCGCGGCAATCCCGCGCTCATCGGCGGAATGCCCTTCAAGTCAAATCGCGCCAGCGAACGGCAATCCCCCGCCAACTCGCGCTCGCCCTGTACCACGTGAATGGCCACGTTCGTCTGGCCGTCCACTCCAGTCGTGAAGTGCTCGGTCGCTGAAGCGGGAATAGTGGAGTTGCGCTGAATAATGCGCGCCACCGTGCCGCCCAGTGCCTCGATGCCCAGTGAGAGCGGCGTCACGTCCAGCAGCAGCATCTCTTCCGTGGTCCTCGACGCTCCGGCCAGAATGTCCGCCTGCACCGCCGCGCCAAGCGCCACCACTTCATCTGGATTGAGTTCGGTGTAGGGCTTCTTGCCGCGCGCAGAAAGATGAAAGAGCTCGGCCACCAGTTGCCGAACCGCCGGAATGCGCGTCGAGCCGCCAACAAGCACCACCGCGTCAATCTGCTCCGGCGTCAAACTGGCATCAGTCAACGCCTGTTTGCAGGGGCCTGTCGTTCGCTCCAGCACCGGCTCAATCAACTGCTCGAACACCTCACTCGGAATTTCGCGCTGATAGCGATCCCCGTTCGGCAGTTCGATATCGAATTGCGCAAACGGCTCGCTGGAAAGCTTGATCTTCGCTTCGATCGCTGCCTTGCGCACCGCCTGCACCGCACTTGGATGCGTGCGCAGGTCGACTCCATGCTCAGCATGAATCTCATCGAGCGCAATGCCCAGTAGCAGGTTGTCGATATCGTCGCCGCCCAGGTGCGTGTCACCATTGGTGGACTGCACCTCGAAGATGCCGTCGCGCAGCTTGAGAATCGAAATATCAAATGTGCCCCCGCCCATGTCATAAACAGCGATGGTGCCCACATTCGCGCGGTCCAAGCCATACGCCAAAGCTGCCGCGGTCGGTTCGTTCACGAGCCGCAGCACTTCAAGTCCGGCCATGCGCCCCGCGTCCTTGGTAGCTTGTCGCTGCGCATCATTGAAATAGGCGGGCACTGTGATAACAGCTTGCGTGACCGGCGAGCCGAAGAACCTCTCCGCATTGCGTTTGAGCTGGCGCAGAATATAAGCCGAAATCTCGGGCGGCGTAAAGCGCAGCTCGCCGAGTTGGATGCGCGGAACCTCTCCCGCCTCCACATCCTCGGCCAGCCGGAACGGAAAGAGCTTTAATTCGTTCTGTACTTCAGAGAGCCCGCGCCCCATGAGCCGTTTGACGGAATAGATCACTCGCTCCGGCGTCTCGATCAGTGCCCTGCGCGCGCTGTTGCCCACGGTCACTGTGGGTCTGCCACCCTCCGAGGGAATCGGGTCGAGCGCCACCACCGACGGCACCAGGTTCGAGCCATCAACGCCGGGGATCACCACCGGCGCATCACCTTCCATATAGGCGACCAGGGAATTCGTGGTCCCCAGATCGATGCCAACTACGCGTCCTTCCGCCATGCTTGTCGTTTAAGCTCCTGTGGGTCTGTGACCCCTGGGGTTAGAGAGCAGACCCTAATGTTTCCGTCACGTCACGGACCAGGTTACTGAGGTAGCGACGACGGTCCAGCAGTGCCACCATCGTTTTTTGCGCAGCCTGGCGTGTGGTTGCGTCCCCTTCGTCCCATAACTGCCACTGGGCGCGAAGATCCTGGTTCACCGCATCGAGCAACCCGTCGAATTTCCGCTTGGCGTCGGTAAGGCTGGCCTGCAGATCCGGGTCTGTCTCGCCAATCTTGCGCATCATGCGCATCTCTTCGAGCTGCATGTTCAGGTCAAATACTTCTTCCAGCAAATCCGCAGGGACACGTGACGGATCTTTGCGATCCTTGCCACTATGCTCCTCGCCAATCTCAGAGCCGTGCAGCTTGAGCAGATATTCCGTTCGATGGATAGGATCTTTCAGGGTTCGATAGGCGTCATTCAGCAGCGCGGTATCCGCCAGACTCCACTGCTTCTCGTTCTCACCGGCTCGCGCGAACCGGTCAGGGTGAAGCTTGCGGCTCAGGCGATGAAATTCATGTTCCAGCCCTTCGAGATCCAGGTAGAGCCGTGGCTCGATCCCAAAGACAGAAAAATAATCGCCCCCGGTCGGAGGCTGAATTTTGCTGCAATGAGGACAGAACAGCGTCGAGTCGTTATGCGCAACTGAACAGGACCAGCAGGCTACAGGGACCGCGGTATCGATGACCTTCAACATGTCTCAACCTTACTTGCACCGAGCGCTACGACGAGAATGACGAACCGCAGCCGCAGGAGCGCGTGGAGTTCGGATTGATGAAGTTGAATCCCTGCCGCATCAGTGTTTCCTCATAGTCCAGCGTCATGCCGTGCAGATAGAGGAACGACTTGGGGTCAACAAACACGCGTACGCCGTCGAAGTCATAGATGCGGTCGCGCTCACGGGGCCGTGTGTCGAACTTGATGGAATAAGAAAGTCCAGAACAACCGCCACCCATCACGCCCAACCGCAGGCCTCCCTCTTCTGGCGACACACCTTCTTTGGCCATTGCCACGCGGATACGCTTGATCGCGCGGTCTGTCACTTGCAAGCCCTGCGCCGGCCCGCCCTGCGATGGAAACGCTGGGGCAGCAGTCGCTGCGGGTTCAGAGCCACCCTGAGAAGGCCCACCTAAGGAACTCTGCGAGGGCTGACTTCCAATTGTCACCATGTTCGACATGTTTTCCTGTTCCCGTCGCGTGCATCCGGGTCTGCAAGGGACGCCAAGCTTTACCGGCGCACTCGCGTGCCACCGGTCCCGCCGTGCGTCCCTTCAAAAACCGCGCAACAAATCACTTACTGTGCGCTGTGAACTGCTGCCGGAGCAGCTTCCGCGACACTGTTCTTCTTCTTCCAATCACCAATCGCCGCCCGAATCGCATCCTCGGCAAGCACAGAGCAGTGAATCTTCACTGGCGGCAATGAAAGTTCCTTCACGATATCCGTGTTCTTGATCGCCAGGGCATCTTCCACCGTGCGGCCCTTGATCCACTCCGTCGCCAATGAAGAACTGGCGATCGCCGAGCCGCAGCCAAAGGTCTTGAACTTGGCCTCTTCGATCACCTGCGTGTCCGGGTTCACGCGGATCTGCAACCGCATAACGTCACCGCACTCAGGCGCTCCCACCAGGCCCGTGCCCACTTCGGTCGAGGCCTTGTCGAGTGTGCCCACATTGCGCGGGTTGTTGTAGTGGTCTACTACCTTATCGCTATATGCCATGAGATCAATCTCCTGTGCGGGGAAGCCGCATTTCCTACATTTGATTCGGCGGGTCACCCCACCGATGCTTTACTCAATGTCTTCCGGCCAATCGGATGTCAGTGCGCAGCCCATTGGATCTTGGTCAAATCAATACCCTCTTTCACCATCTCGTAGAGAGGCGAAAGCTCGCGTAATTTCTTCACAATGTCGATCACTTTCGAGGCCACATAATCCACCTCGGCCTGGGTATTGAAGCGCCCCAGTCCAAAGCGAATGGAGCTGTGCGCCACATCGTCGCCCAATCCTAAAGCCTTGAGCACGTACGAAGGCTCCAGCGTCGCCGACGTGCACGCCGATCCGCTCGAAACCGCTACGTCATTGATTCCCATCAGCAGCGACTCGCCTTCGACATATACAAAGCTCATGTTCAGATTGCCGGGCAACCGGTGCTCCATCGATCCGTTCACATGCACGTAGTCCAGTTCCGATTCCAACTTATCCTTCAACCTGTCGCGCAATCCACGCAGGTAAGCCGCTTCGGAGTCCATCTCCTGAAAAGCAATCTCGCAGGCCTTGCCCAGTCCCACAATGCCGGGTACATTCAACGTGCCGGAGCGCATGCCGCGCTCGTGGCCGCCGCCATCAATCTGCGCCGCAATCTGCACGCGCGGGTTGCGCCGCCGCACATAGAGCGCACCTACACCCTTGGGCCCATAGATCTTGTGAGCGGTCAGAGACATCACATCAATGTTGTCCGCCATCACGTTCACTGGAACCTTACCCACCGCCTGCACCGCATCCGTGTGGAAGATGATGCCCTTCTCGTGACACAGCTTGCCGATTTCGCGAATGGGTTGCAGAACCCCGATCTCGTTGTTCGCCGCCATGATCGTCACCAGGATCGTCTTGTCATCCATGGCACGCTTCAGGTCTTCGAGATCAATGATTCCATCCGCCTTCACCGGCAGATAAGTCACGCGATAGCCATACTTTTCCAACCTCTTGCAGGTATCCAGTACCGCCTTGTGCTCTGTCACCTGGGTGATGATGTGGTTGCCGCGCTCGCGGTACATCTCCGCAATGCCCTTGATCGCAAGGTTGTTGCTCTCGGTGGCGCCAGAGGTAAATATGATTTCCTTGGCCGTAGCGCCAATCAGCTTCGCGATCTGCTCGCGCGCTGTCTCCACTGCCTGTTCCGCCTCCCAACCAAAGGAGTGGTTGCGGCTGGCCGCATTGCCGAACTTGCTCGTGAAAAATGGCATCATCGCCTCCAGCACCCGGGGATCCAGGGGGCTGGTAGCGTGATTATCCATATAAATCGGCAGGCTCACGCCCGCCGGTACCTCCACTTGGCTGACCACTGTACTCATTGCGTCTCCATCCTCATCAGTTGCTCGCCGTCTGCGCATCACGCAACGGGGGAAGATTCATCTAAAGCGTAAGGGAAACCAGCGACTGGCTGGCAGCGGTTTGTCCTGCCGCGGCTCGTGTCGCAGCCGTTTCCCGATCCGCAAGGTCGTAGATCGAAATGCTCTTCAGAACTCCGGCGATCGTTTCGTTCACCCGCGCCAGCGGCTCTTTGATGGTGCAACTCGGCGTCAGGTCGCACCCTTTTGCGCCCTTGGTACACGAAGTAATGAAAAATGGCCCGTCGATGGAGTGAATCACCTCGAAGGCTGAAATCTCCCGCGCATCCCTGGCCAGCGCGTATCCGCCATTCATGCCGGCGTGCGAGCGCAATAGACCGGTCTTTGTCAGCCGTTGCAGGATCTTCGCCAGCAATTGAGCGGGAATCCCATACGCATCGGCAATATCCTTGGCGCTCAGCGCAGGCGTTTCCGGGTGCTCGGCCAGATACTTCAGCGCCATCAGTCCGTAATCCGCTTTTTTAGTCAACTTGAGCATGTTTGAATATCCGACTGGTTCAGTCCGTATTCAGTATACGACCAAAAGTGTCCGCGATTCAATACCGACTGGCGGGTAAGCGATGCTGTACGATAAATAGCTAACGAAAGAACACTGCCACCGGCGATACCGAATGTGTTCGGGCTAGTCGATAAGTCCTTTTGTGCTTTGCGGACAGAGCCGCACCGCTTGCAGGCTGTTTATGCAGCCACTGTCAAAAGCCGCGGGTTTTGCCTGCCTATTGAACTTTGCCATGGCCGACGCTCTGACTTCACGATCGAATCCGCTCCGATACACGCCTAATTTACTTACAATCCTGCGAATTTGCCTGGCACCGTTCCTCGTCTCTGCAATCCTTGATGAGCGGTTTGCGTTGAGCTTTGGCCTATTTGTGGTGGCTGGGTTAACGGATGCGCTGGACGGGACGCTGGCCCGCATTCTCAAGCAGCGCACCGTCCTGGGCCAATATCTGGATCCGGTTGCCGACAAACTACTTCTCAGCACGCTCTTTGTTGTGCTCACGCACGAGCGCCTGATTCCAGCACGGGTAACTGTACTGGTCTTCGGCCGTGACGTAGGGATCCTGGTTGTGGCCGCAATTCTTTACGCTGCCGTGGGCCGTCGTGAGTTCCAACCCAGCATTTTTGGCAAGGCGAACACGGTGGCGCAGGTGACAGCCGTGGCCGTGGTGCTGCTGCACCAGATCGACGCCGCGCCGTGGGTCGTTGCGTTTCGCGCGGTGGCACTGGATGCAACCGTTGTGCTGACCATTGCCTCCGGTCTGCACTACGCCTGGATCGTGAGTCGGCGTATGGGTGGTCCAGCCACCAACAGCGGCGCGGCTAGCGGCAGTTCGAAGTAGGTCATTAGGGGAAGGGCAGATCGTCAAGAATCGGCTTCTGCTTCTTCGGTCTCGGCGGTTTCTTCGATCTCCATATCCCTAAATTCTTCGGAGTCAAAGACTTCGCCACACTCCAGGCACTCGACATACTCCGCGTCTTCTTGCCTGGAGACGATACGCACTCTTGGGTGTTTGCAGACGGTGGCCATTGTTTCAGTTTCGATTGGATTAGGGCGATTCTCTAAATGTTGTATCCCAAAACCCCTCTCCGCCAAAATGATTTCCTCCAAAAAGGTCCTGAAATAATTTACGTGTCCGGGCCGGAAAAAGATCCCGATGCCCGAAAAACATGCTCATTGCGGGTTTTCAACGACTGCTCAAAAGACTGAATCCTCAAACGTGAACCTGGGAATCCGGGATTCGCAGCAACCGCGTCTCCGAATTGCAGAATGCTTGATTGAAAGCCAGAATTGCGGACTCTTTCCGCCAGATTGTATTGAACGTTGAGCAGATTGTAACGGATTTTTGGTTAAAGTTTGAGGCGCTGGAGCAGAAATTATCCCACGAAAATCCGCTCCGTCCTCCTTCAGATCGGGACCGTTGCACAAGTCCTTTCGATTTGAAGGATGAGTCGTTCATTGCTGTTCCAGTCGCAAGAGGTTCCGGGCATTCTGTGCCGCCGGCGGAGGGTTGGCTGGACCGGCGGCCAACCGCATAACGAGCCATCGGCCGCATCTCCTGCGTCGGGCTTAATCCTGTCATCTTCATTCTTGTCTCGCCGCACTTGGCCCTGCGCGCCTCGCCCTTCTGCCCGTATTCCTGCTGGACAGGCACTCGCACCAACCAGCCTATGACTTGCCGGCGATTTGCGCACTAGAGTAGGACCTCCTCGCTGGGCTCAACGAACCGGCCAGTCGTTTCCAGTCTCAACTTTTCTGCTTCGTGCACGCTGATGTTCAATCTCCAGCATGACTTACCCTTCAGGCTCACCTTGTATTTGACAAGAGCGAAGTTTGACCTCATTTGGGCCCCCCGGTATACTCAATCTTGCGACAAGCGGGAGTAGCTCAGTGGTAGAGCATCGCCTTGCCAAGGCGAGGGTCGCGA
>VFSW01008438.1_pt1 | contig 14803 bp, 14 predicted proteins | sample 5358111 | NCBI WGS metagenome assembly VFSW01 (sample SAMN11554181, study PRJNA540505) | mine drainage metagenome | isolation source: sediment from site ElyBrook_90M | place: USA: Ely Copper Mine, Vershire, VT | collected 2017 | reverse complement strand
GCTCTGAATCAGGTTCGCGAAGCGCGCGACCGGGGCTTGCCCGCGTTTGCCGAGACCTGCCCGCAGTATCTGCTGCTCTCCATCGACGACATGAATGTGCCCGGCTTCGAGAGCGCGAAATACGTCTTTACGCCGCCCCTGCGCGAGAAGAAAAATCTTCCGAAGCTGTGGGACGGTCTCCAGAGCGACCATCTGCAAGTGGTCTCCACCGACCATTGCCCATTCTGCTTCGAAGACCAAAAAGCGCTGGGCAAAGACGATTTCACCAAGATCCCCAACGGCGGCCCCGGCATCGAGAATCGCTTGCAGCTCTTGCATCATCATGGCGTGGGCGCCGGAAAGATCACGCTGAATCGCTTTGTGGAGATCGTGTCCACCGCGCCCGCGCGCATCTTCGGCATGTATCCCAAGAAAGGCGCCATTGCTCCGGGAAGCGATGCCGACATCGTAGTGTGGGATCCAAAAGCCAAGCATGTCATCAGCGCGAAGACGCACCACATGCGCGTCGATTACTCCATGTTTGAAGGCTTCCAGGTGCAAGGCAATGCCCGGCAGGTATTCTCGCGCGGTGAATTGATTGTCGACAACGGACAATACATCGGACGCGTTGGGCGCGGCCAATACTTGCGTCGCGCGGCCAGGGGAGGAGCATGGACCTAGGAGACCCGCGCGAATCGAGTCTCTATAACAAAGACCTTGCTCCGGTGCCCGCCGACAAGCGGACCTGGGGAATTTACAACTACGCGTCGCTCTGGGTCGCGATGAGCGTCTGCATTCCCACCTACATGCTGGCCTCCGGCCTCATCGCCGGCGGCATGAGCTGGAAGCAGGCCATTGGAACAATTTTGCTCGGGAATGTCATCGTGCTGATTCCGATGATTCTCAACGCCCACGCCGGCGCCAAGTACGGCATTCCGTTTCCTGTACTGGTGCGGGCTTCGTTTGGAGTGCGCGGAGCGAACGTGCCAGCCGTGTTGCGCGCCTTAGTGGCGTGCGGATGGTTCGGCATTCAATCCTGGATCGGCGGCCAAGCCATCTACACGATGCTGCAAGTACTGTGGCCTCGGGCCTCTTCGAGCGCCTGGACGCCCTGGGTCTGCTTCTATTTGTTTTGGCTGCTCACCATGGCGGTAATCTGGCGTGGAATCGACACCATCAAATACCTGGAAGGCATCGGCGCGCCGTTCATGCTGGCCATCGGTCTGCTTTTGCTATGGTGGATCGCGCGCAAGGCCGGCGGGCTTGGGCCGGTGCTGCACAACCCGAGTAAGTTCCAAACAACGGCTGAGTTCATGCGCTTCTTCATTCCGTCGTTGACCGGCATGGTGGGCTTCTGGGCCACCGTGGCGCTGAACATTCCCGACTTCACCCGCTACGCGCGATCGCAAAAGGCGCAAATGATCGGCCAGGCGCTGGGCCTTCCAGCGTCCATGACCATCTATTCGTTCATCGGCGTGGCGGTTACGTCGGCGTCGGTCATTCTCTTTGGAAACGCCATCTGGGATCCCGTGGTTCTGCTCGCACGCTTCCATGAGCCGGTGATCGCGTCCATCGCCCTGGTCGCGCTGCTGGTCGCCACTTTAAACACTAACGTAGCGGCGAACGTCGTCTCGCCTTCGAACGATTTTTCGAATCTGAATCCACGCCTGATTTCTTTTCGCACCGGCGGGCTGATCACGGGTGTAGTCGGCGTCCTGATGATGCCTTGGAAACTGCTCACGGATTTTCAGAGCTACATTTTTGGCTGGCTGGTTGGATACTCGGGTTTGCTGGGTCCCGTCGCCGGAATCATGATCACGGATTATTTTCTGCTGCGCCGCACTTTTCTCGATGTTGGGGAACTCTACAACCCGACCGGCATTTACCGCTACGGAAGCGGCGTGAACTATCGCGCCATCGTCGCGCTGGTGGCCGGCGTTATCGTAGCTCTGATCGGTCTGCTTGTGTCTCCCCTGCGCTGGCTCTACGATTACGCCTGGTTTGTCGGCTTCTTCATCGCGTCCGCGATATATTGGATCGGAATGCGGAATACATCCCACCACGGACCATTATTTATCGAAGAAACTATCGCTGCTCCGCCTGCGCGGTGACCTTCGCGGAAACCGAATTGCCGTTTTTCTCCGCGAGTAGTTCACAGCCGAAATGAATTCCTGCTTCAATTGCGTATTGAGATCGCCACTGGCGGGGGCAGCGAATCCGCGTGAATATGCTTCACCTGGCCATCGCGAGTTCCTTGCGTTCACACAGGGTGATGTGCGTAGGTAATGCCTGCCGCCGGTCAGTCCTGTTATTCAGCCTTGCCCGGATCGCCTGGGCCGCCGTCTCCCGGCGAACCGCTATAAAAGGACCGGCCATCGCTCAACGTGATGCGCCGCGCGTCCATCAGGTGCGACCCGTCCTTGGCGCCGTAGCCGTCGATGGTGACGGTGTCGCCAAGTTTGATGTCGTTTTTCCTGAAGCCACGGCGCGAAAGAGCGTTCGGAGCGCCGCCCTCGCACGTCCAGGTGAACTGGTTTCCTTGGTCGTCTTTCACGTCCACATACAAATAGGAGTGCGGATTGGTCCATTCCACTTTGCTGATCACGCCCGTGACGCGGATCGCTTTACTCGCATCGTATTCGGCCGCGAAGGAGTGGTGCGCCGCAACCGGCAAAACCGATGCCGCGAACGCCATGCCAAGGAGTGCCGCCAGCCTGGTTTTCATGATGGAATCTCCTGATATACTCTAACATCGGGATGCGAACTCTGGCGGCTGTCTTCTTGGGCTTCGCGATGGCTTGCGCGCCGCTTCGCGCTCAAGTTCCGCGCACGGCCGATGGGCATCCAGACCTGAACGGATTTTGGAAGGGCACGCGCGACACCAAGCCGGTCGGCAACATTGCCAAGGATCTTCCCGGGCTCAAGTTGCCTCTCACCCCCGCCGGCGAAGCGGCCTGGAAGCACAACACCACGGCCACGGTTGATCCTGAAGCCCTGTGCATTCTCGGGGGCATTCCGCGCCACGATGCGAGCGGTCTGCCGTTCATGATTCTGCAGACCCCGCAGTTTGTCGGTTTTCTGTATTTCTATAGCTACTACCGGATCATTCCGACCGACGGTCGCAAGCACGAAGAAGACCCGGATCCGTCATTCTTCGGCGACGAAGTAGGCCACTGGGACGGCGATGCGTTCGTAATCGATTCCGTCGGGTTCAAAGACACGCAGGTGTGGGCCGATGAAAACGGCAGCCCGCATAGCGACGCGCTGCACGTGATCGAGCGTTGGACGCGGCCCGACGCCAAGCACATTCACGTGGACACCACCATTGAAGATCCGAAGTTCTATACCAAGACGTTCACTTATTCGAGGAGTTGGGAAGCGGGAGATCCAGGTCAGCGCCTCGGGGAATATTCGTGCGCCGAAAACAGCGTGGACCGCGAGCACCTGGGATTTGGTCCCGGGCCGATTCGTCCGGATGGGACGCGCGGGTACATTAACGTCGCGCCACTACCCCCTCCTCCACCACCACCGGCGCCGATCAAGAAATAGCTCTCCACTCCCTTACGGTCGCGGCTCGGTAAGCGCCGGTGCCGATCAAGAAATAGCGTTTAGTGCGCGCTGCCGGCGTACTTCTTCTCGCCGGCGGTAACCGCGAGCGCGAGCCGATTCTGCGGCGGGGGTAGCGGACACGTCGCGTAAGCGGTTAACGCACACGGCGGGTTCTCGGCCTTGTTGAAATCGAGCAAGACGACACCATTCTTCGGCTGCGTTGCATAAAGAAAACGAGACGCGCCGTAAGTGCTTTTGCCGCTAGTCTGATCGCGAAGCACGAAGAACAATTCACCGTCGTCGAGCATCGGCTCCAACCGGAACTCGCGGCCGCCCTTCTGAAACGTCACGTAGCCGGGGCTTGGCTCGCTCTCTTCCTGGCCGATGGTGTTGTGAAAAACAAGAGCGTGTGGTTTGTCCCAGGACGTGTATTTCGCCTGGATTCGCCAAGCCGGATCGACGGGATACCACGAGAGTCCCTGGAAATGTTTGCGCGCCGCGCTGTCGTTGTCTTTGAGGCGGATGCCGGCTCGGTCGCCACGGCGAATCAGGTAAAACTTCAGCCGGTTGATCGCCAGGATGTCGTCGTCTTCACGAAGCGCCGTTTCGATCGCGGGCTTTCCGTTCAGCGTGAGTGCGACGCCGGGCGCTGGATGCAGCACAGCCTTGCCGGCACGTAAAGAAATGGTCGCGACTCTTTGTGGCGCGGAACCCGGTGGAAGCGGAACATCGCTCGATGGATCGGCGCCCACGCGATTCTCGCCTTCTTTCAGCCAATCCAGCCCGGCCACCGTCAGCCATCCGTCGTCGGCCTCCAATTTTCTTTGATGCTCCGTGCGCCACTGCTCGATCTCCCGGCGGTACACGTCCCCATCGGCCGCGGACAGCAGGAACGCAAGAACGGCAGACACCGCGATCGCCTTGCGCATCATATGTGATGCATGAGCGGCTGGAGGCTGTGCTCCTGCCTGGCCGCCTCCACCTGCCGGATCAGATCGGTCAGCGTGGTCTTGTCCAGCACGCCGTCGATGGCGTCGCGCACTTGCCGCATGATAATCCGCGTGCCGCAATAATCGATGTCCTGGCACTCTTCGCACGGCTTGAACGCGGTTTCGCTGGCGCAGGGCAGGGGAGCGAGCGGGCCTTCCAGCGGTCGAATGATAGACCCGATCGTAATAGTAGACGGTGTACGGTTCAGTTGGTAGCCGCGGCCTTTGAGATCGAGCAGAATGCCTTCTAGAAACTTGAGAGGGATGATTTCCCCGTTGGCCATCGTTGCGATGAGCACCGATCCTTCTCCATATCGCCGGCCCGTGCGTTTGGAGATGGTTCTCATCCGTCTCCAGCCTATCAAACCACGAGAGCGACGCAGCCAGTGACGATCAGCGCGACGGCCCACACCAGATCGAGATTGAACCAGCCCTTCCGCAACAACGATAATCCGAACTTCCGATAGACCAATAGAGCGATTAGGGCGGTGACACTGAGATAGCCCAGAGTATGAACCAGCGTGGCGGCAATGCCAGTCCAAACGCCTTCCCCCGCGGCCATGTCCATGTGGTGTTCGTGTCCGGCGGCCATAGTGTTAGAAGAAGGGGCGTGCAGCACGATGGGAAGCACCATCAATCCGGCCCCATGCGCGCTCGCCATCAGGAACGACCAGAAGGTAAGGTCTCGGAAGCCCACCTGCATTCCGCCCCACGCAAAATGCTTCCGGCGCAGAAGACGAAACACGCCTAGCGAGATGAGCGCCACCGCCACCACGATCTGGACGTAGCCGAGCGGCAGCACGATCCGAATCAGCCCGGCCAGTGCGACCACTAGGCCGATGGACAGCGCGTGTCCCAGCGTAATGGGGATCAGCGCGCGAGCCACAGCTTTTGTGGCGTGCTCCTGCATCCCGCGCGCGACCGCAAACAGCCATCCCATGCCGGGATTGACGCCGTGGTAGGCGCCCAACAGAAACAGGGCGGGCCAGCCCCAACTTGTCATGAATAGCAGTAAGAATCGGAAGAGGCGTCGCCTCCGTCCAGGCGGATCTGATGGCCGCGCAGATCGCCGAACTCGAGAAAGAACTTGTGATCCAACTCCATACCGCCCTCCGGTTTCGCATCCAGCTTGACCATCCAGCTTCGTACGCCTTCCGGATAAAATTGCGCGTCCCACGGCGAATACAGCGAGTTGGTGAAGTAGATGCGTTTGCCGTCGCGGCTCAACTCCACCATCTGCGGGCCGCCGTTCAGCTCGGTCTTCGGCGCTCGCGGATGCGCGGCCTTGCGCACGATTCCACCCAGGTGAATAGAACCGGTTTTCTTGGGATGAAATGGATCGGACACGTCGTATTGCAGAAACTCGCCGGTGCCCCAGCAGGAAACGTAGAGGAAGCGGTCGTCGAGCGAGAGGTTGATGTCGGTGATCAGCGGCGGCACGGCTTTGAAGCCTTGCAGCAACGGCGGCAGTTTCTCCGGATCGGCGGGTTCGGCGGGAATCTCGATGATTTTCTTCACGCCCCATTTCCCGTCTTCGCGATGCCACACCCAGATGGATGCGGAAAGATCCTTCAACGAAACCACGACGCCCAGGAATCCGTAAGCGCGCGTAGGATCGTGCGCGGGGCGCAGTTCCAGCGCCATTTGATATTCGGGGCCAAGATCCAGCTCCTGCAAATGGCGGCGTTTGCGCAGATCCCAGATGTGCAGCTTGTGCCCATAGCCGCCTTTGAGGAGAATCTCCGGATTGACGCCGTGCCGCACCATGTTGGGCGTGCCCCATTCGCTGGTGACGGCGGTGTCCAAGCCCAGGTGCCACCAGAAATCGTACGCCAGATATTGTGGGCCGCGGTCGAGTTCCCACTTGCCCAGAATGTCGAAGCTGTCGTGATCCATCACGAAGATGCCGCCGGGGCCTTCGCCGTTGGTGGCGCCGAGCGCGCTGGTGTAAATACCTTCCGGTCCGCAGTGAATGGTGTGGGGAGACGCGTAGCCGGTCCGCGCGGCCAGCGTTTCAGGCTCGATCACTTTTGCGATCTGCGGCTTCTTTGGATCGGGCTTGGTGTCGATAATGTGGATGCGCGAGGAGTTGATTCCAGGGACGATCAGATACCGGCGCTCGATGTGCGGATGCGGCGCGTAAGGACAGAGACTCGCGCTGCAGGCGTTCCATCCGAAATGGTGCAGTTCGTCGCCGATGTTGGGCATGTCCAACTGGCCAACCAGGCGCCCGTAGGCGGTCGATTGCGGGTCGACATCCACCACCCCCAGCGCATCCGGGCGCTGGTTGCCGTTGGCATTCAACATGGCGACGTACGCCAGCTTTTCCGGAGGCGCCTGCATGGCCAATTTCGGGGATGGATAGAAGGTGGGATCAGGGCGCCAAAGACTCATCGTGGTCTCCGTTCTGGGGGGATTCTAGCACAGTGCTCCTGCTATTCTGAACATTGCTGTCGGCCAATGCGACATCGGTCATCGGTCAACTCAACTCAAGCACATAGCGGTGGGTTAACCTGATAGGAAAGACCCATGAACGTAACCGTTCAGATTCCCGACGACCTCGCCGAGCGGCTGATCGCCGCGGGGGGCGACTTGTCACGTCGTGCGCTGGAGGCGTTTGCATTGGAGGAATACAAGAGCGGGAACCTCACCAAGCCTGAGCTCAGAAAATTGCTGGGTTATGAAACGCGCGCTGCGATGGACGGGTTCCTCAAGGCTCATGGCGTGTTTGAAGAGTACACCCTCGACGATCTGGAGCAGGAACGGCGCGACTTGAGCCGCCTCGGCCTGTAGCCGCGTGCGGTTGGTGGTGGCTGACACGGGGCCCCTTCATTATCTCGTCTTGATAGGGCATATCGATCTCATCCCTGCGCTTTTTCCAACCGTGTTCTTGCCAACCGAAGTGCGGGATGAGCTCTGCCACGCGGAAGCACCTCCGGAGGTCCGTTCGTGGATCGCCAACCCTCCGAAGTGGCTTACGGTCCTCCCGGCACCGGCTCTAGTTGCAGACCAGATCCTGCATCGACTTGACCCTGGGGAAAGAGCAGCGATTGGTCTCGCCACTGCGCTTCAGGCTGACGCAATCCTCATGGATGACCGGACCGGTGTAGCAGCGGCCCGGGCGAAACGGTTCGTGGTGGTGGGAACGCTCGGCATTCTCGACGCCGCCGCGCGCCAAGGCCATGTCGATCTGGAGCAGGCGCTTGGTAAACTTCGCAAGACGACGTTTAGATACAAACAAGATCTCTTCGATGCACTACTTAAAGAGCATCAGGACGAACGAAGGCCCGGATGAGCCCCCGGAAGCCACACATAGTAAACTAGTAACGGTGCTCTCTCCATCCAACCGCCGTGTGTTTCTGCGAAATCTTGCCGGTGGAGCGGCCGGCGCAGCCCTTGCCCATCGCGCCTTGGCGCAGACCGGATCTGCTCCTGCCAACGCGCCGCTCGAAGTCAACAAACTCACCGATTCATTCCTTCTCATTTCCGGCGCGGGCGGCAACGTCCTGGCCGTAATCGGCGCCGACGGCGTCTTGCTGGTGAATGGCGGCTCCGCCGAGCGATCCGCCGAGTTGCTGAAAGTGGTGGCCGATCACTCCGGTGGCAAGCCGGTGCAAGTGCTGTTCAATACCTGCTGGCATCCCATCCACACAGGCTCCAACGAAACGCTGGGAAAGGCCGGCGCGAAAATCATCGCGCACGAAAACACCAAGCTCTGGCTAGGAACCGAGATCGACTGCGGCTGGCAAAAGCGCACTTACGAGCCAAATCCCAAGGAATCACTGCCCAACCATACCTTCTATAGCGGCACACAAAAGATGACGTTCGGCAAGGAAGCGGTCGAGTACGGTTACACGCCGCAGGCTCACACCGACGGCGACATCTACGTCTACTTTCCGGGGCCAAACATCCTGGCCACTGGCGACGTGGTATCGATTGGCAGCTATCCGATCGTGGACTATACCACCGGCGGCTGGCTGGGCGGCATGGTGGAAGGGCAAAAGACCCTGCTCAGCGTAACCAATGCCGACACGCGCGTCGTCCCTGGTAGTGGGTCCTTAGTTACACATAGCGATCTGGATGCCGAACAACAGATGTTGGCGACCCTCAAGGATCGGTTCGCGAAGCTGATGAAGCAGGGAATGGGGCCGAAAGAGATGATCGCAGCGGCACCCACCAAGGATTTCGACGGCAAGTGGGGCAACCCGGACCTGTTTATCGAGCTGTGTTATCGAGGCATGTGGGGACACGTCCGTGAATTGGGCGGCATTGTTTAATGGATGTTGCCACGATGTTACCGAGCCGCGACCGGAGGGAGTCGGTTGTTAGGGAGCCGGTTGTTAGATTGAGGAGAAAAGGTTAAGACCATGCGTCACTGGGTTGTGGCGGTTTCGTTCGCCCTGGTAGTACTGGTATCCATCCCGCTGCCTGCCGCTTCGCCCGCACGGCAAACCACCGCGCCAGCCGACCTTTCCCCGCAGCGGGCCATGCTCGATCACTACTGCGTCACTTGCCACAACCAAAAAGCCAAAACGGCCAACGTGATGTTCGACGCCATGGACCTCACGCACGTCGGCAAAGACGCCGCCATTTGGGAGCGGGCGGTGCTCAAGCTGCGCGGTGGGATGATGCCTCCCCCGGGTATGCCGCGGCCCGACCCGGCTACCATCCGCTCGTTCGTATCGTTTCTGGAAAATCGACTGGATCAAGCCGCTCTTGCCGCGCCAAATCCGGGAACCGTATCGCTGCACCGGCTGAATCGCGCCGAATACGCGAATGCAATGAAAGACGTGCTGGGCGTGGATGTAGACGCCGCCGCTCTGCTTCCCAGGGACGACGTGAGCAACGGATTCGATAACATCGCCAACGTTCTCAAGGTTTCGCCCTCGTTTCTCGATCAATATATCGCCGCCGCGCGTGAAGTGACTCGCCTCGCAATCTCTCATCCTCCGCCTACCGAGCCTGTGAAGGCGGTGTTGCATGGCGCGCCTGCCGATCCCGAAAGTCTGCCGCTTGGAGCGCAAGGCGGCATCGTCACGGAATATCTTTTCCCGTATGACGGAGACTACGACTTCACCATCACAGGCCCGAACCGGATTCTTACCGTCGATGGCCTGCCGGTTTCCACCAACGGATTTGTAAATGTGAAAGCTGGAATGCATCAGCTTGGCCTGACGGCGCCCGCGCACAGCTTCGCCGAGCCCGAGGGGATGCTGCAGTCGTTCGTTCCCGGACGGGCGTTTCCCGGTTACGGTTTTGCTCCCGGTGGCGCGGGACCCGGCGGCCGCAGGGCTCCGGCTGGACCGAGCATAGAGATCGTCGGCCCGTTCCATCCAACCGGAAAACCGGTCCTCACAGAAAGCCGGGCGCGGATTTTTGTCTGCACACCACCTAACGAGAGCGAAGAGGCTTCTTGCGCCGCCAGGATTCTCAGCGACGTTGCGCAGCGGGCTTTCCGCCGGCCTGTGACTCAGAAGGACCTGGTTGCGCCGATGGCTTTCTTCAAGGAAGGCCGGAAGAACTCCGGAACTTTCGAAGGCGGAATTCAGAACGGCCTCATCGCGATCGTCGCCAGCCCCAAGTTTCTCTACCGCGCCGAGCCGCCGCCTGCCGGTATCGCGCCGGGCTCGGATTATCGCCTCAACGATCTGGAACTGGCGTCGCGCCTCTCGTTTTTCTTGTGGAGCACGGTGCCGGATGCTGAACTGCTTGAGATCGCCGAGCAGGGCAAACTGAAAGACCCCAAGGTGTTCGAACAGCAGGTGCGAAGGATGCTCGCGAGCGAGCGTTCGCGATCCCTGGTTACGAATTTTGCGGCGGAATGGCTGAAGCTGCGCGACATTGATAACATCGATCCCGATCCCTTTATTTACCCCAACTTCGACCCCAGCCTGCGCTCGGCGTTCCGGCGCGAACTGGAGTTGTTCGTGGATAGCATCCAGCGCGAGGATCGCAGCGTCCTGGATCTGTTGACGGCGAATTATACCTTCGTCAACGAGCGGCTGGCCTTGCATTACGGCATCCCGAATGTGCGCGGCGACGAATTTCGACGCGTCGTTCTTCCCGATTCCAAGCGCTACGGCTTGTTCGGAAAGGGCGCAATCCTGCTGGTGACCTCCTATGGCAACCGCACGTCGGTGGTGCTGCGCGGTAATTACATTCTCGAAAACATCCTCGGCACGCCGCCTTCTCCGCCTCCGCCCAACGTTCCGGCCTTCAAGGAAAACAAGGAAGGCGAAAAACCGCACACGGTGCGGGAAACCATGGAAATGCATCGCGCCAACCCGGCCTGCAATGCCTGTCATGGAGTGATCGACCCGCTGGGATTCGCGCTCGAAAACTTCGATACCGTAGGCGCATGGCGCGACAAAGATCGCTATACCCGAACGGCTATCGACGCTTCGGGCAAACTGATGGACGGCACCCTCATCGATGGGCCGGACGACTTGCGCAAGGCGCTGATGTCGCGTCCCACCGAATTCGTGGAAACCATGACGGAGAAGTTTTTGTCGTATGCGCTCGGCCGAAGTCTCACGGCGTACGACATGCCGACCGTTCGTAAAATTGTGCGCGATGCCGCGCGCGATAATTACCGCTTCTCGTCCATCGTAATGGGAATCGCGGAGAGCGCGCCGTTCCAAATGGAAAGAACGCCGGAGGCCGCTCCCCAAAACCCGGTTGCCGCGCTTGCTGAGCCGCGACCATGAGGGAGTCGGTCGGGGAAATCTAGAGGAGATCGAATGTTCATCACCAAGAAACATCTCGAGCGCCGAACGTTTTTGCGCGGCATGGGCGCGGCTTTGGCGCTACCGTTGCTCGACGCCATGATTCCAGCGCGCACCGCGCTCGCCGCGACGGCCGCCGCTCCTACGCCGCACATGGGCTTCATCTACTTCCCGCACGGCGCCGTGATGGAGCATTGGACGCCCAAAACCGAAGGAACCACCTTCGATCTCCCGACCATCCTGAAGCCGCTCCAGGCTTTCCAGAAGCAACTCACCGTGGTGAGCGGTCTGGAGAATAAGCCGGCCATCAGTCCCGCCGTACATGCCATCACCCCCGGAACGTGGTTGAACTGCGTTCACCCGCGCGCCAGTCAGGATCCTTTCTGCGGCCCGACCATCGACCAGATCGCCGCGGCGCACATCGGACAGGACACCCCGCTGCCGTCGCTCGAAGTGGCCATTGAAGGCCGTGGCGGCGGCGGCTCCTGCGATCGCGACTTTGGATGCAGCTACTCGGGCACCCTTACGTTTCGGACTCCCACCACGCCGCTCCCCCTGGAGACAGAGCCGGGAAAGGTGTTGCAGAGCCTGTTCGGCCAGGGCGACACCGCCGCCGAACGCCAGATTTTAGGCAAGCAATATGCCAGCATTCTGGACCTGGTTTCCACTGAAGCCACCGATCTGCAGCGCACCCTGGGCCCGCAGGATCGCGCGATGTTGAGCGACTATCTGGACACGATTCGGGAAGTCGAGCGCCGCATCCAAAAAATGGAAGCGCACGATCTATCGCACGTCCACGTCCCCGACGCGCCCGCCGGAACGCCGCCGCAGTTTGAACAGCACATCACTTTGATGTTCGATCTGCTCGCGCTGGCTTATCAGGCCAACATGACCCGGGTCTTCAGCATGATGATGGCGGCCGAAGTCAGCAACCTGACCTACAACCAGATTGGCGTTCCCGACGCGTTCCATCCGCTTTCGCACCACAACAACGAACAGGCCAAGATGGACCGGCTGGTGAAAATCCAAACCTATCACAGCGGCCTCTTCGCGAAATTCCTCACCAAGCTCCAGGCCATGCCGGACGGCGATGGCAACATGCTGGATCACTCCATGATTCTGTATGGCAGCAACATGAGCAACAGCAATCTGCACAACCACTATCCGCTGCCCACCGCGCTGGTGGGCGGATGGAAGACCGTCAAAGGCGGCCAGCACCTGAAGTATCCCGAACAGACGCCGCTCGCCAACATGCTGCTCACGGTGCTGGATCGCGCGGGCGTTCCGTTGGATCACTTGGGCGACAGCTCGGGCAAGTTCGCGGAGGTCTAAAATGCGCGGAACGATTTCGCTCGTGGCCGTGCTCGCGATTGCGCCCCTGTTCGCCGGCGTCTCTGGCGACGTCTCGCTCATCGATCTGGTGAAAGCCGGGAACCAACCGGCCGCGATCGCGCTGATCGACCAGCATGTCAACGTAAACGCGCCCGCATCCGATGGAACCACCGCGCTCCATTGGGCGGCTCACAACGGCGACGTGGAGCTGGTCGACCGCCTTCTTCTCGCCGGCGCGGACGCCAAAGCCAAGAACCAGTTCGGCGTCACTCCGATGTCCGAAGCCGCGTTCCTCGGAAACACCGCCATCATTGAAAAGCTCCTGAAAGCGGGCGCCGATCCCGATTCGCCCAGCGCCGATGGCCAAACCGCCCTGATGTTGGTGGCGCGCACCTCGAACGTCGCCGCCGCGAAGCTGCTTCTGGACCACGGCGCGCATGTGGACGCGCGTGAGAAGCAGAAGGAGCAGACCGCGCTGATGTGGGCATCGGCCGAAAGCCAGCCGGCCATGGTCCGGGAGCTGATCGCACACGGCGCCGACGTCAACGCGCGCTCGCACGTGGAGGAATGGCTGGCGCAGATCAGCTCAGAGCCGCGCGCGCAGCATCTTTCTTACGGTTGATTTACTCCGCTGCTTTACGCCACGCGAGAAGGCTGCTTGTCCTGCGTCCAGAGCCTGGTGGAAGGGGGCGCCAAATTGAACATGCCCGATCCGGAAGGCGTCACTCCCCTGATTGTGGCCATCACGAACGCGCACTTCGATACGGCGAAATATCTGATCGACAAAGGCGCCATGGTGGACAAATGGGATTGGTGGGGCCGCAGCCCGCTCTACTGCGCTGTCGACATGAATACGATTCCGCATGGTGGCAGAGCCGACGGCCCGTCGCTGGATGAGACCACGCCGCTCGACATCATCCAACAACTTTTGGACAAGGGAGCGAATCCGAATCTGCAGTTGAAACTTCTGCCGCCATTTCGTTCGGTGGGCGCCGACCGCGGCGTGGATCAGATGCTGACCATCGGCGTGACGCCGCTGCTGCGCGCCGCCAAAGCTCTGGATGCTCCCGCCATCAAGTTGCTTCTCGCCCACGGCGCGCTGGTGAATCTTCCGAATATCCGAGGCACCACGCCCACTATGGCCGCCGCCGGGCTTGGCTCCGTGGATGCCGATACTCGCGGTGTCTATACCACCCCCGACGTTCAGCAGCGGTCGCTCGCGTCGCTCGAACTTCTGCTGGCAGCCGGCGGCGACATCAACGCGGCCGACGGCAGAGGGCAGACTCCCCTGCATGGCGCGGCCTTCTGGGGCTGGAACGATGTGGTGCAGTTCCTGGTGGATCGTCATGCGAATTTGAACGCCGTGGATTTGAAGGGCAAGACGCCCATCGATTCCGCCATGGGCCGCGCGGGCGGCAATAGCCGGGGCGGACAGCGCATCGACGTTCATGAAGACACAGCGGCTCTGCTGAAGAAGTTGGGCGAGACGGCGTCGAAGTAGTTGCCCCAGTTGGTCTAGTCTAACAGTCTGTGGTAGAAGTCGGAAAAGACCGCTTGCTAACGCCCCTCCGGTGTTCTTCGAGTCGATGTTCTCCGGTGCACGGCCACCGGGGAATTTCCAAGTCGATGTTGATCCGGTGGACAACTTTGGGTCGTCTTCGACCGGGCTGCTGGTGCGCGGCTCTGGAACGCGCGGAATCTACTGAGATGCGCACGTGAGTAAGCGGTGTTTTGGTATTTCTACGACAGGCTGCTAGTCTAGCGAGCTTGCGGCAATAGAGCGACTGGCCCGAACTGAAACCGGATACCGGCGCAATCGACGCTCCCGTCTCTACCGTTCAATCGGAAAGTCTCGATGAGACGGTGGTCGTTCCTTCGGCGGACGGAGCGCTGTCGGCGTAAAGAGACCCGGTCTGAAACGCGAATCCGGCTCCCACGAATGGCCGCCAGGCAGCGCTCAGGAGTAGCCAACGCGTTGATACAGGGAGTCGGCTTCCACCGCGAAGCTGGCGGGCAATCGGATTTCGACCGAACCTCCTACATCATAAATGCGCGTCGCCACACTGAAAGCCCTCGGTCAACCGAATGCCAGCCGGCGGTCCGACAGATACCAGTTGCCGACGCGGGACTCACTGTTGCCAACAGTAAAGCAAATAACGAGGCAGTTTCCTCATGCAGCCTCAGGAAGCTGAACATGCGCGGGCGCGCGGTGTGAATCTTTAGCTCCGG
>VFSW01008437.1_pt1 | contig 14803 bp, 15 predicted proteins | sample 5358111 | NCBI WGS metagenome assembly VFSW01 (sample SAMN11554181, study PRJNA540505) | mine drainage metagenome | isolation source: sediment from site ElyBrook_90M | place: USA: Ely Copper Mine, Vershire, VT | collected 2017 | reverse complement strand
ACGAAGTATCGCGGCTCTCATTGGTGAGCGATTGATAAGATTCGCACATTGATTGACACTAGTCTTATTAGCCGGCTTATACAAAAGCCGGCTTTTAATTTGTAAAATTTTAAAAATCCCGTATGATGGGCGAGTATGGCACTCTTTTCTAAAAAACTTGGTATTGACCTGGGCACGACTAACACGTTGGTTTTCGTGCCGGGGCGTGGAATCGTGCTCAACGAGCCGTCGGTGGTGGCAATATCGGAGCAGGATAACGCCATCCTTGCCGTGGGCGCCGAGGCTAAAGCGATGATTGGTCGGACGCCCGACAATGTCGTCGCCTACCGGCCGATGCGTGACGGCGTTATTGCTGATTATCGGGTGACCGAAGCAATGTTGCGTTATTTTATTAGCAAGGCGCTCGGCCGATGGAGTTTTGTGCGGCCGGATGTGCTTGTTTCGGTGCCGGCAGGTATTACCTCGACAGAGCGACGAGCTGTTGTGGAAGCAGCCGTTAAAGCGGGTGCTAAAAATGCATATGTCGTCAAGGAACCGATTCTCGCGGCGATTGGTGCCGGTATTCCTATTCAGGAGCCGATGGGTCAAATGATTGTGGACATTGGCGGCGGTACTACTGATGTTGCCGTGATCTCGCTTGGCGGTATTGTTGCTTGCTTGTCAGTCAAAGTAGCTGGCACAAAAATTGATGGCGCGATTATTGATTATCTTAAAAAGAATTTCAATCTCGGCGTTGGTGATAAGACGGCTGAGGATGTCAAAATTAAAATTGGCTCTGCTATTCCTATTGAGGAAGAGTTGGTGATGTCGGTGAAGGGTCGAGACTTTGTTACTGGTTTGCCACGTTCAGTTGAACTCAAAACCAATGAGATAGTTAAAGCGATCGACAAAGAGCTCACAGAAATGATTAAAGCCATCAAGAACGTTCTTCAAGAAACACCGCCAGAGTTGGCGTCGGACATTATCGACAACGGTATTATTATGACCGGCGGTTCTTCGCAATTACGCCACTTGCCAGAATTAGTTTTTCGTCGCACGGGCGTCAAGGCGGTTCTCGCTGATGAAGCACTCTTTTGTGTCGCTAAGGGTACTGGCTTAGCGCTTGATCATTTGGACGTCTATAAAAAGACTATTATCGCTAAGCGATAGCGTGGCACCACTTTTTTATATTTTAAAAGTGCCGTACTATAGTGTGTATGGTGGCTTCACAACACACAAATGAATTAGCCGCTATTTTTTCCGGCACTGATTTACACCATGCGTATTTTATTGAGGGTAATGCAGCAAGCGTGGTGCCTGAGCTCTTTGGTTTAATCGAATCTAAACTCGGAATCGCTCTCGTCGGCAACCCAGATTTCTGGCATCTGCGGCTTGATGTTTTGACTATTGATGATGCTCGGCGTTTGCGTGAGAGGCAGGCTGATATGGCATTTGGCGCCGCGGCAAAAAAAATTTTTATTATTGAAACGGCGTCTATCACTGTCGAAGCACAAAACGCTCTATTGAAGATTTTTGAGGAACCAACGCGTGACACTCATTTTTTCTTGGTGATGCCGTCACGTTGGCTAATATTACCAACGGTCCGTTCACGGCTCTATAGTATAAACAGAGCGACGGAAGAAATTGATGATACTCCTGAAATCGCGTCCGCGATGAAATTTCTAGCAGCCGCTTCGGCGGAACGTTTGCGTTTAATCGCGCCGATTCTTGAGGAAAAAAACAAATCAGCGGCGATTGCTTTAGTAAATGGTCTAATTGCTCGAGTATATCAATCTACTATGCCGAAAAAAAATTTGGTATTGGAGGAGCTTCTGTGTCTGCGTGGCTATCTCGATGATCGAGCAGCGTCGCCCAAGCTTATTTTGGAGCATCTAGCGCTTGTTGTACCACCTCTGGTATAATTACCTCATGAACTACGATTTTAATTTACTCAAAAAGAAAACAAAAGACATTGAGGAATGGCTTAAGAAAGAATTTTTGCAGATTCGCACCGGTCGGGCGACGCCAACACTACTTGATGGCATCAGTGTGGATGCGTATGGCGCTAAGACTCCGATGCAGCAATTAGCGAGCGTTACTATAGAAGGGCCGCGAGCACTCCGCGTTAACGTGTGGGATACGGCCCAAATCAAAGCAGTAGAGAAAGCTATTGGTATGGCCAATCTCGGGGTTGGTGTCGCTGTCGACGAGAGCGGTGTACGGGTTACGTTTCCAGAATTGACCAGCGAGCGGCGACAGCAGGTTATTAAGATTGCTAAAGAGCGCTTAGAACAAGCTCGAGTATCTCTGCGAAAATTGCGTGACGAAACGTGGGCGGATATCCAACATCGCGAAAAAGAAGGCGGTATGGGCGAAGACGACAAATTCCGCTTTAAGAGCGATATGGAAAAAATAATCCAAGAAATGAGCAAAGCGCTCGATATTCAATTTGAAAAGAAGGAAAAAGAAATTACTAGCTGATTCCACCGTTATTACGCACCTCTATTATGAGCCTCATTGTAACTATCATAATCTTTATTGTTATTTTGGCGGCTTTAGTATTAGTGCATGAAGTCGGACATTTTTTAGTGGCGAAGTGGTCGGGGATTCGAGTCGATGAATTTGGTTTAGGTTTTCCGCCGCGCTTAGCGAGCTGGCGACCGCGCGGAAGCGAGACAACTTATTCGTTAAACGCTATTCCATTTGGCGGTTTTGTGAAGATTTTTGGCGAAACAGCTGAAGCAGACGAAAGCGCGGAGGGGGAAGAGGCGGTTGATACATCACGGAGTTTTATCGCTAAGCCGGCGACTATCCAAATTGCCGTTCTTCTTGCCGGTATCGTTTTTAATTTAGTATTTGCTTGGCTTCTCGTGTCTCTTGGCTTTATGATTGGCTTGCCGGTGCCGACCGATTATCTGCCTGGTGCCCATCTTTCCAATATCAAGACGACCATCGTTTCCGTTGATCCTGGTTCGCCGGCTGCTAAAGCCGGATTGGAATCCGGTGACCAAATTGTCGGTATTTCTACGTCCGGAGTTTCTGGTGGTATAACAATTAGCGATATTCAAACATTTACCGCCGACCACCCTGGCCAGAGTATTACTATCTCTTATGATCGTGGACACGCGCTTGATAGTGCTGAGGTTACACCGACTTTTGATCGGAGTATTAACCGAGCCGCCATCGGCGTGTCGCTTGAAAGTATTGGTTTGTTGCGGCTTGGTTTCTTCTCGGCGCTTGGTCATGGTGTGACGCTTACGTGGTCCCTTATCAGTGGAACTGCTGTTGCTCTCGGACAATTTTTCGGCCAGCTTTTTATCGGTCACGCGAATCTTTCCGAAGTGGCTGGACCAGTTGGCATTGCCGGCTTGGTCGGCCAAGCCACCGCGCTCGGCGCGGTGTATGTGATTTCTTTTACTGCTCTTATTTCTATTAATCTAGCGCTCATCAATCTCATTCCGTTTCCGGCGCTCGACGGCGGTCGCATTCTATTCGTTATTATCGAAAAAATTAAAGGGTCGCCTATTCGGCCGGCAGTCGGTAATGCTATAAATACCGCCGGTTTTGCTCTCCTTATTTTATTGATGCTTTTCGTGACCTATCACGATATCGCTAAATTATTATAAAAATATCACACACTATTATGCGCCAATCTCAATTGTTCACCAAGACCCGCCGCGAGGCGCCTGCCGATGAAGTCGCCCGAAACGCGCAGCTCCTCATTAGAGCTGGATACATCCACAAAGAAATGGCTGGCGTATATTCATATTTGCCGCTTGGTTTGCGAGTTCTGGAAAATGTTGTCGGTATTATTCGCGAAGAAATGAACGCTATTGGTGGTCAGGAGGTATCGTTAGCGGCTCTCCAAACTGAATCCACGTGGCAAAAGTCGGGACGCTGGTCTGATGAGGTGGTCGATGTTTGGTTTAAGACGGCGCTTAAAAATGGCACGGAGCTTGGTCTTAGTTTTACGCATGAAGAGCCGCTTACGGCACTTATGGCCGAGTACATTAGTTCATATCGCGACCTGCCGCGGGCAATCTATCAATTTCAAACTAAATTTCGGAACGAAACGCGAGCTAAGAGCGGTATTATGCGTGGTCGGGAGTTTTTGATGAAAGACTTGTATTCTTTTTCACACGATGCCGCCGAGCACGAGTTATTTTATGAGCGAGCCAAGGAGGCGTATTTGCGAATATTTAAACGGGTTGGTCTTGGAGACACGACATATCTCACCTACGCGTCTGGCGGCACGTTCTCAAAATATTCTCACGAATTTCAAACGGTCACTGATGCTGGTGAAGACACTATTTATATTTGCCAAGCGTGCGCGGCGAGCGGGAAGCGGGTGGCAGTCAATGAGGAGATTATTGTCGACCTCAAGAGTGCTTGTCCGGAATGTGGTTCCACTGATCTGAAAAAAACGACCGCCGTCGAAGTTGGTAATATTTTTTCGCTCGGTACAAAATTTTCCGATGCGTTTGGTTTGACCTATCTTGACGAAAATGGCCAGAAAAAGCCGGTTATTATGGGTAGTTATGGTATTGGGCCGGGACGGGTCATCGGCACAATTGTTGAGACGCTTTCTGATACTGCTGGTATTGTTTGGCCGAAAACCATCGCGCCGTTTGCGGTGCACCTACTCTCACTAGTTAGCAAGAACGATTCAGCTGGCACTGTCGTCGCTGCGGATGCGTTATATGAAGAATTGCAAAAAAGTGGCACGCGAGTTTTCTATGATGATCGCGATCTTCGCGCGGGTGAAAAATTTGCGGACGCTGATCTTATCGGTATCCCGCTGCGCGTTATTGTGAGTGAAAAAAATCTCAAGGAAGGAAAATTTGAAATTTTTAATCGTGCGACTGGCGAGAAAAAATTTATTGAAAAAAAAGAAATCCACACTTTTCTCTAATTTCTTCTTTACATATCGCGCATCTCTTCTACAATTAAAACAGGCCAAAGGAGTTCGTCACTCCAAAAGTCTTTAACTTTAATTCCAGTGAATTAAATGGCAACAAAGAAACGAGTAAAGAAAAGCACAAAGAAACGTGCCTCTAAGTCGAAAGGAAAAAAGACGACCAGCTCCCACCGGAAAAGCCGGCGATAGTTGGATGTGGAATGGCGATATAAAACGCTTTCCCTAAAAAATTCCCCACGGGGAATTTTTTAGTAGGCCACGGTTGATAGTGTCGCTTTGTCGTACGGTTGACTCTTATTTTATTTTGCCTTACAGTTGAGCCACGTAACATTCATGGCAACATCACTACGTCATAAAATTCGATCGTTTCTGTCCAATGATATTGGTATTGATTTAGGCACGGCTAACACATTGGTATATGTGCGAGGACGGGGGATTGTGGTTAATGAGCCTTCAGTTGTGGCGGTCAATCAAAAAACAGGGACGGTCGTGGCTATTGGCGCTCAAGCCAAAGATATGCTCGGTCGAACGCCACAACATATTGTTGCTGTCAAGCCGATTGTTGATGGAGTTATTTCAGATTTTGAAGTCACCGAAGAAATGATTCGGTACCTTTTGAATCAAGCGCAGCATGACAGTCGGAAATTATTTGGACCGCGAGTCGTCGTTGGTGTTCCGTCAGGTATCACTAATGTTGAAACGCGGGCGGTCCGTGACGCCGCTCAATCGGCTGGTGCTCGAGAGGTCCATATAATAGAGGAACCAATGGCCGCGGCGATTGGTATTCGTTTACCGGTCCTTGAACCAGTCGGTTCGATGATATTAGACATTGGCGGCGGAACCACCGACATCGCTGTCATCTCGCTTGGCGGCATCGTTGTGTCAAAAAATCTAAAAGTTGCCGGTGATCGGCTGAATAGCGACATCATCACCTACATTCGCAACGAGTTTAAAATATTAATCGGTGAAAAGACTGCTGAATACATAAAAATTGTTATTGGTTCGGTGGCCATTTCCGATCCAAATAAACGCTCCGTCGCCACGGCGGCGGAACCACTGGAAGCTGTTATTCGCGGCCGTGATTTGGTGACGGGCCTGCCGCGCGAAGTGGTTGTCACTGACGCCGATATTCGCGAAGCAACACGCCAATCAATCGACACGCTCGTGGAAGCAGCCAAAGAAACACTGGAAATTACGCCGCCGGAAATTGTTGCCGATGTTATGCACAGGGGTATTTATATCACTGGCGGCGGCGCGCTTTTCCGCGGCTTGGCCGATCTCTTGCATGAACACTTGAAGATTCCGGTTCTCGTCGCCGATGATCCGCTTACGGCTGTTGCCCGTGGTACCGGTGTTGTTTTGGAAAACTTGCCTCGTTTTGCTGAGGTACTTATTAAAAACGAAGATGCCCTTCCATCTGCCAGGCACTAATACTTCGCGACCGATCAAGCGGACAACTCGCCGATCGTTGCGGTTCGTCGTAACTTTGTTAGTAGCCTTTGCGCTATTGGCTGCCGCTGGTCGCTGGGCACCGCACGTGTTGGCGACCCCAGTTCAGGCTATTGCTCGGCCGTTTATTATTGTTCGTAACGCGATTGGCAATGGTATTATCTCGACAGTCTCTTTTTTCCAAAGTAAAGCTGCGATGGAATCCGAAAACACAGCGCTTCAGAAAGAGCTTGTGCTCTACAACGCCGTGGTCGCGGAACGCGATTATTTTGCCAGTCAAACTGTTGAGTTACAAAAATTATTAGGCGGCGTCGGTTCATCGACGCCGGCGAAATTTTTTGTCGCGCGAATACTTTCCAAGCCTAATTTTTCTCCCTATGACACAATGCTTGTGGCCACCGGCGACGGTGTTGCTGTCGGCGATTTGGTTTTTGCTGATTCAAACACGCTTATTGGTTATGTCAGTGCCGTGTCAAAAACTGCTGCGACAGTGACCGCCTATTCAACACCTGGCGAAAATACTAATGTGTTGATTGGCTCGTCTTCCATCGAAACAGTAGCCACAGGTCTCGGCGGCGGCACACTGGAGGTGCGTTTACCGCGAAACTCACCGGTCGCTGTCGGTGATCTGGTGACGGCTGCCGGTATTCCAGATACCAACATACTTGGTCGAGTAGAAGTAGCCACCGCAACGCCGAGCGCCCCATATGAACGGGTATTGTTTACCTCGCCGTTGGATATTTTCGACCTATCGTACGTGCTTATTAAACTAGATGCTCCCACAATCCATGGTTCTGTTAAAAAATAAACGAGTGTGGATTGATGCGTTTATTTTTGTCGCTCTGTTTGTTGGCCCATGGTGGTTGGCATTTGTCGCTGCCGTCATCGCCGCGTTTTCATTTCATTGGTTTATCGAGCTCGTTATTCTTGGTGTTCTTCTCGATGCTCTCTATAGTGCTCCGGTCGCATGGTTCGGTAATTTTCCATACGCTATGACGCTGATTGCTCTCATCGTTTTTACAGCAGTCGTCCTCATTAAACCGTTTCTTCGTTTTTCGTCATAATCATTATGCGTTTTTTTAAACAACCGCCACCACCACTTCACGATATTGATCCTGATCAAATTTTTCTTGATTCGTCCAACTTGCCGCATTTCGACCAGAGTCAATTTGAAGGACGGCTGGAGAAACCTATTAGTCGAAAAATGGCCTGGGCGGTGGGTATTTTTGCACTTTGTGTCGGCATTATTTTTTTTGGTCGGGTATGGGACCTTCAAATTACGCATGGCGCTGAGTTTCAGAAATTAGCCGAAAATAATAGTCTACACCCATCGATCCTCTTCGCGCCGCGTGGAGTGATTTTTGATCGCAATGGCGTGCCGTTGGCTTGGAATAATTTAAACCCAGCTAATCCGGCTGTGCCGCTTCGCGAGTATGCCACGACGACTGGCCTTTCCACGATACTTGGGTATGTTAAATATCCAACCAAAGACAGTACTGGTTTTTATTATCGTCAAGACTATGTCGGTATCGCCGGCGCTGAAAAATTTTTTAACGCCGAGCTGACTGGTCAAAACGGTAGTGAATTGACCGAGCGGACCGCCGCCGGAAAAATTATTTCTCAGAACAGTATCCAACCGCCCCAGCCTGGTCAGAATGTCACGCTTTCTATCGATAGTCGTATTCAATCGGAGATGTATACATCACTCCAAGATATTGCTGGCAAGATACAATCGCCAGGTGGTGCTGGGCTTATTATAAATATTCACACCGGTGAAGTCATTGCTGATGTTAGTTTTCCTGATTATAGTTCGCAGATTATGGCTGACGGTACTAATACCGCGGCTATCAATGGATATTTAACCAATCCCGCCCATCCACTTCTTGACCGTGTCACCGATGGTCTCTACGCTCCCGGTTCTATTGTGAAGCCAGTTATAGCTATGGGTGCTTTGGATACTGGCACTGTTTCGGCAAATACTATTATACATACGCATGGTTATATCTCAGTGCCCGATCCCTACAATCCTTCCATTATATATGTCTTTCATGATTGGCGAAACAATGGCGCATTGGATTTAGCTCACGCTATTGGTTTTTCATCAGATGCTTATTTTTACGAAGTTGGCGGTGGCTATCATAGTCAGAAAGGGATGGGTATTGCTAATATTGATAAATACGCGGGAATATTTGGTTATGGTAAACCGGTGCCGGGCGGTTTCTTCACGGGCCCGGCTGGTGTTGTGCCATCACCGGCGTGGAAAGCCGCTAATTATAAAAATGTATGGACTATCGGGGATACGTATTTCAGCGCTATTGGTCAGTTTGGTTGGCAGGTGACGCCTGTCCAAGTGCTGCGCGCAATTACCGCTATCGCCAACGACGGCACATTACTCACTCCAACTATTTTGGCCGGAGATACGAGTGCTCTCAGTACCGCCGAGCACCTCAATTTTCCGCAAAGTTATTATAACGTTATTCATTATGGCATGCGTCTTTCCGCCACTATTGGTACTGGTAACGCGCTCAATGTTGGCTATGTGCAGTTTGCCACCAAGACCGGTACCGCCCAGCTTGGCGTTAATAATGACATGTCTAATTCTTGGGTCGGTGGCTTCTGGCCTTATAACAATCCTCAGTACGCATTTGTGATGATGCTTGAGCGTCGGCCGCGCAAATATGTTCTCGGCGCTTTTACGGCCGCTCGAGAACTCTTTGATTGGATGGATAAGAACACGCCGGAGTATTTTGCCAGCTCTACCACCCCGTAATCCCCACACGTTGACTTTTAGGATGTAAAATTATATACTTTGCTAAATTTAATCCCCACTACAATGGCCGATGTTAAAGAATACTTAACTAAAGAAAAGTTCGACCAATTGACCCAAGAGCTTGATTATTTACGCAATACCAAGCGCAAGGAAATTGCCGAAGAACTCGAATACGCCAAGCAACTTGGTGATCTTTCGGAAAACGCCGAATATCATCAAGCTCGCGAATCTCAAGCAATGCTTGAGGAGCGCATTAGTAAAATCGACAATCTACTCAAGGCGGCAATTATTTTAAGCGATGATTCTTCTAAGAAACGAGGCGATATTGTTGTCGTCGGTTCTAGCGTTGAATTACGCCGCGATGGGAATAAAGACACTATTAATTACACCGTCGTTGGTAGCGAAGAAGCTGACATGGCCACTCGAAAAATATCAGCATCATCGCCAATCGGGGCCGCAATGCTTGGTAAAAAGAAAGGCGAAACCGTGACCGTCAAAACACCCGTGGGTGACGCCAACTATACGATCATTAAGATTTTATAAGTGGGTACCATTTTAGCTTCATTTAATTTTTTTAGGTAAACAGGTAAAATCTGTTACAATAGGGCACATGGCAACTCTCGAAGAACTCCGTGAAGTTCGACTGAAAAAACTCGCGTTGTTACGTGAGCGGGGTATGGATCCATATCCTGCCGTTGCTCATCGTGATACCACGCTTGCCGCACTCACTCATAATTTTTCCGATTTTACTCTTGATCGCGAAGTGTACGTAACTGGACGGGTAATGGCCTTGCGACCCCAAGGTGCTTTAACATTTTTTTCGATTAATGACGGTACTGGACGTTTTCAAGTGCTTATAAAAAAAGACGAAACAAGCGCCGATCAATGGGAGCTTTTTACGCAAGCTGTAGACATCGGTGATTTTTTGGAAGTGGCGGGGACGCTTTTTACCACTACTCGCGGCGAAAAAACATTACTCGTAAAAAAGTGGCAAATGCTCGCGAAGAGTCTCCTGCCTTTGCCAGAAAAATGGCATGGACTTCAAGATGAAGACGAGCGTTTGCGTAAGCGTTATCTTGATATCTTATTTAATTCAACTACTCGAGAAATTTTGGAAAAGAAGGCGAAGTTTTGGCAATTTATTCGGAATTATCTAATACGTGAAGGCTTTCTGGAAGTGGAGACGCCTACTTTGGAAACGACTACAGGCGGCGCTGAAGCTCAGCCGTTCAAAACTCACCACAATGATTTAGATCTGGATTTATATTTACGGATTTCTGTCGGTGAACTCTGGCAAAAACGACTCTTGGCTGCTGGCTTGCCTCGCGTCTTTGAGATTGGACGAGTCTATCGTAATGAAGGCACTAGTCCTGAACACGCTCAGGAATTTACTAACCTTGAATTCTATGCTGCCTATATGGATTATGAAGAGGGAATGATTTTTACTGAAAAAATGATTGGTGAATTGGCCGTGGCGGTTTTTGGTACGAGTAAGTTTTCCTCGCGTGGTTTCGATTTCGATCTTGAGAATAACACTGCTCCGTGGCTTCGTATTGACTATGTAGAAACCGTGGAAAAAATGACTGGTATTAATGTACTTACAGCGACCGAAAAAACCATGGCCGCCGCTCTTGATGTTTTAAAAGTAAAATATGAGGGTATCAATCGCGAGCGTCTCACTGACACGCTTTGGAAATATTGTCGCAAACAAATCGCCGGCCCAGTGTGGCTCACTGGCCATCCCAAAATTGTCTCACCGTTGGCCAAAGCTGCCGACGCTGACAGAACACAACGTGCTCAGCTCATCCTTGCTGGCGCGGAAGTAACTAATGGTTTTTCTGAATTAAACGATCCTGTTGATCAGCGTGCTCGTTTTAAAGAGCAACAAACGCTTATTGACCATGGTGATCAAGAAGCGATGATGCCCGATTGGGAATTCGTGGAAATGCTTGAGCACGCTATGCCCCCAGCCTTTGGTAATGGTTTTGGTGAGCGACTTTTCGCTATTTTAGCAAATGCTTCAGTTCGCGATGCACAAGCTTTTCCGTTAGTCCGACCTAAAAAATAATAGTAATGTAATACTGTTATATTGGCTAATAATCCTAACTTTTTGGAAGTTAGGTTTTTTTATGGTGTAAGTGTGGATAACTATGGTTGTCAGTAGGTAAATGTGGTATAAAATGGTTAAGAGTGGGAGAAAGTGGAGAACACTCGACTTATGTTAATTGGCGAATTTAAACACACCATCGACGACAAAAATCGCGTAGCTCTACCCGCGAAATTTCGTCGTGACGTGGGCGCGAAGGTGGTTATCACCTATGGCCTCGATCAATGTCTGGCGCTCTATTCGGAGCAAGAATGGCATGTGATTGCCAATAAGCTGACGAGTTTGAGTACTGGCCAGGCCGACAGCCGCGGATTTAATCGCTTGATGCTCTCGGGAGCCACTCCCACCGATGTGGACAGTGCTGGTCGCATATTGATCCCCGAGTACTTGCGAGAATTCGCCAAGCTTGGCAGCGAGATCGTGTTTGCCGGTGTCGGTAACCGCGTAGAGCTCTGGAACGAAAGCCGCTGGACAACCTATAAAAAGGGTATTACCAGCCGAGCTGATGCTCTGGCTCAGAAACTTGGCGAGATTGGTGCCTTCTAATTTCGGCCTCGTAAAATGGCCCAAGATTCAACAACCATCCACACTCCAGTTCTTTTACAAGAAACTATTAACGGTCTCGCTATCCAGCCGGGTGCCATCATCGTCGATGGTACGGTTGGTGGCGGTGGTCATAGTGAAGAAATTCTAAAGCGCTGGGACGGCCAGATTCGTCTCATCTGTCTCGACGCCGATGCCGCAGCTTTGGCTCGCACTCGCGAACGCTTGGCGCGCTTTGATCAAACGAAAATTATTTTCATTGAAAGTAATTTTCGGCGATTGAGCGCGGTGCTCAACGATTTGGAGATTCGCCAGATTGACGCGTTGCTTCTCGATCTCGGGTTGAGCTCAGATGAATTGGCTGCAGCGGGTAGGGGATTTAGTTTTCAGTATCCGGACCAACCGCTGTTTATGACCTATGCCGACCCCAGAACTACGCCGCCGCTTCTCACCGCTCAAACTATTTTGAATGTTTGGAGCGAGGAAACGCTCTCCACTATTATTTCCAGCTATGGTGAAGAACGGTACGCGAGGCGAATTGCCGCCGCTATCGTCGCCGCGCGCGAGCGTACGCCATTTGAGCGAGTTGGTCAGCTCGTTGAAGTCGTTGCGGCTGCTGTGCCGCGGCGGCACTACTACCGACTCCATCCCGCCACAAAAACTTTTCAAGCATTGCGCATTGCCGTGAATGATGAACTTGGGGCGCTGCAGCAGACACTAGAGGACGGCTGGAGCGCTCTAGCAGCGGGTGGTCACGTTGCCATCATTTCATTTCATAGCTTGGAAGACCGTATTGTTAAGCGTTTTTTTAGACAAGAGGCTAAAACCGGTCGAGCAACCCTTGTTACTAAAAAACCCATTATCCCAACCCGCGAAGAGACCATCGCTAATCCTCGGGCCCGTTCAGCAAAATTACGAATCATTATTAAAAAATAATTTTTATGCAGTACATCGCAACATATAATTCGTCTTTATCCTATTGGAAGTCATTTTTTTACCGCCTGACTGCTCGACGACTCTTCTTTTTATTTGTCGCGCTTTTTTTTGTTCTATTGTCTCTTTATATGTATCTCATTAATGCGACTGTTCGGAACGTGGTTCAGTATGGTCGGCTTCAGGCCCAAAACAGCGCTTTGTCTGTCCAAGTTGATTCACTGCAATCTAGCTATATTGCTCAAAAAAGCGCTATATCGTTGTCAGTTGCTTATAGTGAAGGATATCAGGATGCTCGATCGCCCCAATTTATTTCTTCCGCTGTGCCAGTAGGTCCTTCAGTTGCTCTTTCCTACAAATATCCGTAATGAGCATGCTCGGCCGCATCAGACTCATTTCCGGTTTGCTGATAGCGTTTGCTCTTATTCTGGTCGGTCGTCTTTTTTTCATACAGATTGTTAGTGGTGCTGATTTTTCTAATCGGGCTGATCAACAATACGTGCGGCCGGTTAGTGGTCTCTATGATCGCGGCACTATTTATTTTCAAGACAAAACAGGCACGCTTATTCCCGCTGCTGATTTGCAGAGTGGCTACACCGTAGCTATTAATCCGAGCGCTATGACGTCGGCCACTACCTCTCTCGCTGACTACCAAAAACTGGCGACTATTCTGCCAATCAATGAACAAACATTTCTTACTAGCGCCGCTAAACAAAACGACGTGTATGAGGTGATTGCTCAAAAGGTACCGAAAAGTGAAGCAGATGCTATCTCGGCTCTTAAGCTGGCGGCCGTTGGTGTTTATCAAGATCGCTGGCGCTATTATCCTGAACAGTCATTAGCTTCTCAAGTAGTTGGTTTTGTTGGTTATGATGGCACGTCAACTACCGGTCTATATGGTCTTGAAAAATATTATAATAACGTGCTTAATCGCAGTAATGCGGGAATGTACGTAAATCTTTTTGCGCAAATTTTTTCCAATATTCAAAGTGTGACGGGAGGTCAACATGAGGGGGATATTGTTACCACGATTGATCCGAACGTACAGCAGTATTTAGAACAACAGCTTCAAGCAGTTCAAGATAAATATCATTCAGTTATGACGGGTGGTATTATTATTAATCCCGAAACTGGTGCTATTTATGCTATGGGAGCAACGCCAAGTTTTAATCCTAATACCTATGCTAGTGTTTCTAATATAGCAGTCTATAAAAATCCACTAGTGGAGAATGTCTACGAAATGGGGTCTATCATCAAAGCGCTTACTATGGCGGCTGGTGTTGATAGCGGGATTGTTACGCCAACAACAACATATGATGATAAAGGATTTTTAAAAATTAATGGTTCGACTATTTGGAATTACGACCACCGCGGCCGTGGACCACAAACGACAATGCAAACAGTGCTTGATCAGTCACTGAACACTGGCGCGGCCACGGTAGCTCTAGAACTTGGTCATCAGCGTTTTCAAGAATATATGGATCGTTTTGGTCTTGCCTCAAGCACCGGTATTGATTTGCCCAATGAGGCCACTAATTTATTACGTACCTTAACTAGTTCAAAAAATATTGATTTAGCTACGGCGGCGTTTGGTCAAGGTATCGCGCTGACGCCAATTTCTACCGCACGGGCGTGGAGTGCGCTAGCAAATGGTGGCACACTCCCGACGCCACATGTCGTCAGTCAAATCAGATATACTAATGGCACCGTTAAAAATTTTTCCTATGGTCCAGGACCAAGAGTTATCGCTACTTCCTCTGCGGTTACTATTGCAGCGATGCTTACGCACGTGTATCAAGTCGCTCTCATTAATGATCGTGTTGGCGCGGTTTATTTTAAACATTACTCAGTTGCCTCAAAAGATGGCACTGCTCAAATCGCTATACCTGGTGGCGGCTATCTGCCCAATCAGTATCTCAATTCATTTTGTGGTTTTTTCCCTTCCGTTGGATCACATGCACGGTTCCTTGTGTTTCTCTACACTTATGAGCCGCAAGGCGTCGAGTTTGCTTCTCAAAGCTTAACGCCGTCATTTGTTAATATCGTAAAATATCTGATAAACTACTACGACGTCCCGCCCGATAGGTAAAGATTGAAGTTATTT
>VFSW01008436.1_pt1 | contig 14803 bp, 10 predicted proteins | sample 5358111 | NCBI WGS metagenome assembly VFSW01 (sample SAMN11554181, study PRJNA540505) | mine drainage metagenome | isolation source: sediment from site ElyBrook_90M | place: USA: Ely Copper Mine, Vershire, VT | collected 2017 | reverse complement strand
TCATTCGGACCGGCGTGGTGATTGGCCGTGACATCCCGGATACGCCGACGCAGGCCATGACAATTGCGCCGACGATTCTTTCCGTGTTGGGCATCGCGCCACAACCAGAGCCGGGGGATAGCACCCAGCCAGTTCGCGCCGTGCAAGAACCGCTCTTCAAGACCGCGCCGGAATGCAAGGTGGCGGAGGCGACGCTTCAAGTGATTCATCGGGAATTCGAGCGGCTAAGCCGCTCCGCGGACCTGAAGGCACCCGATGTACAGCAGAAGATCATTGCCAGGGTGATGGAAGAGATTCGTCCGGTTCAAGGCGAGTTGACCGCCGTGGTTGAACCTGTCGATGTAGCGGGAATCGTAAACAAGACGACAAACGCATACATCGAGAACACTATCGATATTCCGCGCATTACCGTTGTTCCATCGGGCGAGGTGACAGTTGGCTACCACGACTTTGATCTCGATTGCGCTAACGTGCGCTATCCGCCGGTTGCCAAAGACCTCCTCATCCAACGGCTGACAGACAATCAACGATTCAGAATCATCAGCGGTGATGGGGTGGTTCAGGAAGCGCGGCTTGAGGACTATATTGTTCGCGGCCTGATCGACAAAGACGACATCAGCTATGACGATCATGCAGTGTTGCTCTACAAATTGGCAGGACAACTCGTTCGACATCTTGAGTCCTACCTTCCCACTGAAGACGATATTCGGAATGTGCTCCAATACAACCAGAGCGAACTTGTCCGTCTCGTCCACACGCAGATGAACCAGCATTACATTGAAAAGGCTACGGAGTATCAGGTATCCGTACCGAAGGGCTTCCAACGGCTCAGTTCCAGCAGTGCCGAAGTTGAGCTTGGGAAAAGCGCACGGGATTTCCGTCAGCCGGTCGAAGAGAAGCTGCTCATTCGAGGGATGGTTTTTGGCGGCTTCGGGAAATGTCTGTATCCAGCGCAAAAATTCGATTCGGACCCGGAGCGCCGTTTCGCTACGATTCTCGAAGACGATGTGGATGTCCTGAAATGGCTGAAGCCTCCGAAGGACTTACTGAAGATTCAGTACGCCGAAGAGGATAACTACAACCCAGATTTTATCGTCGAGACAATCGATGGCCGGTATCTGTGCGAGATCAAACGGGCTACCGACATGGAGACAGCGAACGTATTGAAGAAGGCAAAGGCAGCGATTCAATGGTGCGAACGCGCATCAGCAGTGAGTGACCGTCCTTGGAAATATGTACTTCTTCCCCATGATGTGATCCAGATCAATCGCACTTTCGCAAGCCTTATTCAACAAGCCTAGCAAGCGGATCGAACTTTACAGAAGGCATTCCACTCGTTGGAGTGCCTTCGTCTTTTATCTGCCCGAAAAAATACTCCAAAAATTCCCCATATTGAGACAACCTGCCATATCCCTCCCTGGCGGGGCCGCTGAATTCGTAAGCAGGTTGTTCCTTTAGTCCCACTACGCGCCCTCGGGTGGACGGCCCAGCGCACGATCAAGCTGTGCGCTAAACGGGCCTTTTCCGCCCGTTCGGAGCGCGGCTGCGCGCCAAACGATAGTGCGCGTTTGGCACTTGCCGCGCCTATCCTCCGAACTCCCACCGTCGTACGCTGCGTTCATTCTTTTCCGCCAACCGTCTTCGCGCTTCCCAGCCGTGGGTGAGAAAGACGCTCAGCCGGTTACGGCGGAAAAGGAGAACAAAAACATGAATTTCAAGAGGACGAACCGCAACAGCAACAGCAGCACCACCGCGCCGCACAGCAGTAATGCGGCACAGAGCAGCAACCACCAGCAGTCCACCACACAGCAGATCATCGGCGAGAACGTCAAGCACCTTATCGAGCAGCTTGAGCAGGGCAAGAGCGAGGCGCTCACCGCCTATCTCAATGCAATGGCCCGTTTCCACAATTATAGCTTCGGCAACATCCTTTCCATAGCGCACCATCGGCCCGATGCTACGCACGTTGCAGGCATCCGCAGATGGAATGAGTTTGGCCGCTACGTCAAGAAAGGTCAGAAGGGTATTCCGATTCTGGCCCCGATGATTGGCACCAAGCGCGAGCAAAGCGACCAGCCGCATGAAACGAGTGAGAAGCCAGCGCCCATGCTGATTGGCTTCCGCAGAGTTTATGTCTTTGACATCGCACAGACTGAAGGCGCGGAGCTTCCCGAACCTGCCAAGGTATCCGGCGAGGTTGGCGCACACCATGACCAGCTCATCGACTTTGTACAGCAGCAAGGCATCGAGCTTGAATACAACGAACGCATCGCACCGGCGCAAGGCGCAAGCTACGGCGGAAAGATCGTACTGCTACCCGGCCAGACGAAGGCCGAGGAGTTCGCAACATTGGTGCATGAGGTCAGCCACGAACTCTTGCACCGCGCCGAGCGCCGCACCATCACCACCAAGACAGTGCGCGAGACCGAGGCCGAATCCATCGCCTTCATCGTAAGCCGTGCCGTGGGCCTCAACACTGGTACGGCAAGCAGCGACTACGTTGCCATGTACGGAGGAAACGTCGAGTTACTCACGGAGTCACTCGCCGTTATTCAGCAAGCATCGGCGACCATCCTTGACGCGCTTTTCGCCGAGGAAGCGGAGCCACTCGCACAGGCCAGCTAAACCCGCACACCTGAGCGGGTGCGTTGGCCGTGCCCGCTCACGCCTTCACTTTCAACAATCAAAGGAGATGATTCTTATGACGACAGAAATTCAATCCGAGTATCGTAACCTGCCACTCGCCAGCCTCACCGAGTCAGCATTGAATCCACGCAGGAGTTTTGACGAATCCGCGCTTAACGAGCTTGCCGAGTCAATCAAAACGCAAGGCATTCTTGCGCCACTTGTCGTGCGGCCAGTGGGCCAGCACTTCGAGATCGTTGCCGGAGCGCGGCGCTATCGCGCTGCGCAGTTGGCCGGACTTGAAACCGCGCCTGTCCGCATCGTTGAAATGACCGACGCCCAGGCGCTCGAAACCTCCATCGTTGAAAACCTGCAACGCCGTGACGTTCATCCTTTGGAAGAGGCAAGCGGTTTCGCCGCGCTCTTGCGCCTTGAGGAGCCAAAGTATTCCGTCGAACAGATTGCCGCGAAGTGCGCGAAGAGTGCCGCGTATGTCCTTGCGCGTATCAGGCTCACTGAGCTTGTACCCGCAGTGACCGAGGCGTTTCTCAAGGACGAGATCGGCACCGGCCACGCGCTGTTACTGGCAAAGTTGCAGCCAGCACAGCAGGAAGAAGCCCTCACCGCTTGCTATCAGGAGCAGTATGGCAGCAGCAATAAAACCAAGCGAATTCTCTTGCCAGTCCGCCAGCTTCAACAGTGGATTGAGCATAACATTCTCTTGGAGCTTGTATCCGCGCCATTCTCCAGAGATGATGCGCAGCTTGTACCGGAAGCTGGAGCTTGCCTTGATTGCCCGAAGCGCACCGGACACAACACGCTGCTTTTCGACGGCATGGCCGCGCAGCATGACTCATGCTCAGACCCGAAGTGCTACGCCGCGAAGCTGGAAGCGCACGTCCGCCAGACCATCGTAGCCAAACCGAAGCTGGTACAAATCAGCACAGCGTATGGACCGGCGAAGGAGGGCAGCGCCGCCGTCCCGCGCAACAAGTACGTCGAGATTCGCAAGGACAAGCCCACCAACCAGAAGCAGCAAAACTGGCCGGAATACAAAACTTGCAAGTTCACCGCCGAGGCCATTGTCACCGAAGGCAGCGAGAAGGGCGAACTCCGCCGCGTGTGCGCGAATCCCGATTGCCCCGTGCATCATGCGCGGAAGCAGCCAACCAACGCCGATGCGGTCCTCAAGGCCGAGCAAGAGCAGCGCCGCCGCGAGGAGGCCATCGCACAAAGGACCGGCTTGCGCGTCTTGAGTGCCATTGTTGCCGCCGTTCCTGTACGCCTGATGAAACGCGACCTGCTCTTTGTGGTCGAACATCTGGCCGCAATGCTGGACGAACGCCGTCTGGCCATCGTTCTCCGTCAGCATGGTATCAACAAAGCGAAGGCCGCCGCCGACACACCGGCAAAGCTACTGGCCGCGTTCGTCCGCAAGGCCGACGAATCAACGCTCGGACACTTGCTTGTGGAGATCGTCATTCTTCACTCAACCCATTCGCCAACCGACTCCGGCAAGGTACTCAAGGAAGCCGCCGAATTTTACAAGGTAGACGTGAACGCAATCACCGCCAAGGTCAAACAGGAGTTCGCCGCGAAGGACAAGGCGAAGGTTGTAAAGAAGGTCACGCCGAAACCACCGGCAAAGGCAGTCAAGGGAACCAAGGCCGCATAATCCCAACCAACCACCGGCGGAGCCTACCCCAAAGGCTCCGCCATTTTTTATGCTCTCCTGCCCGTCTTCCCGCCCTCATCTGCACTCCCGCCTCAGCGGGAGGCCTTCCTTGGCCCACCCGACGGGCATGGGCGCGCCGCTGCGCGGTGCGCCTGAGATTCTGAAGACGATATCTTCGCGAAATCGCGGTTTCTATGGCGTATCAGTTTGATACTCGGCGAATTGCCAATCAAATAGAACCCTATTTGTCACTCTTTACCAAGCCAGTGATCCCTGCGATGAAGAATATGGACAATAGCCAACCGAAAAGGCGCTGTACAAAGAACCAAGCACGGATGCCTGTGGCAAAGCCCAGGCGCTCCGATTTTAATGGAACGCCATCTGCCGACCAACTGCCAGATATCCCCAAGTTGATTGCCGGAAATGTTTGTTCAATAGTGAATCGCAGAGCTCTGAAATGTGGGTAATAGTCCGGAACATCCCCGTGCTGCAAAGAGTACGTGTATGCCTCTTTATCCGTTGGGACGATTAGGTTGTTGGAATGCCCCCAGCAGGAGATTGCCCAGCCAACTGCACAGAGGAGAGCCAGCCAACACAAGGACAGCCATAGCCTGTAGCCGTAACCAATTGTCACTTTCAGACATTGGCTCCAAGCCCATGCTACGACTTTCATCACCGCGCATCTTGCTTCCTTTATCCGGCGACGATGCAATAGATCTTCAAGATGAAAGAGCGTCTCGCGCGAGTTCAACGTTTCGCCAGCCTTCGAATAGGCAGATGCAAGATTCCTGTAAGCCCGGGGCGGATTAGACGTGTCGAGCCTGAGCCACTCGAGGCGCGCTTCTAAGTCCGGCGGGAGCGTAGTCGAATCATCTTGAAAATCCGGGCTTCCGAAGCGCTCATAAGAAAAACCGTCCAGACGGAGGTTCCCCGGATTCGGCCAGCTTTTCCCGTCATCGTCTAGAGAATCGACCGAAGCGTTCCGTAAATCCCAACGCGAGTGTTGCGGATTCACAATTTTCTTTATTCGAAGCTCTCTGCGGATAGTCGCATACCGCAGGTCTACCGATGTCATCTCAGTCCCACGAAATGTCATATCGCCTGCGGTGACCGCACGGAACTGCGCAGCACCGCACCTGATAACAGTCCGGTCGAAAACAGCGTAGCCGGAGATTGTCGCACACTCTGCACAAATCGCAGCTTTGTCATCGCCTGGTGCTGCTTCGTCATAACCTTCAAATATGCCTTCACTGCAATCGAGTACACCTATTTGCGCATTGAGGAGTCGTACCGCGCCCTTGGACGAGAATTGATTGCGCAGAAAGATGCTGCCTACGACCGTGATACGGTCAGCTCGAATAGCAGTTTTGCCGGGGTTCTCGAATGTACTACTGTCACATTCAAGGTTGCTGCCAACAAACGCACTTGCAAGACCTACTTCACCTTTGAAAACACTTCCATGACCAGGCTTAGATAGCCAGATGCTTCCATTCACCCTGATTCTGTCGCAGCCCAGCGAATTTTCTGAATACCTGTGAGCCATATCTCCTTTTTCGTATTCAAATCTCGCATCCTCCGTCCTCAGGTTGCCACCTATTTTCGCGTCCCGGAAAAGCACTTGTCCCTTTGAATGGAATCCTTGATTGAGCAGGACATTGCCCGCCACATCTATGCCGTCGGCAAGGATGGTGCGAGTCCAGCTTCCGGTAAGAATCAAGGATGGAACCTTGGCGTTTTTCAGCCAGATCTCATCCACGAAGAAACAATGTCGGAAACTCAAAGGACACGGTATCACGGCACCGGAAAGGTCTAAAACGCCGGAGATTTTCGCAGCGTATACATCGATTGGGCTATTGGGGCTCCTGCCGAGGGCGGCGGCTTGAAGACATAGCCAACGAATCACTTCTGGATCGATGGTTCTGGATGGCCCCCAATTCGCACCATTTTGAGGATCGTCGGAGTCATTGGAACTGTTACCGCAAATGGCTGGCTGACCATCGACAGCGCTTATCACGCGCCGCTCCGCTTCCGATAAGGATGGGAACAGTTTCTCTGCCGACTTGAGAAGCTCCGCGGTCATTTAACAATTGTATCCGCCTGCTGCACTCATCCCATGCCTGCGATCAAACCTGATAACCCAACTGGCAGGAACATCTCATAGCGCTCTGTAAAAGATCAATCTGTATTCTTTCTGCCCGTCTTCCCTACCGCATTCGCGCTCCCGCTTCGACGGGAGCCTTCTCTGGTCCACCCGACAGACATCAGCGCGGCGCGCCATCAGACCGTGAGCCAATCCAGCCTGGATTTGTGCAATGGGCCGCTGTCTTGCCATACTGAGCTAATGCTTGGAGGCGCAATGTCGGTTACGAAAAGGGAATTGGAGATCGCGGCGCACAATCAAATGTTTCGTGCCCAGCGAGCTGAACAAAAGGCGGCTGACACAAGCCATGCTCTGAACTTGCTTCTGAACGGCTCGTTCAATGCATTGCATACCGGACTGACTGAGGACGGCGCTGTTCATGAGTTCCTGCTTGGCGTTGTGAGGAATGTTCCAGTGACCAACCAGATAGGATGGCCTGTACCTGCAGGTCAGACCGAGAACCGCAGAATCATTCTTTGGAAGACAACGTTCGAGCCGAGGGGAGTGTACGCTACCGTCTATCACGAACGTGAGTTCAGGGCTTTACCCAATCAGCTTGACGCCGAATCTGCCTATTTGGAGGCGCTGCTCAAAGAAGTGATCGATAAGATCCCAGCGGAAGCACCGTATCTTGTCAAACCGAAGAGTCCTTATCTCGCGTAGCCAACTTCAGATACCCAACTCCTGATCATAAGCTGCGAGTTCTGCCAGAGCTGCCTTGCGCTCGACAAGATTTCCCGTAAGGTCGGCTGGCTCTTCAAGGATGTCGAGCAATGCTTGTGCGCAGTAGACGCGGTCACGTTTGGCCTCTGTCGCTTGCTTCACAATTCCGATGCGCTCCAGACGTTCGATTGCGCGCTGAGCGGTCGTGAAGGCAACGCCCAGTTCGCCGGCAATGCCCGTGGCAGAGATGAACGGATTTGCCGCCAGCAGATCGACAATCCGAAGCGGCGCGTTTGTGGACTCGCCAGCTACCTGCCGTTGCCATTGAGCAAGAATCACGTTGATACGAGTCGCCCTGCTCAGAGCGTCCTGTGAGGTGCGGGCAACGCCGAGGAGAAAATATTCCAACCAGTCGTTCCACGCGCCGCGCTCACTGACTCCGCGCAATCCCTCGTAGTAGTCGTGCCGCGTCGCCTCAAAGAAAGCTGACAGGTAGAGCAACGGAGCAGGAAGAATCTTTTGCTCGATCAAATACAGCGCAATCAACAGGCGTCCAACGCGGCCGTTGCCATCGAGGAATGGATGCACGGCCTCAAATTGGTAGTGGGCCAGGGCAATGGTTACAAGCGGCGGCAGTTCGGATGCGTAGAGAAATTTCTCCCAGGCCGCGAGGCACGGCTCAATCTCACCGGGCGGAGGAGGAATGAAAGAGGCCGTGGCCAAAGTGCTTCCCGGCTTGCCAATCCAATTCTGTGATCTGCGGAATTCGCCCGGAGTCGCATGGTCTCCTCTCACATCAGCCATGAGCTTACCGTGCAACTCACGGATGAGGCGGACGCATAGAGGAAGTTTGGGAAGCTGTGCAATTCCATGCTCCAGTGCAACGATGTAGTTTCCGACTTCGCGCAAATCTTCCGGGCTGCGATCAACGACAGCCCCGGCTTCAGCAGCCAGCAGTTCGCCCAAGGTGGCCTGCGTGCCTTCGATGCGGCTCGACAGAACGGCTTCGCGACGTATGAAGGGGCGAATCAGAACGTGTGGGTTGGGCAGCCGTCCGCCTTCTCCGGCAAGTCTCCCGATGAGGCGATCCGCATCGGAGAGCGCGCGGATCAGTCGTGGTGTCCAGTCAAACACTGGAGGCAAGGTCGAAGGGATAAAGGCGCTGTATGTGCCTTGGGAGACCTTCTTGCCTGGAATCGCTTTGCGTTGGCTCATTGGTTCCACAGGCGCTAATAGCAGCCTGCCTCTATTAGCGTTATACATGATAAACGAAAATAGCACACGATCTTATTTGCGTGCGTGACAAACCTCAATTGCGATTACGTGTATTCGCAGTAGTCCAATTCGCCACAAATTCCTGCGTCCGATTAGCGTCCAATATGGGTTCCCATGGCGTCCTTTGAAGCACTTTGGTAGCCATCCGCGTCCTCTGGTTTCAATAACTTACCGTTCCGGCAGGCCATTTCACTGTGTATGTCTTCGACATCGCGCAGACCGAAGGCACAGAACTTCCCGAACCTGCCAAGGTATCCGGCGACGTGGGCATCATCTTGATCGGCTCATCGGCTTTGTGCAGCGGCAAGCCATCGAACTTGAGTACGACGAGCGCATCGCACCAACCTCGGCAAGCCCAACCCTGCTGATGCCCCACAGGATATGGGGACCAAAGATCTCGTGTCAGTGACTTTATGCGCTTCCCTTTGCGGTAGCCGCAAGAGCGTGCGTCTGTTTCGGAGCCGTGCGCGGCGCTGGCGGCTTCCCAACAATGTGCTGCGTTGGCAGAGTGAATTCAGCGAAAGGATTCTGTCCTTTTATCAGCGAGCCTGCGATGTAGCCGAACAATATCATCGCGCTCAGCAAGCCCCACACGATCACAACAGGCTTCCACGGAATGAGAATTAGCATGACTTCGTCTCCGGATATCAATTGTTGCGCGGCGTGAATGCGCCGCATCCTGCTATCAATCAGCCCATCGGCAACGACAACTGCTCTGGCGGCTGTTGTGCCTTGTAGCGTGGCACAAACGTCCGCACATATTCGCTGACGAGTTGCGATTTGTTGTCGGCCAGCGTGGCCATATGCGTTTTGAGACAGACTTGGTCATCGTGCAACGGAATCGCTTTCAGACCGGAGTGCGCAACTTTCTGCGCGCCGGCCGTGTGGAGCCAGGCAATGAGTTTGTCATCCGTCAGAAGTCCCGGAACCTGATCCGCCTGGTTGATACGGTGAACGACATTCGCCTGCCGCTGCTCGGCTTCCACGCGACGCAGAATCATGTCGTGCAGCGGCGGATGTATGCTGCGATTGAAGAACACCCACGGATATCCCGCAACCTCGGCCAGTGTAGTTGACCTCTTGGCGGCAAGCGGATGCCCGTCGCGGAAGACAATCATGTAGGGGTTCGTGGCGATTGGGAGTGTCGTCACCAAAGCGGATTCAGGCGGCGCGTTAACGAAGGCAATATCAATCTGATGAGCCTGGAGCTGTATCAGCAATTCGAGTGAATATTCCACGATGATCTCGATCACGAGATCGCGATATAGATGTAACTCAATCGAGCGCACTAACTCAACCAAGCCAGATGCCAAGTACGGAGATGCACCTATTCGGAGTTTGTGGTGCTCGCCTTGCTTGGCTTCCTGTGCCTCATGAATTGCACGGTGGAATGCATGAAGGCATTCCCGGATACGCGCGACGAAGGGGCGTCCCGCGCCAGTAATCGTAGCGCCGTTATGGCTGCGGTCGAAGAGCTTTGCTTGCACCTGTCGCTCAATCTGAAGCAGACGCTTGCTGAGAGCGGGTTCGGTCACTCCGACTCGTCTTGCCGCTTGGGTCAAGTTGCCCTCTTCATGCAGGGCCACTACCAGTTCGAGATCGCGTATCTTCAGTTGGGCTGCCATCGCTCATATACCTCCGAACACACTGACCCCTGTGCTTTCCCAAGGCAAGTCGAGCAATTTTGCCTTCAGCTAACAAGGCCGAAGACTCCGCCTCCTCCGAATGACGATCAAACCGATGCAGCAAATACTAATTTTCATACAGACGCAAGTGGCGCAGGAAAGTTGCGGGAATCTGAAATATTTCTTCAGGTTAGAAAACTTTTTCGTCGCGAAGCCCTACGACCACTACGCGGCTACCGCCGCCAAATCCAAAAAGTTATAGTCTACTTCCAAAAAGTTATTGGACAAAACGGCATCGTCTGGAGCAGGGTAGCGGAAAGGAGCGCACGGTAACTCTTGGCGCTCTGCGTAATGACAGGAGGTCAGACTATGAACCCGGCACCCCTCCCCCACGGGAATTCTTTCAGACCGCCAAAACGTCCTCCGACTTCTGAAATTCCGGAACGCCTCATCGACAGTGAAGAGGCGGCTGCCATCATCGGCATTCATCCAAAAACTCTCCAACGGTATGCACGGCGCGGCTTGATTCGCGGGGTTCACGTTGGCAAGTTGTGGAGGTTCCGCGGACCGACGATCGAAGAATGGATCGAACGGGCAGAAATTGCAAGCTGAGTACGCCCGATTTTGCACGTGAAATCTCCTGGCCACGCACGCCTGCTTGGACTACGCTTGATGTAGGCCAACCGTGCTCGCCACACGAAGGGAGAGGAACATGAGGCGTGCACGACATCAAAAAGGAAGTTTGCAGCGAGTCAAACGCAAGTCTGGCGAATCGGTTTGGATCTTTCGCTGGTACGAGGTGCAACTCGATGGAACCAAAAGCTACCGCAAGGCTGTGATTGGTTCGGTCAGCGAGTACAAGACCGAAGCTGAAGCGCAGAAGGCGGCAGACGCGCTGCGATTGGAAATCAACGAACAAACCCCGCGACAAAAGTCGCAGGCCATCAGCATCGAAACGCTGGTTGAACATTACCGGCAACATGAATTGCCCGACATTGTTCAGGGCACGCGGCCCCTGGGCAGTGAGGCTGGGGAAGACGAGACACGGAAGTCCTACTCGACGCAGTTAACGTATGCAGGCTATCTGCGCAAATGGATTCTTCCACGTTGGCGCTCGTACAGGCTGACGGATGTGAAGCCGATCCACGTTGAGCAATGGTTGAAGTCGTTGCCCATGTCGCGAGGAACGAAGGCGAAGATCAGGAACATCATGAGTGCTCTTTACAGCCACGCGCAACGGTGGGAATGGACAACCTCCAACCCCATTACACACGTGCGTCAGAGCGCCAAGCGTTCCAGCATTCCGACGGTTCTCACGATCGATCAGCTCAAGGACTTTCTGGTAAACCTCGCTGATCCGGCCAAGACTGCGGTTCTTTTGGGGGCGGTCACAGGTCTGCGGGTTGGAGAACTGCTCGGCCTCAAGTGGTCCGATGTCGATTTCGAGAAACTTGAAATCTGTGTCAGCCGCGATGTGGTCAAGCAGCGGATCGAGCGATGCAAAACAGAGGCATCGCGAAAACCGATCCCGATGGATGCGGAAATCGCGGAGACGTTATGGGCATGGCGGCTGCGCTGCGCCTATAACCAGCCGGAAGATTGGCTCTTCGCCAGTCCCCATCGCAAGGGCCAACAGCCGTACTGGCCGAGCTCGCTTTACCGCGTGTACCTGAAGCCGGCACTGAAAGCCATCGGCATCACGGAGCCGGTGGGCTGGCACACGTTGCGCCACACCTTTGGAACCCTGATGAAGGCAAACGGAGAGGACGTGAAAACGATCCAGGAACTTCTTCGCCACGCCAACTTCAAGGTGACGATGGACGTGTACACTCAGGCCGTGACAGAGGTAAAGCGGACGGCGCAGAGCCGGGTGGTGCGGCAGATCATGGGAGAGAAGGAGGTTGCAGATGAGGAGGAGTGAAATCGTGCTTTTCTTATCGAACCCTTTCAAACCCTCGGAAATTGGTTCGATTTCCTCTAAGTCTATTGTTTTGTTGGCGTCCCCGACGGGATTTGAACCCGTGTTATCGCCGTGAAAGGGCGGTGTCCTAGGCCGGGCTAGACGACGGGGACGCAGACTGGGCATGTCAACGGTCATTTTTGGCCAAACACGCCCTTATGAAGGCTATCAACTCCGCGTGTCCCTGTCAAAAACTAAACCGGCAGCCTTCGTCCGAGTGCTTGAAACCGCTCCACGCGGGCAGGTTAGCGACAAACGCAGAAGCGCTGCGGCCAAGGCAATTACCGGGTCTTGCCCTGTTCCGGCATGGGAAAGCTGGAGGATGTACAATTTTTTGCGTCGATGCTCCGTCTCCAAGCGTCACAATACAGAGTACATTTCCCGTCGGGCAGATTTCCAGTGAACTTGCGGCGTGGTCTCTGGCAGGAATTATTTGCTGATGCCGAAGCTGTATATAATCTTCAGCTTCTACGCTGAAAAACCGTTGAGTGAGGAAGAGCGATTTGAAACGCATTCTTGGAATGGGCTGTTTTGTTCTTTTGGGAGTGGCGGCGACTGGCTGTCAGAAAAAGCCGGCGGCTCCGGCAGGCGGTGGAATGCAGGCCATGCCGGTGCAGACGGCGACCGTCGCACTGGCCCCGGTGCCGTTGTCCAGCGAGTATGTGTCCACCATCAAGTCGCGCCGCTCGGCCACCCTGCAACCGCAGGTCAGCGCGGCGATCACCGAGATTCTGGTCCACTCCGGCCAGACAGTGAAGGCCGGCCAGGCGCTGATGGAACTCGACCCCCGCCAGCAGATGGCCGTGGTCGCCTCGCAGCGCGCCACCGAGCGTCAGAAGAAGGCGCTCTACGACTACAACAAGATCGAGGTGGAGAGGCAGCAAAAGCTCTTCGACGCGGGCGTGACCAGCCGCGACGCCTACGACCAGGAGCGCCAGACTTACGAAAACGCCAAGGCGGATTACCAGTCGGCTGTTGAGCTGCGCAAGAGCGACGAGGCGCAACTGGCCTACTACACCATCCACGCGCCCTATGACGGCATGGTAGGCGACATTCCGGTCCACGTGGGCGACTACGCCAGTACTTCCACGATGCTGACCACAGTGGATGAGAACAAGGACCTGGAAGCCTATATCTACGTTCCCACGGAGCGCGCCGGTCAGGTGCGCCTGGGGCTGCCCGTCGATCTGCTGGACAACGCGGGCAACGTGCTGGAAAAGACCGCGATCGATTTCATCTCGGCGCAGGTGGACACCACTTTGCAGGGAATTCTGGTGAAGGCTCCCGTGCACTCCGCGCCCCAGGCTTCGTCGGGGGCGCTGCGCAATGCGCAGATGGTCCGGGCGCGCATCGTCTGGAGCACCGCGCAGGCGGCCGTGGCGCCGGTGCTGGCGGTAGTGCGCCAGGCCGGGCAGCCCTTCGTTTTTGTGGTTCAGGGACAGGACGGCCACTTCATGGCCCGCCAGGTCGCGATCACGCTCGGCGACACAGCGGGCAACACCTATGCAGTCACCTCCGGGCTGAAGGTGGGCGACAAGGTCATCGTCTCCAGCACCCAGTTCCTGGTGAATGGAATGCCGGTGATGCCGCTGAACTGAGCTTCGAGTTGTGGCGATGAATCTGGCCGATTGAGTTTTTGCTGCTTTCCGGAAGACACAAACCAGGCCTGGGTCAAGCAGCAAAACGCGCCCATTGCAAACTAAAAGGGAGAACACCTTGTTTGTTGATTTTTTTATTCGCCGGCCGGTCTTTGCCACGGTCTGCGCGCTGCTGATCATCCTCGCCGGAGCCGTGTGCATTCCCAATCTGCCCATCGCCATGTACCCCAATCTGGCGCCGCCCGAGGTGACGGTGAGCAGCGACTATGTGGGCGCCGACGCTGAGACGGTCGAAAAGGCTGTCACCATTCCCCTCGAAGAGTCCATCAACGGCGTCGAGGGAATGAGTTACATCAACTCGGCGAGCACCAATAGCGGCTCCAGTTCCATTACCACAACATTCCAGACCGGCTATGACCTGGATATCGCCGCCGTGGACGTGCAGAATCGCGTGGCCAGCGTACAGGGCCGGCTGCCGGCCGCGGTCAACTCGGCCGGCATCAGTATCTCTAAATCCAGCGGCGACTTCGTCTTCGGCGCAGGCTTCTATTCGCTGGACGGCCGTTATTCTCCCGAGTTCATCTCCAACTACCTCGATGTCTACGTGGCCGACGCCCTCAAGCGAGTCCCCGGCGTGGGCAATGTGATTATCTTCGGCGAACGCAAGTACGCCATGCGCGTCTGGCTGGATCCAACCCTGCTGGCCGCGCACGCGCTCACCGCCACCGACGTGGTGAGCGCGCTGACCGAGCAGAACGTGGAGATTCCCGCCGGCCAGCTCGGCCAGCCTCCCTCGAATCCCAAACAGGCCTACCAAATCCCAGTGCGCGTTGTGGGCCGGCTCTCCAGCCCGGAGGAGTTCGACAACATCATCGTCAAGAATTCCGCCAACGGCCTGGTGCTGCTCAAGGATGTGGGCCACGCCGAGGTGGGCGCCGAGGACTATGGCACCTCGCTCAAGTATCAGGGCCTGCCGGCACTGGGCATCGGCGTCGAGCAGCTCTCCAACGCCAACGCGCTGGAAGTGGACAGGCTGGCCAAGGCCGAGCTGGTGAAACTCTCGAAGAGCTTTCCTCCCGGCCTGCAATACACGGTCGCCTTTGACTCGACCACGGTCATCGGCGACTCCATCCGCGAGGTGCTGGTGACGCTGGCCGAGGCCATCTTTATCGTCATCACCGTCATCTTCCTCTTCCTGCTGGACTGGCGCGCCACCATCATTCCCGCCGTCACCATTCCGGT
>VFSW01008435.1_pt1 | contig 14803 bp, 27 predicted proteins | sample 5358111 | NCBI WGS metagenome assembly VFSW01 (sample SAMN11554181, study PRJNA540505) | mine drainage metagenome | isolation source: sediment from site ElyBrook_90M | place: USA: Ely Copper Mine, Vershire, VT | collected 2017 | reverse complement strand
CCACTAGCCAAATTAACGGTTCCAATGGTTGCAGTTCCAGCCGTGATAGATACAGTGGTTCCACTAGCCAAGTTGACAGTTCCAATGGTTGCAGTTCCAGTCGTAATAGATACAGTGGTTCCACTAGCCAAGTTGACAGTTCCAATGGTTGCACTTCCAGCCGCTATTGCCACCGTAGAACCTGAAGCGAAAGACACAGTTCCGATGGAAGCACTTCCCGCACTTAGTGAAATTGTCGAGCCTGAAGCAAGAGAAACGGTTCCGATATTTGCGCTCCCTGCTCCAATTAGGACAGTTCCAATTTGTGCACTCCCCGCTCCTATAGTGATATTATTTGTGACGGAGGCATTCAGAGCGCCTACTAGGGCACTACCAATAGGATAACTGAAATTGGCAGAGAATGAGTTGACTGAGACAGTAGTGCTACCAATCGCTATAGTTTGAGAGACCGTGACTACTTGGGTATTACTTCCAGAGACAAGAGTAAGAGACTGCCCTACTAAAAGAGGAATCGTAATTGCATTCACGGAGAGAGAAGTATAATTGGTTCCGCTAGTTAAGGCACTTGTGAGAGTAGTCTGAAAATTCGGGTTGATTGTCGGACTATTTCCTATGTTGATTGACCCCGAAACTGTGACATTTCCGCTTGAGATGGACACTACCCCTATATTTGCTGTGCCTGCTCCAATCGTGACACTTGGAGTGTTTCCGATATTGATGGTTCCTGCAACTGTGACGGTTCCGCTCACAGTTCCTACATTCACAGATTGATTAGCAGTAATATTGGCATTTACAGTAGGGGTATTATTTATGGCAATGGACTGACTTGCGTTGATATTGGCATTTACAGTGGGGGTATTATTAATGTCAACTGACCCCACTACATTCGTTCCCGCCGCTAGTTGAATCACTGACCCACTAGCCAAATTGACAGTTCCAATCGTGGCAATTCCAGCCGCGATAGTGACAGACTGACCCGCCGCAATGGAGACCACGCCTATATTTGCTGAACCCGAACCCAAAATTACAGTAGGAGAGTTCCCGATAGATATGGTTCCTACGACAGTCACACTTCCAGAGACATTACCTACATTCACTGACTGATTAGAATTGATATTCGCATTTACTGTAGGAGTGTTCACTACGGAGACATTACCCGTGACAGTGGCGGTTACTTGAGTAGTAAAGAGAGGCTCGATTAAAATTGAAGACCCTTCCCCTAACTGCCTTAATTCTTCTTCACTATCGGAGGTAATTGTCTGGATAATTACCGTGACAGAATAAATATTAGAATCAGACAGCACTACGCTCCCAATATCTGCACTTCGAATCATGATTTCAGTAGGTGCGGTAATGACTTGATTCAGTTTTTTGTTTCCGTCTCTGTCTTTCAAAATTACAGTAGTTGACATGACAGAGTTTTGCAGGTAGATTACCGCATTTACGAAACGCCACCCCTGCGAAGTCAGGTTTATAGTGTCTGTGCTAGAGTAGGTTACAATATCGGTTGTTCCAATATGGATTGCCATGTTATGGCAATCACCTAGTCCAAACTGCACCGGGTCTATTCCAGAATCTCGTTTTCATAAACGGGATTGCAGGTAAGGTAGGAAGAGAGATACCACTGACAGGGGAACTTTGGTTAGCAAAATTCAAAGTGCTTTGTATGGAACTGTTTTGAATATTTGCACCCTGCAAAACTGTCGTAGAACTTTGAGTCAGTTGACCTAGTGAAGTAGTGGCTCCGCTAGAACTACTTCCGCCTAAATTACTGAAAATGGTTCCGACAGATTGTCCTTTCTTTTTCAGAAGAAAATATCCACCGACAACTACGGCACCGACAACTAGAATAATGTAAATAGTCTCCATTTAGATACTCACGTTAGTTGTTGCTCCCTTCAGTATGAATGCGAAAGCGAGGAAGACCATTAAAATCCCAAATAACAAAGAAGTATCTTCAATAAGAGCATGGGCTTTTGCGTGTTTCCTACCCCTTATAGAGTCAAAAAATTCGGGTTGTACTTTTCTTTGGCTTTTTCTTTTCTTTTTGCTTGGCAAATTTTACACGCTCTGTATGAAAATAAGGTTTGAAATGTCACTGAAAATGGCTTCGAAGGCACCATTTATTTGAACGAACCCTAGGGGTATTTCACTACTTTTATCCCAGAGAACGATAATCCCTTTTGGAAGTGAGGCACCTATTTCTCCTTTTTGCCCTGAGACAGAAACTTTAGAGTAATCAGACTCAGGCATTTTTAGGCACCACCGCATATCCATACTGCTTTATCGGCGGTAGTGTCACCGTAAACCCACACAAGATTCAATGAGGTACGCCTAATAGTCACGCTGTCACCTTTGGCTAAAGGCATAGGCTGAGATTCTTGATTTCCTACGAAAATATTCCCCGTATTCCCCAACAGAGCATAAACTGTTACTGCGTTACGATAAGTCGTGTCGAGTGAAAGAGGCTGAGGGTTATCAACGCTCATTACTACATGAGAGCCTACTTTACAGTCTGCTTTTTGACCAGTCACGGGAGATTTTTGGGTCTCAACAGACTTTGTATTTTTCGCTTCGTTCATTGCTTCGCGCCACCTACTCTTAAGGACGAAATTACGTTAGCCGTGGCTTGCTGAAGCAAGTAGGTAGGAGCACCATAGCCTAACCCGCTCGCTTGAGCATTGTTATAACCTTCATTCTGAGACTGAAAGTTATTATTGGTGAATTTTTGCATTGCACTCGATACTGCCCCATTCGTTTTTCCAAAGTTCTTTAGGGCATAATAGCCCACTATGGCGGCAACTGCTATTGCTCCGCCGACAATGAAACTTCTTGCGTGACTCATTGGTTATACCCCTGACCTTTACCCTGATTTACTCCACGATTACCCGCGCTGAAGACTTTGTGAATTACGTCTGAGATAAAGCCCAATCCCTTCACTTCAGGCACCGAAGGCTTTGCAGATAGTGGCATGTTTTCAGTTTGAATGCCACCGATATTGGCAAAGTAAGTGTCAATCCTGCTTATCTCTTGTGAAACGGAAATATCAATTAGGGCAATAGGATTAGGCTCTCTCATTGAACCGCTATTAGACCCGCTAGAACTTGCTCCCTTTGGAATCATTCGTCCTATCATTCCAAGAAAATCTTTGGCGGGTTCGGGTCTATTGGGATAACTTGCATTAGGCGCGTTAGGGTCATTCGATTGATTAATGACCTTTGTATTCACAAGATTCTTTGAGAACATTCTTTCTGTCATTTTTTATCCCTCTTGACTCTTGGTAAACAAAAGTTGCTTTCGTCCTATGGTTCCAATCAAGCCGAAGCCTGAATCTTGTCCACTATACCCTAGTCCGTATTCCTTCTGCATAAATTCAGGTTTGACGAATCTAGTGTTAGCAACATTGTTTATAGTTGAGGCAGGCTTCTGAAACATTTCTAGGTTTGAAAGTGAGACCGCCATTTCCGCTTTACTGATTCCTACGGGAATAGCAACATACCCATTACTAGCGTCACTTGCATTAGGCACTAAATGAACGGTTGAAGTAGGAGACTTTGGTGCAACTGCAAGTATATTAATGGAACTTGCTCCCGTTGTTCCACCGCCTAAATTTGGAAATTTTATGGCAGGGAGTTTTATGTTTGAAAACCCCGACTCAATGGAACCTAGAGCACCATCAAAAGAATCAACTGCTCCATTGATTGAATTGCCTAGACCATTAGTTATTCCCGCAAAGTCTTTACCAATAGTGCCGATTCCTCTGCTTACTTGGTAAATGAGATATGCTATCGCTCCCACTACCAGTACCACCACCAATAGGATAGCCTGACTTTGACTTTTGCTCGGTGCTGAAGTTCCTACCTTGGCACTTGGAGCGGAATATTCTGCGTTTACCATTTCAAATCACTGTAAAAAAGAGAAAGAGAGTTAAGGCAAATTTGCCCTAACTACATATACAGAACTTTGAGTGCTGTGACGTAGCCCGTTCCGCCTGAAGGCTGAACAAAGTCCATCTGTACTGACTTTATTCTCACTGTGTCTGCAAGATTAAGAAGTCTAGTGGCTTCAGCGTCCTGCATGTATATCTGCATGGCGAACCCTGTGCTTGGTACATAACTTGTGACAGTCTGTTGATACCTTTTCAAGAGGCTCCAAAGGTTGTCACGAATTAGGGCTGTGTCGTTCAAAGTCAGTTTGACTTCGCTCACCTGTGCGTCTGACGGAGTTCCATACTGAGTTCCCGTAGATACTGCGAAGAGAATGGCTTTGTATGCCCCTGTCTGTGCCAAGAACTGAGTGTCGAAGTTATCGCCCGTCAGTGTGTAGGACTTGGCTATCTGAAGTTTCTTTACCCTCAGAGGGACGAAGTTTATTAGAGCGCGTGGAACGCTGACTTCTTGGAGACTTATAGTTAGGGCACCCGATGTAGGAGTTCCCGAAGCAATAGTAGAAATGGCGGGAACTGTCAGGTAAAGGATTACCTGATTGAAATACCACGAAGGGAAGACAGTCGAAAGAATCTGCTCACCTGTGTGAAAGTCCATATCCACCATTTCTAATTGGAAGTTAATCCCGTCTGCGGCAAAACCCTTTGTCTCTTTTACGTATTCCTGAATCATCTGAGTGTCATAGTCATGTCGTGTATCTTCGTCTGCCTTAATTGTGACGTGGCTAATTGAAGGATTGGTGCCACTGATTGTCCATGCAGGTGTAGTTCCACCGACAAAAGCACCCTCAGTCACAACTACGTCATATTCCACTACTGCTTGTGTCAGTTTGAGAGGAATCTGAATCACTTGGCTTGCGCTTCCTACTGTCACTGCCTGATTCGGATAAGTTAGAGAAATAGTTGAAAGTTTAGGCTCTGGAATTTGTGCCAATTTACCTTCACCTAGTTTATGCGTTTCCGCCGACAAGAGTTCCCGCTAATGGCAGAGCCAAAGAAACTCCAAAGCCTGCAATGAACGCGCCCTCTTTACCCTCTCTCTGAATCCCCATTCCCGCTATGCCTACTCCAATTAGGGCAAGCACCCAAGCCTGATAGGGAAAACTTGGAATGTAACCTACCGCGAATTTGCCGACAAGCAACCCCGCAACTGCGAGGGCACCTGAAATAGCATGACCCGCGTATGATTTAACGTCAATCATAATTATCATAGAAGACCGTCAGTCGTCTTAAAACCATCTGTCGAGCGTGTACTGAGTGCCGTTTATCTTCTTGAGCACACTTCTCCAATAGAAATAAGAACCTATGAAAAACACAATCCCTAACTCTGCACTTAACAGAGTTTGAATTTTAGGATTGGCTAGCAGGTTCGATATTTTCTTTTGGAGCGAGTTTTTCTTCGGCGGGCTTTGCGCTTTTCGCGTTGGGAGCATTTACCCTTATCAATCCTAGATACTTATTGTCTTTGAAATACGCCATTGTGTGCTCAGGGATTGTCTTCCAATAGTTTTCCTCTTTTCCGAACCATTGCTCTAAAACTTTTATGTCATTCGGATATTCGTGAGCGAAAATGAAGGCATGAGTGTAATTGACAAGAAAATCTTTTGGAATATTTGCAGTTCTCCGAGCGGAAGAAATATAGCCTGCACCATAGGGCGAGTCTTTTCCCCAATGCCTTCCGATATTGACCAAGTCCGACATTTTTGTTTTTCTAATGGTGCCATATTCGTATCTGTCGGCTTCGTCAAGAACTACCACGCAGTTTGCCTGTGCTCTAACTTTGTCGAGAATAGCGTCAATCTCCATTTCTGCTCCCTCTTTACGGGGATTGACCAAATGATATTCTACATTCTTCTCTTTGGCAAATTCTTTGTATTCACCTGTCACGTCAAGAATCACGAAGCGATATTCAGGTGAGAGGGAATTAATCAGGAACTTGATAAAGAAAGTCTTTCCGCTCCCGCGCTTTGCGAGAACTATAACCCCTTCATCTTGCTTTATTTCAAGAGGCAGGGGGCAGGTCACCACTCTCACCTCTAAGTTGAGGCTCTTCCTCACTATCTGCTAAAGCCCCTTCAATAATCTTGACAATGGAATTTATCCAAGTCGAGAAAAATGAGGAATTTAGGGCTTTATCCAGAATATCTTTGAATCTTTCGGGAGTAATTCCATATTGGTCTAGATATGCCTTCGCTTCGGGAGTGTCGTTTATCTTGGCAGGGTCAAAATTCTTGAGTTGCTCTAACACGTTTTTGATTTCTGGAAGAGTCTTCTTCAACTGCTCAGGCGGAACTGCCGTAATTTCTCTGCGAATCATAGCCTGCATAGCACCGAATTTGACACGGTCAAGCAGTTTAGGAAGTTCTTGTTTCATTGTCGGCTTTAGTATTTTCATTTCCTCTTCCCATATTCTGAGGAAAGATTCTTGGAACTTGGTGAGAGCCATGTTACCTTGCACGCTCCGATTTTACGACTTGACCATTTTTGGTATAGACTCTCATTTTTGGTATAGTCTTCGGCTTCTTTCCCTTCCAGAATCTAGGGCAATTAAACCCGCACTCCTGCCAAATTGCGTGAGAGTGATTCTTCTTGCTTTCACTCAATTTAGTCTCTGCAACTCCATTGTATCGGGCACAGGTGCATTAGGCTTTTTCTTAAGCCCGTGAAGTTTACTCTCTTCTTCAATGATTAGAGCAACTCTTGGTAGGGTGATAGTTGCTATGGCGATTACTACTTCAAACTCTTCTCCGAGAATCTTGAACTTGGAGAGTAATTTACTGACCAAAGGACGCAAAGCATCATCTATCAACTCTTCCTCATCTGAAGTGAGTTTCAACTGCGCTTCGATATTGGGGTATCTCTTGCTCAGTAAACTAAAAATCGAGTTGAAGAGTTTTCCGAAAAGTCCTTTCTGTATCTGATAGGGGTTCCCGTGTCTAGTTTCTTGGATTGTATCTACCCTTTCCTCAATGCCTTCCGCTTCACTTTCAGGCATTGGCGGGGTAGTAGGCACTACCATATCAGATTTACCCAAATAGTCAATTCACCATGACTATGACAGCACCACTACAAATAGGGCATTGTGCTCTAATTTGAGGGTTCTCTTTGCTGACTTGGGAAAAACCCATAGGTATCTTGTCAAGAGGGCATAGGACTTTAATCCTAGTAGTCACCTGAAGTGCAGGCTCCTCTTTCGGCTTTTCATTCGCTTCGGGTGGTGCGCTTTTAGGTGGCAGCACAACCTGTTTATTTTTCTTACTCATTTTCACTGACCACTCATTAAACTAGCCAAATCCATTTGCATGTTTTGGTGCTTGGAGCGAGTTGACCCGCTTTTTTGAAACCATAGAACCGCCACTACCACTGAAATTCCTATTGCTCCAATAAGCAAAAGGTATTTGATGGGAATAGCAGGTTGTTCTTTTTCCTCTTCACTTTTTGGAGCACTTTTCTTAGAGCGTTTTACCTTTTTCGGTCTAGGTTCCAAAACTGTGACGGGTTCGCTTAAAGCAGACACTTCGGGAGAGGGAGAGGGAGCGGGATTTTTTTCACTTTTAGGCGGTGTATCTTCTTCAGTTTTTGAAACAGGGGTATTTTTCATTGCTAATCTGCGCTTCCAATTTTCGTAGTATTCGTGTTGTTTATCCTTCTTTGCTTGACTTGCTAATTCTTGCTCCAAGTCAAGAGAGTTATTGATAGACTCTGAGGGCGGCACTTGACTCGGAATCTCTGTTTGACTCATTAGATTCACTCACTTGAGTAATTTTCTTGGCTTGCTCAACTAGCCTTTGAGAGTATTCTTGGTGCATTCGAAGCATTTGTGCATCAAGTTCTTTGAGATGTTTTTCACAAATTGAAAACCCGCCATCTATTGCACTTGCTTCAAGTCCACAGCGAATTATTTCTGTATCGCTATGACTCACAATAATACGACAAACTAGCATATTTTGACAATAATGACCGTCAGACGGTCTTCAAATTTTCTTCAAAGTTGAGCGTGAAACTCTACAAAGTTGTTTCAAATATCTTCAAAGTCCGGCTTTAAAGAATCTTCAAAGATTTTAAAGAAACGACTGATGGTCTTTACTATGGTAGATATACTCTCAGTCATTCTAGCGGTATCTGCGCTAGTGCCTGCACTTGTCGGAGTGTTCAAAGTCTTCCAGCATGACAAAACAATCGGTCAGTTCTTGACTGACTTCGAGTCACACAAAGGACAGGTTGCTCAAGCAGTAGGAGACGCTTCAATAGTGGCTTCGGCAGTCGGACAACCCGCCGTAGCCGCAGACTTGAATACGATACAAAGTGCAATAAAGAACGGGTCAAGTTCGGGGAACTCCTAGACCCTTCTACTCTTTTTTGGTGAAAAATTTGAGTGATTATATCCCCACAGAATTAGAGCAAAGCACAGAATTAGAGCAAAGTGACTCTTTGCCTTTACTCAAAGATACAGAAGAAGAAATTGCGAGATATGGTCAGATGGTAGTATGGCTTCGCACCATGTCAAGATACACTAAAAATCCTGACGAAAAGAGACACTTACAGGCACTATGGCAATTTGCGATTACTGAATTTATTTTTCAATTGAGAGACAGGTATGTAAGTCTCTTTAAGGCACTAGACCATAACAATTTGGAACACGTAAAACAGGCGTATCTCATTAGGGAAAAATCCAGAGAAATAAAGAAAAGAATGACTTCACATGAAGGAGAAAACCCAAATTGACCATCTATCACTCTTGCCTCGGTAAAATCAGGATTATTTGGGAAAGGACGGGAGTACTCCTAGGGCATGACGAAATTAGTGCACTTTGCATGATATGGGGAACCAAAAATCCAGAAGAGTTTATGGAACGTCTAAACACCATGTCAGATGAAGACTTGAAAAAGGAACTAGAAAAACTAAAGAAAAAGAAGAGAGCTCTAGCAAATTATCTATCCCAAGAGGAGAAAATCTATGCTTAAGGTAATGATTCTGATTCCCAAGAACTTCAAAGACAAGCAGGGAAAGGAACAGGTAACTTCTACGGACTTTGTCGAAAAAGTTGAAACAGTTCTTGTCAAGAAATTCGGCGGGTTCTCGGTGCAAGATGTAAGGGGAGGCTACCTGCGAAAAGACAACGGTAAAATTGACTACGATTCTACTATTGCTCTAATTACCTACATATCAGAAAAGGAACAGAGTGCTCGAAATTACTTTACGCGCTTGGCAAAAATTCTAGCCAAGAAACTAAATCAAGAAACTATCCTGATTGAATACTCACAGGTAGAAGTTATCTTTCAGGGTGCCTAATCCTCGCTTAGAGCGAGGCGAACCCTTCAGGGATTCGTATCCCTACGTTTATATAGGGTAGGATTCCTCTAGGTCTTTACTATGCAAATAGCAGACATAAAGGGAGGGGCTTCGCGCCTCTATGTAGAAGGAACTATCGTAGAAGTAGGACAACCTAGAACTGTCAAACTGAAAACGGGTGAAACTTCGAAGGTTGCTAATGCAACTTTGAAAGACGCTACTGGGTCTATCAAATTCACTCTCTGGAATGACGACATTACGTCAGTTTCAGTAGGAGACCAAGTCCGAATCGAAAACGGATACACTACCACGTTTAGAGGGGAAGTGCAACTAAACGTAGGAAAATACGGTATAATGTCGGTGCTCTAAAAGGCACCGCTCCTTTCCTTTTTTTATTTTTGGTGAAAATTTTATGGACGGAGAGAGTAAGCGAAGCGTAAAACTCAATGAGTTACCATACTAAAATCCAGCGAGTAGCCCTCGCCATTGAACGGGAACGCGCTAAAATTTATTCCAAGAAGAGTAGTGAGAAATATAACTACTCAGAACTGCAAGAGTGCTATTCCAAAGCCGCAGAATACAAACTTTTGCGAGCGCGTTTACAGACAAAGTCTAAACTAAAGTGTCTAGACGACATTTTAGACGCATACAACTACTGTGCACTACTCTATGACTCTTTGGTGAGCGATAATTGACCTACGTAAAATTGTGCAGTAGTCATGGATATTTGCCTACTGTTAAGGCACTCAATTTAGATGGCGTTCTAGTGGAATGTATTCAATGCGGTGGCAGGGATTACGCACCCTTTTGGTCAAAAGACCCCATAGAGAAAAGCCTTCAAGTCTTTTACAAATATCAGACTGAATACGGGAACCATTTCGAAGCAAAGGACTTTGATTTTTGGTTAGCCTGCCTTAAAAATCAAATAGCAGAAGCAGAACTACATGCCAAAGAAGGTGATTGGCACCATGTCAGAAAGGAACTGATTGACCTAATTTCTGTATCTCTTGACACTATTTCCAAGTCTCACGAATTTGGAATATCTCAGATTCCTTTCAAGAGACGACTTTACTACATTCGAAATTGGATTCACGAAAGACTTGACCAAAACGGACAAAAGAACCTTACGGGAAGAGATAAGAAATTTTACGAAGAAAAGACCGCACAGATAGAAAAAGAGTTAGGCAGAGTTGCATATCATTAAAATGGAACTCTGCCTACGGTGCGAAAGGTGGTTTGAGACCGTCCTAAATGACTCTATGCCATCTAATACTCACGCCCGCATTCCCGTATATTGTATCGAATGTTTGACTGAGATGAGAATCAATGAAAACTCGGAAGTGCCCTTACAATGACAGAAGATAAACTCAAAAGAAAAGCGAGAAATCGCAGGTATTACGAGAAGCATAGAAATCGGGAACGTGATAGACTCAATAAGAACGACTTGAACGGGTTAGGCACTACTAACTTTGGAGCAAATTCTTCTATTGAGAGTGAGTTTTATAAACTTGGCTTACGGGGGTATCAAAAGCAATGCCACGGGGAAATCCGTCACGCTTTGAAATATCCTCACGAAGTTCCAAGAACCCCGCCTAATGAATATGAAAAAATTATGGAAGAGGAGAGCGAAGAGTAATGAAGTTTCTAGATGAGAAATTTCTGTTGAGTCTAATGACTGAGGCGCCGTCCTACGTCTCTCAATATCCGAGAATCAATGAATACAATGTCTTCAGCATTTCTAAACTGTCGTGGAATATCAAAGACCAAATTGATTGGAAGTTGGGGTGGCGAAAAGTTAACCACGAATGGACTAACTTGCGCATGGCAAAAGGCAAAATTATTCACGAATATCTCCAAAACAAGTTAGACAGGTATGCGGGTTGGGCATTCGAACAAGAACGCTTAATTCATATTCCTTACAGGTGGCATAATCGCCCGTTCACTGAAATTGTCCTAATGGGTCATATTGACGGAATCAATTACCTGACTCAAGAAATATTGGAGATAAAGACTTCTGATTACTCGGACAAGATTCAATCATGGCATATCAATCAAGCGTCTGCCTATTGGCTCGCTGAAATTGCGATAAGCAAGATTGACCATGACACGGGAATCTATAAAATCAACTCTAATGGACGACTTAAAATTCTATCGCTTGACGAAAAACTGAATGGAGCCACGGAAATCTATAAGCGAGCGATTAAATGCGCTCAAGTTCTAGACGGAGTAAAGTCACAATGACAAAATTATCACGTAGTAGAAGAGATTCGTATGTTGCGAATCGCCGTCTAGTGAATGAAATCGCAAAAAATCTTCGGGTAAATCCTAAGACTTTGCGTAAAAAGAATGAAGCCGTAGATAAACTACTGATAGAACGAAGCCACTACATTCACCAAGTAGAAAAGGCGGACAAAGAATATAGGACAAACCCTACCAAGAAAAACAAAGAAAAGTTGAATCGAGAACTCGACAATCTTGACGAAAGACTTCAGGGAGTAAATAGTCTCACGGGCGGTTCCACTAGAGTAGGACTGGATACCGAAGGTGAATACGAAATTCTTGACTACTAACTTTTTGGCTTTTGACGGGGAATCTAGCGCAGAAAACTATTGGCTTCTTGCATGCTCTAATGGAGATACTCTAATTCGAAAACCAATGATTGAAGTGGAAGAAGCCATAAATTTTCTAGGACAAAGCAAGTTCCGTGACACTGTGAACGTATTTTTCGCAATGGGGTATGACATTAACAAGATTTTTCAGTATGCTCCAAAAGACGTTCAAAAAGAGTTATTCCGTGATGGAGAGACCGAGTTTTGCGGGTTTAATATCCGCTATATTCCCCGCAAAATTTTCAGGCTCCAAAGGTTAGAAAATAATAATAATCACAGTGTCGTATTTTATGACACTTGGGGTTTTTTTCAGTCAAGTTTTGTTAAGGCACTTGAAACTTGGAAAATTGAAGTTCCCGAAAACGTAAAGAAACTGAAGCAAGAAAGAAACGACTTTGACAAATTGCCTGACAGTGAAATCATTGCTTACAATGCCACTGAATGTAGGCTCTTGGTAGAACTAATGAATCGCTTGCAGGAAAAATTAGAATTTGTTAAACTGTCTCCACTTCGTGGCTATCATGGTGCGGGTGCTATATCTAGTTTTATGTTGCGTGAGTTAGGCGCAAAGAATTTCTTTCCGAAAGAACTACCCGAAAAGGTGAAATTATTGAGACGCAGAGCCTACTTTGGTGGTAGGATAGAACTACTTCAGAGAGGAGAGTTTCACTCGGTGCACCATTACGATATTAATTCGTGTTATCCTACCGCCATTACTCAACTTCCTAGTTTAGCCGAAGGTAAATGGTATGAAGTAGAAAAAGTGACAAAGTCAGACTTGAAGAATTTTGGAATCGTAAATGTCTCTTGGAGAACTAAACCTGACGGAACCCGAAAAATGGCTCCTTTTCCTTTTAGGTTGAAAAGCGGCTATGTTTTGTTTCCGCTCATAGGGCGTGGTGCTTACCACTCAATAGAAGTCAGGACGGCTCTTGACAAGAATGAATGGGAAATTGACTTACTGAGTGGAATATTTCTAGAGCCACCCTATACTTTTCCTTTCAAGAAATACATTGAGGAAAAAATGAGAGACCGATTGAAGTTTAAGGCAATGAAAGACGGTGCTAATATCCCTATCAAACTAGGGGCGAATGGACTGTATGGGAAATTAGCGCAGAGACCGACAAAAACTTCTCCCTCTCCTCAATATCGGGAATTGATTTACGCTGGATATACTACCGCGTATGGCAGGTCAGAATTACTGAAGTATGCAAACCCCGAAAGTGCCATACTGTTTGCCACTGACGGGTTATTCTCTGAAACCAAATTGGCTTGTCCTATTGGTAATGATTTAGGACAATGGGAATACTCATTACACGAAAAAGGACGGTTCGTTCTAGCGGGTATCTACCAAGTAGATGAAGAATTGAAGTCACGCGGAATGAAAACTTTCGACTTTGATAAAAATTGGAGCGTAATTAGTAATGGGAAACAAATTACTCACACTGAAAGGCTCTTTGTCGGAATCAAGAAGGCACTCGCACAGTCAAAATACAAAGCCGCTCAATTTGTCGAGATACCTAGAACCGTGAATTGGAATAACAACTATAAGCGAGGTGGAGACATTGTCGGAGCGGGTTGGTTTTCTAAAGGCTCTAGTGATTGGTCTATGCCTAACTCTAATGTAGGAAATCTAATCGAGTCTTTTCCGTATATTGACTCTCTTGCAGACGCGATAGAACGACAGACGGAAGGTTCAAATACCGTCAGTGACGAAGGTGAGTGAGAAGAAAATTGCGAAAATCTTCAGAGCAGAGGCACCGTGATTGGTTGCTAATTATGTTAGGCAATAAGTGTGATTGGTGCGGAAAGACTAGAAATCTTCAAGTTGACCATGTCGAGCCACAACTTAAAGATAATAGCAGGGGAACCAATATTGCGGCTTTAATCAAGCAGTATGAAGCGGGGGTAAAGATGCGGTTGTTATGCAGGTCATGTCACCATCAACGTCATTTTTTGGGAAGGTGGTGCGGAATACGCGCCTTAACTTTCTGGAAGGGAATAACGGGGTTGACTTATTTCGAATGAGTATTAAAACTAGAACCAAGCAAGAGAAGTGTAATCACTTTTGGATAGAAAACGAGAATCATACAAAGAATATAGTGACAAAGCATTGCCCTAAGTGTGACCTGTGGGAATCTTTTCATATCATAAGTGAGAGATAGAAACATGCTGGATAAAGTTCTAGCGGAATTTGCTATTTCCCTATTTCTAGGGTATCTCTCATTTTACATTCTTGAAAGAGGGACTTTGGGAGAATGAAACCTAAAAATGATATACGACTTTAGGATTAGATATTCTTCAGAAATGAAGGCAGAAATGTCGGTGGGGTTTAACCCCGACGGAATTGCATTCATTGAAGGTCAGTCATGGTTTTTCTATGACGACAATGACCTGTTATCTTCGGTGGTATGCGGAACTTCCGCAGAGACTATTCACAAAGTGCTCGATTATTCGTGTGATGAATTTAGAGCAAGCCTTAAAATTGATAGGCTAGGGTGGCACACAGAGAACGACAATTACTCAGGTCTTAGAGTTGACTTGATAGAAAAATCAATAGATACATGGCGAAGCAGAAACGGAATAAGAGACCCCTAGTCTGTGGGGTCTTCCTCTTCCTCTTCCTCTAGTTTGAAACAGTGGCGGCACCCAATAACCCGCCAAAGTCTAGAGTTGCTCATTTCTTGGTCGGACAACTTTTGGTCACTCTCCTAAATTCTTTGGTCTCAATGTCGGGGTAGGTCTCCCTAAACACTAGCATTGCTTTTATTAAGTCGGCCATGTTATTCGTCAGGTAGGGTATGGAACTATTTAGGGTTTACTCCATTTTTTGTCACCGTGAGTGACAGGGTTTTTTTGTCACCGAGTGACAAACTCGGCGTTTGTCACCGAGTGGCCGGGTTTTTTGTCACCGAGTGACAAACTCGGCGTTTGTCACCGAGTGGCCGGGTTTTTT
>VFSW01008433.1_pt1 | contig 14804 bp, 11 predicted proteins | sample 5358111 | NCBI WGS metagenome assembly VFSW01 (sample SAMN11554181, study PRJNA540505) | mine drainage metagenome | isolation source: sediment from site ElyBrook_90M | place: USA: Ely Copper Mine, Vershire, VT | collected 2017 | reverse complement strand
TAAATAGGTCACATGTTTGAAAACGAAATCCGGACTTCTACCACAGGCTGTCAGCGAAGCAAAAGCCGGATTTCCTTCGCCAAACTATTGTGCGAAATCTGCCGCCTCAAACTCTGGCCGAATTTCAATGTCAGAGTCCACTAGCATTGGATTCGGGCAGCGCTTGATCCATTCGACCGCTTCGTCAATCGACTTGACCTCCCACAGCCAGTAGCCAGCCACTTGGTCCTCCGTCTGGGCGAACGGGCCATCAATTACTGTACGCTGCGCGCCTGAGAACCGGACCCGTTTGCCTTGGGAAGTCGGTTTCAAGCCGCCACCACCCTTCATGATGCCCGCCTTGAAGAGTTCCTCGTTGTACTTCCCCATTGCGGCAATCAATTCTGGGCCCGGCATGGTGCCCTTCTCGCTGTCGGTGCTCGCCTTAACGAATATCATGCACTTCATGTTCATTTCCCCTTTCGATTTGTCTGACGTGGTTGATTGAATAGAGCTTCGAGATAACGCCGCAGATGCGCCAAGCTCTCATGGGCGACACGTGCGTCTTGTTTTGCCTTCGCCAAAATGAACGAACCCTGCAGGACCGCCTGGATATAATTACCAACGCTCTCCGCGCTCCACTCAGCTCTCGGCGCGTAGAGTACTTTGGCGGCTTCGACATCGCACGTCAGTTCCGCAATGTGGGCCGACATTCCCTGGTCGCACGCCGCGCGGATGTCAGGATGCGTGGCATAGGTTTCCTGCACCAGCGTGCCGAGCAGGCAGGTGTAATCAGGCAGGTCACCTTGAAGAATGTCTCGGCGAAAGTCCACATAGCCGAGCAGCCGCTCCAGCGGGTCTTTCAACTTGTGGTACGGCGCTGCCGCGAAAAACCCGCCGGTCATCGTTCCCCAATACGAAGCAGCGGCAAGCGCCAGTTCGTCCTTGCTCTTGAAGTGGTGGAAGAAACTTCCCTTGGTTACTCCGGCCTTGTTGCAGATGTCATCGATCGTCGTAGCCGCATAGCCCTTGGCCCGGATGACATGCAGGGTCGCATCAAGAAGTTTGGTCTTCGATGTATGCAGTGTTTCTGTTGTCATTGATCTCTCCATACCACCTAGTTGGCATCATACCGAGTAGTCGGTATGTCGTCAAGCGAAAAACCTCGGCATCGGGCAAAGGGCCGGGCCGCCGCTCCGGGCGCCTTCCTTGGCAAAGCTGTCGAGAAGGCCCGTAGAACCGCCGGGCGAGTCAAAAAGCCTTCCGCCGAATCGCCAGAGCCATGCGTTCCGTCGCGTTTGGAGCGAATGTCGGCTTGGGCGAATCCGCGCGGAGGCGCAGGACCGGGTTCTACTCGCTGCCGCTCCCCGAGCCTCCGTGCCGGAGTCTCGGCCCATGCGGGTCACGCCCCCTTTCGCGAAGAAAGAGGGTTCCCGCGTCACGCGACGCTAACTACGATGCTCATTCCAACAGAAGGATTCATCGACGCGACTTCTATAGTTCAAGGTTCGCAACGGACCGCAAGCGGCGCAACATTCATGCCTTCAACCCTGGCCGTCCGCACATCCTCGATCCCGATGAATTCTAGAATTTGCCGTAGATAATTGAGTCTCCGAGCGCGATTATCCCGACCGTTTCCGACGGCGAGGTCACGCGCTTCCAGATGTTGGAAGACAGCTTCGCGGTTTTCAATGCTTCGAACGTCTGAGAGGATCGAGCCCAAACAGGGACGAACAGGGATCAGAACGAGTTGCCTCCAAAGCATGAATTCGCTTTTCGAATCCATGCTATATGCACTATCTATCTTATTATTAGTTATTTACGAGCGAGAAGGCTTGGTACAAAATCCGTACAGAAGCGCGACAAAATGCTTCTAACTTACTGAAGCAAAAGGGTTGGCTCCCCGGCATGGATTCGAACCACGATTCACGGCTCCAAAGGCCGCTGTCCTACCATTAGACGACCGGGGAATTGAGGGGCGGGAAGCTCTTTCCGAGTGTAGCAGAGCGGCGCTTACCAATCCGAATAGGGCGTGCCCTCGAGGCTTGTCTGGTCGGAGCCGCTGCGCACGTCGTAGATGCCCGGTTCGGTCTGGTTCACGCTGGTGAGCGCGTCCTCCATGATGGTTTTCCAGGTGTCGTTCGTGCCGGTCATCGGATCCACGGGGATCTCGCGCAGATAGCCCTCGCTCACCAGGTCGTCGAGCGTTTGCGGCGCCTTCTGCTTGTCGTAGGTGTACTCGTCGATGACGGTGCGCATGGTGAACAGGTTGTTGCGCAGCACGCTCTCCTTGGCGCGGACGATCGACTTCTGATAGATCGGGACGGCCATCGAGACGAGCACGGCGATGATCGCCATGACGATCATCAGCTCGATCAGCGTGAAGCCGGCGCGCTTACCAGTCCGAGTACGCGGTTCCATCGCGAGCCTTCTCCATGGTTTTGCTATACACGTCAAAAACGTTCTGGCCGCCCCAGGCGGTCGACGTCGGGTCGTCCTGCATGCTGCGCATGCCCCATTCGGCCGAGTTCGTGAACGGGTCCTTCGGAATGCGCCGCAGGAACTTGATTTTCTTGTCCACCGTGCCGGCCATCTTGACGCCCTCGACGAGCACCGTCAGATTTTTCGGATAGCCGAAGGTATCCATATCGGGCGGCGGAAGTTGGCCCGCGTCGGAGGCGTCCTTGTACTTGTCGATGGCGCCGCGCATTTCGCGCAGCGCGCGCCGCAGATCGATTTCCTTATCGCGCTGCACCTTGTAGCGCGCCAGCGGCACGGCCATGGCGGTCAACACCATGAGGATCGTGAACGCCACGATGAGTTCCACCAGCGTCAGGCCCGACTCCCGGTTCCGAATTCGCGTCGTCGTCATGGCGAACTACTCGACGGTGACCTTGAGCCGCGGCAGCGAGACGTCGATGTGCTCGAGCTTCGAGTTCTTCGCGTCCACGCCCGAGACGAGAACTTCGCCGGTTCCCTTTCCGGTGGCGACGAAGTGGAACACGGCCAGCGGCCCGGCGCCATTCACGCCCGCCGCGCCCGGCAGGCGGCTCAGCGTCATGGAAGCCTCGCCGGTAGCCTGCTGGATCTGCGCGGGCGCATTCAGCGCCTGGCCTCCGGTGGCAAGGAGCGCGCCGCTCGAAATGGATGTCAGCGTGAGCAGCTTCGGATCCCAGCGGATGTGGATCGGCGCCGAGAACAGATCTTGCGCGCCCGCAGCCTGCAGCGTCAAAGTAATTGGCGCGCCGGCCTTGGCGGTCATCGCCTCTTCGGCGAAGCTGAGGCGCAGCCCCGGCGTGGGCGGCTGGCTTACCGGCGGCGGGGCTTGCGGGGCCGCGGTGGCTGGCGCCGACGGCGGGGCCACGGCAGGTACGCCCGCGCCTGCGGCGGGGGCCTTCTGGGCCGGCGCCGGCGTCTCGTCGGGCTCGCCGCGCATGACGCGGATGGTTTGATCGCTGCCCGCGTAGACCCCGCGCATATCCACCGCCGTCACGCCCGACGTGCGCACGATGTGCGGGATCACCGCGATCACCAGATCGTTGTGATCGATCTCCTTATGATTCTGCGAGCCGAAGAATTGGCCGAGGATGGGCACGTTCATCAGGCCCGGAATGCCGCTTACGTTCAGCGTATCGGTGGTCGCCATGATGCCACCGAGCAGCGTCACCTGGCCGTCGCGCACGCGCACGTCGGTGGCGTTGGTCTGCTGCGCCACCACCGGCTGCGACAGACCGCCCAGGTTGATCGTCTCCTGCACGTTCGACAGCTTGAAGTCGATGTGCATCGTCACTTCGTCGTCGCCTTGCACGTGCGGCTGCAACTCGAGGTCGATGCCCGTGTCGAGGAACTGAAACTGCGTGCTGACCAGCGGGCTGACGCCGACGGTGCCCACGCCGGGCTGGAAGCTGCCGGTGGCGTACGGGTACTTCTGGCCGATCTTGAGCGTCACCTTCATGCCGTCGGAAGCGCGTACTTCGGGCGATTGCAGCACCTTCGTGCTGTTGTCCTGCAACATCGCCTCGAGCAGCGCGCCCGGCAGCACGGCGGAGAAGTCCGATGAGCTGACGTGGAGTAAGTTCGAAACGGGCACGGCGCCGGCCGTTGGCGTGGCGCCGATCCCGCTGGTGAGGCCGTTGGTAAGGCCGTTGGTGAGGCCGTTGGTCCCCGTCAGGCCGGTCGTGCCGGTGCCGCCGGTGACTCCCGAGTTGAGCAGGCCCGTGCCCGTGTTCGGCACCGAGATCGAGGCGCGAGGCGTGAACCCGATCGGCACCGACAGTCCGTTGCCGTTCGCGTTGACCAGCGTCGAGGCCAGGTCGCGGATGCGCGACGTGTTGGTGCTCATCACCATGATGTCCACCACCACCTCCGCCTTCGGCTTATCGAGGTCGTGAAACAATTTTTCGGCCAGCGCCACCTGGTCCGCCGTGCCGCGCACCACGGCCGCGCTCTGCTCGTTGTAAGTGAAGATGCGCCGGATGTCGGTCACCGAGCGCACGGCGGTGACGATCTCCTGAAATTCCTGCGGCGACGTGACGTTCTTGAGATAGAAGACCTTCACCACCTGGTCTTCGTAGTCGCGCCGCTTGGTCGGGTTCTCTTCGGCGACGAAGATCGTATTCGTCGTGAGCGGCTTCCAGAACGTGTGCGTCACCATCGCCACGTAATCGAGCGCCTCTTCGAGCGTCGCGTTGGTCAGATCGACGTTGGTGTTCTTGCCGGCGCCGTTCGTAAACGCCGGATCGATAATTACGTTGATGCCGGCCAGCTTGGCCACCGTCTCATACAGCACCCTGGCGGGCTGATTGTTCATCCGAAGGCTAGTAATGCGGCGGTTGATCGGTTTCAGCTCCGGCACCGGCTGCAGCGACTCGATGCGCTTGAGCGACTCCTCGTTCAACTTCTGCATGGGCGTCATCATTTCGCTCGCCGGCTTGCCCGACTTCTTCGCCTGCTCGAGCATGTCGGTGGTCTCTTTGATCTCCTCGAGCGCGATGGACGACGACGGATCGACCGAGAAGGCCTGCTGGTATTCGGCGAGCGCGGGCTGAAGCTGGCCCTGCGCGCGCAGTTTGTTGCCGCGGTCGACGTGTAACTGGCCGGCCTGGAACCGTACGCGGCGCATGGCGGCCATGTAGCCGATGTCGCTCGGATCCAGGTTCAGCGCCTTCTGATAAAAGGCGAGCGCCGCGTCCCACTGCCTCGCCGCCTCGGCCTTCTGACCTTGCTTAAGCAGCTTGTCGCCTTTGCGTGTGGAGGCGTCGAGCCCCGGCGGCAGGGTCAGAAGCAGCACTGCGACGACGGCGAAAATCCTCCGCAAGTTAAAAGAAACAATCATCTTAGCTGTATCGGTCCGGCCGTGATACACTGAAGTGGGCGAAGGCGCGCGCTCACCCCAATAGTTCTTGACGTAGATTCGGTTTCAAGCGTGGAGTCCGCGCCGATGCGAATGTCTGCCCAGAAAACGCCGCAGTGGAATCCGCCATCAAGATCCTGAGCGACAACCGCCAGGCCGGTCATTTCTATTTCCTGCTCGAACGCTACGAGGCGGGCATCGCACTGACCGGCACCGAAGTGAAGGCGGCGAAGAGCGGCAAGATCCAACTCAAGGACAGCTTCGCGGAAGTGACCGGCAACGAGGCCTGGCTGATGAACGCGCACATCAGCCCGTACTCGCACGGCAATCGCGAGAACCACGAGCCGGTTCGCCGCCGCAAGCTCCTGCTGCATCGCGCGGAGATCGACAAGCTGCTCGGAAAAACCCGCGAGAAGGGGCTGTCGCTGGTGCCGACGAAGATTTATCTCAAGAACGGGCGCATCAAATGCGAGCTGGCGGTCGCGAAGGGCAAAAAGCTGCACGACAAGCGCGAGACGGAACGGAATCGCGAGATGCAGGCCGAGGCGCGCGCCGCCATTGGCCGGCAAGCAAAAGGACGAGGAAAAGATGGAAATTAAGCGAATGGCCGGTGCGGCCGCGGAGATCGAGACGGATGCGCTGCTGGCGCTGTGCTTCGAGGGCGTGAAGCCCGAGGGACTGGGCGAGGCGTGGTTGGGCGAGCTGTACGAGTCGGGCGAGTTCACCGGCAAGCCGCTCGAGTTCGCGCTGCGCCACCGGCCGGAGGGGCTGCGGGCGCTGCGGCTGGCGGCGCTCGGCCTGGGAAAGCGCGAGGAGTTCCAGCCCGCCGTGCTGCGGAAGGCGGTAGGGGCGGCGGCTCGGAAGCTGCGCGGCAAGGGCGTGCGGCGGGTGGCGATTCATCTCGGCGAAGCCGCATCGAGCGACCCTTTCGCGGCCGCCGCGGTCGAGGGCGCGCTGCTCGGCGACTTCGAGCCGGACCAGCACAAGACCGGCAAGGATAAGGAAGACAAGGCGCTGGTCGAGCTGGTGGTCAGCGGCGGTACGGAAGCGGGTGTCGAACGCGGACGCATTCTCGGCGAGGCGCAGAACTACGCGCGCACGCTGATCAACGAGCCGCCGAACGTGCTCACCCCCACGGCGCTGGCGGCTCATGCGCGCGCTCTCGCCGAAAGCGAAGGACTGGACTGCGATGTGCTCGACCGCGCGCGCATGGCGCAGCTCGGCATGGGCGCGCTCCTCGGCGTGGCGCAGGGCAGCGCCGAGCCGCCCGTGCTGATCGTGCTCCGCTACCGGCCGGCGGGAACGCCCGGCTCGGAGGCGCATCTCGGCCTGGTTGGCAAGGCGGTGACTTTCGATACGGGCGGCATCTCGATCAAGCCTTCCGACGGCATGGAGAAGATGAAGTACGACATGGCCGGCGGCGGCGCGATGCTTGGCGCCATGCAAGCCATCGCGCGCTTGCGGCCTCCGGTGGCCGTCACCGCGCTGATTCCGTCGGTCGAGAACATGCCTGGCAGCCGCGCCCAGCGGCCCGGCGACATCGTACACACGCTCAACGGCAAGACGGTCGAGGTGCTCAACACCGACGCCGAAGGGCGCATGATCCTGATCGACGCGATCACATACGCCGAGCGGCTCGGCTGCACGCACCTGGTGGACGCGGCGACGCTGACCGGCGCGATCGTCGTCGCGCTCGGCAATCTTCACATGGGCGCCTTTACCAACAACGACGCTTTCTACCAGCGCCTGGCCGAGGCCGCGCGGCGCGAGGGCGAGCGCATGTGGCGCATGCCTCTCGACGACGATTATCTCGAGCCGTTGAAGAGCGCCTTCGCCGACCTGCAGAACATCGGCGGCCGCGCGGGCGGCTCGATCACCGCGGCGATGTTCATCCGGCAGTTTGTCGAGAACGCGGCCTGGGTGCATCTCGATATCGCCGGCACGGCGTGGCTGGACGAGGCGAAGCCCGACATGGCGAAGGGGCCGACGGGAGTTTGCGTGCGCACGCTCGCCGAGCTGGCGGCAAGCTGGACGGCCGGCCCGGGGGAGTGACGGCGGCGAACGTGGACGGAGCGCTGGTGATCGACAAGGCGCCGGGCATGACGTCGCATGACGTCGTGAATCGCGCCCGGCGCATCCTGGGAACCTCGAAGATCGGGCATCTCGGCACCCTCGATCCGCTCGCCGAGGGCGTGCTGCCGCTGGTGGTGGGCAAGGCCACGCGACTGGCGCCGTATCTGGGCGGCGGCGAGAAAGAATACCTCGCCGTCATCCGCTTCGGCTACTCGACCGACACGTACGACCGCGAAGGCTTGACGGCCGGAGACACGGTGACGCCGGCGTTTTCGCTCGAACGGCTGGAACGCGAGCTCGGCGCATTTCGTGGCGCCTTCGCCCAGACGCCGCCGCCCGTGTCGGCCAAAAAAGTCGGCGGCGTCCCGGCCTACAAGCTCGCCCGCGGGGGCAGCCCGCCGAAGCTCGATCCCGTCAATGTCGTTGTGAGCCAGATCGAGTTGCTCGACTTCGACCTGCCTACGGCGAGGCTGCGGCTGCGCTGCTCGGCGGGAACCTATGTGCGGGCGATCGCGCATGAGCTGGGCCAGGCGCTCGGCTGCGGCGCCGTGCTGGACCGGCTGCGGCGCACGGCCGCGGGCGCGTTCCACGAGGGCCAGTCGAGAACCCTCGAGGCCGTGGCCGCGCTGGCCGCTGGCGGAGATCCGCGCCAGGCTCTCATCCCGTGCGCCGAGCTGCTGCCCGAATTTCCGCTCGAAATAGTCGATGAATTCGTCGCGAATCAGATCCGGCAGGGCAGGGATTTTCGCCTGTCTCCGTTCCGTTCCCGCGCCGAAGCGCGGTACGTGAAGGTGTTTTCGGACGCCGGCGGATTCCTTGCGTTGGGCGAGGCGCGCGCGCCGAATTTGTATCATCCGGTGGTGGTTTTCCAGGAAACGCAAGGAATTCGCGTTAACAGTTAAGGAATCGCAACCGATATGACCGTCGATGGCCGAGCCAAACGCTACGGCCTCGACGCTCGCGTCCGCGGACGATCGAGGCATCCGCACCCCGCAGATCCTCGCGGCCTTATCCTTCGCCCTCGATCTCACCGAAGGGCAGCCGCTGGGCCACGCGCTGCGCACTTGCGTAGTGGCCATGAGCGTTGGCCGCGAGATGGGCCTCGGCGAAGCGGAACTCGAAGACCTCTACTACGCGGCCATCATGAAGGACCTGGGCTGCAGCGCCAACGCATCGAAAATGTTCCACCTGCTCGGCGCCGACGACATCCGCGCCAAGCGCGACGTGAAGACCACCGACTGGACCCGCCTGGGCTGGGATTCGCTCGAATACGCGCTCACGCATGTGCGGACCGGCGCGCCGTTTCTCTCTCGCGTGCGGGCGTTGTTCGAGATGGCCAGGAGAAAAGAACAAAACGGCCGCGAAATGGTTCAGGTCCGCTGCGCGCGCGGCGCGAACATCGCCCGCCGCATTGGACTGTCTGGGGCCGTGGGCGAGGCGATTTACTCGCTGGACGAGCTATGGAACGGGCGCGGACATCCGCGGGGCCGCAAGGGCGAGGACATCCCGCGCCTCTCGCGCATTCTGTGCCTGGCGCAGTCCGTCGACGTGTTCTACACCGCGCGCGGCGCTTACGCGGCCGAAGAGATGGCGCTGCGGAGGCGCGGCCGGTGGTTCGATCCCGAAGCCGTGCGCGCGTTTCAGTCGTTGGCCGCCGGGCACGGCCTTTGGGAGCAGATGGACCGCGCGGCGGACCGTGTCGCCGAGCTCGAGCCGGCCGGCGCGCGCCGTGCCGCCGGCGAAACGCGGATCGAGAACGTCTGCCTGGCATTCGCCGAGGTGATCGACGCGAAATCGCCGTTCACTTACCGGCACTCGGCGGGCGTCGCGGGCGCGGCGGTCGCCATCGCGCGCACGATGGGCATGGATGAGCGCGACGTCACGCTGCTCCGCCGCGCCGGCCTGCTGCACGACATCGGCAAGCTCAGCGTGTCGAACGCGATCCTCGAAAAACCCGGCAAGCTGGATACCGCCGAGTGGGAAACGGTGAAGAAGCACGCCTACTATTCCTACGAGATCCTTCGCCGCGTGCCCCGCTTCGAGCAGTTGAGCGAGATCGCCGCGTCGCACCACGAGAAGCTCGACGGCAGCGGCTACTTCCGCGGCTATCGCGCCGAACAGCTTCCGCTCGCCGCGCGCATTCTCGTGGTCGCCGATATCTACGACGCCCTCGGCGCCCGGCGCCCGTACCGCGACGCGATGCCGATCGAGGCCGTGTTCGCCATCCTGGACAAAGAGGCGCCCAAGGCGCTGGATGCGCGCTGCGTCGAGGCGTTGAAACACTCGCACGACGACGCGCAAGCGCTGACCCGCGATCTCCTGCGCCTGTGCTCGACCGTCGAGGATCACCAGCCCGCGCCCGCCGCCGCTGAACCCGTAGACTGCATCGCGCGGTAGGCCGCGCCGGATGGCCGGGAATCGCGGCTTTGGTTGACTCAGACCTCGAAAGGTGAACGTCGTACCTGCGTCCGGCGTTTCTGAACCGGATCAAAACGACTGCGGAGCAGTTGACACAACCAGAGTGGTGGAAGCTAATTCTCAGCGCAGTGTTTCGTCGGTTCCTTGATGGCAAGGTCCTTGGAATCCCTGGCCGACTCGCTGACGCCACGGTCTAACGGCCGTTTTTAGGTTCATCGAGCAGCCGTACCAGGAGCTGCCGGGCCACCCCCAGCACGTCCGCTGCTCCCTGCGTGCTCGACACGTTAGGGGCCAGAGTTGTAGCCACAGCCTTGCCGTCCGACAAGTCCTGGACGACCTTCGCGAGAAGCTGATACGCAGGCTCCGGCAGAGTAAGCTGGCGGACGCCGCGTTGTTTCGCCCGCGCCTTGGTGGCGTCCCGAAGGAGTCGTTGCAGCTCGGCCGACGGCAGTTTCTCCAGGTGGGTCGAGCCGATTTTTTCGAGCGTGGGTGCCACTGCAATATCGCTACAACTGCAACGATGATAGCCTCGTGCGGGCGTTCAAGGCGACACGCTCGCGCCGCCGGCATGGCCGCCACCCTGACCGAGGGGATGGGCTCAACGGACGCGCGGAACGGAACGTATGCGTGAATCGTGCCTGCTCCATTAACGGACTGCTTTTCGTAACGTGTTGAAAACGGGATAGGATTTGATCGACTGAAATGCACGCCGCAGGCGCCATCTCGTTTGTTGACAATTGAAGTTCCACTTCCCACGCTGGACGTCGTGGGTTCGAGTCCCGTCTCCTGCTCCATGTTTTCAAGAGCTTGCAAACATATTGCGATTTGCAAAGTGCGGGGAAACGGAATAAACGTCCGTAGGATATTGATTCCGTTGGCGTGAATGCAAGCCGGGTGCGGCCCCGTTTGAAATGTCTATTGAGAAAGCGCCCACCTGCACTCCAACGCCGGACTCACGAGACGAACCATCGCTTGCCGAACGTAATCCTGTCACTTGGAATCCGCAAATGCGGTCACGTCATTCGGACCTGACACCTACGCGAGGGACATTCCGACATGCCTGCTCCGGCGCCAACGCCAGTGCAAGTGCGACGCAGGTCCGTTTCCTTCCGCCTCACCTCGGGCATACTGAAATTCGTATGTTCTTGGAGTCAAATTGAGATGGCTGTGGCATCCGACTTGCCGTTCGAATGCATGAGCGATAAACGAGCAATTGCGCCTATGAGACTACCCGTTCCTCTCTTCATCGCAGCACTACTCGTTAGGACCATGGCTAGCGCCGCGTACGCTAGGTTCCCTGTCATCTTCGAAGAGAACAGTGGAATCGGCCCTCGGGATGCTTCGTTTCTCACTCACGCCGCCGGATACCGATTAGCTCTGACGCACGACGGAGCGTTGGTTCTCACCGCCGACGGAAAGCGAATTCGGATCCACTTCGCGAATGCGAACCGGACCACGCCGGCGGGTGTCGATCGCTTAGCCGCGAAATCGAACTATCTGGTCGGCTCCGATCCGGCGCAATGGCGCATTGGAATTTCCAACTATAGGGAGGTCCGGTATGCGCAGGTGTACCCCGGAATCGATCTGTTATGGCACGGGCGCGACGGAAGCATCGAACATGACTTCCGGTTGGCGCCCGGGGCCGATCCTCATCGAATACAACTGGACATCCGCGGCGCCGCCATCGAACTCAATGCGAACGGCGATCTTACAGCGGCCGGCATCCACTTAGGCAAGCCTCGCGCATTTCAGGACGGCCGGGAAATCGCATGCCGATACAAGTTACACAACCAGAGAGTTAGTATCGCGTTGGGGGCATACGATCCTGCGCGCCCGCTGACGATCGATCCCGTCCTGAGCTTCTCCACGTTTCTCGGCGGCAGCGGAACCGATGCGGCCAACTTCGTCGCCTTGGACGGCGCCGGTAACATTTACGTCGCGGGCACGACGACGTCGGCGGACTTCCCCGTCTCGGCCGGCGCCGTGCAGGCGGCCTCAGCCGGAGGAAACTGTGGAAATGTGGAAGCCGCTCCTTGTCCAGACATTTTCGTTTCAAAGTTCGCCCCGGACGGTAGCACGCTTCTGTTCTCAACCTACCTCGGCGGCATGGGACCAAATACGGTGGCGGGGATGGCCGTCGACAAGTCCGGCGACATTTACCTCACCGGAATGTCCGGCTACCCCGGCTTTCCAAAACTTACGCCATTGCCCGGCTTTCCCGTCGAGACCTCAGCCTCATTTGTGGCGAAACTGAGTTCGGATGGCTCGTCGATGTTGTATGCGACCCAGCTTCCGCTTTCCGCCCAAACGGCCGGATTGGCCGTGGACGCTACGGGATCGGTTTATCTCACGGGTTCCACCCTGGGGAACTTGCCCCTCGCAAACGCCTATCAAAACGCGATCCACCAACCGGAGATATTCAAGACAACAGACTCCGCCGTGCATTGGCAGCCTCTGACGAACGTCGTCCCCGGTGACCTGGTCTCCTGTCTCACGGTTGATCCCAGTAATCCGCAAACCCTGTATTTCGGCACGTGGAATGGACTTTACAAGAGCACGGGCGGAGGGGCCAGTTGGACCAGCCTAATGCAAGGGTCGCCTCCGCAAGCGCCCTACCCCAGCCAATATCTCTCTCCTTCAAGTCTAGTGGTGGATCCCGTTCATCCAGAGACCCTTTACCTCGGAACCGGGTTCAATGGAATCTACAAGAGCGCCGACGGAGGCGTGACATGGTCGCCGGCCGGTTCCGGAGTCAGCCGGTTCGTTCGAAGGATCGCCATCGATCCTTCCAATCCTTCGACGCTCTACGCCACGACCGACGCCGGATTGTACGTAAGTAAAGATAGCGCCACTACGTGGAGCCCTACCGGCCTGATGGCGGCTCCGAACGAGGCGTACGCCACTCACGACGTCGTGATCGATCCATCGGAGCCCGCGACGCTCTACGTCGGAACGCCGAACGGAGTCATGAAGAGCCTTGATGGGGGCGCGACCTGGGCCGCAATGACGAATGGCTTTACGCAGAGCCTCGAGATCGACGCGCTCGCGATCGACCCGGTCAACCCGCAGACGTTGTACGCCGCAACGACAGTCAATTTCGCTCCTTACAGAACCACCGACGGCGGCGCCCATTGGACGCAAGGCCAGTGGCCGCCGGCCGGCAATGGCATGACTCCCTATGTAATGGATCTGCTGATCGATCCGCTGGTCCATATTACCGTTTGGGCTGTCACCGACACAGGGCTCCTCGTGAGCCGGGACGCGGGCCTGACATGGACTCCGCCCCCAACCGACTTACCCTACTACGATGGGCAACTGCTGGCCGCGGGCTCCGACGGAACAGTTTATGAGGCTAACAATAACTTCACTTACGACGCCTTCGTGATGAAACTGGATCCGAGCGGCACCCGGATCGTCTACTCCACCTATCTTGGAGGATCGGGCGCCGACCTCGGCCAGGGCATCGCGGTGGACAGCCTCGGCCGGGCATACGTCACCGGACTTACCTCTTCGTTCGATTTTCCCCTCGCCAAGGCTCTGCAGCCGCACCCTGGGGGTTACTTGGACGCATCCCTATCCGCGCTCGACCCCTCCGGTTCGCAACTCCTCTGGTCCACTTATCTTGGTGGCGCCGACGATGATCGTCCTTCGTCTGTCGCGCTCGATCCCGCCGGCAACGTCCATCTTGCGGGATGGACCTTGTCCACGGACTTTCCGCTGTTCCACGCCTCGCAGCCGCATTTTTCCGGGAATCCCGGCGCCTCGTTGGGAGATGCTTTCGTCACGAAGGTAAAGAGCGATGGCTCAGCTCTGATTTACTCCACCTATCTAGGCGGCGACGCCAACGCCAACGCGGTGGCAGCCGGCCTGACCGGCGACACATACGTCGCTGGTTCCACGGGATCCAAGGATTTTCCGGTCGTAAATGCGGTCCAGTCGGCTCTAGCCGGAACCCAGAGCGCGTTCGTGGCGATGTGGAACGGTCAGACCGGCGCACTGCAGTTGGCCTCCTACCTGGGCGGCAGCGCGAGCGACAGCGCGAACGCGATCGCCGCGGATTCGAGCGGGAACGCCTATATCGCGGGCGTCACACGGTCGCCCGATTTCCCTCAGATTTACCCTTTCCAATCCTATTACGGCGGCGCCGGAGATGCTTTCCTGGCTAAAATCGCACCGACCAGCGGACCGAGCATCGAATTAGCTGGGGTGGCGAACGCGGCCAGTTACGGCGCGACGGTCTCGCCGGGCGAAATCTTCAGCGTTTTTGGAACCGCGCTGGCCGTGACACCCGCCTCAGCCATGGCGCCGCCACTCCCGGTGAAGCTTTCGGATGTGAGCGTCAACGTGAACGGTGTGCCGGCGCCCATGTTCTACGTCTCGCCGTTACAGATTAACGCGCAGATCCCGTTTGATACGGCGTCTGGAAACGCGCAGGTTCAAGTAAGCTCCACCGCCGGAACCGCTGTCGTGAACGCCGAGGTGGCGCCAACCGCCCCGGCAATTTTCGCCGTGAACGAGCAAGGGACCGGAGCAGGGGCGATCGAACACGCTCTCACGGGTCAATTAGTCACGAACGCGAATCCCGCGGCTTCCGGTGAGGCCATTTCGATCTATTGCACCGGACTCGGCACCGTGAATCCAACCGTCGCAACAGGCGCCGCATCTCCCGTTCCACCCGCACAGACCGTATTGCCGGTGCAAGTATTCATCGCCGGTGCGTCCGCCCAGGTTGAGTTCTCGGGCCTAGCCCCTGGCTTCGCGGGTCTTTACCAGGTAAATGCACAGGTCCCGGTAAGCAGCCCGTCCGGTGAACAGAATCTGTATCTAACAGTCGGTGGGGCCACCAGCAATACGGTTACGCTAGCGATCCATTGAGCGCCGCTTTTACAACACTAACTATCCTGGGGAGCACGTGCATTAGCGATTAATACCTGAATCCGGCGCATTCGGAAGGCTGCGAGATCCCTGGAACGGCCTGCTG
>VFSW01008432.1_pt1 | contig 14809 bp, 21 predicted proteins | sample 5358111 | NCBI WGS metagenome assembly VFSW01 (sample SAMN11554181, study PRJNA540505) | mine drainage metagenome | isolation source: sediment from site ElyBrook_90M | place: USA: Ely Copper Mine, Vershire, VT | collected 2017 | reverse complement strand
CCTCGGGAATCATGGTTCAAATATTACCGTTTCTCTGTCTTTTAGTCAAATTAAACGGAGAGATAGATAGAAATACATAGATATACATAGAGAATCTCTATGTATATCTATGTATTTCTATCTATCTCTCCGTTTCATTTGACTAAAAGACAGAGAAACGGTAATATTTGAACCATGATTCCCGAGGAAGTTTTGAAAAAATTGAAATCCGGAGCCAAAGTACGGGTCTGGGAACGAATCAAAGAAGGCGAAAAAGAGCGTCAAAGCTCTTTCGAGGGGCTCGTGATCGCTCGGAAGCACGGCGCGGAAGCCGGCGGCACGTTCACCGTCCGGGCCGTTCTCCACGAAGTCTCCGTCGAAAAGATCTACCCGATCAACTCGACGACCATCGCGAAAATCGAGATTTTGTCCTCTCCGAAGAAAGTGCACCGCTCGAAGCTTTATTACACGCGAGGGCTTTCAAGCAAGCAACTCAAGGAAAAACTCGGCAGCTAGAACGTCAGAAAACCGCCCCTTGGCGGTTTTTTTGTTTTATATTACAATGGGGACGTAGAAAGAGGTCCAGGTGGCGGAACTGGCAGACGCACTACCTTGAGGTGGTAGCGCCCGCAAGGGCTTGGAGGTTCGAATCCTCTCCTGGGCACAATCCTTCGCTAAAGCTACGGAATTGCAGGCAATCTGTATAATTAAGATGTATGCATTACGCATACATCTTGTTAAGTTCAAAATCTCATATCTTCTACTACGGTTCAGCTAATGACCTCAAGAAAAGGCTGGGCGAGCATAATTCGGGTAAGGTTCGTTCGACCAGACCCCATATGCCATGGAGACTGGTTTGGTATGGAGGGTTTGATACGGAAAAACAAGCAAGAGATTTTGAACGTTATTTAAAGACCGGCTCCGGTAAGGCATTTGCCTATAAGCATCTGATCTCCGTAGCTTTAGAGGAGGATTTTACGCAAGGGCGTATGGGTAGTCCGAAGTCATCTGCCCGCAGGGCGACATGACGGAGGATACCTCTCCTGGGCACCAAAACAAGAACGGGCACCTTCATGATGCTCGTTTTTGTTATAATTCAGACATGAAACAAAAAGAGGGGATTTCAAAGATAGTAACTCAGCTCGTTATACTTGCGGCTTTCGTCATTATCGGAGTTTTGTACTTTATTTTCATCCGAACCCCTCATGTAAGCCAAACAGCGACGTCTTCGGCTGGACTAACCGTTAATCAGATAAAAGACGCTGAATACACTCTTCCGGGCATCAGTGGTCCTTTTGTCTTCAATGCGAGCGGAGAGTACGCCACCTCTACGCTTCAAGGCAAAGCAGGCGCCGGAGTATCAATAACCACAAGAGCGACGCTAATCGCTGATCAGACAGCCCTCGGCGATCTCAATGGCGATGGGTCACCCGACGCCGTCGTACCAGCCGTAACCCAAATGGGAGGCAGTGGTAGCTTTTACTATCTCGTGGCTTTTCTTAACGAAAATGGCCAGCCGAAAGAGACAGCCGCCGTCCTTTTGGGCGATCGCATCATCGTCAATTCCATCAAGATAGAGAATGGCGAGGTTATCATAGCTATGATGGATCATGGCCCCAATGATGGCATGGCGCGGGCAACAATGCCAATCGTGAAATATTTTACACTCGCAAACAACAACCTGACTGAAATCGATCCAAATGAAAAAACGTATACCTCCGCAAAACTTGGCATTACATTCAGTTATTACAAAAATTCCAACGGGCAGAGTGTCAAAGTAAGCGAGAGTGGCGACAAGATTTCAGTGAACGATCAAAGCGTGGAAGTGTTTTCGAAAGATCCGGCCGACACCCTGAAGGAAGCGATTCAAAAACGGTTCCTAGCCGGCTATTCGCCAGGTGATTGCTTTGTGGCGCCGCTGCAAGTAGCGCCCGGAGCTAACCCTCCCATGCCGAGCAATTTCGTAACGGCCATCATCGACTACCCGCCGCCGACGAGCCCTGACAAGCCCTTCTGGTACAATTCAGACAAATGCCCGACGAACTATTCGGCAACGAACGGAATCAGCTACTTTGCGATGGACGAAAACCATCCCGATCGATTTATGTTCTTTTCGATCGGCCAGTATTTTATTGACGGGAATGCAAGCGGAACGCCATGGCAGGAAACTATTAAAGTGCTTCCTCTTACGACGCCACCGTCATAGCATTAGACAGTCTCTTTTTCCGTAACTTGTCCAGGAAAAAATTCGAATTTGCCGAGAAATCTAAAATAGATACCGGGAAATACAAACAGCACAACGCACTGGACGACGCCAAACAATAAGCTAATGAATAACATTAAGGTTATAGCGTTTGATTTCTGGGATGTGTTTGCGACATTGGATCACCCAATGTACATCTATATGCGGAAGCATGGCGTTGACCCAACAAAGTATTCCCAACCCATCCATGATCTCATCATCGCTCACGATTTAGGTAAACTGACAGAGCAGGAGTTCCTCAAGCAAGCATCGGGCGTGATCGGTTTAGAACTGCCATACGAGCTTTGTCGTCTCACCTTCAGGGAAGAGCTGCTCAATAAGGATCTCATTGAGATTGCAAAAGGGCTTAAGGGTAGATACAAGCTGATCCTCATCAGCAATAACTCAAAAGAATACTGCGAGGAGTATTTATTCAAGACTGGCCTGGATAAACTATTCAATCAGCTCATCCTTTCTTACGAAGTTGGCTTCAGGAAACCATCGAAGGAAATGTATGAGTTGCTCATAAAGAAATCCGGAGTCAAGCCAGAGGAGATTCTATTTGTAGATGATGACCCTTCAAAATTCCCGGTCGCTGAGAAGCTAGGAATCAAAACTCTTCAGTATAAGAAAAGAGAGACCGACAAAATCTTAGTGAATTTATAATTCAATCTAAATTTCCCCTTCCGTCATTTCCTCTCATCTTACATTGCTCGTAGTCCCTGCGTAGAGTAACTACATGATAGTCTGATGTGTTAAAATAACTCCATGAAATGCCCCAAGTGTGGGAAGGCCATGGCGAGGAAGGCAACAGACACGAGTTACAGCCTAAAATCTGGAAGGAAATACAAGCGGACGGTTTATGTATGTAAGAAGGATGATATATGGATCAGGTTGGAGGTTCCGAATGGCAAGATGAGCAAGGCGACCATGACCGCGCTCAAAAAGAAACTCAATTGAGTCTGGACCGCGTTTCCTCCCGTAACTTGTCTAGGAAAAAAGTTCGAACGTCCTGTACCAGGGTGCACAAACTTGCCGAAAGCAGCACATTTACCCCACTTACGTGTGGGGTTTATTTGTGGTATAATGCTCAAATAAGCTTATGGCAAAAAAAGAGGACTCAAAATTAACTGCAAAGTTGAAGACTATTGAAGTGATAGTCCGAGAACTCCAGAAGTTAGATCCATCTGACCAATCAGATGTTGTGGCTTTTGCGTTAAAACAAATCGGACTAAACACGACTGCCATCCAATACCCCGTAGGGGACCAAAAACCTGGGGGTGGTCAGCAGAACACGAACCTAAACGGAGTCAGTATGGCAGATTTTGTAAAAAGCAAAAAACCGGCTAATGAATATCAGCGAGTAGCTGTGATCGCTTACTACCGGGAACATAATCAAAATCAGAAAGAATTCAAAAACATTGAGATGTCTCAAGCGAATACAACAGAAGCACGTCAACCGAAAATCTCTAATATTACTGACGTAGTCACCAAAGCAAGGGACAGGTACAAGTTCTTAACAAAGGGTACTGGGAAAGCTACCCACCAATTAAGTACCCATGGAGAAGATGTGGTAAATGCATTACCTGATCAAGGAGCCGTTAAACAGCTTATTGCTGATTCAAAATCAAGAAAACCGCGGAAGAAAAAGGTGGGCAAAAAATAAGCCTTATGTATGCTGGATATCATAAGGCAAGGCTTTGAACAAAAGCTACCAAAACAAATCGTTACAGAACTTCTTGAGGCGTACACCGAAGTAAAAAGTAACTACTATTTAAGTAAATTCCGTCCAAATGAGATAGAAGGAGGCCGCTTTGCTGAAGCGGCCTTTCGTGTGCTAGAGGTGCATGCTTTCAACAGCTACACACCCATCGGCAAGCAACTGAATACAGAGAGACTAATCAACCGGCTGCAAAACATATCTTCGGGCGCTCAGCCAGATTCAATTAGATTGCATATCCCTCGCACACTAAGACTAATTTACGATATCAGATCAAAAAGAGATGCAGCACATCTAGCAGATGGTATAGATCCCAATCTACAGGATGCTACATTCGTTGTTGCAGCATGCGATTGGATTTTGGCCGAGCTGATTAGGATATACCATTCCATATCTCCTCAAGAAGCACAGAATATTGTGGATAGCATTATTGAGAGAAAATCTTTAGTGGTACAGGACTTCGATGGCTTTTTAAAAACCCTTAATCCGTCGTGGGGTCCAAGAGAAAGAATACTGTCGACACTATGTCAGAGAGGAAAGAACGGGGCGACCATCGAAGAACTTACCTCGTGGCTGAAACCAAGCCAACGTAGAAATATACGTAGGACACTTAACCAATTAGAGTACGAAGCTGATTTAATTGTTTGCAGAGATGGACACTACTTCATTACAAATCTTGGTATAAAACACATCGAAAAGGCCGGCATGTTAATACCAAAGTAAATAAGCTAATTGAATTTATGGATGCGACAAAGAAGAAATATTTACGTTCGGGTATTAGTATTTCTGCTGGTGTATTAATTGTCATACATATTTTGTGGCCAAGTCTTGCAATCGATGGTACACTTGCTTTTCTTTTCGCAATAGCAATCATACCGTGGCTGTATCCATTATTTAAATCTATTGAAATACCTGGCGTTGGGAAGGTAGAATTCGCGGATGAGATCAAGAGGGTTGCTGATGAAGTGAAGTTAAAAATTCCGCAACAAGAACTGAGAAGGTCGTATGTCCATCCAGAGCTATCTTTCTTAGTCAATCCAGACGAAAACCCAAACCTTGTGCTTGCATGGCTTCGGATAGAAATCGAGACCATGCTAAGAAAGCTTGCTAATAGAGAAAAAGTAACTACAAAAAAAGAGAGTATTAGGGAAATGCTTAATGCCCTTACAGATGCGCATGTTCTACCTCGTGAAATTGCGTACAAGCTAGCCGATTTAGTGGGGACATTGAATAAGGGTGTTCACGGGATAAATATCTCAGAAATGGAAGGTAGATGGGCCATGGAACAGGGATTAGAGCTTCTTAATTTACTTAAACACTATTTGAGCATGATTGAGAAAGAGAAAGCCCGAATTAATGAACGAAATAGAATGGCCAATATTATTAGCAGAAAATAATAGGGTTTTGAGCAAGACCGACTGATAGTTTCCTGCTATCATCCGCGGATGATGATAGACAAAGAGGTGCTTGATAAGTTCAAGTCGATATATAAAGAGGAGTTCGGGGAGGAGATAACCGATAGGGAAGCGGAGGATAAGTTCGGCCGGCTGATCAATGTCCTCGGGATCATCTTCAAATACGTCAATAAAGACGCGAATAATTCACCTATAACGATTATCCACAGAAAGGGTTGACGGCTGACGACCTGACGGCGTATAGTAGAAGTATCCACATGAAAGAGCACCTCTTTGGGTTCCGTCCCTAAGCGGTGCTTTTTCTTTTACCGAGCTTCTTTTTGAGATTGTCCATATAGACAATCTTTTCCTTTGCCGATTTCTTGAGAAGTGTGGAACATGTTTTCACGTAGGGACTCATGACGAGCTTCAATTTTTCGTTCTGGTACAGGTATCTTGCCAAAGAATAAAAATCACCATCGGATGAAATGATCACCGCTTTGTCATAGTTCCCGTAATCCAGCATGGTTTGGAGAACGAGATCGGCGTCCACGTTGCCTTTCACCCCGCCGTCGCCGTTCGGCAGAACCGGCTTGAACTTGAGAACGAAGCCGGCTTTCTGGAGATCGTCGTAAATATCGTTGTGCTCCGGCATGAAGCCGATGAAGAGATAGGCGGTCGTAACCCCGTACTTTTCTTTGAGGTACTTTCTGAACCTTCCCCAATCGAGGGTCCAACCCAAACTCTTGATACCCTGATACACGTTCTGGCTGTCGATGAAAGCAAAGTTGTTTTCGTCTTTCTCCACAACATAAGGATACCATGATGGGGGAGTGGAGTCGATTTGCTCGAACAGTCATTTTTCTACGCCTTTCATTGTGGGTGTATTTCCCATACAATAATTAAGGCAATATGGGAAAGGTAATCATCATCGGGAGTATCAACATGGATATCGTAGCCTTCACGGAACGGCATCCGATGAAAGGCGAGACTGTGGTTGGGACGGACTTGAAATATTTCCCGGGAGGCAAGGGTGCCAATCAGGCAATCGCTGCCGCGAAACTCGGTGCGGAAACGATCATGGTTGGCAAAGTCGGAGAAGATGCGTTCGGAGAAAAGACCGCAGAATTTCTCCAGAAGCAGGGGGTAGACTGCAAAATATCCCGCGAAGCCGGCATCCCGACCGGCACAGCTATTATCACCGTCTCCGCATTAAGGGGAGACAACACCATCGTCGTTGTCCCCGGCGCGAATGAGACGCTCATTCCTAAAGATCTGGAAGGGATTACGTTGGAAGCCGGCGATATTCTGGTAAGTCAGTTCGAAGTTCCGACCGAAACGGTACAAGCGATATTTCTCAAAGGGAAACAAAAGGGAACGGTGAATATTTTGAACCCCGCCCCCGCAAAGAAAATCCCCGGAGAATTGATGGGGGCCGCCGACATCCTAATCCTTAATGAAACGGAATTGGGTTTTCTCTCGGGTGTGGAGGTGAACGCGAACGATGATCAGAGCATCTCAGAGGCAGCGGAAAGAATAAAAGGTCAGAAGCAAACTCTGATTGTCACATTAGGCGAAAGGGGAGCTATAGGGCTTACCCCTGGTAAGGTTCTCAAGGTGGAGGGGAAGAAAGTGGACGCCGTCGACACAACAGGGGCCGGGGACTGTTTCGTCGGCGCCTTTGCCGCAAAGCTGTCCGAGGGCAATTCAATCGCCGAATCAATTACATTCGCGAACGCGGCGGCATCCATCTGCGTCACCCGGGAGGGCGCGGGGCCATCTATGCCTACCTTGGTCGAGGTAAACCAGAATTTGGGGTAGAGAATCTATTACCCCTAAACTTGTATAGGAAAAAAGTTCGAACATCCTGTACCAGGGTGCACATTGAGTACATACTCAAGTCGAAATGAAAGACCTCATTAATACGGGTCTTTTTTGAATAATATCTCTCCTGTATAGCCCAAGAGGGAGGAGAGGATTCGAACCTTTTTCTGACCGATTGAATAAATGCCCCCAAAGGCACTTTAACCCTCCTTACGTGGTATACATGGCGCCAATATCATGGATATCATGGAACACGATGAACCGAATGCCCTGAGACGATGCCGGAAAGGCCATGGCTACTCTCAAGCTATGCTCGGCCGACTTCTTGGCTTCAAGGATGGCAGCTGGGTATCCAGGTGGGAGCATGGGGAGGCGGTACCCAGCCTTCAAAGTGCCATCAAGCTTTCGATACTCCTCCATGCCCCAGTGAACGATCTCTTCGCTGATCTCACCGAACAGGCAGAGAAAGCGGTCATGGAACAAGCAATCGTGGTACGCAACGAATCTGATATAATTAGATTTAATGAAGAGCAACAGTAATCCCATCGCGAGGAGCATCAATTTCTTTTATAGACTCCTCGTAAGCTCTTATATAATCTCAACCTTTTCCGAAGGCATCATCTTACCGGTGTACGCCATCTTCGTTGAGAAGATAGGCGGTGACGCCCTGAGCGCCGGTACTGCGATGGGCGTATTTTTAATCACGCAAGGCGTCTTTACGATATTCGTACATAAAATTTCTTGGAGCAAGGCCCAACAGTTGAGGCTTCTTGTTTTCGGTTGGTTCATTTGGACTATAGGCATTGCTTCTTATCTCATTATCTCCAACGTGTGGATGCTTTTCGTGACGCAGATACTGACCGCCTCAGGAAATGCCATTGCTGATCCGATTTTCGAGGAAGAACTGGCTGACCACACCGACCAGAGGTCAGAAGAATTCGAGTGGGGTTTCTTTGAGGGGAGCAAGGATGTCGTGTCCGGCTTAGCTGCCATAGTCGGAGGGGTGATTGTGGGTCTATACAATTTCTCCTTGCTTATCTATCTCATGATCTTTACCGCGTCCATATCTTTCATTCTTTCTCTTTATTACTACAGGCGGCGTGTGCGGATGCAGAGCCAGAGTTAATTGGATTATCACGTTCATTGCTACGTAACGATCCCAGACAGCTCTTCTTCCCGTAACTTGTCCAGGAAAAAAGTTCGAACATCCTGTACCACGGTGCACATTGAGTACATACTCAAGTCGAAGTGAAAAGACCTGGTTAATACGGGTCTTTTTTGAATAATACCTCTCCTGTATAGCCCAAGAGGGAGGAGAGGATTCGAACCTTTTTTCTGACCGACTGAATAAATGCCCCAAGAGGCAATTTAACCCTCCTTACATGGTATCCATAGCGCCAATATCATGGATATCATGGAGCACGATGAACCGAATGCCCTGAGACGATGCCGGAAAGGTCACGGACTGACCCAGGCTATGCTCGGGAGGCTCTTAGGCTTCAAGGACGGTAGCTGGATCTCCAGATGGGAACATGGGGAAGCCATCCCTAACCTTGAAAGCGCCATTAAGCTCTCGATACTCCTCCATACCCCAGTGAACGATCTCTTCGCTGATCTCACCGAAAAGGCAGAGAAAGCGGTCATGGAGCAGGCAATCGTGGTATGCGGGGATTCTGATATAATTAAATCAATCGATGAAGAACGATGATAGAAACAAAGATTTAATACCATATCGTGATCCTGAAGCGCTTTCTGAATTTCTTAATCAACCCCAAGTTAAGATAGCTGAGGTGATAACGGGTGCGTTGTCCATGGGGAGATCGGACGCAATACTAGTCGGTGGTCGAATAGTACAAGGAGCATTAAAGGGCCATTTGATGAAGCAACTTGGTCGCGAGCTGATAATCCTCCAGGAAAGAGGCCGCATTGAGGAAGACTACGCCGGTAAAAAATTTGGCTTTCAGAGCCTTGTGGAGTTAATGGCGTTTATCGATAGTGAAGTGCCAGACGAAGATAGGTTTAAGGCGGTGAAAGCCCTTTTCTATTCAATTATAGACAAAGAAGCTCCCGATGGGTCGGATATATTGAGGTATCAATTATTCCAAATCTGTAAAAGGTTAAACTCGTCACAACTGTTAACTGTGAAGGCCTGCTATCGGCTTTACAAACAAGGGTTCAATTCTAACAACAGTGCGGCAGTGTGGCTATCAACCGTAGCAGGAGAGGCGGGCCACCGTTCAGTTGGATTAATTGAGAATGACGAGACAACTCTCGAACGAGAGAAATTAATTAGCGGTAGAACTTACACTGATCGAGGTGGTGTAAATAATCGTAACGCTAGACTTACTGATCTCGGAATCAGTTTAGTGGAAAACATAATGAATTACGCGGATTTTGCTGAAGAAAAATAATAATCCACTTTTATTTCCTTTGATGGCTATTTGTTATTGGTGTGGCAAAGAGGTGTTAGAAAACGAAGGCGCGAGGGAACACATCATTCCTAAGACCTTGCTGCGAGATGTTTCTGGCGACACTAGCGAGTTCATTCTTCCAGCGGAGAATGCCCACACCGCATGCAATAAGGTACTAGGCGATAATTATGAGCATGATTTCTGTCAGATAATATTCCACTATTCTGCGGGGGATCCGCGGGCCGCAAAGCATACCGCATCAAAAATAAGAAATCTAAAGTACCGTATTCGCTATGCGTGGAATCAATTTAGAAAAATGCGGAAAACTGGTAATGGGGTGATGATTGGCTTGGATACAAAGGATAAAGAATCATTCGAAACGATAATCAAGAAGATATTGAAGGGCCTCTATTTTAAACGAGAGGGAAAATTTCTTGATACTGACGATGAGTATGTTGTTAAGATAGTTTGGAGCACATTAAACCTTGAAAAGGATGAGGCCTCAGCAAATCAGACTAAATTGTTTTTGGAAATGCTGAATAACATTCCTTTTTCTGGAAATTCAGTATTTGAGTATCGCTTCGCAAAGGCGACTGGCAGTGTCGACACATCGCTGTGGGAGCTATTGTTTTATCACAGATTCCCTATCTATTTATTTCTCATTCATAAGAGTGACAAGAGCGGTTTCAAAAATTTGGAGATGCTGGGAGATAGCTTATGATTTTATGTAAAATTCAATGAGTAATGCACGCTTGAAAAGCTCGTTATTAAATTCCTACGTGGCTGGAATGATAACGAATCAAGAAACGATTGATGAGTTCAAGTCTATATACAAAGAGGAGTTCGGGGTAGAGATAACTGATAGGGAAGCGGAGGATAAGTTCAATCGGTTACTCAACGTTCTCGGAACTCTCTTCAAATACACCGAGGAGAAAGAGTTCATCCACGATTAGAAAATTGTCATTAACATTAAGTTGCATTGGGCAATAATTCGTGGTAAAGTTTTAGATACTGCGGGATGTTGTAGTGGTAGCAAATCCCTTTTGCAGAGCGTTTACGAAATGAACGTTCTGCAAAGGGAAAAGGTGGGTTCGATTCCTACTCCCGCAACAATCTTGTACCACCCAATCAGTTTTTGATATACTTTACATATGCCTACAAAAACTCCCAAAGACGTCGTGTTAGCGGCTTTCCATTACTTGGCAGATGTAACACCGCCAACTCAAAAGATAGCAGAGGTTAGAGTTGAAGCGATTCAACCTCTTGATGAATCTGGAAAAACAATCTGGAGAGTAGTTTTGAGCTACGACAATGTGGGCGAATTTCCTTTTGATAAAAAACGGGAGTACAAAGAATTTAGAATAGATGATTCTGATGCGAGAGTGATTGAGATGAAGCCAGTAGATGCAAAATAGCTTATCAAGCTTAGACGAAATAGAACGCTATCACTCCAATCATCCCGAAGCGAATTTAATAGTAGATACGAGCGCGTTGCTCCTTTTTCTAGTTGGTGTATATGACCCCAGCTATGTTGAAAGCTGTCCGCTTCTCACCGAAAACAATAAGTATTACAGAAGAGAGCACTTTGAATTAATTAAAAAGATACTGCAGCGTTTTCCAGACAAGATAATCATTACTCCTCACGTACTTTCTGAAGTCAATATGCTTTCAAAGAAGATCGGTAAAGATAAACGCCAAGATTACTTTGTTAAAATAATTGAGGAATTAAAAAAACATAACGAGCACTGCATTCCCCTAAAAGTTCTTTTAGGAAATGGAGCGGTCATTCAATTTGGTTTCACCGACGTCTCGCTAGTGGAAACCGCAGACAAAAACAAATGGATTGTCCTTACTGACGATCTACCATTGTACATAGCCTTTAATGGGAAAGTGCCGATGATAAACTTCAATAGCGTGGTGGCTATGGAACAATTAAGGTCGGGGTAGTCCTACGTGTAGCTTCCTTAGTTTTATTTATTGTATTGGTCCCGTGATCTTGTTCGAGACGGTTATAATCCAGACGACCGCCTTGAATACTGGGACATCAACCAAATTGGCAACTTGCCTTGCTGCCGCAAGGATGGCTAACGCGACAACAATACCCACAATCCATCTTTTAACCTTTCTTTTCTTTAGCCTAGCAAAATAATTCTTGACTGATTTATTCTTCTGCCTGGTTTTACTGAGAAGCCAGCCAATTACTTCAGTAATCAGAAGCACGAGAACTGGAAAAATCAGATCTGGGTAAATCGCATCGAACACAGTAAACCAATACAAAAAGAATCCGAGTGCTAGAAAGAACAAAGCACCTCGGAAAAGCTGAACGGAAAGAGGGGGATTTTTAGCTACACGTTTTCTCCAAAATTCTATCAAAACTATAGTTGCACAGGAGAAAGAAGCAAAGGAAATAAAAGCAGCGAGTAACTTGATACTAAGGTTATTAGAAAACGCCACTATCGCGACAAAGATACCTAAGATGGTCAAAAGATCCTTGTTGTCTTCGAGGTACTTCTTCAGCGTTATTGGATTATTCTCTGTCACCTCCTCAGAATTCATCACCTAAATGATGAATCAAATCGCTAGTATTTTCAAATGAGAGCGTCTTTCTCCCTTCCGTCATTTTCTCCCGCCTTATCTTGTGCACATCTTTTCTATACAATGACTACATGATCTCCGACAGTTCTTCCTCCCGTAACTTGTCTAGGAAAAAAGTTCGAACGTCCTGTACTAGGGTGCACATTGAGTACATACTCAAGTCGAAGTGAAAAGACCTGTGAGAAATACTACTAAGAAGATCGTAAAAGGTGTATCGATTGATTCAACCGCCGGCGTAGCCGGCGCAGCGGTTGGTTTTGTTATTGCGGGACCAGTCGGGAGTGCAATCGGAGCTGCTCTATCGCCAGTTGTTAAGGAAGTACTGAGCCGCACGCTAACTCAGAAGGAGAAAGATAGAATCGATTTCGTCGTAGAAGATGCCAAGAAGAAAATTCAACAGTTAGTAGCTAACGGAAGTAAACTAAGAGAAGATATGGACCCGGACCAGTTAAAGGAGCTGTTTGAGGGAACTCTTATTAAAGCCAGCCAGACCTATCAAGAAAAAAAGTTACCGTTAATATCAAGTCTACTCGCCACGGCACCTTTCACAAATACCCCTCTTGAAAATCTCAACCAGACCCTGATTTTTGCCGAGAGACTAAGCTACCAACAAATTTGTATTTTAGCCATTATCGGTCGAAATACATCATTGAACACCGCTGCAGGCGTCCTTGGTTTGAGCGATAACGACTGGATCAGCGAGCAGAAGACAAAGTCGGACGAAAGATCACGAGGCATTTATGAGGATATATATTACTTAGAAACTAATCGTTTCCTGTACCAAATCAATGATTCGAACACAGCCATTTTCTTGACTGGACCTGGAAACGTTATCCCGAACAAATTATTCCTACATTACGAAGGAAGGTTATTATTTAACGGGCTTAAACTAAATGATATCGCGTCTGGCGATATCGAAGAGATTGTAAAAACACTGAGATAGACATCACACAACGAACGGGTTTTCTGTTGTTGCGTCGCTTGATGCTGAATCTGCTATCATCCGCGGATAATAATAGACAAAGAGGCGCTCGATGAGTTCAAGTCGATGTACAAAGAGGAGTTCGGGGCAGAGATAATCGATGCGGAAGCGGAGGACAAATTCGGCCGGCTGATCAACGTCCTCGGAACTCCCTTTAAGTACACTGAAGAGCAATAGTGACGGAGAGGGAAATTCTACTAGCCTTGTTCTGTGGACATCTTTTTCCTAGAATTAATCCATGACAACATTCGAAGGTTTCTTTTCTCTCGACTTGTCTAGGAAAAAAGTTCGAACGTCCCGTACCAGGGTTGAGTACACACTCAACTTCACACCAAAATAACCCTTATCAATACTGGAGTTCTAACACTAAAAAGTTCTGACCAGAGGAGGGTCTACGAGACGTTAGAACTTTCTACACAACCACCTTATGAGGTGGTCTTTTTCGTGGTAGGTAATATTAGTTCGAAAATCGTCCAGGACACGCAGCCACGTTGATGTGGTCTCTCGCTCCGAAGAGCATCGGTTTTACAGACTTGCAAATCTGCTGAATAATATAGAGTGATGGTCTGTAAAATTTGTGGTTCTGAATTGAGCCCTAATCAAGAGTTTTGTGCCAACTGCGACACCGTCACTAGCGCAGAAGATTTGTTGTCCGTCGCTATGCTGGACGCGATAAAAATGAAAGATATCAATTTCCCTAAAGAAAATGATCCTGTTAAGAATCTTATAAATACAGAGATCAAAAAAGCAGGATATAAACTTTTCAATGAAGATTTGGCAGGGGCTGAAAGCATATACGAAAACCTAGCTATCTCTTATAACGTTCCGATGGCGTGGGTATATTTAGGAAAGCTTAAATTGCTTGAACTTGAAAATGGAACAGGAACGGTTAAGCAGGCTTTAAATTGCTTCACAAAGGCATCTGAAAAATTGCCCGCCGCGAAAATTGTTTATCAAGCAATGTATGCGGCGCTTTCACGGCAATTAATTGCGAGGTTTGTAAATCTTTATTTAGAAACGATCGCAGAAACAAAAAAGGCAAAAAGGGGCAGATTGTGGAACGCCGCTTTAGTAGGACTTTCGGTTGGTATGGGCAATAAGCGCAGCAACGCCAATAATAACGTTTTTAGAGGGGCAGCTGGTGTCGCCGGAGTGATGTACGGACTTAAAAAAATAGGCCAACACTCTCAAAATTTACAAGACACCCAACAAATGAGATTGCTTTTAGAGAACACAATTTCTCAGTTGATTACGGGAGTAAAAACATTTTGCTCCGATTATGAATCGGTATATAAACCCTTCTCTGAATACATTGGAAGAATTCCTAGCGGGGGCCATGGCCCCCAGAGCCGAGAGCCTTAACCCAAGGGTACTTTTTCAAATAAGCTAGTGTAATTTCTACTTCCGACATTTTCGCCCGTCTTATTTTTCAAGAATGCTGTATTTAGGATAATCCCATTCATCCAATGAATTTTTCTGAGCCGAGAGATACAATAGTTTTAAAAATGGCAGGACTTATTCGTGGCTTACTTACGGGAGGGAGAATAAAGAGGCTTAAGCAATAGAATTGTCGCTTCCGTCATTTTCACCCACCTCATCTGGTGATAAATCTCCTTTCAGAAACTTGTCCCAGAAGAAAGTTCTAATAGCGTCTCCTAGAGT
>VFSW01008430.1_pt1 | contig 14810 bp, 16 predicted proteins | sample 5358111 | NCBI WGS metagenome assembly VFSW01 (sample SAMN11554181, study PRJNA540505) | mine drainage metagenome | isolation source: sediment from site ElyBrook_90M | place: USA: Ely Copper Mine, Vershire, VT | collected 2017 | reverse complement strand
GGTGAATATGAAAGGGACTATTAATAGCGTGATCTTACTACCGGCAAGTCCGAGATAATAAGCAACTACAAACCAGGCAAACAGGTTAAAAAGCAATCCAGTGAAAATGAGTGTCTTAGCTCCCCCTTCCAGCCCGTATCTCTTAAGTTTCCTTCCTGCCATAGAGAAGATGATCAATCAGGGTATTTATGCTTTGTGTTGGCAGACGGGCTGCAGGTCTTCCCCAACATTTACTAGGGGCGGATCGGGAGCCTTCGTAGGACTTAGCGGGATCGTATCGGGTCTGCCTCAAACCGCCATTTGGGCCGCCGAAGAATGCATGACGAAAACCTTTCAGCCTTCTGCATGCAAGAAGGAGCGGGCTGATAAAGGATAAAGACCTACTTGCCACTGCGATCTGTACCGTCCAGCGCGGATGCACCCAGGCATATTCGAATGAATCAGAGTCAGCCTGGGCCGTGGCGTATGCATAAAGGGTAAATACCTTTAAGCCGGATTAGGACCATGGCAGTGGTTGTAAGGAAGGGGAAGGAGTGCGACTTCCCTGCCTTGATGGAGATGATAAAGGAGCTTGCGGCATTCGAGAAAGAGCCCGATGCTGTGCGGAATACAATTGAGCGGATGGGGCGAGAGAAGGACCTTTTCGGCTTCTTTGTTGCAGAGGAGGATGGAATGATAGTGGGAAGCGCAATCTACTTCTTCGCCTATTATACGTGGGTGGGAAAGAGCCTGTACCTAGACGACCTTTACGTGAAGCCGCAGTACAGGAGCAGGAAGGTTGGGAGCATGCTGCTTGGCAAGGTCTTCGAGCTGGCGAGGGATGAAGGATGCATGAGGCTGCGCTGGCAGGTGCTTGACTGGAACAAGGATGCCATCGCATTCTACAAGAAGCGCGGCGCCAAGGTCGGTGGCGAGTGGCTAAATTGCGACTTCGATGAGGAAGGAATTGTGGGTTTCCTGGAGAGAGATATGCAGCGCAGGGACCGCTAAGGCAAGTACAGTTAGCATTCACATCAAGAGCCAGTGCTGCCGTCTTGTAAGTGTCAGGTAGCGTTCATTGTCGAATACTACGGTAAGCGCGAGAAGGAGGATGCCCGTATCGCGCACTACGATGTCGGGATACCCGGCCATCCATATGAGCGTCACTATTATTGCCAGCAGGAGGAGCACTGCGGCGATTGCAAAGAGGCGCAGGTAGACCCCCAGCAGAACTGCGAGCCCGACGAACATCAGTACAATACCGTGTATTGTGACCAGTGTTAGTATACTCCCTACAGCACCGAGGAATGGAGGCATGTAATTGGCCCACGATGCGGGCCTCAATATCTCCCACGCGCCGAATGTCATCAACACCAGCGCGACGCCAAGCCTTCCAAGCAGGTGCCGTATCTTGTTGGGAGTTATTCTTCTGCCGAGTCTGCCTTTGCCTTTTTGATGCTGCATGCTACTTCCTGTGCGTTGCAAGGTATGCAAGTATGGCCAGTATTATGATTACGGCTATTGCTATGCCTGCATAGAGCGCAAGATTGCCGCCGCTCGCGGCGGAGGAATACTGCCCAGATGAGGAAGTGGAAGACGGTGATGTCCCAGGAGGGGTTGTTGATGGAGAAGAGGTTGACGAGTTCTGCGCAGCCCTCTGAATGTTGCCGGCTATGCCCACTCCTGTCGTGTTGTTGGTTGTCGGAGCAGTCTGAGTTACTGGCTGGACCCCGGGGATTATCGGCCCTGATTGCGAGATAAGATAGAAGTTGGCAACTCCCTGCCCGTTGGCCTGGTAAGGCTGGGTATCATATGAATACGTGTAAAGAGGGTATCCCAGGTATGTCGTCTGCTTTGTGCCGTCGGTTCTCGTTATGGTGCCGAAGCTTGAGGCGTTGAGCCCACTTGGAAGATCGAGATTTGAGACATAGAACGGAGGCCAGATCTTGGCGCAGGTACCGTAGCAGGTGCTGCTGCCGCTGTACGGAACGTCGGACTTGTATACATAAAGCGAGAAGCCCGTCGCGTTTGTGAGATAATTGCCAGCGGTGGACGAGTAGTGCAGGTTTACAGAATATTGCGATGCGTTCGTGCTTGTCGGATTTGGCGCAGCGGTCGAGTTCTGGTAGATCACCGCTGCGGAGGCGAGCGAGAGGGAGATGAAGAATATAGCGCTTAGGAGCGCAGTCTGGAAAAGCCTGTTTGCCATAATATCACTATATGGAGATGGACAGGAAATGTTTATATGTGTTGGTGTGGGTCCCTGCCGGGCTGACATTGCTTCAAAGTATGGTTGGATTCCGTCAGTCGCCCATACGGCAAGTCAGAAGGTAGTGGTACATGTGCACTGCACAGATTTCTGAAACTGCGATGGAAAGCTGCAAAAAGATGCGGCCTGGGATCGACGCATGTATGAGCGGTGGGTTTTAATAGCTGTCCGGGCATCTGGATAGCGGTCAGCATGGAGAAGGCAAAGGTATTAGTCGGCACAGGCAGCCGATTTGGCAGAAATGAAGCAGAGGAATTGGGAAAATACGCCCAGGTATATTACCTCGGCGAGCTTGTGGAGGATGAGCTTGAGGCAGTCCTGCCAGAGATAGAATGCGTATTTACTGCCTCGTGGCCCTCTGCGCTTGACGCCGGGAGGATATCGGGCATGAAGAAGCTGAGGTTCGTCCAGTCCGAGTCGGCGGGAGTCAATACGATACCTTTCAGGGAACTTGGAGAGGATGTGGTGGTATGCAGCAACGCAGGGGGCTACTCGCAGGGGGTCGGCGAGTATGCGATAGGGCTGATGATGGTTGCGGCCAAAAGGATAATGAGGCTCGACAGAATGGTAAGGGGCGGCGAGATTGGAAAGGCGGCGAGGGGCGGACTCTCGGGAAGCATCATGGTTCTCGAGGGCAAGAAGCTTGGCATACTCGGCTACGGAGGCATAGGCAGGGCAGTTGCCAAGATAGCCTACGGACTTGGCATGGAGATATGCGCATACTCGAGGGAAGCGGTGAATGAACCGGGAGTGAGGAGCTTTTGCGGCGAGAAAGGGCTTGACCAGGTGCTTGGGGAGTCTGATGCGGTCGTGATCGCGCTGCCGCTGACCAAGCTTACCGCCGGGCTGATAGACGGCAGGAGGCTTGGGCTGATGAAACCTAACTGCGTAATGGTAAACGTGGGAAGGGGAGACATAGTAGTGGAGAAGGACCTCTACGAACACCTGACGCAGAATAGGGAGTTCTTCTACGCCACCGATGTGTGGTGGTCCAGGGACGGGAAGGAGTCGTTCTCCCCGGACTCGGGGATACTTGGACTCGAGAATTTCATAGGGGTTCCCCACATATCAGGTCCCAGCGCCCACAGCACTGGAGAGCCGGCGAGGCTCGCTGTCGGTAATCTGGTGCGCTTCCTCAAGGGGGAGAAGGTAGGCAACATTGTGAGAAGGTCGGATTACGTCTGAGTCAGGTAGGCAGAGTCGTATGGAAGGTCAGGACTACTTTTTTGGAATTGCAGCCATTCTGCTGTTCCGAAACGAGAGGAGCTCGCCGCTCACGCTCTCGAGCTGTATCCTTGCTACGTCCTGCTTCTTCCTGAAGTCGGGCATCAAAGAGCTGCTGAACCTAAGGGGGAGCAGCGAGTCGTGAATGTCCGCCATGAACGAGTAATATGACTCGGCGCGCTTGAAATCGTCTGCGCGCAGCGCCTCGAAGACCTCGCGTTTTAGCTCTCCGACAACGTCGAGAATCCCAAGGAGGTACGAGGAAGAGTCGACGCCGAGCTCCCTGTCTGAAGGCAGTCTGCCCTTTCCGAGTATCGAATGCAGGACTGCCGCCTCGACGTACTCCTGGTAGGCCTGCTGGGAGTTGTACTCGAAGCCCTTGTCTGAGGACTGAAGCTTCTTTACAAGGAGTTTGATCCCGGAGAGCATCGAGTCGGCGCGGCGCATCTCGCGCGCATGCATCAGTGTTATGCATCTTCCGGTGAGACGTATTATCTCGCGGGAGAGGTCCATCACGGCGTCCTTCTTCGCCTGCATGGAAAGTATCTCCTTCTCTATCTCGCCTATCCGAGGTATCATCGGAATCAGCTACCCCGCATCCTGGCATGATGGAAGAGGTACTGCTGCGCGTATCCCGCGTACCCACCCCACTTCTCGGCTGCGAACTCGTGTATCGCATCTATGCTGGTCTTGCGGTTATCGAAGTACAGCCTCTGCATGGAGCGCTTGATCCAGACATCTATCGGGAAGGCGTCGAGCTTCTTGTAGCCCATGAGGAGTATGCAGTCTGCGACCTTGTCGCCTATTCCGTCTATTCCCATCAGGAGGCTCTTTGCCTCCTGGTAATCCATCCGGTGTAGGCGCTCTAGGTCCAGCTCTCCGGAGCACGCCTTTGCTACGCCCAGTATGTACTTTGCACGGAAGCCTGCGCCGCACGCCTTCAGCTCGCTTGCACTCGCAGTCGAGATGGTCTCAGGGGAGGGGAATAGCCTTGTGGCCTTATCGCCGCTCTCGAGGACCTCGCCGTACCTGTGGATCATGGCCCTAACAATGCCCTTTATCCTCTTTATGTTGTTGAACTGTGATATTACGAAGCAAAGTGTGGTCTCCCACGGCTCGTTGCGCGTGACGCGCATGCCGTAGAGCCCCGAGACCGCGGCGCTGATGTTCCGGTCAGTGCGTATCTTCTCGTATATGAGACCCATGTCGTCGTCCAGTCCGAACCTGGCGGAGACCTCCGCGCGGGCCGATGCGCGGGTGTAGGCGCCGTGGTACCTGTAGGCAATTGATGAGGTGGGCTCTCCCTCCGGATATCTCAGCTCTATGACGCCCTTGGATGTCACATAGCTGACATGTGCCATTTTATCGTCTAGCTTGTAGACTGAGTGAAAAGCCAGCGGCTGGCCGCTGTTGAGGCTCGCCGCCATGTTGATTGGAAACCTTGACGTTATGCGCCCCCATGATCCTCCAGATGTAATGCCCTCTCCGCCTGAGTCTTTATTTCCGCCCATCAGAATCCCATTGGAAGTTTAGTAGTACGTTAGACAGATTCATATAATTATCCACACTATAAGTTAACCTTAAGGTGTTTCGTTGAAGGAGGAGAGAAGCGAGAAGAGAAGGAGGCTCATGCTGCAGTCCGCAGGCAAGGTCAGCGAGGCCTTCTCCTCGGCAGACCATCCCATAATGCAGGCAATAAACACGTACAAGGAGATAGAGAAGGTAAGAGGGATAATCTACGAGAGGCTTGAGGAATGGTACGGCATATACTTCCCGGAGGCGAAGCCTGCAAGCCAGGAAGCCTACGCAGAGATAGTCATTAGCATTATGAAGCAGGAGGATGCCACCGAGGAAACGCTTGAGAGGATCATGGGGCCTGATGGGAAGAGGATTGCCGAGGATATACGAAGCGCAGTGAGCAGGCCGGCGATGGGCGTTTCCGAATATGAAACAATGAAGAGCATGGCAGGCACCGAGAAGGAGCTTGCCGCGCTGCAAAAAAAGCTAGACGGGTTCATAGAGGAGAGCGTCAAGAGGGAGCTGCCAAACATCTCATACCTTATAGACTGCAAGATAGCGGCCGAGCTGCTGGCGAAGGCGGGATCATTGGAGAGGCTCGCCTCGTTCCCGGCGAGCACAATACAGCTGCTCGGGGCCGAGAAGGCGCTCTTCAAGCACCTCAAGTTCGGCAGCAAGCCGCCTAAGTACGGGGTGCTCTTCAAGCTTCCGCAGCTGAGCAACGCGAGCAAGAGGCAGAAGGGCAGGCTGGCAAGGCTCTATGCCACCAAGATAAGCATAGCGGCTAGGGCCGATGCCTACTCGAAGAGGTTCATAGCAGACAAACTGAAGGAGGCTTTAGACAAGGGCACTGAGAGGATAATGAAAAGCAGGGATTAGGCCTTAGGGTGGTTTTGCTGCTTGGCTGGCAGGGCTGGCGGAGGTAATCTTATTAAACCTTTCCTTTTCATATATATTCGATTTACATGGCGACATTGAAACTTCAAAGCGCAATGGAGTACCTGATGACCTACGGATGGGCTCTGTTGATAATATCCATAGTCATAGTGGCACTGGTTTCCATAGGAGTATTTAACGGCAACCCACTAGGCACGACATGCATTGCAGGACCGGGATACACCTGTCAGGTAATCTCATACAGCCAGACTTCAGGAAATGTTATAGTCACCATAGGCCAGGACTCTGGAGCCGCATGGACTTCAGCGAATATAGTATTCGTGAACCAGACCGCGCAGGCATCTGTTGTAAGCTCGGGGCTTAACGCCGTTCAACTTGCGCCAATGCCAGCAGGAGATGCGAATACACTTAGCACAGGGCTCGTTTCCGGCGTAACCACTACGGTTACTCTTCCGGCAACCGGACTTGTCAGAGTTGGCACAGGACTCAACGGATTTGTCTGGGCTTCCTATACGACCGGAGTAAGCGGAGGATCCACCATACAGGCGCAGATAGCAAGCCTGACGGCAAAGGCGACATAGTCGCAGCTGCTGTTCAGTTTCTAGGTTTAGGACCATGCGTGCGCCTTTTGCCACGCTAGTCTTCCTTCTCCTTTTTTGATTTCGGGCCTCAGCCATTGCAGGTGCGTGCGGACAAACTGGCCGCCTGGAGCCTATGCGCAGAATGCAGGTTCAGCCCTTGCGGATGGAGAGGACCTCCATCAGCTCGTTCGCGCTGAGCATGGGCTTTCTCAGCCTGTCCAGGTCGTCGACCGCTATCCTTGGGCATGCGGTGTTTATGAACGCGTCGAACTCCAGCATATTGTCAAGCGAGCCGAAATCGACATTGTTGGAGATGAGTATGGCCGCCTGGAGGCCTTCCTTCTCGATCCTTGCCTTGAGCAGGTTGGCGAGATTGAGGTTGTGCTGGCCGTTCTTTGTGCTTACTAGTATGCCGAATCTCCTCGCACCGACTGACGCCGCTATCTTTCCCCTTGTCCGCCTTTTGTATGCCTCCCTGTGCTCGTCCATGAATGCGATCGTGTTGGTGAACGGCTCTACCGCGAGAAAGGGCTTTGTCGTGTGCAGCACGGCGCCTAGCGGATGGAAGATCCCTCCTCCGAAATAGACGTGCGCCTCAACCCTAGAGTCGACGCTTGCCGCGCTTCCTATGTCACACCCGAGTATCTGGCCGGGCTTCTTTGCAAATCCGTAGGGCCTGCCCACCACCACAGTCTTGCCTGCGGACTCGTAGAACCGCTTCACCTCGTCTAGCTGATGTATGTGCTGTATTGTTGTGAGTATGCTTATGGTATTGAAAGGTCTTAGCTTCTCCAGGGAATCGGCAAGGATCCCCATTGGCGCATCTACGGAGTAGAAGACGTACTCGACGTTGAAGTCGACATGCTGGAACTCGGCGTGGCCGTAGTGAACCAGCTTCTGCGCGCCTATGGCCTTGGCCTCCTCTATTGCGAGGTCGCAGGCGCCGTAGGTCGGCGAGGCTGAGATGAAGACCTCGTTGCCTTCGGACTCTAGCTTCTTTGAGTGCTCCAGTGCCTTCTGCTTAAGGCCTTCCGGGAATTGCAATAATATGCGCATGGGATCTCTCTGGACGGTGGATAATGCATTTATAGGTTTGCGGTTAACTCATATAAAAGGGTTATGATGGATCGGAGAGGGTCGGTGATACTTGTCGACAGGCACGACAGGAAGATCGGAGTGGAGGAGAAGATGAAAGCCCACGGCAGTGTGGGCGGGAGGCTGCACAGAGCCATCTCAGTCTTCGTATTCAACTCGAAGGGAGAGACGATGCTGCAGCAAAGGGCCATGGGCAAGTACCACTCGCAGGGAAGGTGGTCGAATACCTGCTGCAGCCATCCTATGCCCGGGGAGAAGGTGATCACTGCAGCACATAGAAGGCTCGTCGAGGAGATGGGCTTCGACTGCAGGATGATCAAGGCGTTTGTATTTCCCTATGAGGCCGACGTGGGCGGCGGGCTGCGTGAGAGGGAGTACGACCATATCATATTCGGAAGATACAACTTGGAGCCTAAACCCAACAGAGGAGAGGTGAAGGGATGGAAGTGGATAGGCCTCACCGAGCTCAGGGATGAGTTGCGCAGGAACCCGGAGACATTTACGCCGTGGCTAAGACTCATGATAGATGAAGTAATAAGAGAGTACGGAAAACGCCGCAGGGCCTTAATTGAGCAGGCTTAGGCAGCAGATGGCACGACTGTCGGCGCGGCCTTTTCCTTCAGGCTCTTTACGGTGATCGAGTAATTTCCGGAAAGCTTTGAGGATGCCCTCTTAAGCGCCTCCTTCGCTATCGCAAGGGATGCCTGGCTGCCGTTGACCTTTACCTCGAAGACCGAGGTCCTCGGATGTATCCTTGCGGCTACCGATATCGGCCTGCCAAAAGACATCGACATTCCCTGCGAGAGCCTGTCTGCCCCTGCGCCTGTGGCCCTCTTCTTCTCGCGTATCACCTGGTGAGGATATGTTACTACCCTGAAGAAGTAGTTGTTCTGGAGCTCCCTCTCGAGGTGCTTGTTTGCCGACTGCCTTGCGGCCTCGAGGGAGTTGGACCTGACCTGGACGTACCCTTCGGAGTCGAGTGTCAGGAGCGTATCGTAATCGGGCTTGTTCACCCCCATCCTGAAGATGAGTAGGCTTGTGTGCGGCAGCGCCTTGATGAAATTCTTTCTGGGCTTCTTTACGGAGTACCTGCTCCAAGCCTGGCTTGTTATGTATCTCATAGTCCTTGCAGGTCTAAGTTTCATGTAATCAACATTGCTCTGCGATGCGTGCTCCAGTAGTGCCGCTCCGATGAATGCAGTCCGTGGGCTTTGGCGCATGACGAGGCAGATTTAGTATTTATCGCGTGCAAGACTTATATGCCTTTCGGGGAGGGATAGAATGGATGGGTTCCTTGAAGGAAACTTGGCACAGATAGGCAATGGCGCAACGAGAGGTTGTTCGGAGGTTTGTTGGCAGGCACATCCGCATCAGTTTCATGGAGAACCGCAGCAGGCCTGCTAGGCGGCCCATGTCCAACGGAACAGAGTGCCTTTTGTCGTGAGGAACTTATTTCGGGAACGTACACCAACTATCGCCTTCCGCTTCTTTTGGTTTGCGGGCTCGCTCTCGGGCTTTCCCAATGCGGCTTTTACGCGCTGCGCTGCTTTGCCCTTGCCCGCATTATGTTTCTTGGCAGTGCTCTCGTTTCTCCCCTACATGCCCATGCAGGAGCCATTGCGCCTGCGTCGATTCGGACTGTTGGCTTTGTCAGCTTCGGACTCTGCCCTTAGCTGTACGAGAAGACTACGGTGATGCTCTCGCTCACAGTCTCGGTGCCCGCGAAGAATGCTGGTGCCGGAGCGGTGGCAGGCTTCGGCACGGACCCAGTAGCCACTCCGAGAGGATAAACTATAGGTCCGCTATAATATCCCACAGTTACGTTCCTTACCGTAAGGTTCTTCGATGGGAAGAGGGCCATCGCCTGCGAGGTCGCATTGGCGAGCGCGTCCTTGAGCGCCGCGGTCCTGAGGGATGAGAGCTGCTGGCTCGAGAGGTCGGCGGAGACGCCGCTTACCGAGATGCCGTTTACCGAGGAGAGCTCGGCGAGGGCGGCGCTGACGTTGCTAACCGATGGGAGGGTCGCGGAGAGGCTTTCCTGGGCGACATACCCGTTGTAGCCGGTATAGTAATATCCGCTCTGGTTGTAGAGAGAGTAGTATCCGGTCGTTATCATGCTGGAGTTCTGGTTTACATACTTTTGCAGTATGGCATTTGCATCTGCAAGCCCTGCAGTAAGATTGGCAGTGGCAAGTAATGCCGTCTGGCCCCTTCCCTGAACCTCGAGGTTTATTGTAGCCTGCGATGGCGCGCTCTTCGCTGAGCCCGTCGCAGTTATGGAGATCGAGGGCTCCTTGGCTGGCGCAGTCGTGGTGTTTACCTGCGATGGCGGTGTCTGTACAGGATTAAGCCTGTGCAGAGTTGCAAGCTGCAGCAGTATGACAAGCACGAGAAGGCCTAGAAGCAGAATTGCGATTACGCCCCAGTAGTTGTTGTTTTGGTTGGTTTTCATAAAATCATCGAATCATGAGTATATTGAGGCTCCCCTGGTAGTATTTCCGGTGTAGGGGGATGAGCCCACAGTAAGGAGCACCGCAGGCACGCCTCGGCCGCACGGGCCGTCTATCTGGAGCCAGTATGTTCCCTGCGCCGCGCCGGATATGCCAAGTGCGAGTTGGGTCTTGATCACCGTGTTGCTGACTGCGTTGTATCTTGGCGGGGAGAAGGTGAGGTTTATCCCGGAGTATGACGTGCCAAATCGCGTGCCTGCAAGAGTCACTATGGCGAAGTGAGTCCTGTTGGAGATCAGGGAGGTCTGGGCTGGGCCGTTTGACAGCGCATTGCTGACCTCCTCGCTGATATTAAGCGTTCCGGTGGAGTTGCCTTCGGTGATGTAGTCGGCTATTGTCCCGTAGCTTGAGTTGAGGTAGTATCTGGTAAGTCCCGAGTATCCGGAGATGCTGCCGTTTAGGCTGTACGTCATCATGGGGCACGCGTAAGCCCCCTGCGGCGCCGGATTGGCAGGCGCTGTAGCATTGGCCGATGAGTTGGATGCGGTGGTGGCGACTCCGACGGGATATGGATTGACCTGCGGCGCCTTGGAAACGCCGGAGGTGGGTGCCTGGACCTTTCCGTGCGCGAAGGCGAAGTAGAGGTAGAGCGCAGATATTGCGGCTATCACCACGAGCGCCCCCAGTACGTATTTGACGGTTTCCATCCTTACGCTCCCCTCGTTTATCTTGTAGTACTTGAGTTTCTTGAAATGCTCGTTCTCCGTCTTCTCAACGGCGCCCATGCTGCGCAGCTCTTCAAGATGCTGGCTTACTGTGGAGCTTGAGAGCCCAAGCCCCCGGCTTAGCTCTGCGGCAGTCATCTCGCGCTTTCTGAGCATGCCAAGGATCTTCTTCTTAGTCTCCAGTGTCTTTCCCATGCGATTCTAGGTGTACTATCAATGGGAGAGTATAAAGAGCTTCTCGGAAATGCAGGTTTTTGTAAGGTTTTTATCTCGCCGAGGTTGTGATCACTTGGATAGCGAGGCGAGCGCGTCGCCGAATTCCTGCCTTGCGTACCCGAGGAGGTCCTCCAGATCCTTCCTCGACCTTGCCTCGGCTATGAGCCGTATCTTCGGCGAGGTATTTGAGGCCCGTAGTATGAACCACCCTTTCGGGGTTATGACCTTGGCGCCGTCGATTGTGACCACCTTGTTGCTCCTGGAGAGCTTTTCCTTCAGGGCCTCGATGACGGCGAACTTGAGGCTGTCCGAAACATCGAGCTCTGCTGCCGCATTCTCGTAGGGAGTTATCTCGTCGAGCATATCAGCCAGGCTCTTTTTGCTCTTTGATACGAGCTCTGCCATCTTGAGCCCTGCCATCAGCGCGTCGTCGCCGCAGAACGCCTCGGAGAAATAGGTGTGCCCGGAGATCTCGCCTCCCATCGCTGCCTTCTCCCTTGCCATCGACTCGAGCATGTATGTCCTGCCGACCCTTACGGTCACGGGGATGCCGCCTGCGCGCAGTACCTCCTCGCCCACGGCGTCCGTGCAGCTGACCTCGAATACGGCCTTCTCGCCCTTCTTGAGTAGATTCCTCACAAAGACTGCGAAGGCGAGATCGCCTCTTAGAACCCTTCCCTTTCCATCGACAAAGATTCCCCTGTCTCCGTCAGCGTCAAATGCCACCCCGAAGTCAAGGCCCCTGGAGGTGACAAGCTCCCTGAGGTCCGAGAGGAATTCAGGCTTGGGCTCGGGGGGCCTGAATGGAAACCTCCCGTCAGGGATATCGTTTATTGCAAAGACCTCGGCGCCGGCCTTCCTTAAGACCCTGGCCGCCATGCCCGAGTAGGAGCCGCTTCCCGGATCGACTCCGATGCGCAGCCCTTTTAGAGGACTAGCCATATTGAGAAGGAAGCGCTCGTACGCAAGCGCAGCGGCGGCGCTCCTATCCTCAATGTATGGCATCGGAGTTGACGTTGCTAGAGGAGACATTGGCCTCGCGCCGTCCCTGACTGCGGCGAGTCCGCTATCCGTGCCTATTGCCGCGCCCATCTTGCCGTAAAGCTTGAAACCGTTCCATTCGGGAGGATTATGGCTTGCGGTTATGATGATCCCTCCGTCGAGACCGTAATGCCTTACCGCGAAGTACATAAGAGGCGTAGGCGTGACTCCGAGGCCTATTAGGCTTACTCCGGATGCGGCAAGACCCTTTGCCATGCTCCCGTAAAGGCTAGCGCCGGATGTTCTGACATCCCTTGAGATCCCCACAGTCTTGCCCTTCCCGATGTAGGCTCCGAACGACTGGCCCACGAGATCTGCGGTGCTCTCGTCTATCTCGCCGGGATAGATTCCGCGTATGTCATACGCCTTGAATATCCCGTCTCCGAGTTTTTTTGCATGCATTGCGACTTACCGCATTTATTCTGGCATCAAGGGTATTAAACCTTTCCCGGACTGATTTCAAAGGCCCGGATATTTGAAGGGACACTGCTCATGTTTTAATACTTGGGGAAGAAAATCAGTAATTGGTATGTGCATGGGAAAAGGGAAGGGGACCGCTGCGGCGCTGCTCTTCGTGGCGCTTGTGATAGTAATAGCTTATGCCGCGCTTCGCTTCTACCCGAACGGAAGCTCTCTGGTCGTCGTAAGGCTTACGGATCCCTCGCTCTACCCAAGAGGCACAGGGAGCATTAACGTTACCTACTCCTCGCTGCAGCTGGAGATCTCGAACGGCACTGGATCCGAGTGGGTGCGCGGCCTGGGGCAGGGAAGCGCAGACCTTGCCCTGCTTGCTAACTCAAGCCTCGTGATAGACAGAGTTGTGATACCATCGGGCTCGAGAGTGAAGAGGCTTAGGCTCAATCTCTCGTCGGCAAGCATCGGGATTAACGGGACCCTATACCCGCTCTTGATGCGTGGCGGCGAATTCTCGGCCGCCGTGAACGGCGCGCCTATCTCCAATTCCTCGGCAAGCCTCTTCATAGCGGTCTCGCCATCGATAATAACCCTCTTCACGCTCAACTCGACGCTGATCGAGATGCTGCCCTCGCTTACCGGCGTTGTGCTGCAGCGCGCGCAGGCCGGCGCTGCCCTTGGAGGGGTTGTTGAGATGAATGCTAGCACCAGGGAGGCTGTGTCAGGTGGGATTCCGAAGATAGAGATATCAAATGCCTCGGTTGCGGCTTATGGCAACCGGAGCAGGATCTTAGTTACAGTGAAAGACTACTCGGCCTTACCGGTGGTGCTTAGGCAGCTCTCCTTGCTTGGAAACCAGACGGCCTACCTGGATGCGGGAGGAATTGCACAGAACCAGGAGCCATCGATATACAACATAAGCTCGGGCACGCTGCTGAATGAGAGCGCATACCTGATAAGCAATGTGGTCGGGCAGCTTGGGAGCAACGCTACATCAGGAGCTGCGGCGCAGGCCCTCTCGAAGCTCAATCTGAGCCAGCTTTCAGGGCTTGGAGGCGGCCTTGGGAGCCTGGGAAGCGGGAGCCAGGCCAGAATCGCCGCAGGCCGCATACTGAACCTCTCCCTTCCGCTGGTTGAGAGATACTCGGCCGGGCTTAACAGCAGCCAGTCGTCTAGCCTCTTTAGGAACATGATAGGGAACATGACAAACTCAAGCTACGCTGGAACGCTTGCGGGCATGAACCTAAGCAGCCTCAGGGCGAATCTGGAGGGAAGGATAAGCAGCGGCAACTTCAGCAATATCAACCTTACTGGAATACTTGACCTGCTTGTCAACGCCAACAGGGAATCGCAGGCCGGTTTCCCCAGGCTTGTCGTGGAAAGGCAGGAGGGATTTGGATACCTCAGCTTCATGATAGAGAGCAACGGGACGCTGGCTCTGCCATCGTCTCCAGGAGAGCTTGGCGCAGGAGGATACGGATATGCCATACGCCCCGGAGAAAGTGCAACGCTGACGTTCGACGGAAGAATGCTCCTGAGCGGAGGGAGGGTTGGGGTTAATATTATAAATGGTGGGAGATATAGTATGCTAGTTGCGGGCGAGAACGGCACCTCTGCGCAGCTCAACGTGACTGCAGGCTGATTTCATGGGACTTTTGGATATATTTGGCAAGAAGAAGGTTTATGCTGCGCTTGGGGGCAGGTTTCCATACTCGATAAGGACCGAGTTTGTGCCTTACAGGCTAAGGTCGGTTGAGAGAAGCTCCACCACTCTTTACATAAGGCTCAAGAACCTAACCGAGGAGGCTGTGATGGGGTCTGTTGTTGTCAGCGTGCCAAGGCAGTTGAGCGTCGACGCCACCGGGCTTTCCAAGGAGAGGGAGATTAGGCTGGGAATGCTCGCTGCCGGGGAGGAGAGGGAGTCGCGGGCGGAGATATACGGCGATGTTAGAACCGAGAAAGGGGAGTACACGGTTACTGTTACCTCGTTCGTCCACTACCGCGATTATGCGCACATACTCAACTCGATGAGGAAGAGGACAGTGCTAGAGGCTACCTGAGTCAATGCTTGCCCGCCTCGGGATCCTGGCGCTCTGCGATCATCCCGATTATCCCGTTTATGCCCTGTGCTATCCTCTTGCCCTTCTCGGTAAGGAAGATCCTCTTTATCTTCCCGTGGCGCTCCGAGGCCATTATTCCGCTGCTCTCGCACCTTCCCACGAACCTGCTCGTGTGTATGTAGGTGACGTTCGCGCTCTTTGAAAGCTCGGAGAGGGACCACTCCTTGCTCTCGTCCACTAGGGCCAGAAGTATTCTCGCCTGTTCGTCCCTTAGCAGAAGCATTCCCTTGCCCTCGTCCATGAAACAGCCAATGATGATAATGAAAGTATCCCTCTTTATT
>VFSW01008429.1_pt1 | contig 14812 bp, 11 predicted proteins | sample 5358111 | NCBI WGS metagenome assembly VFSW01 (sample SAMN11554181, study PRJNA540505) | mine drainage metagenome | isolation source: sediment from site ElyBrook_90M | place: USA: Ely Copper Mine, Vershire, VT | collected 2017 | reverse complement strand
CACCGAGTTCAGGTCGGCAGCCCAGGTGTTGACGTCGTGGGCGGCGATGGCGGCGGGCAGGCAGGCGCTCGTGCCGGTGCTCGTGCAGGCCGGGTTCGCATGCAGGTTGGTGTTCGAAATCGATGTCGTTGCGCCGGCGCCGCCGGAAACCGTGAAGCTCGCCGGCGCGAAGCCGCCGGCCCAGTAGGCGCGGTCGGCGTGCATCATCGAGGCCAGGCTCGCCGCCTCGATCGCGGCGAGCGATCGGGTGCCGGCCACGTTGGTGCTGGCGATGCCGAGCGAGGCCATTTTCGCAAGGCCCAGCAGCCCGATCGAGATCACGATCAGCGAGACCAGCACCTCGATGAGGCTGAAGCCCGCGGTGCGATCGCGCCCGATCCGGCGCGGATGCCTCATCGCTCTTGAGTGCGCGCCGCTCATGAACAGGTGCTCGATGTGCTGCCGGGCGCGATGCCGCCGGCGCTCTGCACGCTGAGCATGCCGACCGGGGTGATCGACAGGCAGCGGGTCCAGTCCGAGACGTTGTTCGGTGCATGCAGTGTGATCGTCACGACGTTGGTCGTGCCGGTCGCGCCGAAGCCCTCGCGGTTGAAGGTGGCCCAGGTGAAGTCGTGGTCGGAGACGAAGGTGTCCGGCGTGAAGCCCGCCTGTACGCGCAGCACCGGTTCGCCGGAATCGACGCTGTGATTGTCGTTCGAGTCGGCGAACACGATCCACCCGTCGTTCCAGTTGTTGTCGTCGTTCGCGCAGGTCCTGCCGTCGGTCGAGACACAGACGGTGATCCAGTTGCCTTCTTTGATGGCCTCCGAGCGCGCGTATTGCATGTCGCCGAGCAGCGCGTTGACCTCGGAGGCGATCCGGTTCGAATTGGTCACGTACTGATAGGAAGGCACACCGATCGCGGCGAGGATGCCGATGACCAGGATGACGATCATCAATTCGAACAAGGTGAAACCGGCGGTCGATGTCATGGCTTTTGTGAATCTCCCGGCACGCATCCTAGGACTCGAAACTTGCTCGAAGCTGACGGCCGGCCGGCCGTGCGCGCATAGTGTGACGGGTTTCTCGTTGTGGCGCCGAAACGCTGCTCACGCGGAGGCGAAGTAAACGGCCAGCCGCGCGCCCTGTCCCTGTGCGCCGGTGTCGATGTCGAGCGTCGCGTCGTGGATCTTGGCGATCTCCTCGACGATCGCGAGCCCAAGGCCGCTGCCGTGGCCGGGCGAGTTCGGCAATCGGTAGTGGCGCTGCCTTACCCGCTGGCGCTCGCTCTCGGGGATCCCGGGGCCGGTGTCCTCGACCGCGATGAAGCGGCGGGCGCCCTCGTGCCCGACCGTCACGGTCACCCGGCCGCCGCGCGGGGTGTACTTGAGCGCGTTGTCGATCAGGTTGTCGAGCAGATCCTCGAGCAATGAGGGCTCGCCCTCGATGCGCTCTTCCAGCAAATCCGCGCCGAGGTCGATGCCGGCCTGCAACGCCCGATCGACGTGGCGGGAGACGACGTCGGTGGCGAGGCCCTTCAGATCGACCGGCTGGCGCCGTTGCGCAATATTCACGGCCGGATCGGCGCGCGCGAGTGTCAACAACTGAGTGGCGGCTCGGGACAGCTGGCGCATGCCCGACTGCACGGTCGCGAGGCGCTCGCGGATGGGCTGCGCGGCCGGTTCCTCGATGAGCAGATCGAGCTGCGCGAGCATCCCGGTGATGGGGGTGCGCAGTTGATGAGCGGTGTTGGCGATGAACTGTTGCTGGGACTGGATCGAGCCGCGCAGCAGCGCAAACAGGCGGTTAAGAGCCGTCACGAGCGGTGTGAGTTCACGCGGCACGCTGCTTTCGACGATCGGTCGCAGGTCGCTCGGCGAGCGCAGCGCGAGTTCGTCGCGCAGCCGCCGGATCGGCCGCAGACCGAAGCGGATGCCGACCCAGACCAGCACGAGGGTCGCGTCGAGCTGCAGGAAGTCCCAGAGCAGGTTGCTCATGAAGCCGAAACGCGCCGCGGCGCCGGCGGTGCCGATGCCCTCGGCCACCGAGATCAGCAGCGGCCCTTTCTCAGTGTGCGCGCGGTAGGTGAGCATGCGCAGCTCTCGGTCGCCGGTGCGCACGGTCGAATAGCGCGCGTCGGTACCCGCGGGCAGTGCGACCGGCGGCAGGCGCGGATCGCCCGCGATCAGCCGTGCGTGCGCGCCGCGCACCGCGAAGGCGCTCGTCGTGATCGGCGCCTCGATCGTCACCCGGCCGTTCTCGATCCGCAGCCGGCCGGCAAGGTTCCCGGCCGAGCGGCGCAGCCGCGCGTCGACGCTTGCGACCCGCGGCACGAGGCTGCCCCAGTAGCGGGCGAGCGCGCCGCACAGCGCGAGTACGGTCAGTGGCACGGCGAGCCAGAACACCAGCCGCCGGCTGATCGAGGTGTTCACGGCGGCGTGCCGGGCTCTTCGAGCCGGTAGCCCAGGCCGCGCAGGCTGCGGATCACGGCGGCCTCGCCGAGCTTGGCGCGCAGCCGGGAGACGTGCACCTCGACCGCGTTCGCGCTCATCTCCTGGTCCGGATGGGCGAGCGCCTGGAGCAGCCGCTCCTTGGAGACGATCAATCCGACGCGCTTGACCAGGCATTCGAGCATGAGCCACTCGCGCGCGGTCAGCTCGACATCCTGCTGGTCGATGCACAGACGCCGGCCGGCGAGGTCGATGCTCAGACGACGCATCTTGATCACGCCGCCCTGCGCCCCGTGCGCGCGGCGCACGAGCGCACGACAACGGGCGGCGAGCTCCGGCGCCTCGAAGGGTTTGGCGAGGAAGTCATCGGCGCCGAGATCGAGCGCCTTGACCCGGTCGGCGAGCGTGCAGCGCGCCGTCAACACCAGGGTCGGCAGGGTCTTGCCGGCGCCGCGCAGGCGGCGAATGAAGGACAGTCCATCACTGCCCGGCAGCCCGACATCGACGATCGCCAGATCGAACTCCCCGGCGGCAAGCGCCGCGAGCGCGGCCTCGGCGCTCGCGGCGCGCTGCACGCTCCAATGCTCGGCGCAGAGTCCGCGCGCCACGGCGTCGGCGACGATGTCGTCATCCTCGACGATCAGCACACGCATCGGCCAAGATCCTTGCGCGGTGCCGGCGACCGCCTCAGGCGGTCGGCACCGGGTCGGTTCCGAACGGTCCACGCCGCGGCGGCGCGAGGCTGCGCAGTCGTTCCTCGTAGGCCTTGGCGAACGCCTCCATGAACCAGTGCGGAATGCCCTGCACGTCGCGCTGCGACAGTCCGGCGTACAGATCCGAGTACATTTCCCAGTATTTCGCCTTGTTCTGCGTCGCGAATACCCCGCGTTTGCCGCTGCGCTCGAAACGATCCTCCAGTTCCTTCGGATCGAAACGGGCGAGGAATTCATCGAGCGCGGCCTGCATCGCGGCGAAGCTCGCGCCGCTTTCGGCCTTCAGGTCACGGAAGCGCTCGCGCAGCGATTCGACCGCGCCGGCGCGTTTGGATTGCGCCTTCAACAGCCGCAGCAGCGTCTCGTCCACCCCTTGGGCGAAGTTCTGGGGCGCCCCGGCCTCATCGGCCGGCGGCGGGATGCGCAGACGATCTCGAAACGCGGCGCGCTCCTGGTCGAGTTCGATCAAGCCGAGCACCGATTCGCGCAACAGTTGTCCGGCGAGGAGCAGGGCCGCGGCGCGCGCCTCGGGCTGCAGCGCGCCCGGGTCGAGTCCGGCGCCGCGGCAAAACGCGGCGAGCCCGGGGTCGATCTCGCCCTCATAGCGGGTCGGTGGCGTCACGCGCGGGGTCTTTGCCGTCGCCCGCTCGAGCGTCAGGGGCCGGGTCATCATATGCCAAGGCACCGATTCGGATTCCTGCGGCGGCTCGGCGCCGACGGTCTGGCCGTAGGCGTCGCGCGCCAGGGCACCGAGCGGGCTGTCGTGCCGGTCGCTCGGTTCGAGCAATTCGCTTAAGTCGAGGTCCGCGCCGATGTCGCCGGCGGTCGCGTCGTGCGCCGCCGAGGCGCCCGGCGTGCCATCGTAGGCGACGATCGCGCCCTCCTCGGCCGGGAAATCGGTTGCGGGATCGATGCTGACGAGCAATTCATACTCCCCGAGGCGCAGATAATCGCCGTCCCGCAGGGTGTATTCGTGGAAGCGTCCGAGGGGCACCTGGGCGCCGTTGACGTAGGTGCCGTTGGTGCTGGTGTCGGTGAGGATGTAGCGGCCGGCCTGGAATTCGACCCGGGCATGCGTGCCCGAGAGGTAGCGTTCGGGGTCCGGCAGGGTCCACTCGTTCTCGCGTGAACGACCGATCGAGCCTCCATGCACGCCAAACACCTTGCTCGCCTGGTTGCCGAGGCGGTTGGCGTTCTCGCTGACGATGCTTATGCGCAAGGCCATATTCGCTCCGTTGGACGGCTCACGGGATTTGCGCTAAGTCCTCCTATAATATAGCTGAACGGTACCCCCATCTGGAGCCTCGCAAATGGCCGCGAGTCACATTTTCAAAGTTCTGTTCGCCAACCAGGGCAAGGTCTACGAGATCTACGCCCGCAAGGTGAGCCATGGGAGCCTGTTCGGCTTCATCGAGGTCGAGGAACTGATCTTCGGTGAGCGCTCGACCCTGGTCGTCGACCCGGCCGAAGAGAAGATAAAGTCCGAATTCCACGAAGTAAAGCGCACCTATTTGCCGATGCATTCGGTGCTGCGCATCGACGAGGTCAAGAAACAAGGTGTCAGCAAGATCAGTGTCCTCGAGAGTTCCAATGTCGCGCAGTTTCCCGTGCCCCTGTACACGCCGGGTGGGGACTCCAACGCACACAAGTAGCAGGTCCAGCGCTTCGGAGCCGCTGACTTGATCGAGTTCCCCGGCGCCGAGGCCTTGTCGCCATTTCGCCTCGAGGAGTTGCTGCGCGCACTCGGCCTGCGTCAGCCGGCGGTGCTGTCGGTGTCGGCCGAGACCGTGCACTACGTCGATGCAGAGGATTCGATCGAGGATGCCGACCGGACGCTGCTCGCACGCCTGCTGAACTACGGTTCGCGGGCGCCGCGCCCGCCGGGCCCGCCGCCCGGCGCCGGCGGCGGCGCCGAAGAGACGCTGATCGTCATGCCGCGTTTCGGCACCGTCTCGCCGTGGTCGAGCAAGGCGACCGACATCGCGCATGTCTGCGGCCTCGTGCGGGTGCGCCGCATCGAGCGCGGCACCCGCTATCGCCTGCGTCTGCGCCGGCGGCTCGCCCAAGCCGATCTCGGGGTGCTCGCGCCGCTGTTGCACGACCGGATGACCGAGTCGCTGTGGCTCGCCGCCCATCCGCCCGAGGATTACTTTCGCGCGGCCGCGCCGCGCCCCTTGCGCACCGTGCCGCTCGGCCGGGACGCCCACGCCGCACTCCGGGAGGCGAACCGCGATTGGGGGCTCGCGTTGTCCGAGGATGAAATCGACTATCTCGCGAAGTCCTTCGCGCAGACCGGCCGCGACCCGACCGATGCGGAATTGATGATGTTCGCGCAGGCGAACTCCGAGCACTGCCGGCACAAGATCTTCAATGCGGCCTTTCGCATCGATGGCGTCGAGATGCCGATGACCTTGTTCGACATGATCCGCGAGACCTATCGGCGCAATTCCGAGGGCGTGCTCTCGGCCTACCGCGACAACGCCGCGGTGATCGCCGGACCGCGAGCACAGCGCTTTTTCGCCGATCCGCACACCGGCCTGTACGCCACTCACGCCGAGGACGTCGACATCCTGATCAAGGTCGAGACGCACAATCATCCGACCGCCATTTCGCCGTTTCCGGGTGCGGCGACCGGTGCCGGCGGGGAGATCCGCGACGAAGGCGCCACCGGCATCGGTGCGAAGCCGAAGGCGGGGCTGTGCGGTTTCTCGGTCTCGAACCTGCGGATCCCGGGTTTGCGCCGCGACTGGGAGGAGGACCTCGGCAAGCCGCAGCGCATCGCCTCGGCGCTCGAGATCATGCTCGCCGGCCCGATCGGTGCCGCGGCGTTCAACAATGAATTCGGCCGTCCGAACATCTGCGGCTACTTTCGCGTCTACGAACGCACCAGCCGCGAGGGCGGGCGCAGCGTGCTGCGCGGCTATCACAAGCCGATCATGCTCGCCGGCGGTCTCGGCAACATCCGCCGCGATCACGTCGAGAAGCGCGATGTCGTGGTCGGCGCGCCGCTGATCGTGCTCGGCGGTCCGGCGATGCTGATCGGCCTCGGCGGCGGCGCGGCCTCCTCGGTCGGCAGCGGCCAGAGCGCCGCGGATCTGGATTTCACCTCGGTGCAGCGCGGCAACGCCGAGATACAGCGCCGTGCGCAGGAAGTCATCGACCGCTGCTGGGCGCTCGGCGATCGCAACCCGATCCTGCTGATCCACGACGTCGGCGCCGGCGGCTTGTCGAACGCGCTGCCCGAGGCGATCGCCCACAGCCGGCGTGGCGGGCGCATCGATCTGCGCCGCATTCCGAGCGCCGAGCCCGGCCTTTCGCCAATGGAAATCTGGTGCAATGAGGCGCAGGAGCGCTACGTCATTGCGCTCGAGCCCGGCCGCCTCGAGGAGTTCGATGCATTGTGTGCGCGCGAACGCTGTCCGTACGCACTCGTCGGCGAGGTCACCGCCGATGGACGGCTGCTCGTCAGCGACGGGTTGCACGGCCTCGCGCCGGTGGATATGGCGCTCGAGACGCTGCTCGGCAAGCCGCCGCGGATGCATCGCGACGTCGTCTCGCTGCCGCGCAGCGCGGTGGCGCTGTCGACCGCGGGCACCACGGTCGAGGAGTCGCTGCGCCGCCTCCTCAGCCTGCCGACGATCGCCGACAAATCCTTCCTGGTGACGATCGGCGATCGCACGGTGGGGGGGCTGATCAGCCGCGATCAGATGGTCGGACCGTGGCAGGTGCCGGTCGCCGACGTCGGCGTGACACTGAGCGATTATCAGGGCTATCACGGCGAGGCGATCGCGCTCGGTGAGCGCTCGCCGGTCGCGGTGCTCGATGCGCCGGCCTCGGGCCGGCTTGCGGTCGGCGAAGCGATCACCAACATCCTCGCCGCGGCCATCGGCGATCTTCGCGACGTGCGCCTGTCGGCGAACTGGATGGCGGCCTGCGGCGAACCGGGCGAGGATGCCGATCTGTACGCGACCGTGCGCGCGGTCGGCATGGATCTGTGCGCGCGCCTCGGATTGACGATCCCGGTGGGCAAGGACTCCTTGTCGATGCGCACCGTCTGGCGCGACGAGGCCGGCGAGCATCGCGTGCTCGCGCCGGTTTCGCTGATCGTCTCGGCGTTCGCGCCCGTGCGCGACGTGCGTCGCACCCTCACCCCGCTGCTCGATTTGCGCGCGGCCTCGCGTCTTTTGCTGATCGATCTGGGCTGCGGCCAGGACCGGCTCGGCGGCTCCTGCTGGGCCCAGGTGTTCGGCCTGTCGGGCGGGGCGCCGGCCGATCTGGACGCGCCGGAGCTGCTCGCCGCGTTCGCCGCGGCGCTGATCGAGATGAAGGATCGCGGACTCGCGCTCGCCTATCACGATCGCTCCGATGGCGGTGCGCTGATCGCGCTCCTCGAGATGGCCTTCGCGTCGCGCTGCGGCCTTGAGATCGATTTCGGCGCCGTCGTCGATCCGGTCGCGGCGTGCTTCGCCGAGGAGCTCGGCTGCATCGTGCAGATTCCGGCCGCTTTACTCGGGGAGGCGCACGCGCTGTTCGCGCGCCACGGGCTCAGCCACTGCGTGCGCGAGCTCGGCGAGCCCGTGCCCGGCACCTCGATCCACATACGCGCCGGCGCACGGCTGCTGCACGCCGGGTCACGAGTCGATCTGCATCGTGCGTGGAGCGAGGTGTCGTTCCGCATGCAGCAATTGCGCGACGATCCGGCCTGCGCGCGCGAGGAGTACGAGGCAATTCTCGATACCGAGGATCCGGGCCTCGGCGCCGCGCTGAGCTTCGACCCCGCGGAGGACGTCGCCGCGCCCTACATTCGCTCCGGTGCGCGGCCGGCGGTCGCGGTGCTGCGCGAACAGGGGGTCAACAGCCAGACCGAAATGGCGGCGGTGTTGACGCGTGCCGGCTTCGACGCCTTCGATCTGCACATGACCGACATCCTCGGCGGTCATGCCTCGCTCGCACGTTTCTCGGGCCTGATCGCCTGTGGCGGTTTCTCGTTCGGCGATGTGCTCGGCGCCGGCGAGGGGTGGGCGAAATCGATCATGTTCAACGGCCGGGCGCGCGAGGAGTTCGCGGCCTTCTTCGCCCGGCCTACGAGCTTCACGCTCGGCATCTGCAATGGCTGCCAGATGCTCGCTGCGCTCAAGGAACTCGTGCCCGGCGCGGAGCATTGGCCGCGGTTTCTGCGCAACCGCTCGGAACAGTACGAGGCGCGTCTCACCCTCGTGCGCATCGCGCCGAGCCGCTCGGTGTTGATGAGCGGCATGCACGGCTCGATGCTGCCGATCGTGGTCGCCCACGGCGAGGGTCGGGCCGAGTTCGATGCCGCGGGCGATGCCGGCCGCCTGAATGCGCAGGGTCTCGCCTGTCTGCGCTATGTCGATCATCGGGGCGAGCCGACCGAACGCTATCCGTGCAACCCGAACGGCTCGCCGGAGGGTCTCGCCGGCGTTTGCAGCGCGGACGGGCGGGTGACGGCGCTGATGCCGCATCCGGAGCGCGTGTATCGCAGCGTGCAAAATTCCTGGGCGCCGCGCGAGTGGGGCGAGGATGGTGGCTGGATGCGGCTGTTCCGCAATGCGCGGCTGTTCGTGGCCTGAGCCGCTCCGGCGCCTCAGGTCTCCGTTTCGGCGGGAACCGGCACGACGAAGCGCCTGAAGGTCATCGCCTGGCGAAGGCGCGCCTTGCGCACGAAGGTTTGGTAGAGCAAGTCGCGCATGACCTCGAGGAGGATGCCCGCGCGCGCCGCATTCAGCGTCGGCTGATGCGGCCATGGGTCGCTGTCACTGCCGAAGAGCACGGCGCGCAGCGTGGCGAAGGTGTCTTCCTCAAGATCCGCGAGATCGCGGATCTCCTGCAGCTTGTCGAAGAACTCGAGCTTGCCGCGATCGCCGAGTTCGCGGAACAGCGACTGCGCGGTTCTACGGCACATCGCGCCGAAGGCGTTGTAGCAGCCGGCCGTGAAACAACCGAGCGCCTCCTTGAACAGGCCGTTCGCCTCGGCGGGCAGGTAGGTGAGCGGAAAGACCTCCGGCGCCCGCTCCACCTCGACGTAGTTGGCGGCGAGGTCCACCCGGTCCGCGCCATAGGCGTGCGCCGTGAACTTCAGAAACACCGGTTCCGCGCAGGCATCGCAGAGAAACACCATGCCGACCGTCTGCGGACGGCGGCGGTTGAGGTCGAGAAAGCGCGGCACGGCGAGCGGGGTGAGGTGCGTGACCGACTGGCAATGCGGGCACGTCAGGCAGATCGCCTGGGAATCGAGGCTGAAACGGTCCTGTGCGTCGATGTGCATCATCGGAGTCACCCCTGCAGAGGTTTATAACGGATGCGGTGCGGTTGTGCGGCGGCATCGCCCTTGCGGCGCTTCAGATCCTCTTCGTATTCCCGGTAGTTGCCCTCGAACCAGACGGTCTGCGAGTCGCCCTCGAAGGCGAGGATGTGGGTCGCGATGCGGTCGAGGAACCAGCGATCGTGCGAGATGACGACCGCGCAGCCGGGAAAGGCGAGCAGCGCCTCCTCGAGCGCGCGCAGCGTCTCGATGTCGAGGTCGTTGGTCGGTTCGTCGAGCAGCAGCACGTTGCCGCCGGCCTTCAACACCTTGGCGAGGTGCACCCGGTTGCGTTCGCCGCCGGACAGATCGCCGATCAACTGTTGTTGCTGCACACCGCGGAAGTTGAAGCGGCCGACGTAGGCGCGCGAGGACGTTTCGTAGTTGCCGACCTTGATCAGGTCCAGACCGCCGGAGATCTCGGTCCAGACGCTGTTCTTGTCGTTCAGCGCCTGACGCGATTGATCGACATAGGCGAGCTTCACGGTTGGGCCGACGCGGATCTCGCCGGCGTCGGGCTTGTCGGCGCCGGTGAGCATCCGGAACAGCGTCGTCTTGCCGGCGCCGTTCGGGCCGATGATGCCGACGATGCCGCCGGCGGGCAGGCTGAAGGAGAGCTCGTCGATGAGCAGACGCTCGCCGAAGCCTTTGCGCAGCCCGCGGCACTCGACCACCAGGTCGCCGAGCCGCTCGCCGGGCGGAATGTAGATCTCGTTGGTCTCGTTGCGCTTCTGGAACTCCTGCGAGGCGAGTTCCTCGTAGCGCTGCAGGCGGGCCTTGGATTTCGCCTGGCGCGCCTTCGGATTCGCACGCACCCATTCGAGTTCGCGCTGCAGGGACTTGGCGAGCGCCTCCTGTTGTTTCTCCTCCTGTTCGAGCCGCTGTTGTTTCTGTTCGAGCCAGGATGAATAGTTGCCGTGCCAGGGTATGCCGTGGCCGCGATCGAGTTCGAGGATCCACTCGGCCACGTTGTCGAGAAAATAGCGGTCATGGGTGACGGCGATCACGGTGCTCGGATATTCGTCGAGGAAGTGTTCGAGCCAGGCGACGGACTCCGCGTCCAGATGGTTCGTCGGCTCGTCGAGCAGCAACATGTCCGGCTTCGAGAGCAGCAGGCGGCACAGCGCCACGCGGCGTTTCTCACCGCCGGAGAGCTTGCCGACGAGCGCCTCCCAAGGCGGCAGGCGCAGCGAATCTGCGGCGATTTCCAGGCGGCGTTCCAGTTCCCAGCCGCCGACGGCGTCGATCCGATCCTGCAGCTTCGCCTGTTCCTCCATCAATTTGTTCATCGCCTCATCCGCCATCGGCTCGGCGAAACGGTCGCTGATCGCGTTGAACTGGTCGATCAGACTTTGCACGTCGCCGACGCCTTCGCCGACCACCTGGCGAACCGTCTTCGAGTCGTCGAGTTCGGGCTCCTGGGGAAGGTAGCCCACCTTGATTCCCGGCTGTGCGCGCGCCTCGCCTTCGATGTCCTGGTCCATACCGGACATAATCCGGAGCAGGGTGGATTTGCCGGAGCCGTTCAGGCCGAGCACCCCGATCTTGGCGCCGGGGAAAAAACTCAGGCTGATGTCGCGCAGAATCACGCGCTTGGGCGGCACGACCTTGCCGACCCGGTTCATCGTGTATATGAACTGAGCCATTCGGAACCCGTTATTTAGTGGTTGAGCCCGCCGGTGCGCGCAGAAGTTTCGGATTATCCGCGACCGGGGCCCGCTTGTCACGGGCGTGGTATTCTGCGACCGATGTCGACACCGGTTCCCGTGATCGTCGTCGCAGGCGAGGCGATCGCCCGCTACGGCTTCGGTAATGGCCACCCCTTCGGAACCGACCGCCACGAGCACTTCATGGGCGAGCTGCGCGCCCAGGGGCTCGACAAACAGGTCGAGATACGCCCGCCGCGCGAGGCGAGCGAGGCGGAGCTGGCGGCTTTTCACACCCCGGCTTATATCGAGCGGGTGCGCCGGTGCTCGCAGAGCGGCGAGGGCTTTCTCGACGCCGGCGCCACGCCGGCTTTTCGCGGCATCTACGAGGCCGCCCGCGCGGTGGTCGGCGCGACCTTGGTCGCCACGGAGGCGCTGATGTCGGGCGAGTGCCGGCGGGCGTTCGTGCCGATCGCGGGGCTCCACCATGCCGGACGCGACCATGCGGCCGGATTCTGCGCCTTCAACGACTGCGGTGTCGCCGCCGAGATCCTGCGTGCCCGGCATGGCCTGCGGCGCATCGCCTATGTCGACATCGACGCGCACCATGGCGACGGCATGTTCTATGCGTTCCAGGATGACGCCTCGTTGTTCATCGCCGACATCCACGAGGACGGCCGCCACCTGTACCCGGGCACCGGGCGGCGCGAGGAGAGCGGCCGCGGCGAGGCGGCGGGTACGAAACTGAACCTGCCGCTGCCACCCGGGGCCGGCGACCAGGAGTTTCGGGCCGCATGGCGTGAGGTCGAGGCGTTCCTCGAGCGCTTTCCGAGCGAATTCATCCTGTTTCAGTGCGGTGCCGACAGCCTCGCCGGGGATCCGATCGCGCACTTGAGGTGCAGCGCGGCCGCGCATGCCTATGCCGCCGAACGGCTCTGCGCGATTGCCGATGCACAAGGTCACGGCCGGGTGCTCGGCATGGGTGGCGGGGGGTACGACCGGCGCAACTTGGCGCTGGCTTGGAGCGGTGTCGTGCGTGCTTTTCGGCTAGAATAGGCGGCTACCTTCTGGGAGACCCGTCCATGTTCAATGCCGAGATGACGATTGCCGGTTTCGATCCGCAGCTCGCCAAGGCGATCGCCGATGAGCGGCAACGCCAGGAAGATCACATCGAGCTGATCGCCTCCGAGAACTACACCAGCCCGCGCGTGCTCGAGGCGCAAGGCTCGGTGCTGACGAACAAATACGCGGAAGGCTATCCCGGCAAGCGATATTACGGGGGTTGCGAGTTCGTCGACGTCGCCGAGCGACTCGCGATCGAGCGCGCCAAGGAGTTGTTCGGTGCGGCTTTCGCGAACGTGCAGCCGCACTCCGGTTCGCAGGCGAATGCCGCGGTGTACTTCGCGCTGCTCGCCGCCGGTGACACCGTTCTCGGCATGAGCCTCGATCATGGCGGTCACCTGACCCATGGCGCGAAGGTGAACTTCTCCGGCAAGCTGTTCAAGGCGGTGCAGTACGGGGTCAAGCCGGACACCGGCGAAATCGACTACGAACAGGTCGAGCGCCTCGCGCTCGAACATCGCCCGAAGATGATCATCGCCGGTTTCTCGGCGTACTCCCGGGTGATCGATTGGGCGCGCTTTCGCAGGATAGCCGACTCGGTCGGCGCCTACTTCTTCGTCGACATGGCGCACGTCGCCGGACTCGTGGCCGCCGGCGTATACCCGAATCCGGTGCCGATCGCGGACGTCGTGACCACCACGACCCACAAGACTTTGCGCGGGCCGCGTGGCGGACTGATACTTGCGCGTCCGAACGAGGAGATCCACAAGAAGCTCAATTCGATGGTCTTCCCGGGGATCCAGGGCGGTCCGTTGATGCACGTCATAGCGGCCAAGGCGGTCGCCTTCCTCGAGGCACTGCAGCCGCAGTTCAAGACCTACTCGACCCAGGTCATCGCCAATGCGCGGGCCATGACCCGCGTGCTGCAGCAGCGGGGCTTCCCGATCGTCTCCGGTGGCACGGACAACCACCTGTTCTTGATCGATTTGACCACCAAGAACGTCACCGGCAAGGACGCGGACGCCGCGCTCGGTCGTGCGCACATGACGGTGAACAAGAACGCCGTGCCGAACGACCCGCGTCCGCCGACCGTGACGAGCGGCCTGCGGATCGGCACGCCGGCGGTCACGACCCGCGGCTTCAAGGAGCCGGAGGTGGAACTGCTCGCGAACTGGATCGCCGACGTGCTGGAGGGCTTTGGTGACGAGAGCATCGTCGAGCGTGTGCGCACGGACGTGATCGCCCTGTGCAGGCGTTTCCCCGTGTATGCGTGAGGCACCGGCCCCCCGCACCGGCGGCCGCGTGAGCGTGCGCCATGCAATTTGCATTTTTAGGGCACACGGAGACCAAGGTCATTGATTCGCGGCTTGCCGGCGAAGGGCGGCAGATCCGCCGGCGTCGCGAGTGTCTGGCCTGCACCGAGCGGTTCACGACCTTCGAGAGCGCCGAGCTCCTCCTGCCGATGGTCGTCAAGAGTGACCGCAGCCGCGAACCCTTCGATGAGCACAAGCTGCGCTCCGGGATGCAGAAGGCGCTCGAGAAAAGACCGGTCGGCAGCGAAATGATCGATGATGCGGTTGCCCGAATCTGCCACAAGCTGCGCAGCCTCGGCGAGCGCGAGGTGGCTTCGCGCGGCGTCGGCGAGATGGTCATGGAAGAACTGCGACATCTGGACGAGGTCGGCTACGTGCGCTTCGCCTCGGTCTACCGCAGCTTCCAGGATGTCGAGGCGTTTCGCACCGAGATCGATCAACTGCGCCGCCACGCGCGCCGGCGCGAGGCGAGCAAGGATCAGCTGCCGCTGCTGCCGGGCGCCGGGACGGACGAGGAGCAGCCGTGAACGGCGCACCCGAGGATGAATCCTGGATGCGCCGGGCCCTCGAGCTGGCCGAACAGGGTTTGTACACGAGCGACCCGAACCCGCGGGTCGGTTGCGTGCTGGTGCGCGGCGGGCGCGTCGTCGGCGAGGGTTGGCACCGGCGCGCGGGCGAAGCGCACGCCGAGGTGCTGGCGCTGCGCGCCGCCGGATCCGAGGCGCGTGGCGCAACCGCCTACGTGACGCTCGAGCCGTGCAGCCATACGGGCCGCACGCCGCCGTGCGCCGATGCGCTGATCGGCGCCGGCGTTACCCGCGTCGTCTGTCCCGAAATCGACCCGAATCCGCGCGTCGCCGGTGCGGGCCTCGCGCGTCTTCAGGCCGCCGGCATCGACGTGACGCTCGGGCCACTGCGCGATGCGGCGCGGCGGCTCAACCCCGGCTTTTTTTCGCGCTTCGAACGGCAGCGCCCGTATGTGCGATTGAAGCTCGCGATGAGTCTGGACGGCCGGACCGCACGGGCCGACGGGCAGCGGGCCTGGATCACCGGCGAGGCGGCGCGCGGCGACGTGCAATCGTGGCGCGCGCGCAGCTCCGCGGTGCTGACCGGCGCCGGGACCGTGCGCGCCGATGATCCGCGGCTCGACGTGCGCCTGAACTACGGCGACTGGGTCCGTCAGCCGCTGCGCGTCGTGCTCGACACTGCGCTGTCTTGCGCGCCGGATGCCAGGGTGTTCGCAGGGGGCGGCGCGCTCGTGTTCGCGGCCGAGGATGCGGACCACGGCGCGGTCGGTGCGCGCCGCCCCGCCGGCGTGCGCATCGAG
>VFSW01008428.1_pt1 | contig 14812 bp, 10 predicted proteins | sample 5358111 | NCBI WGS metagenome assembly VFSW01 (sample SAMN11554181, study PRJNA540505) | mine drainage metagenome | isolation source: sediment from site ElyBrook_90M | place: USA: Ely Copper Mine, Vershire, VT | collected 2017 | reverse complement strand
CTAGCGCTCAAACACCCTCGCCGTCGGCTGTTGTCGATGACGCGGATGTACATCAAATTACGCGCGTTGATGCGAGCCTCGACCGCAATTCCGTCTATGTCGAGAAAGCCCATATAGAGATGACAGTTCTGAACGCCAGAGGAATCGCGCTGGCGTCGAAAGTCAGTGTAACCACCCTCAATAACGAGAAGTTTGAAATTCTCGACGCCTATACGCGGAAAAGAGACGGATCAATTGTTCAAGTAAATCCCGGCGATATTGTCAGCCAGCATGGAAGTGTGGCCGGAGCCGTGTCCCAGCCGGATATTTCGATCCGGGAGATTGTTTTTCCAAACGTAGATGTTGGCGACACAACAATTATAGACGAAACTTTAACTGAAGCGAAACACTTCTTCCCAAACGAATATTCGGCGTTTGAAATATTTCCTCCTCAGTCTCCCTCGGTTGTGATGGATTATATTTATCACCTCAAAGCACCTGCCACGCTCACGATACAACACGCGGAACGCAATTTCGCGTTCACCGAAATGCCTGCGGGCGACCAAATCGAGCGCTCGTGGTCTGCACATTTCCGCTTGCCGCAATCCGGTCAAGTCGGCACGGTCGCTTTATTGGATCATGTCCCCTACTTTGGATTCACAACGTTCAAATCATACTCGCAAATCGGCGAGTTCTATTTCGCGGGCGTCAAGAAACGCCTTGTTGTGACGCCGCAGGTGCAGACGCTGGCAGACCAGATTACCAAAGGGATTGTTGACCGAAGGGCGCAAGCCACAGCCCTGTTCGACTGGGTCAGCCGAAACATTCGTTACGACGCGATCTATTTTGGGGCCGGCCGTTATATCCCCAATGACGTCGAGACGATTCTTTCGCGCCGTTTCGGCGACTGCAAGGATCATGCGCTGTTGCTGGCGGCGCTGCTGAGAGCCAAGGGCATTTCGTCCGAACAGGTTCTGGTCAATGGCCAGTCGCGCCTTGGCGACCTCCCCAAGGCTCCGTTCCTTCAGGCCTTCAATCACGTCATGCTTTATGTCCCAAGTCTTGACGCCTATGCCGACCCAACGGCACCGTGGAGCGCGTTCGGCGAACTCCCGTCGATTGATGCCGATCAGCCGATCATTCGCGTCTCCGATTCCGGCGCTCTATTCACCCGGTCGCCGGTCGGCGACGAAAACCAGAATGTGCTCGTTCTTAATACGCGCATAAAATTGTCCAAAGATGGGGTTCGCAGCGGCGAGACTCGCGCGAGCGCAACAGGAAATTTCGCTTATGTGGAACGGCGTTTCGTTGCTTTGGCCGACAATGCGGGGCAACAAGCGGTTCTTGCGGCTCTCGCCAAAAAGCTTGGTTTTCCCGGCGCATTATCGATGAGCGCGCCGTCGCCAACCGATCATGGCGAACCTTACGTCGTGGCGACTTCGTGGCGCGCCGAACACATGCCCTCGATCATCGCCTCGGGATGGCGGCCCCCTGACGCCTTTAATCTGCTCTTTGCGTCAAAGAACGTCTTTGTCGGCCCGCAGGCCACCAAACGCTTTTCATCGGGTTGTTTTCCCGGTCGCATTGAACAGAATGTCTCCACAACCTTGCCGCAGGACGTGGTACCGGTGTCTCTGCCCGCTCCGATCGAAGGCCATACGGACGATTTTTCGTATTCCCGATCCTGGTCGTTTTCCGATGGCGCTCTCCAGGTCGCAACGCGAGCTTCGTCGTCTGTGAAAAGCAGGATATGTTCAGCGAAGCAAATTGGCGCGCTTTTCGGGATGCTAAATGCCTTTCAAGACAGATATAATCCATTGATTGACTTTCGTCTTGCCCAGTCCAGCGTGCGACCTTCAAAAATTGCCTTCGTCGATCCGCTCGTGTTCGATTATGACGGATGGCGAGTTGATCTTTCTCGGGCGCGGGGGGCGGAGCCTGACCGGCGCATGATTGCCGCAGTGGATCGCCAATTGGATATTGTTGAACAATCTGGCCTCAAGCCGAAAATCCTTCAGTTTATGCGAAACGTCAAAATTTGGGCTGACCCGGCTGAATTAAGCCTCGGGCCCGGTCATTATTCGAGAGCGACGGGCGTGGATGTTCGTGTAAGATGGCTTGATCCTGAAAAGCCTATAATTTTGCATGAGTTATTACACGCATATCACGATCAGGAATTGCCCGGAGGAGTTAATAACGACGCCATCATTGGGTTCTATAATGTGGGAAAAACGGTTTGGCCGCCAGGTTCTTATATGATTTCCAATCAAAAGGAATTTTTCGCGGTGACAGCAAGCACTTATCTTTTTGGCGCTATTGCCCGGCCACCGTTTACGCGAGCCGCGCTTTGCAAGAAACAGCCCCGGTATTGTGTATGGCTGCGCGCGCACCTTAAAGCCGATTGAGGCCGGGTAAAGTTTTTTGAACTTTGTTGAACTCAATCTTTCGTCATGGCGAGGTATAAGCCTATTTGGGCTTTATTCAGCCGCCGCCAGCATCACCGGATCGGAATGGGGATTGGCAGCGTATTGATCGATGCGTCGCTCGATTTCCGGGCGGAAATGGGCGATCAGACCCTGAATCGGCCATGCTGCGGCGTCGCCCAGTGCGCAGATCGTGTGGCCCTCGATCTGCTTGGAAACATCGAGCAGCATGTCGATCTCGCGCTTTTGCGCCCTGCCCTCGGCCATTCTTGTGACGACACGCCACATCCAGCCGGTGCCCTCGCGGCAAGGCGTGCATTGGCCGCAGCTCTCGTGCTTGTAGAAATACGACAGCCGCGCAATCGCCCGCACGATGTCAGTGGACTTGTCCATGACAATCACTGCCGCCGTGCCAAGGCCCGAGCGTAGTTTTGATAGCGAATCAAAATCCATCGGCGTGTCGATGATCTGGTCGGCGGGCACGCAGCGCACCGAGGAACCGCCGGGGATGACGGCGAGCAGATTGTCCCAACCGCCGCGCACGCCGCCGCAATGCCGCTCGATAAGTTCGCGGAACGGGATCGACATCGCCTCTTCGACATTGCACGGATTGTTGACATGGCCGGAAATGCAGAAAAGCTTGGTGCCAGCGTTGCCTTTCGCGCCAAAGGACGAAAACCACGCGGCTCCGCGCCGCAGGATGGTCGGCGCGACAGCGATCGATTCGACATTGTTGACGGTTGTCGGACAGCCATAAAGCCCCATGTTCGCCGGAAATGGCGGCTTCATGCGCGGCATGCCCTTCTTGCCCTCAAGGCTTTCGAGCAAGGCGGTTTCCTCACCGCAAATATAGGCACCAGCACCATGATGGACATAAAGGTCAAAGGGCCAGCCGTGGACGTTGTCCTTGCCGATCAGTCTGGCGTCGTAAGCCTCGGCCACGGCACGCTCCAGCGCGTCGCGCTCGGCAATATATTCGCCGCGAATGTAAATGTAGCAGGCATGAGCGCCCATCGCCATCGAGGCGATCAGGCAGCCCTCGACCAGCAGATGCGGATCATTGCGCATGATCTCGCGGTCCTTGCAGGTACCGGGCTCGGATTCGTCAGCATTGACGACGAGGTATGAAGGCCGCGCCGGATCAGGCTTGGGCATGAACGACCATTTCAGGCCGGTGGGAAAGCCCGCGCCACCGCGACCGCGCAGGCCGGAGGCTTTCATCTCGTTGATGATCCAGTCGCGGCCCTGATCGATGAGGAATTTTGTCCCATCCCACGCGCCGCGCTGCATCGCAGCCTTCAGGCCAGGCGATTGGCGGCCATAAAGATTGGTGAAAATCCGGTCTTTGTCAGCAAGCATGGTCTTTATCCGGGCTGTTTGACGGTGTCGACCGCCTCAAAACGCTGTTTCCAGGCTCCAAGTTCAGAGCCGTCGTAAAGTTTGCCATCAGTCAGCGTAGTATCGCCGCCGACCGGTTCGGAGGACATGCGGCCCGCTTGCGAGCCCTTGCGCACGGGCTTGCCTGCGGCAAGGTCATCAAGCAATTGCGCAAAGGATTCGGGCGTCAAATCCTCGTAATAATCATCATTGATCTGCACCATCGGCGCGTTGCAGCAAGCACCCAGGCACTCGACTTCGCTCCACGCAAACAAGCCGTTGGCCGACACGTGGCGCTGCGGGCCGATTTTCGTCTCGCAGACCTTGCGGATTGCGTCGGCACCGCGCAAAGCGCAGGGCGTGGTGCCGCAAAGCTGGACATAAAACTTGCCGACCGGCTCAAGATTGAACATCGAATAGAAAGTGGCGATTTCGAGCACGCGAATCGGGGCCATGCCGAGCATGGTTGCCACCGTTTCAATCGCGGGCCGGCACAGCCAATAGTCATTTTGGGCCTGCGCCCGCCATAGCAGCGACAGCACCGCCGAGGCCTGCCGCCCTTCGGGATATTTGGCGATTTGCGCCTGGCACCACTTCAGATTTTCCGGGCTGAAGGCAAAGCTTTCTGGCTGAATTTCAGCGAGACGGCGAACGGCCATCCGACAGCTCCATGATCGGGAAAGAACTAACGAGCTTCCTAAAGGCAAGCTCGGCGCTTGGCAATGGGCAGAGACTCTCACATCCACCCTGCGGGCACAGGTCTTCCGCGAGGGCGAGAAGGGTCTTGCCACGACCCGCACCTTTGGGCTAAGCTGGCTCTGCAATTCAGCCCATGGTCTTCGCGTGCCGCATTTTGTGCCCCTCACGAACCAAGCCCACGCCCCGCGCACCCTCACCGGTTCGCGGCTTGGCCTGCTGCTTCCTCGCCCCTGAGGCCTCACGGGCATTTGCCCAGGCCTGCAGGGGTTTTTCGAGATGATCTCCCTTTCCAGGCCCGCGCCATGATGCGACGGGCACCATCCTCAGGACAAGAGCCATGACACAAATTGCCCATAATGCCGACAAAGTGCTGATCTTTGACACCACCTTGCGCGATGGCGAGCAATCGCCGGGCGCGACCATGACATTTGATGAAAAACTTGAAGTCGCCGATTTGCTCGACACCATGGGCGTTGACATTATCGAGGCGGGCTTTCCCATCGCCAGCGATGGCGATTTCGAGGCGGTGCAGGCCATTGCCGCCCGCGTGAAAAACGCCACCGTCGCCGGGCTGGCCCGCGCCGGTTTCAAGGATATTGACCGGGCGGGCGAGGCGGTCAAAGGGGCCAGACGCGGACGCATCCATACCTTTATCGCAACTTCGCCGATCCACCTGAAATATCAGTTGATGAAATCCGAGGACGAAGTGCTGGCGCTGGTCGTCGCCTCGGTGACGCGCGCCCGCAACCTTGCCGAAGATATCGAATGGTCGGCCATGGATGCCACCCGCACACCGCTGGATTTCCTCAAGCGCTGCGTCGATGCAGCCATCAAGGCCGGAGCGACCACCATCAATCTGCCCGATACCGTCGGCTACGCCACGCCCGATGAATATCAGGCGATGTTCGAGCAGGTGCGCATGGGCGTCGCCAATTCCGACAAGGCTGTTTTCTCGGTGCATTGCCACAATGACCTCGGCCTCGCGGCCGCCAACTCGCTGGCGGGCGTGCGCGGCGGCGCGCGGCAGGTGGAATGCACCATCAATGGGATTGGCGAGCGGGCTGGCAATGCCGCGCTCGAAGAAATCGTCATGGCCATCCGCACGCGCGGCGATGCCTTGCCCTATGTCACCGGCGTCGATCCGAAATATCTCACGCGCGCGGCCAAACTGGTGTCGGCGGTGACGTCATTTCCGGTGCAGTACAACAAGGCAATCATTGGCCGCAACGCCTTTGCACATGAGAGCGGCATCCATCAGGACGGGATGCTGAAAAACGCCTCCACCTACGAGATCATGACGCCTGAAAGCGTCGGTGTGTCAAAAACCTCGCTGGTGATGGGCAAGCATTCCGGGTCGCACGCCTTCAAGGAGAAGCTGAAGGAACTGGGCTACAATCTCGGCGAGAATGCGCTGGCCGACGCTTTCAAGCGCTTCAAGGATCTCGCTGACCGCAAGAAGATTGTTTACGACGAGGATATTGAAGCTTTGGCCGATAATGAAATCGGCAGCGCCCATGACCGCGTCAAGCTCGTGGCCCTGACCGTGATCGCTGGCACCATGGGGCCGCAATCGGCGACCCTGACGCTGGATATTGATGGCACCCATGTCACCTGCCAATCGACCGGCAACGGCCCGGTGGACGCCATCTTCAATGCGGTCGCAAAACTGGTGCCCCATGAGGCCAAGCTCGATCTTTATCAGGTTCATGCCGTCACCGAAGGCACGGACGCGCAGGCGGAAGTGTCGGTGGGACTATCGCAGGAGGGCAAGTCGGTGATCGGGCGCGGGGCAGATCCAGACACGCTGGTCGCCTCGGTGCGCGCCTATCTTGCAGCACTGAACAAGCTGGCCGTGCGCAATGCCCGTGGTGCCAAACCTGACCAAATGGCGGCCGCGCACTAAAGCCCACGCAATAAAGCTGGACATCGCAAAACTGCTGCGATAACAGAAGGGCGGCGCGGGGGTTTCCCGCGCTCGCCGTTTCAGAACGGTCGGGCGCTTAGCTCAGTTGGTAGAGCAGTTGACTCTTAATCAATAGGTCGTAGGTTCGATCCCTACAGCGCCCACCAATCATTTCAAAGACTTGGCAGGTATGAAACCGCTTTTGCGCCATGCCGGTCGCCAAGGCCGGGGCGCTATGGCATCACCTGGCCACCATTCACCTCGATGACCTGGCCGATGATATAGCCGGACAGGGCTTCCGACGCGAGGAAGAGATAGGCGCCGACGCAATCTTCCGCTGTGCCGAGTCGCCCTTGCGGGATGGTCGCTTGCATGGCGGTAAGCTGGGCCGCCGTTGAATAGCGGTCGTGAAACAGTGTGGTGATGACACCGGGCGCGACGGCGTTGACCCGGATATTGTCGCCGATCAGTTCCTTCGCCAGGCCATGGGTGAGGGTTGAGACAAATCCCTTGCTGGCCGCATAAAGCACCGCGCCGCCGCTGCCGCCGGTGCGGGCCGCCACCGACGATGTGTTGATGATGAAACCGCCGCGCTTCTTCAAAAATGGCATCGCCGCCCGAATGGCCACCAGCACCGAACGGGCGTTGAGATCCATCACGGCGTCATAATGCTCATCGGTGACTGTGGTGGTCGGAATCCGTCCCAGCATGGCCCCGGCATTGTTGATCAAACCATCGAGCCGCCCGAAATGCTGCGTGGTCTGCGCGACGATGCGCTCGACTTCAAGTGGATCGGCGACATCACCGCGCACCAGGAAGACGCTGCCACCCAGAGCCTCGACTTCCTCTTGGAGTTTCAGCGCCTGATCGACACTGGCGTGGTAGTGCAGCCCGACTTTTGCCCCCTGGGCCGCGAAAGCCCGGGTCAATGCTGCGCCGATGCCGGTCGACGCACCGGTAATCAGGACTACCTTGCCGGCCAGGTCTGGAATGCGCATGGCTGTCGCTGCTACAGCCTTATTGGTCATATTCTTAGCTCCTGTTTTGATTTCAGGCATGTTGCCATGCTTTGCGGCAATGGCAAGGTAATTTTTGCACCGGCAGGACGCTGATGGAAATGCCGCCGCGACGCCAAGCCGGCGGTCGTGATGATGTTACAAATGTCAAAAAATGTCATCTATCGCACGACATTGGACCAATCCATGCGGACCGCGCGCCAGGCACTGCAGCGGTAACCTGCGGAATTTTATCGACAATATCCAAGCTTACTGGCAGTCTTCCGTTACCAGCATGCCAGTTTCAACATTTTGTGTGAAGGCGGGCCTTGCCACCGCGAGGCAGGCGGCGCAAACACAACGCCACAGCTTTGCAGCCTATCCGCAAGGACGCTGCTGGATGGATGACTCCATTGGGGATTTTTCATATGGCACGGAACAAAATAGCACTCATCGGCGCAGGCCAGATTGGTGGCACACTTGCGCATCTCGTGGCTCTCAAGGAGCTGGGCGACGTGGTCCTTTTCGACATTGCCGAAGGCATTCCGCAGGGCAAGGCGCTGGATCTGGCCCAGAGTGGTGCGGTCGAGGGTTTCAATGCCGGCCTGCGCGGCGCCAATGATTATGCCGACATTGCCGGCTCGGATGTGATCATTGTCACAGCAGGCGTGCCGCGCAAACCGGGCATGAGCCGCGATGATCTGCTCGGCATCAATCTGAAAGTCATGGCCTCGGTGGGCGAAGGCATCAAGAAGCACGCGCCCGACGCCTTCGTCATCTGCATCACCAACCCGCTGGATGCGATGGTCTGGGCGCTGCAGAAGGCCTGCGGCCTGCCGGCCAACAAGGTGGTGGGCATGGCGGGCGTGCTCGATTCGGCGCGGTTCCGTTATTTCCTGGCCGAAGAATTCAAGGTGTCGGTGGAAGATGTCACCGCCTTCGTGCTCGGTGGCCATGGCGATGACATGGTACCCTCGCTCCGTTATTCGACGCTGTCTGGCGTGCCGCTGCCCGATCTCGTCAAAATGGGCTGGACGACGCAGGCCAGGCTTGATGCCATCATCGAGCGCACCCGCAAGGGCGGCGGCGAGATTGTCAATCTGCTCAAGACCGGCTCGGCCTTCTATGCGCCGGCATCTTCTGCCGTCGCCATGGCTGAAAGCTATCTGAAAGATCAGCGCCGCGTGATGCCCTGCGCTGCCCAGCTCAGTGGCGAATATGGCGTCAAGGGGATTTATGTCGGCGTGCCCACGGTGATCGGCGCCAAGGGCGTCGAGCGTGTGCTCGAAGTGCCGCTGGATGCGGGCGAGAAGGCGATGTTCGACAAATCGGTCAGCAGCGTGCAAACCTTGATCGCAGCTTGCAAGACCATCAATCCGGCTTTTGCGTGAGCAGGCTCTGAAAGGGCGACACCATGAACCTGCATGAATATCAAGCCAAGGCTATTCTGAAAGACTTCGGCGCGCCAATCTCGCGCGGCGTGCCGGTGTTCACCGCCGCCGAGGCGCAGGAAGCCGCTGAAAAGCTCGGCGGCCCGGTGTGGGTGGTCAAGGCGCAGATTCATGCCGGTGGACGCGGCAAGGGCAAGTTCAAGGAAGCGGCGGCTGGCGACAAGGGCGGTGTGCGCATCGCCCGTTCGGTGGCCGAAGTGAAGACCTTTGCTGCCGAAATGCTGGGCCATACGCTGGTGACGCTGCAAACCGGGACGCAGGGCAAGCAGGTCAACCGGCTCTATATCGAAGAGGGCGCGCGGATTGCCCGCGAGTTCTATCTCTCGATGCTGGTGGATCGCGCCACCTCGCGTGTCTCCATGGTCGTCTCGACGGAAGGCGGCATGGATATCGAAACCGTCGCCCACGACACGCCCGAACGCATCCATACCATCAGCATTGATCCGGCGACGGGCGTGATGCCGCATCATGGCCGCGCTTTGGCGCAAGCGCTGGGCCTCAGCGGTGATCTGGCCAAACAGGCGGGCGTGCTCGCCCAGCAACTTTATGCCGCCTTCGTGGCGCGCGACATGGAGTTGCTGGAAATCAACCCGCTGATCATCACCCATGACGGCAAGCTGAAATGCCTTGATGCCAAAATGTCGGTTGATGGCAATGCCTTGTTCCGCCACCCCGAAATTGCCGCGCTACGCGACGAGACAGAAGAAGACGCCAAGGAAATCGAGGCCTCCAGACACGACCTCAATTACATCACGCTGGATGGCACCATCGGCTGCATGGTCAATGGCGCGGGCCTCGCCATGGCGACGATGGATATCATCAAGCTTTATGGCGAGGCCCCGGCCAATTTCCTTGATGTCGGCGGCGGCGCGACCAAGGAGAAAGTGACGGCGGCTTTCAAGATCATCACCGATGATCCGAACGTGAAGGGCATTCTGGTCAATATTTTCGGCGGCATCATGCGCTGCGACGTCATTGCCGAGGGCGTGATTGCAGCGGTGAAAGAGGTCGGCCTGAAAGTGCCGCTTGTGGTGCGGCTGGAAGGCACCAATGTCGATCTCGGCAAGAAAATTTTGCGCGAAAGCGGGCTGAATGTGATCCCGGCCGATGATTTGGATGATGCCGCGCAGAAAGTTGTGAACGCGGTGAAGGCGGGAGCCTGATCCATGACTTCCCTCATAGCCAATTTGTCCCCCGACATAACGGCTTGGGTGGTCGTCGCCTTGGCCTACCTTGGATTCGTGATCGTCAGCAAGCGCTTGGCGACGGCGCGCTACAACGCCAGCATGGCACGCATCCAGGACTCGATAAAAATTCAAAACGAAGCGATCGCGCTGCAAAAGCAGGCGAACTTGTTACTCCAAGAAATCCGTGACTCTTTAAGGGACCAATAGAATGTCCATTCTGATAACCCGTGAAACCCGCGTCATCACCCAGGGGTTCACCGGCAAGAACGGCACCTTCCATTCCGAGCAGGCTTTGGCCTATGGAACGAGAATGGTGGGCGGCACCTCGCCGGGCAAGGGCGGTTCCGTGCACCTCGGCCTGCCGGTGTTCGACACGGTGCTCGAAGCCAAAGCTGCCACGAACGCTGACGCCTCAGTGATATACGTGCCGCCGCCGGGCGCGGCTGATGCGATCTGCGAGGCGATCGACGCCGAAATCGCGCTGATTGTCTGCATTACCGAGGGCATCCCTGTGGCCGACATGATCAAGGTCAAGCGGGCGCTTTCGGGCTCGAAATCGCGGCTGATCGGCCCTAATTGCCCTGGTGTGATGACAGCGGGTGCCTGCAAGATCGGCATCATGCCGGGCAATATTTTCAAGCGCGGGTCGGTGGGCATTGTCTCGCGCTCCGGCACGCTGACCTATGAAGCGGTGTTCCAGACGACCCAGGAAGGCCTCGGCCAGACGACGGCAGTCGGCATTGGCGGCGACCCGGTGAAGGGCACCGAATTCATCGATATTCTGGAAATGTTCCTGAAAGACGATGAAACCAAATCGATTGTGATGATTGGCGAAATTGGCGGCGCGGCGGAAGAAGATGCCGCGCAATTCATTGCCGATGAAGCCAAGCGCGGTCGCAAAAAGCCGATCGTGGGTTTCATTGCGGGGCGAACTGCGCCTCCGGGCCGCCGCATGGGCCATGCGGGCGCGATTATTTCAGGCGGCAAGGGTGGCGCGGAAGACAAGATTGCGGCCATGGAAGCTGCCGGCATCCGCGTCTCGCCCAGCCCCGCGCGCCTTGGAAAAACCCTTGTTGACGTGCTGAAGGGTTAAAAAGGGAAGTGTGAATTTCATGGGCCTGACTTACGCCATGATCAAGTTGACGGAGGCGCCAAAGCCCCTGCACCGTCATGGCGAGCGCAGCGCTCCACGATGCAGGCCCTGGTTCGTGGATAGATTCTTCGCCATGGCGGTAGCGGCGTCACGCTCAACCCAAATTGCCCGGCCTCGCTGGCCGAAACCATCGAATCGAAACCAATGGGACAAAAGCCATGAATCAGCATGACCGCTCACTCGTGCAGGCCGACGATTCCTTTCTCAACGGTACCAACGCTGGCTATATCGAGGATCTTTACGCCCGCTATGAAGCGGATCCGCAGGCGGTGGATCCACAATGGCAGGCCTATTTTACCACCCTTGCCGACAACCGTGACATGGTTGAACGAAGCGCCAGCGGCCCCTCCTGGACGCGGACCAATTGGCCGATCGCCGCCCATGGCGAGTTGATTTCAGCGCTTGATGGCAATTGGGGCGTCACCGAGGCGATCATCGCCAGCAAGCTGCAGACCAAAGCTGAAGGCGCGCCGACTGTCTCGCAGGCCGATATCCAGCAGGCGGCGCGCGATTCGGTGCGCGCCATCATGATGATCCGCGCCTATCGGATGCGCGGGCATTTGCATGCCAATCTCGATCCGCTCGGCATTGCCCGCCAGCTTGATCATGAAGAACTGCACCCTGCGTCCTATGGCTTTACCGAATCCGACTACGACCGCAAGATTTTCATCGACCATGTGCTTGGCCTTGAATATGCGACCATTTTCGAGATGCTTGCCATATTGCGCCGCACCTATTGCGCCACCATTGGCTATGAATTCATGCACATTTCCAATCCACAGGAAAAAGCCTGGATTCAGGAGCGTATCGAGGGGCGGAACAAAGAGGTTGCCTTCACCAATGAGGGCAAGCGCGCCATTCTCACCAAGCTGGTTGAGGCTGAGGGCTTTGAGAAATACCTTGATGTGAAATTCACGGGCACCAAGCGGTTTGGCCTGGATGGCGGCGAGAGCATGGTGCCGGCGCTGGAGCAGATCATCAAGCGCGGCGGCGCCCTCGGCGTCCAGGAAATCATCCTGGGCATGGCGCATCGCGGCCGCTTGAATGTGCTCAGCCAGGTGATGGCCAAGCCGCACCGGGCCATTTTCCATGAATTCAAGGGCGGCTCGGCGTCGCCTGACAATATCGAGGGCTCGGGCGACGTCAAGTATCATCTGGGGGCTTCGTCTGATCGCGAGTTTGATAATAACTCGGTGCATCTGTCGTTGACCGCCAACCCGTCGCATCTTGAGATCGTTGATCCGGTGGTGCTGGGCAAAGTGCGCGCCAAGCAGGATCAACTGGCTGATACCCAGGAGCGCAACAAAGTGATGCCGCTCCTGATCCACGGCGACGCGTCCTTTGCGGGTCAGGGCGTCATTGCCGAATGCTTCGGGCTATCCGGGCTCAAGGGCCACCGCACCGGCGGCTCGGTGCATTTCATCGTCAACAACCAGATCGGCTTCACCACCTATCCGCGCTATTCGCGCTCCTCGCCCTATCCCTCCGATGTGGCGAAGATGATTGAGGCACCGATTTTCCACGTCAATGGCGATGATCCGGAGGCTGTGGTGCATGTTGCCAAAATCGCTACCGAATTCCGGCAGAAATTCCATAAGCCGGTCGTGATCGACATGTTCTGCTATCGCCGCTTTGGACATAATGAGGGCGATGAGCCGAGTTTCACCCAGCCGCTGATGTATGCCAGAATTCGCAACCACAAGACGACGCTCGAACTTTATTCCGAAAAGCTGATGGCCGAAGGCCTGCTGACGCAAGGCGAAATTGATAAAATGCGCGCCGATTGGCGCACCAGGCTCGAAGCCGAATATGAAGCGGGCCAATCCTACAAGCCCAACAAGGCCGATTGGCTGGACGGTCGCTGGACCGGACTGAAAGCCGCCAGCGGCGCGGTGGACGATGACCGTCGCGGCCAGACTGGCGTTGATCTCGCCCGCTTGAAAAATATCGGCGAGAAGATCACCAGCGTGCCCGCAGATTTCAACATTCACAAGACCGTTCAGCGCCTGATGGATAATCGGCGCAAGATGATCGAGACCGGCCAGGGCATCGATTGGGCAACAGGCGAAGCGCTCGCCTTTGGCAGCCTCCTTGAAGAAGGCCACCGGGTGCGGCTGTCAGGCCAGGACAGCGAGCGCGGCACGTTCTCGCAGCGTCACTCCGTGCTGATCGACCAGCAATCCGAGGCGCGCTATGTGCCGCTGCGCCATATTGCCGAGGGCCAGGCGCGGTTCGAGGTCATCAACTCGATGCTGTCAGAAGAAGCGGTGCTTGGCTTTGAATACGGCTATTCGCTTTCCGAGCCCAACGCGCTCACCCTGTGGGAAGCGCAATTTGGTGATTTTGCCAACGGCGCGCAGGTGGTGTTTGACCAGTTCATCTCGTCGGGCGAGCGCAAGTGGCTGCGCATGTCGGGCCTTGTCTGCCTGCTGCCGCATGGCTATGAGGGCCAGGGGCCAGAACATTCCTCTGCACGCCTTGAGCGCTATCTGCAAATGTGCGCTGAAGATAATATGCAGGTCGCCAATCTTACGACGCCGGCCAATTATTTTCATGCGCTGCGTCGGCAGTTGCATCGGGATATTCGCAAGCCGCTGATCCTGATGACGCCCAAATCCTTGCTGCGCCACAAGCGGGCGGTCTCGACCCTGAATGATATGGCGACCGGCTCCTCGTTCCATCGCCTGCTGTGGGACGACGCCGAAAACCTCAAGGGCGAGGGCATCAGTCTGGCGAAGGATGACAAGATCCGGAAGGTCGTGCTCTGCTCCGGCAAGGTCTATTATGACCTTTATGAAGAACGCGAGAAGCGCGGCATTGATGACGTGTATCTGCTGCGCGTCGAGCAGCTCTATCCCTTCCCGCTGAAAGCGCTGGTGCATGAGTTGGCGCGCTTCAAGAAGGCCTCGGTGGTGTGGTGCCAGGAAGAGCCCAAGAACATGGGTGCGTGGAGCTTTGTCGAGCCCTATCTCGAATGGGTTCTGGGCCAGGTCGGGGCCAGGTCGAAGCGCGCCACTTATGTGGGGCGTCCGGCTTCCGCCGCGACGGCGACCGGCATGATGTCACGCCATCTGGCGCAACTGAAAGCGTTCCTTGACGAAGCGTTTTCGGTTTGACCGGGAGGACATGATGGTTCGGTTCTTCTGCCGCCTTGAGGTGCCGCGAGCGCGCTCAAGCGCTGACGTCACGCCGGAGGACGCGCATCTGACAAGGCCGCATGGAGCGCGCGACCGCATCATTCTGGCTGACTTGGGCTTGAGGTTTACCCTAGCCGCCCATCGCGTTTTCACCCGGTTTTGGCAGTTCATCCTGATTATCAACCAGAGGACGCCGCAAGGCGCTAGGATTCATGGCAACTGAAATTCGTGTTCCGACCTTGGGTGAAAGCGTCACCGAGGCGACGATTGGCAAATGGTTCAAAAAGCCCGGCGATGTTATCAAAGCCGATGAACCTTTGCTGGAACTTGAGACCGACAAGGTCACACTTGAGGTGAACGCGCCCGCTGCTGGCGTGCTCTCGGAAATCATCGCCAAGGCGGGCGAGACGGTGTCCCCCAATGCCTTGCTCGGGCAGATTTCGGCGGGCAGCGGCGCTGCGGCTGCCGCTCCTGTCGCCCAGACGGTTTCAGCCGCTCCGGCCAAGAC
>VFSW01008427.1_pt1 | contig 14813 bp, 19 predicted proteins | sample 5358111 | NCBI WGS metagenome assembly VFSW01 (sample SAMN11554181, study PRJNA540505) | mine drainage metagenome | isolation source: sediment from site ElyBrook_90M | place: USA: Ely Copper Mine, Vershire, VT | collected 2017 | reverse complement strand
ATTCGCACCTGTTCCACCCTGAGCGGGAGTGACAAGGGTTTCTCCGCTTACTGCTGTACCTGTCGCAGCATAGTAAGCAACTTGACCCACTGTGCCACTGTTCACTGTTCCAGAACCAGCCGGGGTATACCATCCCTGCGCCGTTCCGTTGTAGCCCCAATACTGGCCACTCGTGGGAGAGCCAGCAAGACTAGAGGCATATCCGGTAGTGTTCTGATTCAGCGTTGGCACATCAGCCGCTACAATGGCGCGGTATGAAGGGACACCAGATGTCCCACTCGGAGACGCTAAGAACAAATTACCAGACTGCGAATTACGAGTAACTGCAAGTGTTCCGGTACTCGTGATGGGTGAACCTGTGACAGTCTCGTCAGACGGAACAGTCATGGCCACACTGGTTACTCCCGAAGTAGAAGGAGCTGCATTCCAGTTCGTCCCGTCTGTCAGGATCGAAAAGCTGTTCGGCCCCAATACCGATGTCGGCCCTGTATATGTTACGGTTCCACTGCTCACCGTCAGCGTGTAGCCCGACTTGACCTGAAAATTCATAATGCAGCCAATCGAAACGCTGGCTGGAAGTGTCGCTGTGACAGAGGCCGAAACATAGTAACTGTTGGAGCATGTGGCCGAAAAGTTGGCGCTTTCGTCGGTCTGGTTGGTATTGGCCGGTGCTGCTCCGATGGAGTTGTAGCTTATCAGTACCGCTGCGGAGCCGTTATATGTTGTTCCGCTGGCAGCTCCAGAGCCGGAATTGTTGAAAGTCAATGCATAGGTGTTTGTCCCAATCGTATTCGCAGTATTGCAATTCAACAATGTCCCCGTTGCCGCATAGGTACAGAGATCCCCATCCACATACGTCCCTTGCACCAAACTGAGAGCCGCCTGTTTGCCATTCCAGTTGGTCTGATCGGTCGTGGTGGGCATGTAGTAACCGCTGCCCGCTGCCGCCGTGATCGAAGTTGTACCGGAGCCTGAGAGAATGCCTCCGAGCGTGATGGTCTGGTTAGCCGTCAAATACGTATTGGGATCGAGTGCAAACACTCCGGCAGCCGTCATCTTGAGAAAAGGCGTGCCGGAGGTCCAAGCGGGATAGTTAAGCGCCGCCCATGTTCCAAGTGTAGGCGTTCCAGTCAGCGAAGAATACGGGATGGTCGATGAGAAAGTGAAAGGCGATGTGCCGTTCCCGTAAGCATAACCCGTTCCGGTAGCGACCCCGGTTCCACCGCTGGCGGCAGGAATAGGATTCGATGAGCCGTAGCTCGTTCCCCACCCTGCTCCGGTGGACAGCGCGATCCCCGCGCCAGGGTATATCATACTTCCTCCGCCGCAAGCCCCAGGCGTCCACTTCAATGTGCTTGAGTTCCAGACGGGACACAATCCATTTGCGATTCCAATATCAGTCCAATCGGAAAGATTCGCTGTGCTAAAACTTGCCCCACTATTGAGCGGGACAGGAAAACCGTTTACACACACGTAAACTTTAGTATTAGGCCACCCTCCGAGGAACATCGGAAGAGCACCGGCACAAGTCGCAGGAACGGTAGGATAGTAAACTAGTCCTCCATAGCTCGGATTCACTATCCATTGATACGAAAGGTTGTAATAGCTGCACGTGAATACCGTTGGAGGACTCGTGCTGGTTTGCGTGTATAGCGTACCAGCATTGTTAGCACTGCATACCGGAGGCGGTGGCGCAGTTGGTCCGCTCGTTTGAGGATGCCCAGAAATACTGAGAGCCATGCAGGCAGCGAAGATACCGAGGGCTCGTATCTTCTTTGCGATTCCCTTAATATCCGATCGCATACCACCACGCTCCGTTTCCGCTACCGTCCGCTTTCGCCACAAAACTTGCGGCACTGAATGAAATGATACTCATGATGTGATTTGATCCGCTTCCTGCGTCGTCAGTGAGCGAAACCATCAGGCAAGCATTCGGGAACGCGGTCGGGAAATTTACCGTAGTAGAGGGCGAAAGCGCAATACTGGGAGCGTGACCCCATTTCAGAATCAACCCGCTCGGAAGGTCCTGGTACCCAGACGTTCCGGTAAACGCGAATGCTCCGCTCGTAGCAGATGTCAATCTTCCTTTTGCATCTACTGTGATATTTGCTCCAAGGTAGCTTCCCGCCGCAACTCCGCTTGCTGCCAATGTCGCCGCTGCGCTCCCTGGACCTGCCGCAGTCACGTCGCCAGTAAGGGCTGTAATCGCGTTCTCATACGCGCTCGCCCATCCGGCTCCCCCCGTATCGGGATCGTTCGTATTGTTGTCCATCGTGCTGACCCAGTAGCCGTTCCCGCTGGCCATGAGCACTCGAGCGCCCTTAGGATAGCCGCCAATTGCAGTCTGGAATGTAGCACTGTAGGGAAATCCTCCGCCAGCGCACATCCATACGTCTACGGCTGACATTCCAAATAGAATACCGTTCATGTCCGCTTTCGAGGGAGGGATGCCACCCGAAGCTATTGGCGTTGCACAGAGCGGAGGAAATCCATCTGTGTAGCTAGCAGCGCCCGGAGTAATCCCAATCTGCGACGGAACAGGAATAGGATTTGTTTTCGAAGAATCTCCCGTTGCCCATGCTTCAACGAGTTGTGCTGGTACTTGACTTAATTGCATCGTGTCCTCATGCGACCCAGTATGGGTTTCCTTCAGGCATAAACGGTGCTTGCCCAAACGGGGAAGCACCGTCAGTCATTCCGCTAAAGCCAAATACCGGAAGCACCGTGTTGACCATCCAGCCGCCAACTCCAGCCGGCCGCAAGAAAATTCCGCTTTGCGTTATGATGATTATCTCAAAATCCGCAAGAGCGAACTCAAACATATAGCGGATTTCCATGTTGCCGAGATCGTTCACGTACGCGCGTCCGCGGCCAGCCATCCATTCGAGCAGTAATGTGTTAATTGAGTAAGAACTGTCGCGCGAGATGTTCGCCAGCGCCTTGAGTAGTATCAGCTCCTGAAACTGGGCATCTGTCAAAACCGTCGCTGGAGTTGTGGAAATCGTCCGCGAGACGCCCACGATCCTTCCCCAGATGTCCAACCCGAACCCCTGAGCTGTAGATACCTGCCAAATCCAGACGAGGAAATTGTTGATGTCATCGGTAGGATCGACGGCAGCATTAAACGAGTCAATCAGCGATGTGATCGTCGGAGAATTCCCGTATTGGCTGATAATCGTCTGCTCTACATTGTCCACATTACACCGCCGTCACTGTAATGTCGCCACTCGATAGAGTCGGCTGTTGATCGATGCCCATCGTCACGTCGTATCCAGCTGGGGAACTGGAAAGCCCGACAAAGATGCTCACAAGAGAAATCCCAGGAACCGCTGCAAAGATGGCACCTGTGTAGCTAAGCGAAAGGATGAAAGATGCGATTCCAGCCGGCGTGTTGTTGTTCTGGCCGTTGAACTGCGCCAGAATCGCGTCCTGAATCAGGGTTACATAGTCAGAGGGCAACGTTCCCGCATTCGCCACCGTCACCGCAAAATAGACGGGCGTCGGATTGGGAACAATGAAACTTACCCCGTAGGCTGGATAGTTGGGCGCATACTGCGGCCTTTCATCGTAGACAGTGACGGTTTCGACTGATCCATCGCCGGGGACCGCTGAACCGCTGGGCCAGTTGGGCCAAGCACTGTAAGAACATCCGCCGTCTTTGGCGTCCCAGATAGCCTGCGCGATGGCGCTGGCCGCGCCGCCAACGACCGCAATGTAAACTGAGTGTGGGGCAAGCGGGTAACTTGTCGCTCCATAGTCAACTGTTCCTCCTGACGAATTGTCTATCACGTAGCAGTCAAGGACACCAGAAACTGCGTAAACATTTGCGAAAATGGCGTCTGTTGTTCCGTGGCTGTTGATAGCAACCGAATTCTGTCGGCGTAGCTCAAATGCTTGAGGGCTTTCAACGTCCGATCCAAGAATACCTGCAGACGGATTTGTGATCGTATCCCATCCTGGGATTGTCTGGTAAATCTGCGTAAGCGTTCCAGCCGCGCACGCAATAGGTCCAGTCTGAAGATTGGCAAATTCCCCTGAGACAGTCCCTCCGCTTCCGATATTCACTGCTCCGAGAAGCTGGTAGGTGTTTCCCGATGTATCCAGAGCCAGCGACCCGGCAGGTATGTAGACGCCCGGAATTCCTCCCAATGTGCAGATGACAACCGTTGAAGTCGCTGGATTCCGGGTCATAAAGTAGATTCGTCCGATGGCATCCTGAAAACGCCCAGATGCATACTGCGGATCGACCTGATTGGTAATATAGGCGAGGGCGCTGTTTTTGTCGGAAACGACAGCCGACTCGCTTGACGCCAACTGGCCCTGCGGCGTATTGAGTGCCGGATTGACGCCGCCACCAAACGCCTGATCGATGTCCGCCTGTGCGCCAGCAAGAATTTCCGCATCTGTGGGCAGAATCACACCTTCAGGAGTCCATTGGATCGGCGGGATGTTCGTCGTTGCCATCAGAAATTTACCGTCGTGCTGTTGCCGTCAGAAGTCAAGAACTGAACTTGTCCGCTGATTGTGCGGTTGGAAAACCCTGTGATGATGGTAGATGCTGTGACTACTCCGGGAACCGTTAGCGCAGCCGCGTTCATGGCCGAAACAATTTGAGCCTGCGAAGGTGCATAACCGAGCAATTGCTGCCAATACGGAACCCCTAATGTAGTGTCATACCAGCATTCACCGAGAAATGTCTTGATCGCGCTGGCCACATCTTGAGCGACAGCATACGGGGGTTGAGCAAGGGCAATGTTCCCGTTTGAGTCGAGCACCAAGTCCCACGCCACTGTATCCAAAAGCAAAGTCGATAACGACATCACTGCCCCTTCAAAACCGTGGTTTCGCATCCTGTCGGAATCGCTGGACCTTTGTATCCCAACCCAGTCAAGAATGGGTATACATTCGTCTTGAACCATTGGAAAAACGTGTCATTCACAAGAGCTTCGGCGGTGCCTCCATTCTCGGCGCTCACTGTTGGCGAACTAACAGTGATGGCCATTGGAGAAACGATTGATATTCCTGTACTTGAGAATTGCACAAACTGAGCAGGAATACCATTCAAAATTCCGCCCAGGTACATCCCATCGGAAAAATCATGCATTCGGAAACTGCCCGGATTTGCCTGTGCCTTCGTGTTCTTGACGTTGGTGATGTCCCGCGAGGCAAAGACGGAGATCCCAATATCTCCCGGTTGTGGATCGATAATGACGGCGTTCGCGCCTCCCTGAATGCGAAGATAGGGAAGCCCGTACATCGTTACGTGTGGGGTGGGAATGCCGTTTCCGTTTACCTGATTGACTAGAATTTGCACGTCCACAGAGCCGACCGGAGAAAGCCCTCCGTCGTTCGTACAGGACACGACTTCTACCACGCTGGCCGTCTGAATTCTCGCTAGAGCCTGTTGGATCACGAAACGCAAATTGTTGTACCGGCCCCAAAGAGACGATGGCGACAACATCCCCCACGGATTCGATACTGTGCTCACGATGCGCCTCCAGACAGCAGACTGAATAGGCTTCCAAAGTCACTCGCCACCGCTTGCACTGTGCTGCTCCACGGCCCCCTGTCCACTTGGCTCGATAGCTGATGCGACATGGAAACAACAGTCCAGACTGCATTGGCTTGAGCAACCGAAGACGATATTTTCACTTGACCGCCAAAGACAAGGTTAGGCGTGTAATAGCACTCGAATGTCACTCCAGAGGAGTTGAATATCGGATACCCAATGAGTCCTGTTTCTGGAGATATGAGCGGCACAGCAGTAAACGACTGTCGGGCTTGTCCCCACGGAACTACGGCCAGCGTTGGCGGATTCGTGGTTCCATCAATGTACATCCAGAACCGATAAGCATCCTGCATCGACCTCGCCTGCTCCATTGCGGTGTTTCCGAAATAGCTCCCTTTGGCAACTGTCTGATTGAGAAGTTGTCCAGAAGCCGAATTCCCATTAAAAGAGAATCCCATCGATTGCGCAATCTGCCGCATGACGGTTCCGACAGTCGCATTTGCTGAGATGCTGAGAGGGTTGGCTCCGTTAACTAGAGCCGAATACCCGACAAACGCCTGAACAAGCAACGCCACCTGAGGCATCCCGCTGAAGTCGCCCCATGCGTTCAAAACCTCGCCGTTAAACAGCAGAGTCTCTTGCTGACCATCAATCGCGTACACCTGAATCGCGTACATGCTGAAGGTGCTTCTAGGTGCTGCCAGAACAGGCACCTTCCATTGGAGGCTGGTCAGCTTGTTGATATGATCTAACGGCAATCCGTAAATCGCAGCGTTGAGAGTCCCCATCATCGCACCACCAGCGTTTTCAATGTTCACCATGGCGCGAAGCCCCTGCATGGTAATGGTGTTGTACGGGTTGCCGTTCTGCACAAAGGGAGTCATCCAACTGCCCAAAGTGAATACGAACTTTAGGTCTTTCGTGTTCTGGAAGCTAGAGAGTGATCCCATAAGCCCCCAAATCTGCTTGGTCCAAATACAAAAGCTGCCACCTAGAACCAAGCCCCGTGTAAACGGGATCGTCCGAACCTTGAGTATCGTAGAAGACGAGGACTCCAGTAAAGCCGAGGTAGGCCGTCGGCACTAGGTGTACTAGGTTAACGGCCTGTATCGCATAGGCAATCGGGGAGCCATTCACGGACGCATTGAAGAACATGCATTGGTTCTTGACGTAGATACTCAATGTGCATAGCTGTCCGTCGAGCGTGACCTGTATATCTTGCGATGGAACGGGCTGGAGAGGGATCGTCTGCATTACTGTGCCCCTCCATGCAAAACTTTAATTATACTTTGCACGATCTGAGGAGAGAGCGTTGTCGTAGCGCCTGTTACCGTTCCGCCATTCGACGGAGATGCCGAACTGGAAGACTGGGGAGCTGGAACGTTCGACAGCGACGATGTGACCTGTTTCACCTGCATCAGGGATATTTCAACCATCAGCATCGTTGCGCCCTGAATCGCAGACCGCCGATAATTGTACTGATTGACCGTGTATGCTCCCCCGGCAGAACTGTAGATTGCATCGGGAGTCCACACGTTGTAAAGCTGCGTCGTCTGGCAGGCAAGATCAACCGCTGCAAGAAATGCCGTTTTTTCCCCTTCAGTGCCGCTGAGAGCCATCGTTAGTATCGGATTGGCGGGCTGGTACACCTTGTTGTAGCTGGCGAATCCTGATCCATTTGTTGACCCCGGCAACGCTTCAACAGGAAAGTCTGATACTCCCATACTGCGCTCAAAGCCAAACGAAAATACAGAAAGCGTCCCACCTTCAGTTGGGGTGTATATCGGATTTCCAGCAGCATCAAAAATACCCCAGATTGGCTCTGGCGATCCAGCTACGGACCGCGGGCTAGGAAGGGCAAACGTGATATTTGTATTGTCAGCCGAATTCCTCGGAATCGGTGGGACGCCAGGGTACATGGGGACGCTGGGATAAGGGATGAGTGGCATCAGAATAGCCCTCCGTTGAACTGAGGAGCAAACAGCCAGTCCATGCCATCCGATACGCCATGTTGAGACGTTCCGGCTTTGCTGCTTGGGGCTACGTTCATCGTTCCGATATGCACGCTCTTGCTGTTGTCTGTGTGCGAATGAGAAATGCTCGTGTTTGAAGAAACGCTTGAAGGGACCTGCATTGCCCCTGAGATCCCCTCTACTATCGGGTTCTTCCCTGTTCTCCAACGATAGTAAATCTGATTGGAGTCAGTCAGCTTGCTGTATCCCGGAGTCTTGAGCAGCGCTGCCATTGCTTGTTTCCCGGTAGCGTCATCAGGAAAAACAGCAACCTTGTTGCCGTCGCGGTCCGTGATGTATCCGGTTGCCCCATGTTTTATCGCAAAATCACCGTAGGTAATATCGCCGGGATTGTGCGCACGCTGAGGGATGTTCGGTTGACTCCCGTGCGCAAAAAACCCTTCCCGATTGGCAATAAATTTCTCTACCTTCGACCACTCGTTTTCAGCCCATGTCTTACCAGAATGGTAGGCGTTGCTGATGAACGAGCCAGGCTTCTTGATATCGTTTCTGAACGCCGGAGAATGGCTGTAAAGCCCGTAAAGGCCATAGCCGAGTGCTGCAATTCCTGCGACAGCCAGACCAATAGGCCCTGCAAGGGCAGCTAATGCTCCTCCAAACTCTGTCACTACAGGCGCGAGCATCCTAAATATTCCCGCCAACGATCCGAGGCTGAGAAGGCCCGCTCCGACTCCTGCGATGATTCCTGTTTCTTTTCCATGAGTCAGCAGCCAATTCAGAATCGATGTGATATTCGACGCTATCCGGTTCAGCAGCGGCATCAGGCTGGAAAGAAGATTGTTGCCGACCTTAGTGATCGCCGCTTCTATCGACACGAGTTTCTGCGTCATCAAAGCTGATTGCTGAATCTGCCTGTCAGTGGGGGAAAGAGCCGTCAATTCTTTTTCGTGCGCCTTCACCCATCCTGGGCCTTGCAGAATCATGTTGGCGACAGGCTCGGAAATTCCGCTCGCCTCAAGAAACGAGGCTGCCTTCCACCTGTTCGGACCTTGATCGAACGGCTTGAACTTCTCTGCCAGTTGCTCGAAAATCGCGCCTGGATCCTGGTTGTAATTGATGCCCATGCGGGCGAAGAATGGCAATAGTGCGGGAGTCTGACCCGTGAGCAACTGCCCGTACATGCCGCGAACCTGAGTGAAAAATCCCTGAATCGATGCGGAGCTTCCCCCCAATTGCCTCGCCATCAATCCCCACGCATTGAGCTTCTGTGCGCTCATGCCAAGGTTCTGGCCGAGGTAATAGAGCTGTGTATTGGTGGCGATGATGTCCTTGGCAAAGGACGTAACGACAGCAGTGCTGACAATCGCGCCCAGAACCGCTCCGAACGATTCGACCGCGCCCGTCAGGCCAGTAAATCCCTTTTCAGTTTTTGCAGCGGAGGTTTCAAGATCGGACAGTTTGCGCCGGACTGCGGGAGCATTGGAATCGACATTCTTACTATCGAGCCGGAGCTGAACCACGAGTGAATCAATAATTGTCGGCACTCTTACTACCTCCCGCTCGATGCCTCTATGGCGACAATCTCCAGCAGATTATGCAAGTCCTCTTCGCCATAAATCGTTTGCAACTCATACAGCGTGGCTAGACGCCTGCCAACGACGATCCCGATTACTTTAGGGACGTTCGCGTATTCGGCTTGTGCTGCTCTTTCGCCCCCAGCGTGCTGCCGACCGATTCGGATAGGCTGGCGGCTAGAGAAAAATCCAGATGCAGCTTCAGCACCTTCCATTTAAGAAGCAAAAGGGTTTTTACCTCTTCGATCTGCGTTTCAAACAGCGGATAGGAGAGCTTAGTTTGAGGCTTCTGCGGATTGGGAACAAATTCGACGCATTCCATCAATTCTGTCAGCAAAGGCCGTACGGTCTCTGCCTTGATCGCAAACAGCTTCTTCAGTCCGATCTCCGCCAGAGCAGCCATGCCAAGCTGCAATGCCCCATCGGGAATTTCCACATTCGCAGCACCCAGAGCCAGCATGACGCGAATCGCCCAGTCTTCCGCTTTGGTAGCAGGCATCTCCGTGAGGAGAAAATGCTTCCCTTTGTCACGTCCCTCATCTTCGACCGTGAACGTCGCTGTCTTCCGCATTTACGTCTCCTGAGCTAGGCGGGTTGAATGTCTGACCAGTTGATGCCGTACTCGCGCATCTGAAGAACCTTGCCTGCGGAGGCAACCGAATTGTAATCCTCCAAAGTTCCCTTGATGCACACGTAGGCTTGCCCGGTAGAAGGCAGGTCGATGGTGGCATAGATGTAATAAACATTCAGCGCCGCACGTTGTGCCGCATAGATTGCCTCAAAGATGTTCACGCTGGGCGAGTCGGCCTGAAACGCGAACGTTTGCTTGACCGGGTTGAAGACAAGTCCAGCCGTCTTGCGACCATCCACACCAATCTGTGTTTCAGTTGTCACGACCGCAGCCGTGTCCCATGCTTTGTCTGCTGAGTAACCTTGCAGTTGTACCGGCGTGTTGAAAAGACCTGGAACGGTGATAGTCACCACTGAATTTGCAGAGGTGATCGTGCTTGCCGCGCCTGTGATTGCGTTAACGAATCCGCCCATGAATCACCCCTTAAAGAACGTTGATCGAAGCCATGCTGAACTGAAGTACCGCTCCGCCGCTTGCATACCAGAAGTTAATGATTGGTGTTTGCGATGCAGCTCTAGCGGTTGCTCCAGGGTCAAGAATCTGAAGGAAGTAGCCGTTGTTCTGGACTGACGATGACGCATTCGACACGCCAGCCGCAGCGTTGATAGCAGCAGCCTGCGACGAGGAAAGCTGTACCCCTATCTGAATGATTCCATTGTTCAGGCAGTTGTTGATTGGGCCGTTATCAGTCGCAGTTCCAGTGTTGTTTTGTCCCACCAGAGATGCACGAACCAAACCGTATCCGTAAGGGTCATAGGGAACCTTTCCGACCGTGGTATACAGCGTGACAAGCGCCAACTGGAACTGAGCGTTCATCCATGCCTGATCGAAAAAGAGGTTCGCCCACGGGATGCTACCGGGCATGTTTCCGTTCGAGAAGAACGTGAATCCCCGATTGCGAGATGCAAATGCCCCATAGCATGAATATCCGTTCGCCAGCAGGTTCGTGTAGGTCGTGAGGCTCGCGCAGGTCGGAACCACAGCGGCAGAGTTCGAGGATTTTCCCGCCAACATTATACTTCCGTTCTTCTGCGTGTAGTTGACGGAGGCAATCATACCCTGCACGAAAGCAGCAACGTTCGGACAAATTGCGCTCAATGTTCCAGCAGCAGGGTCGCCACCAATTGCCATTACTCCGTTGTACTGGTTCGTCTTGGCAACCACACCGAAAGGCTCAGTCGCGGTTGGCACGGGTGCCTGCACATGGGTTTACCAGATAACGCCGCCGGACGTGCCATTCTGTGTACTGCACCCCGCTGCAAATCCCTCCTTGTCTGTGAGAGATGGCTCGGTGATGTAGCTCAAGCTGGCCCAGTTCTGATTTACGGCCACGACGTTGTTCATTGCCGATGCAGGTGTGTCCGCCGCAGCGCCTTGCGAAAGCGTGGCTCCGGTCGCCTGAGTGAGCAGCAAATCAGCCGCGATTGTGCCTGATGCATAAGTGATAGTTTCCGTCGCGCCTGTTGCTGTGCTGGTGAATATGAATGCGCTGTGTACGGAATCCCACGTCACAGCAAAAGGCGGAGTGGTAAATGCCGTCTGAATGATCGTGGCCGCATCGCTGAAGCTCGTCGCCGCCGAAAGGCTGATGCTGCCCGAAGTCAGGGGCGTTCCCGCAAATGTGATGGTCAGGGTTCCGCTATACCACTGAAGTTGCGTCAGCGTCACATTTGCGAGCGAACCCGACTGAAGCCATCCAGACCGCGCCGCAGCATTGTAGGGGGCAAACAGGATCGCAGAGGGTAGCTGATTACCGTTCGCATAGCCCGTGAAATAGATCGACGCATAGGCATATTCCGCAGACGCAGGACCGAAGAAGTTGGAAACCGCCGTGGCGCTCGGAAAGCTCAGGACTGTGCCGGTGGGCATGTAGAGGCTTTGCGTTAGGACTAGGCCGTTCATCACCAGCGCGTTGCCGCCTGGACTCAGAACGCCAGGGATTACTGAGGAAATTACGGAAGCCGGGATCGTCACTGTACATCCTCCACGATGTTCATCTTCAGAACGTCAGCCGATTGCGCGTCGATTATGACAACCGGGTTGTACTGCAACTGCATGGTCAGCGCCCAACGGCGCAAATACTGTTCTTCACCCGTGATAAGCGGGGCTTGGTGCCCGTCATCGGTGTACAACGGAGCTATTCCAGCAGGGAACAATGCTGTCCCGTAGGTGCTCCGAAATGCCTGCTTCACGCAAGCGCACCAGTCGCCAGAAAGAGGTCCGTAGAAGTCAGCTTGCACCGCGATCCTCTTCGGCCCGAGGATATTCGTCTGCAAATTGGTGTTGTCGTACCATGTGCGCGGATACTCAAGATCGGACTGCATCAACTCTGTCAGCTCAACAAATGACCCGGTAGGCATCGCAACGCGGTTTACCTCAGAGCGGATAATCTGCGCTGGACTCACGAACGGCTGAATGAACGCGCCAATGGCTTCGATCACGGTGTCCACTGCAATTGACGCAACGTACTGTGCAGGAGTGCTCATGCGGCCTCCTGAAGAACAATCGCAGCCTTAGCCCACCATGGCCACTGTTCGAGCGTCTTGACGTTCAGCCACGTTTGCGACCCGATGGTGATAAGGTCGCCACCCTGACCCGTGGGACGAAGCACAGCACTCAACTGGCCGCGAATATAGATGGTCTGAATGTCGCCCTGAATGTTGAGACCGTCCAGATGCTTGAGATCCATGCTGGTGATCTCCTGAAGCTGGCCGAATCCAGACACAGCCGCAGCGTAGCTCGGAACCTGCTTCATGCCTGCGCCGATGGCATATCCCGTAGATGCCTGAATTGAGATAGGCGTATTCGGATTCACCACTTCAGCAGCCGCATTGGCAATCGCGTTCAAGTCCATCAGTCTGTCACCTTGTAGCTTGTACTCTGAAGCATCGTTCCAGTCCAGATCAGCGGCTTCATTTGTGTTCCTGTTGCGACCTTCTTACCGCTCCGCACGTCTCCGATGGCTGCGTACACATCACGAAGCCGGATATTCTGCGGCTGATTGCCGAACTTGAGACGTAGACGCAACGTAACAGGAGAGAGCGGGGGGATGTTAGTGTCGATGATGCTATGCTTCAGCTCTCCGTCAATGTGCTCGCCCATGTATGCAAGAGTCTGGTGGCCGTTCATGCCGCTGCGCTTCAACTCAGCAGCCATCATGCGCGGCCACTGCGGAGAGTCCTTGGAAACCATTGTGCGGAAGAACGGACGGGGAGGAGCAGGGAAACGCCCCTTGTGGCCGAACTCATTCCAGAATGCGATGGGAGCTTGATCGCTATCGATGAAGCCTACCTGCACAGTGCCGTGCGCCTTCGCTGCAAGCTCTTTCAGCTTTGCTGTGACCGCATCGGACATCTTTATGCTCCTGGTAGCCATATCGGGAAACTTTCCTCAAAAACTCCATCGATTGAAACCTTCACCGCCGATACGGTCGGCAAACTCAATTCCCCGTCTTCAATTCGCTCCAGATCGCGCTCCAGTTCGGACGCGTCCAGCGAAAGCGTAACCGTCAATTGTTCGGAATCCACTGATTTCCCAAAGAAGTCCCAGTAAATCCCTCCACAGTTGTAGGCTGCGCAAAGTATCGCGCCCCTCGGTAACAGGTGGTTGCCTGCCAGAATGCCGCACCGTACTGGGACATCTGAAACCACGCTCCCGTCCCAGGCGTAGGAGGAACGTTCTGGAATGTAGCACTCACTGAACCCTGCGTAGCGCTCTGGAGGATGCCCACAGGCTTAGGCTGGCCATCTGCTGTGAGAATGCCTCCTATGAACGCAATATGCGCCGTAACCATGTTAAGCAGAATCGTGCGCCGGTTCACGTCCTGCACGACGCTGCATGATGTGTTGTTGAGATACAGCCCCGCTTCGGAAAACAGCGAAGCAAATAAAGTAGGGTTGGCATTGTATGCCGCCGTGAACTCAGGATAGCGAGCCAGAAACATAGTCGGATTCCAGACCGCTGGCACCGAAACGCACGGCGTACACATCAGGCCACCGCTTTCTGTCGTGCATCATATCTACCAGATTCCCACATGGATTTTATTGTGGCAGATATTCTTGCTCTCACCTCATCTGAATTTCGCCGTTTTCTCATTTGAGCTATTGTTTCCTCTGACCGTTTTCTGTCGGTGTTAGCAGCAGATAACTTAGCTCTGGTTTCTGCGGAAACGGGATGTCCAAAGGAGGGTCCAAATCCCCTCATCTTGCGAGTGGCCGAAATTTTAGATTTGGCTTCTTCGGAAATCTTTCTTCCTCGCATTTTGGCCTTTGCTTCGTCAGAATGATTCTTCCCTAAATTTATGGATGAAAGCCAATCTTTGAATTCCTGACTATGACGCTTGCGAGATAGTTTTTCTCTAGTGTTCGGAGAACATATTGCGCCGCACTGCCCCTCTCCACCGTCAGTCAAGTTGCGAAGACATCCAGTGCCGTTGTCGATGCGACCGTATTGCGCGATAAGCCGTTTCTCTTCGGCGTGGGCATCAGGTTCAGAAAGACCACGAGCAACAAACACGATCATCGACTTATCGACCGGAGGCCGTACTCGATGATTTTTGCTGTATGCTCGCATCCCTTTTCCTTTGCCTACATAGTAAGGGCTTGCAGCCCTACCATGTTTTGAGTTTTTGCTTCGCAGGTACATGTAAACGTAGAAGTTATCCATGTACTCATTTTAGCACGATTCACGCGCTTACCGCTTTCTCAAGCTTCACTCCGTCAATGACTGGCGTCTGCGACATCTGCTCGAACCCAGTCTTTTCCTTGGCGACTTCCTTGGCCTTGGCTCCTGCTACCTGATCGTCACGCGCTTCAAACAGCGCCCTGTTCTTCAGCGGAGGAAAGCCGACATAAGCCGCCTTCCATGCTGCCCAGAATTCAGCATCTACGCGGGTGGCTGCAAACGCCTTCGGAGGCAGATACAAACCGCTCTCCAACTTTTCTCCGCTCGCACCTGCGATCCTGACCTTCTGGTCCTTGTTCTGTGGATGCGTGAGCACGATGCCGTTAGGCAACCGGCAGCCGATCAGTACAGTTTCACGTGCCATGATTCCCTTTCAAGGAGCGGGTTGCCCCGCGCTGAGGGGCACCGAAGTGCCCTCCTGTTTTAGCGATGAGTATTAGCCC
>VFSW01008426.1_pt1 | contig 14813 bp, 10 predicted proteins | sample 5358111 | NCBI WGS metagenome assembly VFSW01 (sample SAMN11554181, study PRJNA540505) | mine drainage metagenome | isolation source: sediment from site ElyBrook_90M | place: USA: Ely Copper Mine, Vershire, VT | collected 2017 | reverse complement strand
GAGGTGGAACCGCCAGCAGCAGCGGCGGGGGAACCGCTAGCAGTGGGGGCGGAACCGCGAGCAGCAGCGGCGGTGGCACGGCCAGCAGCAGCGGCGCGGGCAGCAGCAGCGGCACCGCGGGCAGCAGCGGCGTGACGACGAGCAGCGGCGTGACCATGGGGGACGGCGGCTTGCCCTCCAGCGGCCCGGTGCCCCCGCCTCCCCCCAACAACCGCGTCAACTACAACTTCGACTACGGCTGGAAGTTCATCCGGATGGACGTCACGGGCGCGTCCGCTCCGACGTTCAACGACTCGACGTGGACGGACGTGAGCCTGCCGCACACGTTCAACGACGTGGACCAGTGGGTCGACTGGGTGAGCTTCGCGACGGACATGCCGGTCCTGCGGCATTACACCGGCCTTAGCTGGTACCGGAAGCACTTCACGCTCGACGCGACCCTTAAGGGACGCAAGGTCTTCATCGAATTCGAAGGCGTCCGCGACATGGGGACGTTCTACGTGAACGGGCAGAGCTTGGGGATCTGCGAGGACGAGATCAGCCCCTGCGGCCTCGACATCACGTCGGTCGCGAATTTCGGCTCCGACAACGTCATCGCTGTGCAGGTCAACAACAACGACCTCGAGACGGACCAGACGTACGCCCCCGGCTACGTCTTCGACTGGTCGACGACGTCGTTCTATCCGATGTACGGCGGCCTTTACACGGACGCGAACCTCTACGTCACGGACCCGATTCACCAGACGCTCCCGCTCTGGCGCAACCTGAAAACGAGCGGCGTGTACGTTTACTCCACGAACGTGAACACGCTCACCAAGGCCGCGACGGTGAACGTCGAGTCGGAGGTTTTCAACGAGAGCGCGGCCGCGCAGACGGTCACGTTGTCGCTCGACCTCTACGACATGTCCGGGGCCAAGGTGCTGACCCAGACCGGCACGGCGACGAACGTCGGCGCGGGGATGAAGGCCACGTTGACCATCAACGCGCCGGTCACGGGGGCGCATCTCTGGGCGCCCGATTTCCCGTACCTCTATACCGCGCGCACCTCCGTCTCCATGGGCGGCAATCTGCTCGACGTGGTCGACAACACGTTCGGGATCCGCACCTTCACGTTCAGCGCGACGAACGGCTTCAAGATCAACGGGCGCCCGTTCTTCCTCCCGGGGTTCTCTCCGCGCGAGGTCATGGACTGGTCGGGCCCCGGCATCCCGCAGGACTGGATGACCGAGTACGATTACATCCTCTGGAAGCAAGAGAACGGGATCTTGATCCGGCCGATGCACGTCGCGCCTCGGAAGCACATGGTCCAATCGGCGGACCGGCTCGGGATGATCATGGTCGTCCCCGCGGGCGACGGCGAGGGTTGCTACATGGGCACGGGGGCGGACTGGCCGCAGCACACCGCGGTCATGCAGAACGCCATCATCTACTTCCGCAACGACCCGAGCGTCGCGTTCTACGAAGGGTGCAACTCGCCGCTCACCCAGGCGCAGCTCGACATGATGAAGGCCGTTCGCGACCAGTGGGACCCGCACGGCATGCGTTTCATGGGCGCGCGGGACTCGAACCAGACGATCACGTACGAGTATGGGTCGGCGATGGACGGAACCGCGGCCAGCACCGACCGTCCGATGTGGTCTGCGGAGTACTCGCGTGAAGAGGCACCGCGCCGCGTGTGGGACAAGTACACGCCGGCGTGGGATCCGCACTCGATGCAGTACCTGACGGGGGGATACGTCAAGATCGCGTCGCCGTACTACATGGGCACGCTCGAGACGACAGCCGGCAACTACATCTGCGAATACCCGCTGATGGACTTCCGCCAGAACAGCATGGAAGACCAGGCGCTCGCGAACCTCTTCAAGTACTGGGCGGGGTATTCGATCAGCAACTTCGTCGAGCCGGTAGCCGCGCGTACGTCGAAAGGCATCCAGATCGGCGCCAGCAAGATCTTCTTCGCCGACAGCGACAGCGATGGCCGGATGAAGGACACCGACGTGGCGCGCTTGAGCGGCACGGTCGACGGGTCTCGCCTGCCGAAGGAGGCCTTCTACGCCCTGAAGGTGGCGGCCAGCCTCACCCCGGACATCGCGATCCTCGGGCACTGGAACTACCCGGCGGGCACGACGAAGACCGTCTATGTCGTCGCGAGCTGCGGGACCGGTGGGACGACGCCTTCCACGGTCACGCTCGGTACCTACCAAGCAGATGGTACGACGCTGATCAAGAACTACACGGGCGCGATCGACACCCAGCCGGGGTCGCCCAACACGTACGCCTGGGCGTTCCCGAACGTCGCGTTCCAGCCGGGCGTCCTCAAGGCCGCGGCGACCTGCGGCGGAACCACCGTGAGCGACCAGAAGGTGACGACCGGGCCGGTGGCGGCGCTGAAGCTCACGGCGTTCCTCGGGCCCGACGGATGGTATGCGGACGGCGCCGACATCGCCATGATCGACTTCGAGGCGGTCGACGCCAACGGGATGCGGGTGCCTACCGACGAGGCCAACGTCACCTTCACGCACACGGGCCCGGGAGTGTGGATCGGCGGGTACAACAGCGGCGTCCGGCTCAGCAAGTTCAAGGACAACCTCTGGACCGAGGACGGGATCAACCGCCTCTTCGTCCGCTCCACGACGACCGCGGGGTCCTACACGGTGACCGCCTCGCGGCCGGGCCTCCCGACCGCGACGATCACGATCGCGTCGACGCCCTTCCCGGCCACCGCGCTGACGCAGACCTGGTCGCAGCGTTACACCGTGAAGCTCGGGCCCGAGCCTGCCGCTGTCGCTGACCCGAACTGATGTGCTAGTCGTTTCTTTGTTGGGAGATTGTTCATGAAAAGAGAGTTCGTTTCGGTCTTGGCGGTAGGCTTTTCGCTCGCCATGGCGTGCAGCAGCACGTCGGGCACCAACTCGTCGACGGACGGCGGCGCCGACGCGAGCGGGAGCTCGTCGGGGGCGACGAGCAGCAGCAGCTGGGCCAGCACCAGCAGCAGCGGGGCGGCGAGCAGCAGCGGGGCGACGAGCAGCAGCGGCATCGCGGCGTGTGATGGGGGCACGGGCTGCGACTGCACGACGGTCCCCTGCGGGCCCGGGGAGGTGTGCTGCCCGTCGGTGAACCAGTGCCTCCCGAACGACAGCAAGCTCAAGATGATCTGCGCCAGCCCCGTGTACGTCGCGTGCACGAGGTCGAGCGACTGTACGGGAGGCCAGATCTGCTGCGTCACCCCTGCGAGCACGACGGGCAGCGGGCCCTCCGGAGCGTTGTGCAGGACCGCCTGCGACTACACGGGCAACCCGCAGGACCAGGGACCCGCATGCAACGTCGGCGACCCGAACGGCGGCCTCGGCGACTGTCCGGCCCCGACGAGCAACTGGTACGAATGCACTCAGGTCTCGAACTCCCCTGCGAGCCTCGGCAAGTGCGTGTCGAAGTTTCAAGGGGACGCCGCGTCTTCGGACTGAGCTGCGAGACCGGCCTCGTGAGCGTGAAACCTCGCTCTCCGGGCCTCAGAAGGCGCTAGCCGACTTCGGAGCGCCTTTGGGTGCGGGGTGCGCTCGTTTCGAGCACGGGTGATCGCTCGTGCCGCACTCTCGTCGGGAATGTATGGCTCGCGGACGATGAGTCAGCGTTGAAAAGTTACTAGGTCGGTGAGTTCATGCCACCTCCGCGCACTGGTGGCCTTACCGGTGCGTGGCGCCGGCATGCACGTTGCTTTTGTAGATCGTTGCGAGGCGAAATTATGGCAACGTGGTCGATGCTCGGTGTTCTTTTGGCGGGAGGCATCATCACCGCGGTCGGAGCGACCTCGGGGTGCGGAAGCCCCTCCCGCGCGAGCCGCTTCGGGGACGGGGATGGGGGAAGCAGCAGCGGCGCCGGCGGGAGTAGCTCCGGCACCGCGGGCTCGAGCAATGGCGCGGGCGACGACTCGGGCCCCATGTTCAGCCCGAGCGACGGCTCCACTGGGGCCAGCAGCAGCGGTGCGCCTGGCGACGGAGGTCCGGTGGTCTGTCCACCAGGCCTGATGTGCGACGTCCCTTGCCCCGGCGGCTCCACGACGACGATCTCGGGGACGGTCTACGACCCGGCCCTGAAGAACCCGCTTTACGACATCGCGGTTTACGTCCCCCAGTCGTCGCTGCCGGCGTTGCCCAAAGGCGTCGTCACGGGGCCCGACGCCTGCTCGTGCGGGGCGCTCTTCAAGAGTGGAGCGGTCGTCAGCACCACGACGGGCGTGGACGGCAAATTCACGCTGACCAACGCCCCCGTGGGGAGCAACGTCAAGCTCGTCCTTCAGGTGGGCAAGTGGCGGCATGTGGTGACGATCCCCACGGTCACGGCCTGCACGGACAACGCGCAGACGGACAAGTCCCTGGCTCTGAACGCCACCGTGGCGGCGGGGTCGGATGACAACATGCCCGACATCGCCGTCTCCACGGGCCACTCCGATACGCTCGAATGCCTGATCAAGCGGATCGGCGTCCCGGACAGCGAGTTCGTGCCGGGAACGTCCACGGCCGGCCACGTGCACCTTTACCTCGGCGGGGACCCGAACTCCCCGTGGCACGGCACGCAGACAGGCGGCCAGCCGACCCGCGAGCTCGCGCCGATGCCGAACGCCCCCGAGAGCGCCACGACTCTGTGGGACACGGCGGCGCACCTCATGCCCTACGATATCCTGTTGCTCTCGTGCGAGGGCGGGCCGACCTTCAACGCGAATCCGCCGGTCCTCGAGCAGTACCTGAACTCGGGCGGGCGCGCTTTCGCGTCGCATTACCACTACGAGTGGTTCATGCAACAGGCAGGGGGGACTCCGCCCGTGGTCGCGACGCCGGCGGACTGTGGCAGCTGCACGTACAACCTTCCACAGGCATCCTGCAATCTCGCCAACTGGACGGTAGGGTCGGGCGGAGGGCCGAACCCGGGCGACGGGGTCGTCGACCAAACGCTCAACGTGGGCGGGGGCGCGTTTCCGAAAGGCGTCGCGCTGCACCAGTGGCTCGCGAATGTCGGAGGGCTCGCTCCGCTCCCGGGCGTCACGGGCGTGGCCACGGGCGATGTGCCCATCTACCAGAACAAGTTCAACGCGGTCGTGACCGCGTCCAACCCCGCGTCTCAGCCTTGGATCACGACGGCGAATGGCGGGACGAACGAGACGCTGTACTTCTCGTTCGACACGCCCGTCGGCGGGCAGCAGGCGGACGGGGGGGCGCCGAACTACTGCGGCCGCGCCGTCTTCAGCGATCTGCACGTGGACGGAGACCCGAACTCGGCGTCGGCCATGGACAGCCCGAACAATGCGACTACGGGGATGAACCCGATGCCGACGGGCACGCCGCCGCCGGCGGGATGCGCTTCGTGTGACCTCTCGCCACAAGAGAAGGTGCTCGAGTTCATGCTCTGCGACCTGTCGGCGTGCGTCATCTCGGACAAGGAGACGCCGCCGAAGATGATCCCCGTCGTGTACTGAGAGAGGCCCGCAGAGACATCGAAACGGCGCACGCTGCCCACCTGCAACGAGAAGGCAAAAGAAATGGCTAGGTTGTCGACGCTCGGTGTTGTCTTGGCGGGCAGCATCGTCACCGCGGTCGGCTCGACTTCGGGGTGCGGCAGCGCCCAGCGCGGCGGCTTTGGGCCGTTCGACGGGGGAGCCAGCTGCGGGAGCCACCACGGACGCCGCTCCGGCGACGACGGCACGGTCGCCGCCCGCCGCGGCTTCGGCGACGACTCGGGGGGAATGTTCGGCGGAGGGGACGGCGCCGTCAGCAGCAGCGGCACGACCGGCGACGGAGGCGAGGTGGTCTGTCCAGCGGGGCTGATGTGCGACGTTCCCTGCGCCCCCGGCCAATCGACCACCATCACGGGCACGGTCTACGACCCGTCCGGGAAAGATCCCCTCTACAACATCGCGGTTTACGTCCCGCAGTCCAAGCTCCAGCCGCTGCCGCGAGGCATCCCGGCGGGGGCCGATGCCTGCTCGTGCGCCGCCCTTTTCAAGAGCGGCGCCGTGGTCAGCACGACGACGGACGTGAAGGGGCAGTTCACGCTGACGAACGCCCCGGTGGGCACGAATGTGCCACTCGTGCTCCAAGTCGGAAAGTGGCGTCATGTGGTGACCATACCGACCGTCACCGCGTGCACGAACAACGCGCAGCCCGATGGTTCGCTGGCTCTCAATTCGACCGTGGCGCCGGGCTCGGACGACAACATCCCCGATATCGCCGTTTCCACGGGACACTCCGACACGCTCGAGTGCTTGATGAAGCGCATCGGCCTTCCGGACAGCGAGTACGTCGCAGGGCCGGCGATGAACGGCCACGTGCACATCTTCTCCGGCGGGAATCCGGCCCTCCCCGTGGGGACGACGGGCGGGACGGAAGTCTCCCCCATGCCGGGCGCCCCCGAGAGCGATACGAACCTCTGGGATACGTCGGACCATTTGATGCCGTACGACATCCTCTTGCTGTCGTGCGAGGGGAACGGCACCTACAACCCGAATCCCCCGGCCCTCGAGACGTACCTGAACGCTGGGGGACGCGCTTTTGCTTCGCACTTCCACTACGCCTGGTTCACCCAGCCGACGACGCCTCCCGACTGGGGCACGTGCACCGCAATCCCTGGCGGAGCGCAGTGCAACCTGGCCACCTGGACTTACGGAGCCGGCGGCTCGAACATAAACCCCGGCAGCGGCGTCATCGACCAGACGCTCAACGTCGGCGGCGGAACCTTCGCGAATGGGGTCGCCCTCGATCAGTGGCTGACGAACCTCGGCGCGCTCGGGGTGAGCGGAGCTGCCCCCGGCGATCTGCCGATCTTCCAAACGAAGTTCAATGCCGTGGTGACCGCCACGAATACGCCGTCGCAGCCGTGGATCACGATGACGGGGAACGTACCCAAAGGCGGCGGCACGCCCCCCACGCAGACGATGTACTTTTCGTTCGATACTCCCGTGAACGGGCAAGCCAACGACGGGGGTGCTCCGACTTACTGCGGCCGGGCGGTGTTCAGCGACTTGCACCTGGGCAGCAATGCGAACAGCACCCCGGATATACCGTCCTTGGATAGCTCCAACGACGTGCAGCCGAACCCGCCCGGCTGCGGCACCAACGCGAACCCGTGCACTTCGTTCACCCCGACAGGGCAGCCCCCGCCGCAAGGGTGCGCCGCGAACAGCACGGACGGCGGGCCGGGGATCGACCTCTCGCCGCAAGAGAAGGCCCTCGAGTTCATGCTCTTCGACCTCTCGTCGTGTGTCCTCTCCGACAAGATCACGCCGCCGAAGACGATCCCCGTTTATTAGCGGACGCGGGTGCGCGCACGCGTAAAGGATGCGCGCCCGCGCGGGTACCGCCCGGCCCCGACCTGTACTAGAAGCCGGCGCATGCCTACCCGCAAGAAGATCGGTCTCATCGGCGCTGGCAACATCGGCGGCGAGCTCGCGCGCCTCTTCGCGAACGAGGAGCTCGGCGACGTCCTCCTCTTCGACATTGCTGCGAAGGAGAACTTCGCCAAGGGCAAGGCGCTCGATCTCGAGCAGAACGGCGCGGTCCTCGGCTACGACGCGCACATCCGCGGCACTTCGAGCTGGGGGGACCTCGAAGGCGCAGACGTCCTCGTCATTACCGCCGGGATCCCGCGAAAGCCGGGGCAGTCGCGCGACGACCTCGTGGCGACGAACCTCCCCATCATCCGGGACGTGGCGAACAGCGCAAAGAAGGTGTGCCCGAACGCGTTCGTCATCGTCATCTCCAACCCGCTCGACGCGATGGTCTACGAGTACAAGCGCGTCGTCGGCGCGCCGAAGGCGATGGTCGCCGGGATGGCGGGGGTGCTCGACAGCGCGCGGTTTCAGCTGTTTCTCGCCCGCGAGGCGGGCGTCAGCGTGAAGGACGTGCGGGCGATGGTGCTCGGCGGTCACGGCGACGACATGGTTCCGGTGCTCTCCATGACGACGATCCATGGCGTCCCTGTCTCGACGCTCATCGCGAAGGACAAGCTGGAGAAGATCATCGAGCGGACGCGCAAGGGCGGGGGCGAGATCGTAAACCTCATGGGGACGAGCGCGTACTACGCGCCGGCGTCGAGCGCGGTCGCGATGGCCAGGGCGTACCTGCACGACGAGAAGCGTCTGCTCGCGGCCGCGGCGTACCTCGAGGGCGAATACGGGTATAAAGACCTCTTCATGGGCGTGCCTGCCGTCATCGGAGGCAGGGGCATCGAAAAGATCGTCGAGATTCCGCTGACCGAAGACGAGAAGGCGATGCTTGCGAAGAGCGCGAAGAGCGTCCAGGCGGTCGTCGACCTCTGCAAGAAGGGGTGATCGCGTCCTCGGGCCGAGAAAAACTTGCTTTCTGGCCCGCTTCCACGGCAGGGAGGAAGGCGATGTACCGCCGTACTTTTCTCTCGGCCCTCGCGGCCGCTCCTTTCCTCTCGTTCCCGCTTACCGCGCTCGGCCAGGTCGGCCAGGCCTCGCGTCTGCGCGGCCTCGTTCGCGATGCGCGCGGTACGACGCTGTCGCTCGCGCTCGACCACGCGCCGTTCCCCGCGCCGAACGCACCGTATCGCGACGACACGGTCCACGTCTTCGTGCCCGCGCACTTCCGTTACCGCGCGAGCGAAGGGGTCGCCACGCTGGTCCACTTCCACGGGCACAACACGACGGCCGAGCGAGCGATGACCGCGCACGAGCTCCGCGAACAGCTCGCGGACAGCAAGCAGAACGCGGTCCTCGTCGTCCCCCAGCTCGCCGTCATGGCGGCGGACTCGTCCTGCGGAAAACTCGAGTCCCCGGGCGCGCTCGAGCGATTGCTCGCCGAAGCCGTCGCCACCGCCGCACGCGAGGCCCACGCCACGCTCGGCGAGACGGCCTTCCCGGTCCACGCGCGCCTCGGGACGCCGTGCCTCTCGGCGCACTCGGGAGGCTACCATGCCGCCGCCTGCGGCCTGCGCACGGGCGGCGTGGACATCCGCGAGGCCTACCTCTTCGATGCCCTCTACGCGGACCTCGAGGCATTCCGCGACTGGGTCGTTGCCCGGCGAGGTCGCCCCCTCCACGAGCGCCACAAGCTCGTCAGCTATTTCACCGAGGGCGGGACCACGCAGGCGATGAACGACGTGCTTCGCGCGCAGCTCGAGAGGGCCGGCGTCCTCTGCGCGAGCGAGATCGAGGAAGGGGACCTCTCACGCCACGAGCTGTCGCACGCCGAGGCCGTCTTCGTGCGAACGGGCCTCTGGCATTCGGCCGTCACCTGGGAGACGAACGCGCTGCGCGACGTGCTCTTCGCGTCGGCGCTCCCGAGGCACCTTCCCACGGCATGGTTCAAGAGGAAGACCGGAGCGAGGCCGATCGACAGGCGAAGGTGACGATGCACCGGCGGAGAGCCGTGCTAGCGTCCGCCTAGCCATGAAGATCCACGAGTACCAGGCGAAGCGCATTTTCGCCCGCTACGGCGTCCCGGTCCCCCGTGGTTACCCCGCCTTCTCGGTCGACGAGGCCGAGGCTGCTGCGAAGAAGCTCGCGCAGGAGACGGGCAGCCCGGTTGTCGTCGTCAAAGCACAGATCCACGCCGGCGGTCGCGGCAAGGGCGGCGGCGTCAAGGTCGCGAAGAGCGGCGCCGCGGAGGCGCGGGGCCTCGCGCAGAAGATGCTCGGGATGAAGCTCGTGACCCACCAGACGGGGCCCGAAGGGCAGAAGGTGCAGCGCCTGTACGTCGAGCAGGGGCTCGACATCGCGCGCGAACTCTACCTCGGCGCGGTCGTCGATCGGGACCGGCGTCGTATCGCGTTCATGGCGTGGACCGTGGGTGGGGTGGAGATCGATAAGGTGGGTGTGGAGACGCCCGAGAAGATCCTGACGGTGCACGTCGACCCGGCCGTGGGCCTCGCGCCGTACCAGGCGCGCGAGCTCGCCTTCGGGCTGGGGGTCGGAGGTAAAGAGACGCTCTCGAAGTTCGTGAAGCTGGTGTCCGCCCTGTACGAGGTGGTGATCCGCGAGGACTGCTCGCTCTGCGAGGTGAACCCTCTCGTCGTCACCCGGGCGGGCGACGTCGTCGCCCTCGACGCGAAAGTGAACCTCGACGACAGCGCCGATTTCCGCCATCCCGAGTGGCGCGAGCTCGAGGACAGGGACGAGGAGGACCCGGTGGAGCTCGAGGCAAAGGCCACCGGCCTGAACTACGTGTCGCTCGACGGCAACGTCGGCTGCCTCGTCAACGGCGCCGGCCTGGCGATGGCGACGATGGATATCATCAAGCACTTCGGCGCGAGCCAGGGCGTCGCGCCGGCGAACTTCCTCGACGTCGGCGGGGGCGCGAACCAGGAACAGGTCACCAAGGCCTTCAAGATGATCTTGAAGAGCCCCAAGGTGCGCGCCATCTTCGTCAACATCTTCGGCGGCATCATGAAATGCGACGTCATCGCCAACGGCGTCGTGGCGGCGGCGAGAGAGCTCGGGTTGGAGGTGCCGCTGGTCGTGCGCCTCGAGGGGACGAACGTCGAGCTCGGGCGGAAGATCCTCGGCGAGAGCGGCCTCGCGATCCAGGCCGCGACGACGATGGCGGATGGCGCGAAGAAGGTGGTCGCTGCGGTGGGACGGCACGTCTCCGGCTCGGGAGCGCGCGCGATCGAAGGAGGTGCATCATGAGCGTCCTCGTCGGGAAGAGCACGCGGCTCCTCGTGCAGGGGATCACCGGCAGCGCCGGCGCCTTCCACGCGAAGCAGATGCTCGACTACGGGACGGACGTCGTTGCGGGCGTGACGCCGGGGCGGGGCGGCGAGTCGTTCGAGAACAGAGTCCCCGTCTTCAACACGGTATCGAGCGCGGTGAAGGCCACGGGGGCGAACGCGAGCTGCATCTTCGTGCCCCCGCCCGGAGCGGCCGACGCGATCCTCGAAGCGTTCGACGCAGGCCTCGAGCTCGTCGTGTGCATCACCGAGGGCATCCCGGTCACGGACATGCTCAAGGTCCGCAGGGTGCTCGAGGGCTTGAAGGGGCTGGCCGCCGCGAGACCGACCACGCGCCTCATCGGCCCCAATTGCCCCGGGATCATCACCCCCGGGGCTTGCAAGATCGGCATCATGCCCGGGCACATCCACAAGCCCGGGCATGTCGGGGTCGTCTCGCGGTCCGGCACGCTCACGTACGAGGCGGTCGGGCAGCTCACGGCGCTCGGCATCGGGCAGTCGACGTGCATCGGAATCGGGGGAGACCCCGTGGGCGGAATGGATTTCGTCGACGCGCTCGAGCTCTTTCAAGCCGATCCGGAAACGCACGGCGTCATTCTCATCGGCGAGATCGGCGGTGGCGCCGAGGAGCGCGCCGCCCGCTTCGTGCGTGAGAAAATGAACAAACCAGTGGCGGGGTTCATCGCGGGGACGACGGCGCCGCCGGGCAAGCGCATGGGCCATGCGGGTGCAATCATCGCGGGAGGGAAGGGGACTGCGGCCGAGAAGATGAGAGCGCTCGAGGCCGCCGGAGTCCGGGTCGCGCCGACGCCGAGCGACATGGCGAGCACGCTCGTCGCCATGATGGGATTGCAATGAAGCGATATTTCACCTAAAAACCGCGCAACGCCATGGCAGTCGAACGGACGCTCTGCATCATCAAGCCGGACGCAGTCGAGAAGCGGACGACGGGTGCCATTCTTCAGCGGATCGAGGAGAGCGGCTTCCGGGTCGTCGCGCTGCGCATGACGACCCTGACACGACGCGAGGCAGAGGGCTTTTACGAGGTGCACCGGCAGCGGGCGTTCTTCGGGGAGCTCGTGCAGTTCATGACGCGCTCGCCCGCGGTGCTGGCTGTGATCGAGCGCGATGGCGGGGTGTCGGCCTGGCGGGACCTGATGGGGGCCACGGATCCGGCGAAGGCGGCATCCAATACGATCCGGAAGCTCTTTGGGTCCAACGTTGGAGAGAACGCCACCCACGGGTCGGACTCGCTCGACAACGCGAAGCGTGAAATTGCATATTTCTTCCCTGGAGCGGAGGTTGCGCCGGCAGTGTGAGCCATCCGCCGCTCAAAGGTGGAGGACGAAAGAAGAGAACGACGCGGGGACGGCGCGTCGGCGCGGTCTTGGCCCACGAGGGCGAGGCCGGGCTGATCTGGTCGCGAGAGGTCCCTGATGTCGTCGGAACGCAACGGACGGAAGCCCGATTCGACCCCGCCACCGCCATCCGCCGAGAGCGCGCGGCCTGCTTCGGTGCGGGCGTTGTCCGTGTGGGGCGCCGCGCGAGACTCGTTGGCCGCCGTGCGAAATCTCGACGCGCTCCTTCGCAGCACCGTTCCATACCCGACCATCCACGACCTATTGCCCGAGCTTCGCACGAGCGCGGGCGTACTGAGGGTGGTGTTCGCGCGCGCCGCGGCTCTCGAGGGGCCGGACGACGCGGCGCTCGTCGAGGTGGGCAAGTACGGGGAATATCGGGTGGACGATTTCGAGCAGCTCCTTGCCCGCACGGCGTCTCCCGACGGCGAGCGGGTAGACCTTGCGCAGCGGACGCGCGCTCTCGCCGACGAGCTGGAGGCTTCGGCCGACCTGCTTGCCCTCCTCGAGCGCGCGGTCACACCCGTGGTGACCGAGATCAGCATGGTTCGCATCGTGCACGAGACCGGGCACATGTCTGGGGCGAGCGGGCGCGGCCGCGTGCTCGTCGTCCGCTTCGACGAGGCCGGGCCGGACTGCACGGTCCCCGGAGACCCGTACCTCGTCGGGTCGCTCCTCGCGCTCGCCGCCGCCTGTGTGGACGCCGAGGGCCTCGGGCCGCTCACGGTTCGCGCGCGCTGCACGCCGCCCGTGGCGTCGTTCGTCATCGAAGCCAGCACCGCCGCGGACACGGCCCTGTCGACCATTCCCGTTCGCGTCATGGGGAAGATCCCGCCGACGGAGGCCGCGCTACGACGGCTGGCCGAGCAACTCGGCGTCGGGCTCGAGCTCGGCGGTGGACGCGCCACGATCCGGCTGGTGGATGCCGTCGGTTGACACCTCGCGCGGTGTCGTTCGAAGGTGCGCTCTCGATGAACCTGGAAGACCTCCTCAGGCCCCGGATCGAGCAAGCGTTCCTCGATCGGAAGCTGCTCTCCGACCCGGACCATCGATATGCAATCGAAGGCACGCTCACGGCGCTCGACCGCGGCGAGCTCCGCGTCGCCTCGCCCGCGGCGACCGAAGACGGCCCGTGGACCACGCACGAATGGATCAAGCAGGCGATCCTCCTTTACTTCGCCCTCCGCAAGCTCGAGAAGACCGAGGCGGGCCCCCTTGCCTTCTACGACCGCATCCCGGTCAAGAAGGACCACGACGCGAACAATGTCCGCGTGGTCCCCCCCGGCACCGCCCGGTTCGGGTCCTTCCTCGAGCCGGGCGTCGTGCTCATGCCCGGGTACGTAAACATCGGCGCGCGGGTCGGCGCGGGGACGATGATCGACACCTGGGCGACGGTCGGCTCATGCGCGCAGATCGGGCGCGACTGTCACCTGTCGGGGGGCGTCGGCATCGGGGGTGTGCTCGAGCCGCCGAACGCGCAGCCGGTGATCGTCGAGGACGGGGCGTTCGTCGGGTCGCGCGTCGTCATCGTGGAGGGGGTTCGGGTCGGACGGGAAGCCGTGATCGGCACGGGCGTCGTGCTGACGTCGTCGACGGCCATCCTCGACGTCAGCGGCCCCGAGGTGGTGGAGCACCGTGGAGCCGTGCCGCCGCGCAGCGTGGTCATCCCCGGTGTCCGGCAGAAGAAGTTCCCCGCCGGCGAGTTCGGCGTGCCCTGCGCGCTCATCATCGGCAAGCGGAGCGAGGGGACGGACCGGAAAGTGAGCCTGAACGCGGCGCTGAGGGACTTCTCGGTCCCCGTGTAGTCCCGCGAGCAACCACCCGTGAACACGCCGACGATCGCCCTGGCAGACACGCTCCTATGGTTGTGCTCCATCCCGTCTCCGATCGGCGAGGAGCGCGCCCTTTGCGACGCGGTCGAGGCGCGACTCGGCAAGCTCTCGCTGCCCTCCGCCATTCGCCGCTACGGAGACTCCATCGCCGTTCCGCTGACCCGGCGGCCGGCGGTCGAGCGCGTCCCCCGCATCGCCCTCGTCGGCCACCTCGACACCGTGCACACCGAGAACGGCCCCGCGCGCATCGACGGGGACCGCTGCTTCGGTGCGGGGGCGAGCGACATGAAGAGCGGCCTCGCGGTCATGCTCGTCCTTGCCGAGACGCTCGAGCCGTCGAGCTTGCCGTGCGATCTCACCCTCGTCTTCTATGCTCGCGAGGAGGGCCCCTACGCCGAAAACGAGCTCGGTCCACTCCTCGACCGGGATCCCGACCTCGCCCGCGTCGACCTCGCCGTGTGCATGGAGCCGTCGGACAACAAGCTGCACCTCGGATGCATGGGCTCCGTGCACGCGACCGTGACGTTCGAAGGCCGCACGGCCCACAGCGCGCGCCCTTGGGAGGGGGAAAACGCGATCACGAAGGCGGCGGGCTTTCTGGCCGAAATGGGAGCCCTTGCCCCGCGCGAGAGCGTCATCGACGGGCTGGCGTACCGTACGGTGACCACTCCGACGCAAGCGCGGGACGGCGGGCGAGGACGCAACGTCGTGCCCGATCGCTTCATCCTCAACCTGAACCACAGGTTCGCGCCCGGCCAGACACTCGAGGAGGCGCAGCGCGAAGTCCTCGATCGAGTTGGCGGCCGCGCGCGCGTCGAGTTCACCGACCTCTCCCCCGCGGCCCGACCCAACGCCGCCCCCCCACGCGAGCGAGCGCTCGTGGCGGCGGGGGTGGGTGGGGTCGCGCCGCAGCGCGCCTGGACGGGCGTTGCCCGGGTCG
>VFSW01008425.1_pt1 | contig 14813 bp, 12 predicted proteins | sample 5358111 | NCBI WGS metagenome assembly VFSW01 (sample SAMN11554181, study PRJNA540505) | mine drainage metagenome | isolation source: sediment from site ElyBrook_90M | place: USA: Ely Copper Mine, Vershire, VT | collected 2017 | reverse complement strand
TACTTCACTCCCGATAACCAGTTGCTTTTGTTCGACTAACGTTGGGACACTACTGCGAGCACATAAGAATCGAAAATCAGCCAGCGTCTTGCAATGCTTCTCGACTGCTCCGATGAACGAATCGCTCGCAGGCACGATACGCTGCTCATGGTTCTTCGTGGTAAAGGTCCACCATGGCTTCGACGGGGTTTGAATCGTGCCCTTGGGGTCTCGGGGAGGGATGACTTAACGGCTACGCCGAGCGCCTTCGCCTTCAGCGTCGCTTACATTTTGCGAGCCGCCGTTATCGCTTCCGCTGCATCGCCTACTACAGGCTTCCAGCGGCGATTGCCACCTTCGGTGAAGCGCAGGTAGTAGCTTCCGCCAACTTTCTGTTCAACGCCGCCGACCAGTGCCACACCCGCCTTGATGCGTCCATTGCTGTTGACGACCGCCGGCAGGTATGCGTACTTGCCGTCCAGCTTTGCTCGAATCATCACCTTGACCGTGTCCATGCTCTTTTTTCCTTGAGATAAAGTACTCAGCTTGCAGGGAAAAAGCGGGTTATTTTCCGCAAGCGGTAACAGGAGTGGTAACAATTCTCGCTCCCGTTACGGATTCCTCAGTTTTGTTGGGAAATTTACAGCCTTTTGGAAGATGGTAGCGATACCGGGATTCGAACCCGGATTTTGGCCTTGAGAGGGCCACGTCCTAACCCTTAGACGATATCGCCGCCGTGAGCCAAACGCATATGACCGCGCGAACTAGGAAAGCGACGTTCAACCTGGAGCGATTGGCACAGACTGATGAGTGGTAATTTTCGCACGGACACAACATAGGCGCAAGCCACGCCTGAAAACACGCGAACGATCCGGGAACGCCCATCTCCCAATTGGCGGATCGTGTGACGCCATTCAGCAGAATGGCGTTCCCGCGCAACATCGCCAATTGATTCGCTTGGGGCGATTGCGCTGCCCGGAGGTTATTGCCCCGAGGTGGAGGACGGAGGCGCGGCAGGCCCCGGCGCGGATGCGTCCTTCGGGCCAAAGTTCTTCGCGAGGTACTGAACGAGGGTATCGACCTGGTCGGCGGGGACATTCGCTCCGCGATCGATCATGGTCTGCACGGTGTCTTTCCAATCGTCCAGGCTCTTGTGCGCCTTCGTCAGATTCGTAAGCTTGTGGCAGGCTTGGCAATTTTCCGTGGCGATCGCTTTCCCGTCGCCATCGGGCAATTCCACGACCGCCTTGGCCGGCGCGGGCGCGCTTGGCGCCGCCGCGTCTGGCGAGGGAGTCAGCGTGGCGGGAGCAGCCGCCGGCGCATTCGATGCAGGAGCGGCGTCCTTGGGACCAAAGTTGGCGGCGAGGTACTGCGCCAAAATATCTATCTTGTCATCCGGGATGCTCGCGCCACGGTCGATCATAGTGTGGATCGTGTCTTTCCAGTCGTCCACGTCCTTGTGCGCTTTCGTCAAATTTGTCAACTTGTGGCACATCTGGCAATACTCGGTAGCAATGGCTTTGCCGTCGCCCTCCGGCAACTCTACGGGTTTCGGCGCGGATGGGGCCGCAGGGGGAGGAGTAGCTTGTCCAGCGTCCTGAGCGGTGGCCGAGCGCGGGGTCGCAACTGGAAGCGCATGTACCCCATGAACCAAGGCACCGGGCAAAGCAGCTCGCGGCGCAGCTCCGCCTTGTGTTCCGCTCTTTGACGGCGTGGCCAAAATTCCTAGACCAAAAATGCATATAAGTCCGGCGATAAGACCCGAATAGCGAAAAAAACGGTTTTCCGATGTGCGCACTCTTCCCTGTCCTCCCGCGATTCTCGCGTAGGGAGCTGAATCTCCCTCCGATTCCACTGGCCTAGAAAATTTGAGAGAGCCTTTGGTAACCGGAGAGCTAATCCCGCGGTTTTTCAATTCCAGCCAATGACCCGTGCGTAAGCAAAAACTCAAACGGCTCTAACGCATCAAATTGCATTTTGATATGAACAAACGAAAGAATCAAGCGATGACTTGCCGCCTCAAATGCGGAAAAGCCAAAATTTACCGGCTCTTTACATTTCTTCGCGCGGACAAAGTCTGTTGACCGGCTAACCCGATTCGGCGATTTGGGAAGTTACGAACGGGCTCCCTCCTGGTGGACATACTTGACGACTTCCACATCGGAAGTTGCAATCAGGCCGTCCCGAAGCATTTCGTCCAGAAACGGAAGAAGCTGCTGAATTTTTTCATCGGAATCGACTACGCTGACCATGACGGGGGCGTCGGAAGAGAACGACAGAAGGTGAGCGCGCCGGATTAGCGTGCTCGCGCCGTATCCTTCGATCCCGCGAAATACAGTGGCGCCCGCGATGTCCAGTTCCTTGCACTTTTCCACGATCGCTCGATACAGCGGCTTTCCATGCCACTCATCGCTCTCGCCAAAGTGGATGCGCAGTAATTTGGCTTTTCCCTCGAGTTTCATTTCGTTTCCTTCGATTCGCTCTTTGCGGGCGGCATTGTGTGCGTGTACTTGACGATGTCCACATCGGAGAGAACCACTAGCCCCTGCGCGACCATGTCGTCGAGGATGGGCGTGAAGGCGCGCAATTTTTCCTCGGTATCCACGATGGAAAGCATGATGGGCCGGTCGTGGGAAAGCGTCATCGTTTTTTGCTGATGAATTCTCCGGTTCGCTCCATAGCCCAGAATTCCCTGGTAGACCGTCACTCCCGCGATGTCGTTCGCGCGCAGGCTTTCCACCAGCGCCTGGTAGAGGGGCTTGTCGTGCCACTTGTCATTTTCGCCGATGTAAATGCGCATCAGCTTCGCCTTGCCAGCCCTTTTCGTCGCGGGGAGTAATTCGTCCGGTTCGTCCCCTTCGCGGGCCTGCGAAGATTTCAGGATCGTGGTGTCCTGCACTTCGATCAAACCCACGCCCACTATTTCATGAAGTTTTGGGAAGATCTCGTCCAGTTTTTCGGGGGTCTCGACAAACTCGATTTTGACCGGCAAGTTTTCCGTCAGCCGCAAAATCCGAGTCGTGTGCATTTTGTGGTCGGCGCCGAATCCGGCGATGCCTCGAACCACGGTGGCGCCCGAAACGCCCCGGTAAAACAAATAGTCCAGGACGGCGGCATAGAGGGCCTGGCCGTGATACTGCTGGTCCTCGCCCACATAAATACAAATTTTCTTGGCCGGCCCTTGTTTTAGCATTTCCCCTCACCAGCTAGTATTTGAAGTAGGCGCCGCTTCCCCGGTTTCATCCGAGCGTCCTCCCGGTGACCACTCCAAGCCACACCGCAATGAATCCGACGGTTACGCTCAAGATCACGTTCAGAAACGCGATCAAGAGTTCGCCGTCCCGGAAGCTCTGAAAGGTTTCGAGCTCGAAAGTGGAAAAGGTCGTGTACGCCCCGATGAAGCCAATCGGAATCAAGTAGCGCCAGTTCGCGCTCCAATGCGTTCGTTCCGCGAGCAGGGTCACGATAAGCCCGATCAAGAACGATCCGCTAATATTGATGACAAATGTCCCGTACGGAAAGCGCGCTCCCATCCGATTGCTGATATATCCGCCCAGCCAGAATCGCGCAATCGCTCCGAGGAATCCGCCGAGGCCAACCACCCAGTATTTAGTCATTTAAACTCTCGCCAAATCCTATATTTTTCGCCGACTAGTTTTCGCCGTCAAGAAAGTAGCGCCAACTGCGCCGGATTGGAACACAAACATGCGTGGAAAACGGAAAATGCGCTCGCACCACGCGTCATCCGCAAAAAACTCTTCGGACTCTCGATTCGCTCATTGCCGGGGACATGACTCCGCGACAAGGATCTTGTCAGGAGTCATCATCTGTCCGGCCAAAAGGACAGCGGTTATAAGGCGAACTCCATCGCCTTTCGTAATCATACGTTTCGCGCGATGGAAGTCAACCTTGGGCTTCCGGCATGTTCCGGAGGGGAAAACGACGCTAGTGCGGGACGGGATGAGACTCGACCCTTGGTTCCACGGGTTGCTGCGTAGGTACGATGCGGCGGTAAATCCGAAATGAGAAAAAGCGATTGCGGCACAGGGCGCAGCGATAGGCAGGAGTACGAAGCAGGCGAAACACCCAGGCGAGCGTGCCCATCCCATGTTCGCTTGAAATGCGCGGCAAGTCCATGTTGCCGCACATTCCGCAATGCACGTACCAGACATATCCGATGGGAGCCGCCCAGGCGTAAAAGCGCGAGTCGCAGGCCCGGCAGCGCCAGGGGCGCAACCTAGCCACTCCCGCCAGGTTGTCCTTGAAACTCCGTCTGCGGGAACGGCGGGGACTGTCGCTATGACAGACCGGACACAACAAATTTTCTTCCCCCCGGGAAGCTTGCCAAAGAATACGTGAAGACTTATTGCTATGGCAAGTTCCATCTGCGCAAGGTTGCGGCTCCATGTACAATGAAATAAGAGGTGCAGGATGGCCGATTACACTGGGGAGCATGCGCGCGCGGGGATCAAGACCAAGCTTCCGCGCCTCGACGCATGGCCGAACCAATTCCCGGGATACCGCATTGTCACGCGCTACCCGGAGTACACTTCGGTGTGCCCGAAAACTGGTTTGCCCGACTTCGGAACGATCACGATCGAGTACGAACCGAAAAAATCATGTCTGGAACTCAAGGCCCTGAAAATGTATCTGCTGGCGTACCGCGACCTCGGCATCTTTTACGAAAATGCCGTCAATCGCATGCTGCGAGATATCGTGGACGCGATTCACCCGGCCTGGTGCGTGGTGCGCTGCGAATTCACGCCGCGCGGCGGTTTGACCACGACGGTGGAAGCGCGCTGGCCGAGAAACGCCCGTCCTCGCAATTCGTAGACAACCTGTAGCGGCTCGGTGATAATCTCAGCTAAATGCAAATGGCGTTGCCAGTCCCAGAATGGTCCGCCAAGGAGAGACGATGAGTATTTCGCCAAATGTTCCCGAACCGCGTGGGCAGGAAAATAATTTCTACGAAGCGGAGCCTACGCCGCGATGGATCATCGTGGCGTTTGTCCTGGCCTTCGCAGCGATGGGATATCTGTACTACCAGGGCAATGCCGCGAAAGGCGTGCTGGAGAGCGAGCTCGCGCAAGCCAACTCGAAAGATGCGATCCTTTCCGTGCAGATCGATCAAACCAATTCGCGCGTCGCGGACCTCAAAGGCCAGTTGGAAGTGACGACGCAGAAGCTCGGGTTCACGCAGGCCGAACTGGCGCAGGCGCGGGCGCTGGCGCAGAATATTCGCCAATCCCAGAAAGATTCCGACGACAAGCTTACGGCGCAAATCGGCCAGGTGAAGCAGGACACCGAAGCGAAGATCGGACAAGTGAGCACGGACCTCACCGGCGCGAAGGGCGATATCACCGCGACGAAGCAGGACCTGGAAGCGACCAAGGCAAAGCTCAGCAGCACCGTTGGGGATCTGGGAGTGCAAAGCGGATTGATCGCGCGCAATCAGGAAGAACTCGATCAGCTAAAGCGCTCCGGGGAAAGCAATATCTTCGAGCTGCACCTCACCAAATCGAAGAAACCCACGCACGTTGGTCCGATTCAGGTCACGCTGACGAAAACGGACCCCAAGAAATTCAAATATACGCTGATGGTCGTCGCGGACGATAAAACCATCGAGAAAAAAGACAAGACGGCCGACGAGCCCGTGCAGTTCTATATCAAGGGCGCGACGCGCCCCTATGAAATCGTCGTCTTCGACGTCACAAAAGACAAAGTAAACGGTTATCTCTCGACGCCAAAAGACATGGGCGCCGCGCGCGCGCAGTAATCGCACCAGCTTCCGCCTGTGCGGCCAATCGATTTTGGTTTCGGTAGCGACCGCCTTTGCAGGCTGCGGAAAAAGCGATTTATTTTGTGATTCCGAGCGAAGCGAGGAATCTCTCTTTGGCCTAAACGCGGGAAAAGAAAAATAGATTCCTCGGCGCGCAGCGCGCCACGGTTCATCGTGAATGTTCAGCATGAACGGAATGCCAAAAATGTGGTTTTTTCCGCAGCCTGTTTAGGCCGCCATCCGCTCGACACTAAAATGCGAATTTGAAGCTTGGCGGCGCTGCGGAAACGCTACAAGGCGACGTTGTTCCACAGTCTCTTCCACCGATGCTCCTCTGGATTTTCGATGATTTACTACGACTCAAAGCTCTTGAGGGTCGCTGCCATTTCGTGAAGACGCCGGTCCACGTGCGCGTAGACGGTATCGGGCTCGAACGCTCCGTTGGAATCGCGGCGCCCGGCTTTCACTCCCGTCAAAATTTCGATTCCTTCCTCCAAAGAAGCGACCGGCAGGATATGAAACTTGCCCGCGGCCACGGCCTCGATCACGTCGTCGCGCAGCATCAAGTCTTCTATATTCTCGGAAGGAATCATCACGCCCTGGCGCCCCGTTAATCCCGATTTCACGCGGCACACGTCGAAGAAGCCTTCGATCTTTTGATTGACGCCGCCGATCGGCTGAATGTCACCCTGCTGGCTGACTGAACCCGTCACGGCAATGTCCTGCCGAATCGGCAATCCGGAAAGCGCGGAAAGCAGCGCGTAAATTTCCGTCGAGCTGGCGCTGTCTCCGTCCACCCCGCTGTAGGATTGCTCGAAGCAAATGCTGGCCGCCAGCGAAAGCGGCTTATCCTGCGCGAATTTGGTGCGCAAGTAGCCGGCGATGATCTGCATGCCCTTGTCGTGGAAGCTGCCGCTCAAATTGGATTCCCGCTCGACGTTGATGAGGCCCATTTTGCCGAGCGCCGCCGAAGCCGTAATGCGCACGGGCTTGCCGAACGCATAACCCCCGATTTCCAGAACGCTGAGGCCGTTGATCTGGCCCACGCGAGTGCCGTCGGTTTCAATCAGCAGCGTGCCTTCTTCGATCATTTCCCGGATCTTGGTTTCGGTGAGGTTGTGCCGCTCGATGCGCGCTTCGCGCGCGCGGCGAACGTGCAGCGCATTCACGAGAGCCGCGCCCTCCTGCCTCGCGATGTACGCCGCCTCGCGGGCCAGATCCGCCAGCTCCGGAAATCGCGCCGTCACCTTGTTGCGGCGGCCGGCCAGCCGCACTCCGTACTCCAGCATGCTGGCGACGGCGGTGCGGTCGAAGGGGCCGATCTGCTCCTGTTCGGAGAGCTGGCGAAGCCGGTCGCCGTAATGGCGCACGACGGCGTCGCTCATCACCATTTCCTCGTCGAATTCCACGCGCACTTTAAAGATTTTGCGGAAATCCTCCTCGAATTCGTACAGGACTTCGTACATGTGCCGGTCGCCGATCAAAATAATCTTTACGTCGATATCGATGGGCTCGGGCTTCAGCGCCGAGGTTCCGAAAGGAAAGAACATCTCCAGCGGCTGAATCTCGAGCTTCGAGTGATTCAGCATGCGTTTGAGAGTACGCCAGACTCCGGCTTCGGTCAGCGCGTCATACGCATACATCACCAGAAAACCGCCATCCGCGCGAAGGACCGACCCGGGGCGCAAATCCATGAAATCCGAATTCCAGCCGCCGCGCGAGTCATAGCTCCGCTGAATCGTGCCGAAAAGATTCGTGTAGGTCGGAGTTGTTTCAAAAATCACCGACGAGCGGTCTTCTTCATTGTGCGCCAGAATCACGTTGACGCCGTACACGCGAAACGGATCGCGCTCGGTCTGCGTGGGGCGAGGGCCGCCATCCGGCGCCGGCACGCTGCCAGGCTCTTCCTCGCCTTCCCGCTCCTTGAAGGGATCGAGGTTGTCGAGGATATTGTGACGAACTTCCTCGAGATATTCCGCCACCAGGTTGCCTGAATATTTTTCCTTCAATTCCTCGATGAAGCCGTCGACCAGCACCGAGGCCGCTTCCTGTTCGAGGTAGCTCAGCTCGCTGGCCAGCTCGCGCGACAGCGTCAGGGTCTTCCGGTAAACGACGGTGAACTCCTGCCGGAACTGCTCGTACTTGCGCTCCAAATCCTCGGCGACCGTCGTTTCCAGCTTGCCTTCGTGCACCATTTTCGGGACGTCCTCGATCGGCACCATCTGCCCTTCGAGGACCGGGAAAATTTCCGGCAGCGCGACGGCCCCCACCTGCATGTGGCCCAGCGCGAATTGCTCGCGGGCGATCCGGCGCGTGAAATCGTCCATCAATTCTTTTTCGCGGACGGTGAAGCGGTCCACGATGCGCCCTTTTTGCCGCTGAAAGGGCTCGCCCTCGAACACCTGCGGAATTCGCCGCCGCAAAAATTCAATGCCGCTTTGCATGTCTTTCTTGAAGCCGCTGGCCTGCCCGCGCGGCAGCGCCAAAAGTCGCGGGCGGTCCGTATTCTTGAAATTATTGACGTAGCAGCGATCGAGCGATGCCTTCGCGGGAGGGTGAATTTGGTCGATCAAATGCGTAATCGTGCCGCCGCGGCTCGTTCCGGCCAGGCCGCACACAAAAATGTTGAATCCGGGCGCGTTGAGCTCGACGCCCATTTTCAGGGCGCGGAAAGCGCGCTCCTGGCCGAGCAACTCCTTCACCGGCTCGGCCTCGGCCGTGGTGGCAAACGGGATGGTAGCGGGATCGCACTTCCACCGAAGTCTTTCGGGAGGCAATCCGGAGAGCAAGCTCATGGTTTTACCGGCCATCGTGGAATCTTCCTGGTCCTAGGCGCGTTACTCTAGCACAGGCAAGACGGCGGGCGCATTCGTCATCGGCGGACAATTTCCATGCGGTGCATATCCCCTCCGTGCCGAAGTTAAGTCTCGCCCCAATGAATAGGCCCGGGCCCCGATGAAAATTTAGCGAGCGCCACAATCGTTCGCCCCAAGGTGCGCCTAAACAGTACTCGATTCACTCCGCGCTCATACCAAAACCTCACAGGCTTTCAAGGACGCTTCTCCGAAACCTCGGCCCGGCCAATCTTTCCAATTTACATAGCCGCGGCATGCCATTGCCACCCATCGGGACTTGTCTAGCAAATCTTCGGGCGTTCATCGGCATGCGTATTTATACATGTTTGGTCGTCTGAAAGATTGAAGACGCTTTGAGGGGCGCACCCGACCCCGCGATCTGCTTCAGGCCTGCTCGGGTGGAAAATTCGTTGCGTCGTGGACCGTCAGCGCCGCGCCGGACTGGCGAAACGCCTGCCTCCAGGTCAAACACGGAAGGTGTGCAATTCAGGACAGTGTTCCATCTAATTTTCTAAATACAATCTGGCTTTCGCTTTCGAAACAACGCCGCGATTCGCACTCACGGGCATTGCCATTATCGCTACAGATCCAACGCCACGGTTTGGAGACGAAGCACATGAAGCGAGCCAGGTTGGTCTTCACGCCGATAAGCGGTCTAGTTCTTCTAGCGCTTTTAGTAACTTTAAGTCCCGACGCGCAAGCCGTTCCAAGCTTCAGCCGGCAAACGGGACTTCAGTGCAATGTATGCCACAGCAATCCACCCGAGCTGACCGCGTTCGGGCGCAAATTCAAACTCGATGGCTACACGCTTACGGACAAGAAGGCGGACACGAGCATCGAAGGCAAGGATTTGAAAATCGACCGATATTTTCCGATATCGGCCATGGTTCTTCTCAGCGATACCACTACGGACAAGGCCGTTCCCGGCACACAAAATGACACTGCCGGGTTTCCACAAGCGCTTAGTCTTTTTCTTGCAGGCGCAGTGTCGTCCCATCTCGGAGGAATGGTCCAGGTAACCTACGATCATCAGTCAGATCACATCACTCTGGATAACACGGACATTCGCTACGCCAACCACACCACGTTGGGGTCGAAGGATCTGCTGTATGGGGTCACGCTGAACAACAGCCCGACGGTCGAGGATGTGTGGAATAGCACGCCATCTTATGGGTATCCGTGGTTGTCCTCCGAGAGCGCGCCCTCACCAACCGCTCAGCCCATTATTCTGGGGGCGCTCGCCCAGGATGTGGCTGGATTGGGCGCATACACCATGTGGGATGACCATTTGTATGCGAGTTTTACTGTGTATCGATCGGAGCATGCTGGTGGGCCGCAGCCCATCAATGGCGCGAACTTTGGAATCAATATTCAAGGAGTTGCGCCTTACTGGCGGGTGGCGTGGCAGCAATCGTGGGGGCTGAACTATCTGGAAGTTGGAACCTATGGCATTTACGTGAACTCGGTCCCCAATGGAGTCGCGGGCATTGGCAATACTTACGCGGACCCCTCCGTCGATCTTCAATATGAACGGCCATTCGGCGCCAATCTACTGACTGCCCACGCGACCGATATCCATGAAATATCCAACCTGAACGCTACGTTTGCCGCGGGCGGCGCAGCCGAAAAATCGCATTCCCTAAACACATTGCGAGCGGACGTTACTTATCACCTTCATAGCCGTTATACGTTCACAGGAGCCGGATTTTCCACCACGGGGACTGCCGATCCAATTCTTTATGCGACCACTCCGGTGACCGGCAGTTTGCTGGGTAGCCCCAATAGCAGCGGCTTGATCGGTCAAGTGGGATTCTGGCCAAAACAGAACATCGAAGTATCGGCCGCCTACACCGCATATACGAAATTTAATGGCGCGAGCCAAAATTATGACGGATTTGGCCGGAATGCTTCGGCAAACAACTCCGTGTATATCGCTTTGTGGCTAAACTTTTGAGAAGGCGAGTTGAACTTGCGGGAGGGATTCAATGGAATCGTACGATCATGAGCGCCAGCCGGCGCTGAGCGAAGGCTCCCGCCGATCATTTCTTGGTGCACTTCTTGGCTTGGCGTCCGCATTTGTTGCCGCATTGTTAGCGATTCCGGTCCTGCGCTACATCTTCTATCCGTTAACCGCTAACTCCGACGATGCGGACTTGACGGAAGTCGGCCCAGTCGCGAGTTTTTCCAACCTGGCAACTCCCTTGCGGCACACTCTTGAACTCAAGCAACGTGACGGTTGGCGCGAAACAGCCAGTCAACCGGTGGTCTACGTCATCAAGACGGAGGGCAAGATCAAGGTATTGTCCGCTATTTGCACCCATCTCGGCTGCACCGTCCCGTGGGATCCGGGCCGAAACGAATTTGTGTGTCCATGCCATGGCGGCAGTTTCTCCGCGGATGGCACGCATCTCTCCGGGCCGCCGCGCCGCGCGCTCGATTCCCTGGAAACCAAAGTATCCGGCGGCAAGCTGATGGTGAAGTATCAATATTTCCGTCCCGACGTGCCGAATAAAGAGGTCATCACTTGAATAGCGAAGGTAGACCGTCCATGCCGGATCCGAACTCGGAAAATGTCGGAAGCAAGCCAACTCCGCTCGGTCGTCTGTGGAAATGGATGGACCAACGCACGGGAGCGGACAGAATGCTTCGCCAGTCCCTGGATGAACCGATCCCGGGTGGCGCGCGCTTTGCGTATGTTTTCGGATCGGCGCTTCTTTTTATTTTTCTTTCCCAGATTGTCACGGGATTATGCCTGGCGCTCTACTACGTCCCTTCTCCTTTGACGGCTCATGCCAGCGTGGCCTACATCGTTAAGGAAGTGACGGCGGGATCGTTTCTGCGAAGTCTCCATTCCTATGGTTCAACCGCCATGCTCGTCGTTCTGCTTCTGCATTTTTTGCAGACGGTTCTGTATGGGTCCTACAAAGGGAAACGCGAGCTTCTGTGGATTGCTGGCTGCACTCTTGCCCTTCTTGTTTTGGGGATGACTTTCACTGGATACCTGTTGTCGTGGGATCAGAGCGGGTATTCCGCCGGCACCGTTGGCACGGATATCGTTGGAGAGGTGCCCCTCATCGGGAACTACCTTAGAATGCTGATGCGGGGCGGCGCCATGATGGGCGCTCTGACGATTTCCCGTTTTTACCTTCTTCATGTTCTCATCATTCCAGGTCTCATCTTTTCGTTTATAGCCATGCATATTTTCTTGTTTCGCAAGGCGGGGGCCGCGGGTCCGTTGACGGAAGATCCAGTCAAGCCAAAGTTGCCCACGCAGTCGTTTTATCCCGCGCAAGTCCTCATCGATATGACTTTTGCGCTGGTCGTAATGGGTGTTTTGGGAATGCTGGCGCACTTTGTTCCCGTAATGCTGGGACTCGAGGCGAACCCCGCAAATACCAGCTATATACCTCGTCCGGAGTTTTATTTCCTCCCGATGTTCCAGTGGCTGAAGTATTGGCACGGCTGGAGCACGGTTATTGGAGCTTTCATAATTCCCGCAATTCTGATCGGACTGTTTTTCCTTTTGCCGTTCCTGGACCGCGGCCTCGAACGCCGCCCATGGCGCAGACCCATTCCTGTTGGGGGCGTCTTCATGGTTTTGATCGGTTTGCTATGGCTCGGCCTGACGAGTCGCCTTGAAGATGCCCGCGATCCCTCCGTTGCCGCTCAAGTCGCTGAACAGACCCAACAAGAACATCTTTATTTTTATTCCGCTTTTCAGCCGTATTCGGCATCGCCGCCTTCCGCGGGCGGCGCTCCACCTTCGACCGATTCAGCCGTGGTGGCCGAGGGGAAGGGCATTTTCGATTCTCACGGCTGTAGTGGATGCCATGGAGAAAGCGGAGGCGGCGACATTGGGCCGGCGCTGACTCACATTATTTCTCAATATCCTCCCGCACAATTGACAGCGCTCCTGAAGGCGCCTACTGCCGAGATGACATCTGCCGGCATGGTCCCTCTGACTTTAGATGCTCCGGAAATGAACGGTTTGGTTTCTTATCTGGCCAGCCTTGGTGGAACATCGGTCGCCACTACGGCACCGCCTGCATCCGGGGCGGCCGCGCCTGCGCCGGCGAACGCAGCGCCAGAGGCAACAGCCGCGCCATCCAAGGCGCCGGCTGGAAAATCGGCAAGCAGTGCAGCCGCCGCTGGGGGGAAGGCCATTTTCGATTCTCACGGCTGCAGTGGATGCCACGGAGAGAGTGGAGGCGGCGGCGTGGGGCCCGCGTTGACTCATATATCCAGTCAATATCCGCCAGCCCAATTGACAGCGCTTCTGAAAGCGCCCAGGGCCAACATGAAAGCTGCCGGCATGGTCCCGCTGACATTGAATGCCGCGGATATGACCGCATTGGTTTCCTACGTAAGCAGCCTTGGGGGAACACCGGCTCCCTCGGCAGCGGCGGCACCCGCTTCTGGACTGGCCCCGCCTGCGCCAGCCAAAGTGGCACCCATTGCGACGGCTGCGCCGTCGGCAAGCACCGGTGCAGCGGCTCCGCCCGCGTCCGCATCGGCCGCACCAGCACCTGCACCAGCTAAAGCAGCCCCCGCTGCGGCGAACGCAGCGCCAGAGGCAACAGCCGCGCCATCCAAGGCGCCGGCTGGAAAATCGGCAAGCAGTGCAGCCGCCGCTGGGGGGAAGGCCATTTTCGATTCTCACGGCTGCAGTGGATGCCACGGAGAGAGTGGAGGCGGCGGCGTGGGGCCCGCGTTGACTCATATATCCAGTCAATATCCGCCAGCCCAATTGACAGCGCTTCTGAAAGCGCCCAGGGCCAACATGAAAGCTGCCGGCATGGTCCCGCTGACATTGAATGCCGCGGATATGACCGCATTGGTTTCCTACGTAAGCGGCTTTGGGGGAACATCGGCTCCCCCAGCAGCGGCGGCGCACGCTTCTGGACCGGCCGCACCAGCGCCAGCGAAAGCGGGGCAACCTGCGGTAGCCGCGCCGTCGAAAGAAGAGACCAAAGGGGAAGCGATCTTCAAAGCGCACGGATGCGGTGGCTGCCATGGGATCAATGGCGTCGGAGGCACAACGGCAGCCCCCGCACTTGCAGGTACGGGCAAAACCCTCGCCCCGGCGCTCCTGGCCACAATGCTGAAACATCCCACTGCTCCCATGCAACAGGGTGGAATGCCGCCGGTATCCCTGACCAGCGACGATTTGAAGGCTCTGGTCGCGTATGTAAGCTCTATTTCCGCCTCGAAAAGCAGTCCCCAATAAAATTAAATCGGATGGCAAGTGAATCGCAAGCTTTCGCGCCAATCGGCTCCGAGAACGATTACTTGCAAACTTCTAAATGGAATATGTCGGTTTTTCATGCGAGTGGCGAATGATGTTTTATTGCCAACCGCCGCACCGACGGAGTTCAGGCCGGGGAAGTCGATGCCGATTCCGTATCGAAAATTCAAATTGGCAAAAGATGGCCCGAAGATGCCCGTTTCAAGAATTATCGTCGGTCCGGCGCCGCATCAAGAGCTTTCACTCTCTTCGGTCGGGATTTTACTTGCGTCTTCGGATAATGTGGGCTCCGACTCATTCACTATTGCGCCTTCGCGAGTTCCATACAGAAGTTGGCGAGTTTTCGTCGGCGTGCCCCAGGAGCGAGTGTCCTTGTTGCCTTACATCTTCGTTGGCTTGTGCATTAGAAGGTCAATGGTGGGCCCGCCAGGACTTGAACCTGGGACCGTCGAATTATGAGTTCGCTGCTCTAACCAACTGAGCTACAGGCCCACTATGCTTTTATACCGTATTTGGTGCGCATCGTCTTGTTCAGTTTTCGCAATCCGGCCTCCGCGCGTTTTCGATTTGGCAGGATGCAATACGTTTGGGTGGTGGATAGGCAGGGCTATCCTTCTGCCTTGCGCGGAGCCAAATTTTCGCCGCCCTCCCGTGTCAATGGAGATCGATATGGTCGGGGTGCAATGCGGTTCAAGGCTTGGATAGAGTCCCGAGGGTTGGGCGGAGAGCCTTCGGCTTAACCCGAGAAGGCCCCCAGTGGGAAGTATATGCCGCGATGGAAATGGTTCCGAAAATTTCACCGTTTGGTGTGCACCAAACCGCCGAAATTATTTGACACTAAATGGCCGCGTGTGGTTACCTCACGTCAGGCACAAATTTGCCATGCAGCGGTTTATCCCTAGGAACTGGGTTCAGATGAGCCCAGAACATTCGTTCGTGAGGTGTCGCATGAGGC
>VFSW01008424.1_pt1 | contig 14814 bp, 15 predicted proteins | sample 5358111 | NCBI WGS metagenome assembly VFSW01 (sample SAMN11554181, study PRJNA540505) | mine drainage metagenome | isolation source: sediment from site ElyBrook_90M | place: USA: Ely Copper Mine, Vershire, VT | collected 2017 | reverse complement strand
CATTGGAGTCCTTTTAGCGATTCACTCGAGCTGTGATGCTCACGGAATTGGTCCGCGTCCGCATCAGCAATCGCACATATCGTGCGACGGCCTCGCCGGCGTCCAGGTGGAACGTGTTATTGGTGGAATCGACGGTGGTGATATTCCCGCCCGAGATCGTCTGGTAGTCGGTGTCGTTATCGGCCGACGCTACCTGGACGTCTACTTCAAACGCTCCAGGAGCTCCCGAGAAATGGCCGTCCACGGAGAACGGGGTTGCGCCACCCCCTGTCCCGTTCAGTAGATAGAATTGCTGCGACGCCGCAGTTGTGCCGTTGCCTGGTGTCGGAGTTTCCGCGCTCCAGGCGAGCTGGGAGGAGCCGGGACCAAGCGTGACGGCGCTGCCGGATCCGTATACCGAGGCGAAGCAGATCCTTGCGGCCAAAGATACAAGTGCGAATGCGAATAGAATTCGTTTCATGGGCGTTCCTTAGTGTGAAAGAGGTTAGCGATTGCCGAGCGGTCGCCACAGCGGTATTCCCGAATCAGCATCCTATTTGCCTTGGCAGATGGCGGTAAGTGAATAAGTGGTTGAAACTCCTGGAGTGCCTAGAAACATAATTTCAACTTGTGTCGCTGTAAGCGAAGCAACTACCCATTGGTAGGACGTGGCCGAAGCGTCCACCCTACTCACCACACATATGGGCGGATTAGTCCATGTACCGTCCGCAAAAGTGAGCGTGATAAATGGATTGGCTGCCGGGGCTCCGCTTCCAGAATTTAGAGAGAAAAAGAATTCCGCATCATATCCCGTCACGCTTGCAATGGCCGGAGAAGTACCCCAATTCCCCCCGAGGGCGAAGTTGCTGGAAGTTAATGCAGTGCCTTGAATCCCCTTGATCATCCGCGCGTTTACATCTCCAGTGTTGGATATTGAGAAATTTTCTACTCCTGCGCCGTTGAGGCCCCGGAAGTACTTGGACCATCCAGCCACGCCTTGGGCCTGGAATGCGGTATTGCTTGTCCAGCCGCTCTGGCCGCTGGTAATAGGAGCGTCCGCCACAAAGCCGATGTAATTCAAATTCACAGTATCTATCACTCCGAGCTGCACGTTTAGCTGCCGGAGAATTGTTTCTCCAGGAGTCGTGACAGTTTCGGTGTGCCCCTCCAAGGACGCTGAGTAGCCTGTTCCGTAGTGCCCCACGTCGGCAAGATAAGCGGCACCATCACTGGCCGTTCCGCCCTGCCGCACGACCGATAGAACGCCATCGACTTCCCCTGTCGTTGCGGAAGTCCCGTTCGTCCAATTCTTCTTAACTGCCGAAACACCCAGACCCACATCGGACGCCGTTGGCCCATTCACACCAGAGCCAAGAGGCTCCGACTGAATCCCCGCCGCCAAGTGCATTGTTGTGGTATGGCTCCCCGCGTCGCTCGCAACCGAAAGCAGTTGCGGCGTGGCCCGGTTGGGGTCCGTGATGTCGTACATATTTATGGCGAGTGAGGATGAATTATTCGTCGCGCTATCGTTGCCCGTGGCTGAGACGTTGCCGTTCAGCACAGGCGAAGTGAGCGTCTTATTCGTGAGCGTTTGGGATGTGGCGATGTCCGCAAGCGTGCTCGTGGCGCTGGGAATCGTCTCTGTGTGCGTGCCATCGGCGCTAATGCCAAGCGAAAAGGTATTAAGCGCGGACCAAGTGTTCGCGGCGTTGAGCAGCGCGACGTTACCGCTCGGAGAAGGCACGGCCGCGTAATTCACCGCAGTGGCTCCGACCCCGCCATAGATGTCGGCTCCCTGATTCTGAGATAGCACCAGAGTAGCCGCTCCGTTTATGGTGCATGAGGAGCAGGTAATCGTGACCTGTCCCGCGCCGAGATTCACAACGGACAGCATGGTGCCCGCGCCAAAGCCCAAGGTGGCTCCATTGGGCAGCGTGGCGGCCACGGGGCTGGCATTGCTGAAGGTGACAACGCGCGTGGTGTCCGCAGCCACAAAAGAGTAAGTGGTGCCGGATTGCGCGTTGGGCGTGGAAAGCATCCGGGCGTTATTCACTTGCGCGAAGCCCAGAGAAGCCCACAGAAGCATTGACAGCAATCCAAGTAGTTTGTGCATGTTTCAGTTCACCGGGAAGCGGACCCGAGAGGCGCAGCCATTGACAAATAAACCTGCAAGCACGATAATAGAGACATGAAGAAGCCCCTTACCGTAAGAGAGTTTGCCAAGATGGGCGGTCAAGCTCGGGCTCGCAAATACAGTAAAAAGCAGCTTTCAGAAATGGGCAAAAAAGGCGGCAGGCCCAAGAAGTCGGCTTAGAATGGCGAAATGATGATCGAGACCAAGACCACTTTCCAGCTCGCCGATGTGAAGGCCATCGAACTTGAGTGTGCCAATTGCGGCGCTCAGTCCGTCATTCCCCTGGCTCAGTTCACAAACCCGCCGATTCGCTGCACCGTCTGCGACTCGAGCCAATGGCTCGTGCCGGGCAGCGATGATTTCCGGGACCTGGTGCAGCTCGTCCGCACTATGGAGCGATTCTCGCAATCAAATGGGAAATTGTTCCGGCTCCGATTCCAGTTGAAAGAGGTCAAGCCATGAAACTCCTACTGCTAACTTCTCTTTTGCTCTGCGTGTCCGGCGTGGCGAGGGGACAAGCGGTCCGCGAGCAAATTAGAGTTCCTTTCAAGGTTCAGAACGGCGCAATCCTTATTGAGACGTCCATCAATGGGAAGCCCGCCACGCTGCTGATCGACAGCGGCGCGAAGCGCTCTACGTTCTCCCTAGAATATACTGGCGTTGTCGATGGCTCCATAACCATCATTTCGTCCGCTGGGATTCAGCACGTCCCCATTGGGAACGCTTCCTGCAAGCTTGCTGGCGTCAGCTTTAACGTCGAGGCCGCTTTCGTGCAAGCTCCACCCGTGGCCGATGGCCTGATTGGCTTTGACATCCTCTCGGCTTTTCGCTCCGTTACCATTGATTTCGAGCATGGTGAATTAATCTTCACTAAATAAATCGTGCCACTCGTTACGGATGGATACCCACGCAAGACAGCGTTCCACTGATCGTCGAGCTTGTCGTATTGTTCAGAACAATCGTGGTTTGAGTCGTGGTTTTACTGGAGGCTCCATCGACGGCCCACCCGCCTAAGTTCAAACTGTCCGTCGCGGTACAAAGTGGAATGTAGCCCGTATCCGCCCACGTCACGGGCCAGGTGACCGTCACAGTCGCTACGGTAAACATTGCCGTCGAAGGAATCGACGCAGTTACCGTTTGCAGTCCCGTGCCGTTGGTAAAGCCAGTCGCGAAGGCTGGCGTTGTGATCGCCGGGCTCGTCGCCAGCACCACATTCCCGCTTCCGGTGGACCCCGGCATGGTCAGCGCCAGCGTTCCCGATGAAGTGACGGGCGATCCAGAGATGGCGAACTGGCTCGGCACGGTCATAGCCACAGAGGTCACTGTTCCGGTTGCGCTGCCCGAGGCTAGAGTGCCCGAGACATTTGGGAAGTGAATGGTGATCGGTCCGCCCGTGTTTGACGGTGGAATATCGAGCGTGACCGGAGCTCCCGAAGCCGAGTTAAAGATCAGTTGGTTATCCGACTGCGTGAAGTTTGTCGGCTGGGCAAAGGTCTGCACGCCGTTCCAGGTTTGCGCGAGATTGGTCAGGCCCAGCCATCCCGAGACGTTGTCGGCGCACCACTGCTGGACCAGCGAGGAATTGTAAGCGCAGAATTTGTAGACGCTATTCGACATCCAGATCCCTGTCTGCGTCGAGCCGTTCGAGGGCGCGCCCGTGGCATCAAGGGGAATCGGCCAAGCATTTACTATCGTCCCCGTGCTGTCGGTAAATGTGTCCAGCCTGGTCGTGGTGCCGGCCGCATAGGTGTAGAGAAAGCCTCCCGCCAGGACTTTTCCGGTGGAATCCAGGAACTGCAGGTGCATAAGCGGAGCGATACTGACGGTGGTTTGGGCGTTTGCCGGACGCCAGAAGGTCAATGCAGCGGCTGCGCAAACAATTAGGAATGCGAGAAATAATCGCTTCATGAAGGATTCAGTCCTTTATTTTTCGAGTTCGAGGAATGAAGTTGCGGCCCTGGGCATGGAGCGCGCACGCGCTGCTTGCGCTGCCACTCCCGCCGCGGGATGGATTAACTGAGAAGCGCCGAGCATGACTTTGCCGCTTCCCGAAGGATTGTAATTTTCGGCTAACCGGCGTGCGATATCGGCTTTGAGATACAGCTCTTTTGTCGCATCCGGTCCGAGCAATGAACGCAGGAACGTATCGGGGTAGCCGCCTAGTCCTTGGGGAGTGACCCGGAATCCGCCATTACTGATGTCCTGTACGGCTTGCCGTGCGAGAGGGGCAGTATCAATGCCTTCGCCCTTTAAGGCTTCAATCTCCTGGACGGAGGAACGATTGAGAATCCCGTTAGTAACCGCTGCGGGGTCCGAGGTGTTGAGGATTCGATAGAGGGGAGAGCCTTTCTGATTATATAAGGACTGCAGCTTAGCGTTCTGCTGTCCGGCCTCTCGAAAGGTCTGCTCGAAAGGCGTTCCCTGCGCCGCACCCATGATTGCATCATCGACTTTGCCAGCCGCAAGCTTATAGATGCGCTGACCAGAATCGGCAAGACCATTGGTGCCATAGTCGTTACCCTTCTCCAGAAGCGTGGTGCGAAGGTTCCTTAATGATTGCACGGATTGGCGACCCTGCATAGCAGGGTCGCTGAGCATCCCCTGAATATCTTGGATCGCAGCCTTCGCCGCCGCCGTCTGAAAAACCGGCTGTTCTACTGCCGCGTGGGGCTGCTTCACAAATGTCTCGTCATGGATCATTTGTTGAAGCGGAGCTCTCACATCGCCAGCCAGGTCGGCTTGCTGCGCCCGCACTTGGGCGTAAGCGTCGTTTACGTTGTCTTTGAGGACCGAACGCGCCACGTTTGCGGAATCCTGCAGATGCTCGCCTGTAGATTCCGCGGATAGGCCGATGCGCTGCGGGTCCAGCCTGTCCGTGAAAGTATCGAGAGAGTCGGCGAGCTTCTGTTTTGATTGGGCAATAGCCTCTTTGAGTTTTCCTCCGGTGAGAAGCGCTTCTTCCCCAAGGGTCTGTTCCGTTCTTGCTGCGGGGGTGCGGAGGGCTTGTGCTGGCGTGAGATTGATCCCCTCTTGTGCGGCATGTTGAAGAACTTCGCCATTGGTGATCGCTGTGGGTGCTCCTCCGGTAGTCGCTCCGCCTCTCGTCATAGCCACGGATGCGTCAGCAGCTTCCGGCGCCAAAGTTTGCGTGATGGCGCGTCCCGCTTCAGTAGCTTTCGCAGCCGCAAAAGGCGCCCTCACCGCTCTAACGGCAAGACTGGGAAGTTCCGCCGCGGCGTCGATGGTCCCGCCAGTGTCCGCCGCCGTCGGCATTGTCGCGGCTTGCGTTAAGCCTCCGCCAATGTCCTTGAGGGCTTTCCATGTTTTCGCATTTGTATCGGGATTTGCGTCAGTTCCCGGAGTGGCAAGCTCCGCGCCGCCTTTTGCTGCTCGAAGCAGGCCGAGAGGTAAGCTCGCCATGAAGTCGCCCACTGCCTGAGAGTTACCGTTATATACGCCGTGCGCCCCCATCTTTTTCAACACAGTCCCTATTCCCGTTGTATCGGTTCCATACTTCACATCGTTCATTACGTTCTCGGTCCACTTGGCGATGCCGTCCATGATGCCAGTGGACTTAGGCTGCGCACTGATAGTGGCTAGCGGCGCCGTCTTATCGATGTCGTCCATCGTGAACTGCCCCGCCGTCTTTGGCTGATCGACATCGGCGGCCGTGAATTGTCCCGTCTGCGGCATTAGTTAGCGTCGAAAGAACCGTCAGGATGAACTGCAGTAACCTTCATCTGCCTGCCCTTGATCGTGACTGTTTGTCCCACTGCCGGGGCAGTGCCAGTCTTCTGGCCGCCCCCAGCTTGCTGCGAGTTCGAGTCCCGCTGCGTTCCCTGCGGCTTCAACCGCCCCTGAATGTCCGCAATCTGCTCCTGGTAAGCCTGATGCCGGTTGCCCATGTCCTGCTTGAGGATATTGGCGGCACTCACGATCTGCTTTAGCGTGGCGTTGGGGCCGATCAGCTGCGAGACTTCTCCTCGAGCCGAGTCCGATAGCACGCCAGACGCATTGGAACTATTCAAAACCTTGGCGATCTCAGTTAGGGCCGTTTGCCGTGCGGCATTGAATGCGGCTTGATCGGAACTTCCCAGCATCCCTTGGTTCACATTACGCAGCGGGCTGTTGATCCACGGACTTCCCGAGTCCACGACTTTTTGCGCTGTGGTCAGGAACTGATCGAGGTTTTTGCCGGCGGTATTTTCAAAAGCGGTCACCTGATCGAAGTTCTTTTGCAGCCCCTTCAGAGATTCCTGATTGGCCTTATATTCGGCTGAATTCTGGGCGATGCTTCCCGTCGGATAAAGTTCTCCCGCGCGATTCATAATCTGCGTCGGAGCTATAGCGCTGGCCGCGCCCATCCCCATGGAGGGAAGCTCGCCGGTCTGTGCATAGCGTTGCGCCGCCTGGTCCAGCGCGTTTTGGTTCAAACCTCCGCCCGCGCCGCCCTGCAGTTGGAAGTTGTACGCCGGCACGATCTTCTTCATCGCAATGTTATAGTCGCTGAGGGTCTTGCCTTTGTTCTCCGGCTTCGCCAGCCAGTCGGCGGCGCTCGCGGTTTCTGTAGGAACACCCGGCGCACCCGCTTCGGGATGCTGCTGATACCAGAGGGCCTCGGCATTGTTCTTCGCTGTGGCTGAGGCCGATTCCTCTCCCTTGTTCTGCGCCTCGGTCGTCTCCGCGCGCGTCTTTTGAATGTCGGTTTGGTTCTTTACATCGGCAACCGCTTGCGCGTGCATTCCGAGCTGCGCTTCGATGGTGTTTAGAGTCTTGTCATCCGGGGCTTGCGACGGAAGAGACTGCGCGCCTTGTATCTGGCTTTGTTGCGCCCAATTTAGCGCGGATTGCCAATTCGCTTGACGCTTCTGCGGATCAGTTTCTCCGCGAATCCCTTCCATGTGGTTGTAGGCGTCACCGAGCAGTTTGTCTTGCGTCTGCAAGGTAGTCTGGCCCGCATCTGCCCGCGCTTTCAGATTGTCCGCGTTCGTCTTCTGCATGGTCGCGAGCTGGCTCATGGTCGCTGGAGAGACACCCTTCTCTTGGGCATCCGCAGAAAAACCGTCATAGTCGAATCCGGTTGGCTGGCCCTGGTCATTCTTTTTCACATACTGCGGCGCGATGGTTTGCAAGGTTTGGCGGTCTTGGAGCTGTTGCTGGGCCTGTTGAATCTGAACACTCTGCAACTGCTGCTGGCCAAGCATGGACTTAAGCGCGATCAGGCGATCCACATTCGCGCCCAGATCGGGCTCTTGCGGAGGACGGATGGAAAGCGCTGGAAGTGGTATCGAGCTCATCTATTTAGACCAGAGCCGCGAAATCTGCGGACGTCGCGCCCGTCGGAATGTTTGGATTGGCACCGGCTACGCCCAGGCCGCCACCGCCGCCGCCGAAAAGCTGTTGAAGCATGAGCAGCTGGGAGAGGTTATTGGTCCCGCCGCCCAATGCACCGCTCCACGCATTTGCCCCGCCCACATAGCCCGATGCTTGGGCGGCGGCAGCGTTCTGAGCATCCTGGCCTTGCTGCTCTCCCGCAGTCAGAGATATGTTGCCGACATTGCTGGCAGCGGCTTGGCCCTGCTGTCCAAGGCTATTCGCGGTCGTCTGACCCAATCCAGCGAGTGCCGAAAGCCGGTTGAGCTGGTCTCCGTACTGGGAATAGTTCTGCAGGTATTGCTTGAACGACTGATTGTAGACGTTATTGTAATCGGACTGGCCCGCTTGCTCCGCGTAGTTGGTTAGCGCTTCCTGCGTATTGCCGGAGTAAAGAGCACCTTTGGCCGCCGCTGAATTCTGGAGAGCTTCTTCGCCCTGCCCGAGTTGGAACTGATAGCCGGGATACTTCGCGGCTTCTTCCGCGGTAGGCGGAGTGAATGTCTGGTTCCACCCTTGCCCCGGGGAATTGAGGATGCCTTGCAGGTTCCCAAGCGCTCCTTTGCCGGCAGTGAGCCAGGGCTCGAGATTTTGCTGCTGGGTATTCCACTGATCCTTTTGGAAGCCGAGTGCGTTTTGCGCTTCCTGGGACTGCAGGTTAGCGGCGTACTCCGAGGCTTGGGCCTGCGTCGAGGCAGCATCACTAGCGGCTGAGGACGAGATTCCCGCTCCGGCCAAGCCTGCCGCCGCCGTGATTCCCATTCCCGCGACTAACGACATAGGGCTCCGATGTATTTGGCAAAGGTGTTATCGGTATGCGTCCAGCCGAGCTGTTCGAAAAACTCCGTCCGATCATGCTCGACCTTACAACTGGTCATCAGTTGGACGACGCCTTTCGCACGCATACGCTTTTCGAATTCCACGAAAAGCCGCAGTCCGACGCCTTTGCGATACTCCGGCAGAACGAAATACATATCCGTGTAGGCCATCGTTCCAGCCGACTTGTAGTGCAGATGAACCTGCAGAAAGGCGATCACGTAACCGACAAGGCGCTGCGCAACGCGAGCGGTGAGAATGTCAATAATCCCGAGTTCGTCCATTTTCAGATAGCGCTGGTAGTCGATGTCGGCTTCGTACTTATCCTGAAATATGGCCAGTTCTTTCCAGTGAAGCGGAAACAGATCCTTCGCTTCGCGGTAGAACTCAGCCCAGTTGTCGTTTTGAAAGGTGAGCTTCAAGGTCCGCGATCGTGCCGATGCTGTCGATCTCGTCCGCTGGTATCCGCAGCACGGCGAGCAAATGAAGGACGTCGAGAGAATCGAGGCCCAACTCCTCGATAGTCATGTCCGCACGAAGATCGTCTTCAGCAATTCCAGACGCTTCGGAAATTGCTGTCAGAAGGTGCTGAGAAGGACTCGTTTCCACTGATTTTGACCTGTGCAGACGTAAAGGTACGTGCCGTCCGTTTCTAGTCCTTGCACCTGCAGCGGCGTTCCGGCCGAAGCGCTGGTAGCTGGCGCCCCTTTGTTCGAGAGCCACTGCTGCACGGTTTCAAGCCAGCGGCGAAAAGAGAAAACAGGCTCACCGTTCTTGTCGATGATTACCGTTCCCGGAGCGGCTGGAGGCTGGAACTTGCTCAAGCGCGTTTCGCCATTTCCGTTGCAAACCGAGAGGCCGGCATCGGGTCCCCGTCCGTAAACAGGTAGCCGTCGATGATTTTCCAGGCGGCCGCATCGGTCATGGAGATTTCATAGACGCGATCGCGGGCTTGACCTAACCGGCGCCAGATGACGCGCTTGGTATATTCTCCTGGCTGCCCGCAGTCTCGATCAATCCCGTCCGACCACGTATGGCCTCCGTCGTTCGACCATTTGAGCGTCATCAGCGGACCGCGCCCGACAATCCCTTGCGGCAAGGCGATGAGATCGCCGATGCCATTTCCCAGATTCAACAGTTCGAGAGTCCAATTCTGGTCGCCTTCGATGCTGACGAATGGGATGGCCACGGGATAAGAATCGATGTAGCTCGCTTGCAGCGACGCGGAAATGACGCCCAGCCCGCTAATCTTGATCTGCCAGGAAGTCGTATTCGTCTCATCGTTGATGAAAACTGTCTGGGCCGAAGAAATATCTCCGGTGGGATCGAGCGGCGCTTCGAGGATGCCGTTCTCGCCCATCTGCAGGCTGCGCAAGGCTCCGTTTGCGTCCAGCATGGGAATAATCGTGGGAACTGCCAAGCCTTGAAACTGCGGGCCGATACCGGTCTCTACGTCAACCTGCAACTCATGGTGGAAGATTCGCGCTTCTTCCTTGGCAATGTGCGGCGCGCGCCTGACTCGGCGAATCGAATTGCCGAAGTCGCTGAAGATCGTACTGGACTGCTGGTAGACCGCGCCGGTGGTCGGATCACCCACCAAATGCAGACCGAAATTGTAGGTATGGCAAAACGCACGGTGCATCGTGAACGCCCCGGAGCTCCAGAAGCCCTTTTGGAGCCATTCGCCAGTGGCGATGTCGTAGCACCATGTTTTTTGTGCCGCGGGGAAGTTCAGGACCACGAAGGTGTGGCCCTGCTCCTGGTAGGAGTAAGTCACCAGGTCGGCTATGGTCGCGTAGGTGCTCCATTCGTATTCCATCGCGTGCGTCGAGACGCGCTGCGGAGTGTAGCCATTGGCGCGCCAGAAGATGCCCGCCCCGCGCTCGTCCTGCCCCATCCAGAAGATGCTGTTGTCGGCTTTTACCGGAGACGCTGGGGCAGCGATGCCTTGCTCTATTTTCGCGCCTTGAATCACGTCATAGGGAAATGGTGAATTTCCAGAGTCGTAATACGGCTGCGTAGCGGTTGCGCCGAATACCCACATCAAGCGCTGGTTTTCAAAAATGGCCGATACGTTGCCCGGGAAAACAGAGACCGCCGTGAAATTTGTGCCTTGCCAAGTGGATCCGTCGCCGGAGTTCGAGGATTGAATCTCGTTTGAGTTCACGAGCGACAGAAAGAAAAAGCCATCGGCAAATCGCACCTGAGACGGGACCCCAAGCAGGCCAGCGATCTGCGTCAGTACGTTCGTGGCAAGCGTCAGCAGGTAAAGGACTCCTGCGCTGACGATAAGAAGCTGCGTCGAACTGGCAGCCATGTAAACGGGATTGCCGTCGTTGCCGACATTGCCCAGCACTTTGAAGTTGGGGACTGAGCCAGGAGCGAATAGTTCACACAGTTGATAGCCGGATACGCCGAAAGTGCGCCCTTGCGCGGTTGTGAGCCCGTTGCCGCGAAAGCCGTTTGGCCCAAGGTTATAAAGCGACTTCAGTCCGGGTGTGCGATACAGCGCCGCTTGCGACTTACCCATGCCGCTCTCGATATTCTCGCGGTACAGATTCATCAACATCTGCGCATCGGCGCTGACTGACTGTGAGCGGTAGGCTGAACCTACCAAGCCGAAGCGAGGCATTACTCCCTCATCCCAGTCAGGAAATTGAAGTCTGGCCGCCCGCCCTTGCGGTTATTCGGACTGCCCATGTCGGTGTCGATTCGCGGAGGCTTGTCGTTATTGGCCTCGATGATGCGCATGGCCTTGTTCAAGTCTTCGCGCAAATCCGGGCTGAGGGCCTTGTTGAACACCGGGCACAACTTCTTCGCGAGAGACAGCACCGTCGCATCCCAGTAGCCTGGAGGCAGCGCCAGTGTGGAGCTCGCCGAAATCGGCTGGGCCAGAGAATTCCAGACCTCGAGGCGCACCGGATTGGCGACATTGCATATCGGCCAGAAGTTCAGGTTCCCCCGCGGAGTCGCCGGATCGTAGTAAAGGTGTGTGACGATGCTCGATTGCAGAGACTTGGTGGGATTTCTCTGCCACCAATCGGCGTCCATGACTCTGATGACCGGAGAATCGATTGGGTTCGAGCTTGTCGAATTGAGGATGAAGTTCGCTCCGACAACCTTTACCGGCCGCAGTGGCATGTTGAAGTCGCCGTTGGGTCCGATGGTGTGCGGGGCGTGATTGGCGAGCAACGTGAACTTCAAAAACGAGATGGAGAAGATCAACTCCCGCCTAGCATTCACCTGATCGATCCAGCGTTGCAGTCTAGGCATGGCTACGCTCAAATCAGCTGGCGAGACTTTCTCCCCTTCGGCCAATACACCGATCTCCTCCAAGGCCCCCTGAGCGATGTCGGAGGCCAGAGCGGCAACGGCATTATTGGAATTTGTGAAAGCGACGGTCACGAGGCTTTAGCAGGCTTCTTTTTGGGTCCGTAGAGTCCGGCGTTTCTCGTGGGAGCCGCTTTAGGAACGTAAGGCTCCGTAACCCATCCTTGTTCCATTGCAGCTTCTAGTGCCGCCTTGCTGTTGACAACCTTCGTCAGAGGCTCGGTCGGAACCGTGTCCGTGCTGACCACTTCAAACTTGTCGTTGCGGTGCTCGATCTCCTGGAACGGCTCGTTCGGGTGCATATAGAGCACGCGCGGGAATTCCAGATGCGGAATCTGCTTCACCGGCAGACCGCCTCCCGGCGTCCCACTCCAACCCTCCCGCAGAGTTTCGGCAACTGCTTCCTGCGGACGACTGACATCCCATGTCATCTGCTTTTTTGCGGCCTCTTCGTGAATCGTAAACGGCATCATGTCTCCTTATTGAAGAAAAAGGGGCGCAGCCGAAGCCACGCCCCGGTTGGTTGCTAATACGCCATGAAGTAGGGAGCCTTGACCGTCGTGAACGTGCTGGGAACGGTGATTGCCGCCGACGTTCCGAACACCTGGCCGGTCACTGCGCCTCCGAGGATGTTGTCATTGGTTCCGGTTGCGGCATGACGGATTGTATCGGTCGTGCCGTTGGTTCCAACGCAAGCGAAGTACCGCGCCGGTCCCACCGCATAGTAGGGTGAGATGAAGTTGTACTTCTGGTAGGTGGAAGCGCCGGAGGTTGTGGCACCGGCAACGGCCGAAGTTGCCAGCACTGCGCCCGCGGAGTCGTACAGGATGACCCAGTGCTTATCCGTGCCGACTGTCGTGCCGTTCAGAGGGGCAAGTCCTTGGAGATACATGTTGAACGGAACGTCCACTTCGGTGCAGTAGATCTGGGTGTTTGCTGCGGGTGCCGTGCCGCTGGTTTCGAGGGCGGTTAGAGCCGTGCCTCCGGTATCGGGATAGCGGAACCCATTGGCCCCGGAAGTCGAGCCCGTAACCAGGGTGCGCGTGGTCTGCGCGGCATCGCCGTTGACCCACTGGCCGCCATTGCAGTCGGAAATGATTCCCGAGCTGAAATTGATGCGCGGCAGGTAAAGTTCATTGGACCGTGTGCAACTGCCTTGAGGGTCCGCCGGACCGCCAGCCCATGCTCCGAAAACTGCCGAAGGCACGATGAAGACAATCGCGCCCGAGGCGTGCGATGGGCTGCTCGTTCCATTCATTCCGCGAATGACCGTAATCGTGGTGCCGGAGACGGCTTTGACCTGCATCAACTCCCGGTCCACGTAGAGGTAGGACTGCGCCTCCGATGTCGCAATCAGTCCGCTGGTGAGCGAAGTGTTTGCGGCCGGAGCGCTGATCCCAGTTGCGGAAGTCACGCTGACGATGCTCAGATTGCCCGTCGGCGTGGCCCCATTGACCGATCCCATGCCTTGCGCGGCAGTGGACAGGGTTGTATTGGTTAGGAGAGTCTGAGCGCCGGCAAACGGCGCGCAGAATCCCAGGAATGCGAACGCGAGAGCGAGCTTCTTGATGAGTTTTTTGATGTTCACGATTAGGCTCCTGCCACCGCAACCGCACCAGCATCGGAATAGCCATTGCCGAATCCGTAGCAGGTGTCAAAGCGGTTGGTGATCTTGCGGTTGAACTGATCGTAGGCCACGACGAAGGCCAGGCTTGCGCCCGTCTCCGGGTCTACGGCTTCCTCTGCGTGCTCGACCGCATCCGGGTTCTCGAACTTCCCGAAGGCTTTCAAGAACGCATACTTGCTGAGGGCGAGGCCCACCGTGCCACTGACGCCCGAGGGACTGGTCGTTCCCGGCCAGGCCGTCAACGCCGCAGCGTTCGCGGGCAGTGCATCCACGTTCTGATACTGGCTGCCCGGACCGAAGATGGCAGGGCTGATCGGAAGCGTGTCGTTGCCGCCGGTGAAGGTGAAGGTGGCGCCGCCGGTATAGACGAACTGCTTGAGCCCCAATGGAGTCTTGAGGCGCGTGCGGGGGTTGACGGCGTTTACCGTGGCGATGCTGAACTTATCTCCCGGCTGAATCGTGTCGCCGTTTGTCCCGGTGACGATAAGCGAGGAGCCCGACTGGCCGGCACCGGTTACCGTGACGCCGTGAGTGGGGAAAGTGCCGATCGTGTGCGTAAACAGCGAATTGCTGCGGAACCACTTCCATCCCGCCGCAGTCCCGAGCACGCCGATGCGGAACATGTCGCTGATGTCTTTCTGCGGATTGAACTGGGTGACGTTGTTCTTCACGTAGGACCGCATCAGGCCGGAGCTGATGATGAGGTGGCGGTCTCCGTCCGCCATGCAGGCCAGATTGAACAGCACCTGATCGGCAGCCAGCGCGAAGTCGATGGTCGTGCTGTCTGTGCCTAGCACGCCCACGACGTTGTTGGTCCAGAGTCTGGCCCAGTTCGCCGCGTCGGAATCGATCTGCTGTGCAAGCTGCAGGCCGGCGGGGCGGAAATAGGCTTCGTCCAGTTCCTTTTCGCTACGCTCCATCTTGATTAGCTTTTCGTAGGAGTCGTAGCCGAAGTGGACGCCCTTGATCTGGTCGAGGTTGACGGTCGTTACCCGGCGCTGAATGCCCTGTTCCTGGTAAGCCAGGCCGGTGGTGACGAGCCATTCTTGGGGGAGTTTGATTTGCGCCTGGGAGCCGACGGGGAACTTCTTTTTGAATTCGTCCTCCCAGTCAGAATTGAACATCGCCGCAACTTCGAGCGAGTTCTTCAAAAACCACAGGATCTTCATGGAGACCCAGTTGGTTACTGCAAAATTGTTAGCCACGGGTTAATGGCCTCCTGAGCCATCGAATCGAGATTTAGTTCGCGCGGAAGTTCCGCCGTCGCATTTCGGCATCGAAATCGCTGAATTTGCCGTCACGAGCGGCAGCAACTGCGGTGTCCTCGGTCGCGGCCCCGCGGCCGCCAACTTCTGAAGGCGGTTTCGGAGCACGCGGCTTGATCTCAGGAGCCTTGTCCTCGGTTTTGTCCTCGGCTTTTACTTCTGTCTTAGAGAGAGCTTTCTGTACGTCCAGTTCCATGTCGCGCAGCACGCGCAGCGCCTTGCCGGGATTGGTTTTGGCCGTTTCCAGCAAAGTATTGAGCGTGGCAGCGTCCGAGAGCGTATAGAGAAGT
>VFSW01008423.1_pt1 | contig 14814 bp, 13 predicted proteins | sample 5358111 | NCBI WGS metagenome assembly VFSW01 (sample SAMN11554181, study PRJNA540505) | mine drainage metagenome | isolation source: sediment from site ElyBrook_90M | place: USA: Ely Copper Mine, Vershire, VT | collected 2017 | reverse complement strand
GCTTCGATAAATTTGAGGCTCGAAAACAGGGCAAATCGCCCAAATTTCCAGCACTCCGTTACAAACAACTTTAGCTTACTAGCGCAATCCATTGCTTTTTAAGCATATTTGTTTTGCATTAACTATGTGCGCTAACTCATTGTCCCGTAAAGAAAAATCCCATTTTCTGGCTTGACCACCCCATTGTTTTTCAATATAGTGGCTGTAAGTGGTAAAAAGTGGGTAAAGGTGGGGAATCGGGATGTTTCAGGGAGCGACGCAACTTAATCTGGATAGCAAGGGCAGGCTCGCGATACCGGCGCGGTATCGCGACATGCTGCTTGCGCATTGTGCAGGTCAGCTAGTGCTGACTGCCGATGCCGACGGATGCCTGTTGGTCTATCCGCAACCCGAGTGGCAGCCCATCCGCGAAAAACTGATGAAGCTCTCCGCTTTCGATCCGCGCATACGCGCGCTACAACGTTTCCTTGTTGGTCATGCCGAAGATACGGTGATGGATGCCGCGGGTCGCGTTCTGGTTTCGCCCACGTTGCGTACTTATGCGGTGCTGGACAAACACGTGATGCTGGTGGGGCAAGGCAATAAATTCGAGTTGTGGGATGAGGCGCGCTGGCAGGCGCAGAACGAGAAGATGACCGGATTCTCGGCAGACAATTTGCCGCCGGAGTTGGAGGGTTTCACGCTGTGAGCCAGAACTTGGCCCACGCGACCGTCCTGTTGAATGAAGCAGTCGAAGCCTTGCAGGTGAAGGCTGATGGCGTTTATGTGGATTGCACGTTTGGGCGCGGCGGTCATAGCCGTTTGATATTGGAAAAGCTGGGTGAACGCGGCAGGCTGATTGCGCTGGACAAGGACCCGGCGGCAGTAGCGGCAGGACGCACGATCAAGGATGCGCGGTTTCAGTTGGAACATAGTGAGTTTGAAAATCTGAGTGCCGTGTTGAACGGACTCGGCATAGCCAGGGTGGATGGTGTGTTGCTCGATTTGGGAGTGTCGTCGCCGCAACTGGACGACGAACAGCGCGGTTTCAGTTTTCGGTTCGATGCGCCGCTGGACATGCGCATGGATACCAGCAGGGGGCAGACGGCGGCGGAATGGCTGGCGACGGCGGATGAGGGCGAACTGACGGAGGTGATATTTGATTACGGCGAAGAACGGTTTGCTAGGCAGATTGCAAGGGCGATTGTTGCTGCGCGCCAGGAACACGCGATCCTCACCACGAAACAGCTCAGCGACATTGTCGCGAAGTGTGTACATACGCGCGAACCAGGCAAAAATCCGGCGACTCGTACCTTTCAGGCTATACGGATTTATATCAACCGCGAGCTCGAAGAACTCGAGAGCGTGTTGCCGCAGTGTGTGGATCACCTGAAAGCCGGCGGACGCATGGCGGTGATCAGCTTTCATTCGTTGGAGGACCGCATGGTCAAGCACTTCATGCGTGAAATGGCGCAGGGCGACAAGCTGCCGAAGGGGGTGCCGATCCGTGCCGCCGATGTGCCACAAGGTAAAGTGCGCGTGGTGGGTAAACCGGTCTATGCATCGGAAATGGAAGTGGCTGCAAATCCGCGCGCGCGCAGTGCGGTGTTAAGAGTAGCGGAGCGGTTGTGATGAGGCACGCGAAGCGTAACGGTTGGCCCCTCTCCCTCCGGGGGAGGGTTCGGGTGGGGGAAGGACTAATGGTAAGTCCAATTCTCAGGAGTGATTCATCGCCATTCTTGTTGGAGGCCGCGGGTGGCTAGGCTGAACGTCTTGCTGCTTTGTCTTGTCATAGCGTGCGCGTTAGGAGTAGTGACCTCGCAACACAAGGCACGCAAATTGTTTGTTGAATTGCAGCAGGAAAAGGACAGGGCGCAGCAGATGGACGTGGAGTGGGGGCAGTTGCAGCTTGAGCAAGGCACGTTGGCGATGCCTGCGCGCGTGGAAAAACTCGCCGGAAGCCAATTGCAGATGCAAATACCGCAGTCCAGACAGATTCGTTATATTCGTTCCGATACCGGCGTGGTAACCCAACCATGAACTACGCCACCACAACCATACAGACTTCCGGACAGATCGCATTGCCCGCATGGCGCTCGCGGGTTCTGTTTGTGCTGCTGTTGGCTGGCCTGGCATCCCTGCTGGTTCGGGCGGTCTACTTGCAAGGAATCCATAACGGATTTTTGCAACAAAAAGGCGATGCGCGCTATGGGCGCGTTGTGGAAATCCACGCACATCGGGGCATGATCACGGATCGTAACGGCGAGCCACTGGCAGTGAGTACGCCAGTGGAGTCAGTTTGGGCGAGCCCGGGTGATGTGGAAGTATCCCCGGCTCAGATAGCCCAACTTGCACAGATCGTCGGCATTTCGCCTCAGGAGGTGAAAAGCAAGCTCGCCGACACATCGCGCGAGTTCGTCTATCTCAAACGCCAATTGCCGCCGGAGCAGGCGGCAAAGGTGGTCAAACTGGAGATACCGGGAATTTCGCTGCAGCGCGAATACCGCCGCTACTACCCGGGAGGTGATGTCACGTCGCATCTTATCGGCTTTACCGATGTGGATGACAACGGGCAGGAAGGTATCGAACTTGCACTGCAGGGACGCCTGGGCGGCAAAGCGGGCAGCCAGCAAGTCATCAAAGACCGGCGGGGTTACATCGTGGAAGACGTGGCAAGTTTGCGGGCACCCAAGGCCGGCGGCGATGTCACCCTGAGTATCGACAGCAAGATACAGTCACTGGCTTACCGCGAGATCAAACAGGCAGTTGAAAAAAGCAAAGCCAGGAGCGGTTCTATCGTTGTTCTGGATGCCAGGACTGGCGAGGTGTTGGCGCTCGCAAACTGGCCTTCATACAATCCCAACAATCGTGAAAAGCCGAATATATCGGTCCTCCGCAACCATGCGGTCACCGATGAGTACGAGCCGGGTTCCACCATGAAGCCGTTCACTATTGCAACGGCCCTGGATGCGGGAAAGATCAAACCGGGGACAGTCATCAATACTGCGGGCGGAGTATTAACAGTAAACGGGCGCACGATTCACGATACTCATCCCGCGGCTTCGCTCACAGTGGCTCAAGTAATCCAGAAATCCAGCAATGTCGGCACTGCCAAGATTGCGCTAAGTCTGCCGCCGGAAACCTTGTGGCACGGATTTAGCGAGAGCGGCTTCGGATCGCAGACCGGGAGTGAATTTCCCGGCGAGGCCGAGGGCAAGTTGCGGGATTACAAAACCTGGCGACCCATCGAGCAGGCAACCATGTCGTACGGAAACGGCATCTCGGTGAATCTTTTGCAGTTGGCACGCGCATATACGGTGTTCGCCAACAGCGGCGAATTGAAATCGATCACCCTGCTCAAACAAGAAACACCAAATGTCGGCGTCAAAGTATTTTCCGATGTAACGGCGCAAGAAGTGCGCGACATGCTGGAGATGGTGGTCAAGCCCGGCGGAACCGCTCCTCTGGCGCAGATTACCGGCTATCGTGTGGCTGGCAAGACAGGCACGGCGCACAAGCTTGAGAATGGAAAGTATGTCGACCGGTACGTGGCTTCGTTCGTTGGCCTGGCACCGGCATCCGCTCCGCGCTTGATTGTTGCGGTGATGGTCAATGAGCCCGGCGGCAAAGATTACTACGGAGGTCAGGTAGCTGCACCGGTATTCAGCAATGTAATGGGAGCAGCTTTGCGCATGCTCGGTGTGCCGAACGACGCGCCTTTGGATAACGTGATGAAGCCGACTCCTGCAGACCTGGTCCCGGAGGAAGTATGAGTGCTGCTTTGACCATGCCCAGGACAGGTTTCCGCATCGACGATCTGGATGCGCTCGGGATAAGTATCACGCGACTAACCTCCGACAGCCGTTCCATACAACGTGGCGATACCTTTGTCGCTTATCGCGGCATGCAGGCGGATGGGCGCAATTTCATCGCGCAAGCCATTGAGCGGGGCGCGAACGCGGTGATCTGGGAAGCGCAAGAGTTCAAATGGAACAACGAATGGCATGTACCCAATCTGGCAGTGCACGACCTGCGTCATCAGGCGGGCCTGATCGCTGACCGGGTTTATGGGCATCCGTCGCGGAAGTTGTGGATGGTGGGTGTCACCGGCACCAACGGCAAGACGTCTATCAGTCATTGGCTGGCCAGAACATATACGGCTCTCGGTCGCAAGGGCGCGGTGCTGGGCACAGTGGGTAACGGATTCCCCGGGACATTGCAGGCAACCGTGAACACCACACCTGACGCGCTGATCGTGCATGGCTTATTGGCGGAGTATGAGCGCCAGGGTGCGCAGACGGTCACAATGGAAGTGTCCTCGCATGCGCTGACGCAGGGCCGGGTGAACGGTGTGAACTTTGATGTCGCGTTGCTCACCAACCTGACACGCGATCATCTGGATTTCCACGGCGATATGCAAAGTTACGCCGCCGCGAAACGCCGCCTGTTCGACTGGGAAAAACTCAAGCATGCCGTGCTCAATCTGGATGATCCCTTCGGTGCCGATTTGGCCGAACAGCTCAAGGACAAGTCCGTGGAAGTGATTGGCTATGGGCTGAACAGGGAATCACTGGAACTCGCGGAACGTCTGGGAATCCGCATGGTATATGGCACGCTCGCGCAGATGGATGCGCAGGGACTTATTTTGCAATTGCACACCAGCTGGGGTTCAGCAGCAATGCAAAGCAAGCTGATCGGGCGTTTTAACGCATCCAATTTGCTGGGTGCACTCGCGGTATTGCTGGTCAGTGAAATCGATATCAACGACGCGGTGCGCGAACTCGGGCTGCAAAAAGCAGTGGCGGGCCGCATGCAGACCCTGGGCGGCAAAGACACGCCTGCAGTCGTGGTGGACTATGCCCATACGCCGGACGCGCTGGAAAAAGTATTGAATACCTTGCGCGAGGTGACTGAACCTTCGGGCGGCAAGGTCATCTGTGTATTCGGTTGCGGCGGCGACCGCGACCGCGGAAAACGTCCGATGATGGGAACGGTGGCATCGAAATTCGCCGATGTCCGCATCATCACCAACGACAACCCGCGCAGCGAAGAGCCGCGCGAGATCATCAATGCCATCATCACGGGCATGCAGGGAGATTTTCAGGTGATCGAAGACCGTGCCAAGGCGATCACGTATGCCATCAACAAAGCGCAGGCCAACGATACCGTACTGCTTGCCGGCAAGGGACACGAGGATTACCAGGAGATCAAAGGAGAGCGCCAGCCGTTTTCCGACAGCGAAATTGCGCATCGTGTGCTGAGCATGTGGACGCCAGAGGAGCGCTGGATATGATGCTGCTCTCGCAAGCCGCCCAGGCAATACATGCGCAGCATAGCGGTGCCGACGTGTACTTTGTATCCGTATCCACCGACACGCGATCGATCGCGCAGGGCGATCTGTTTATCGCGCTCAAGGGAGAGAATTTCGACGGTGCCAAGTTTGTGGCCGATGCGCTGAAGAACGGTGCCGTGGGAGCGATGGTTAGCGTACAGGGCTATGAGCAGATTCGCGCTATCCTCAATCCCCAATCCCCAATCCTGGTAGTGGACGACACGCGCCTGGCTCTCGGTCGGCTCGCCGCGCACTGGCGGAAGCAGTTCAATATCCCTCTCGTTGCCATCACCGGCAGCAACGGCAAAACAACGGTGAAAGAGATGCTGGCGGCGATCTTGCGCGGCTATGCAGGCAGCGAAGAAAGTGTGTTGGCAACCCAGGGCAATTTCAACAACGATATCGGCATGCCGCTCACCCTGCTCAAACTGCGGGCGAATCACCGCTACGCGGTGATCGAGATGGGCATGAACCATCCGAAAGAGATCGATTACCTCACGCGCATAGCCCGGCCGGATGTGGCGCTGGTCAACAATGCAACCGGCGCGCATTTGCAAGGCCTGGGTTCCGTGGAAGGTGTGGCGCATGCCAAGGGTGAAATCTTCGCGGGGCTGGCTGATGGCGGTACGGCAGTGGTGAATGCCGACGATATCTATGCACCGTTGTGGCGCGGTCTTGCCGGAAAACACAGCGTGCTCGATTTTGCGCTGAAACGTCCGGCTGCGGTGCAGGGCAAATGGGCGGCTGGCAGCTATGGCGGAACCTTGCATGCACACACCCCGGCGGGCGAGCTGCGTGTCGCATTGCAGGTGCCGGGCGAGCACAACGCGCTCAATGCGTTGGCTGCGGCCACGGCGGCATTGGCGTTGAAAGTGCCCCTGACAAAGATCGTCGAGGCCCTGGAGAAATTCGGCGGAGTGGCCGGCCGGTTGCAACGCAAGCAGGCCTTGCAGGGCGCGATGCTGATCGACGATACCTACAACGCCAATCCTGCCTCCGTACATGCCGCGATCGAAGTACTGGCTCATGTATCGGGTAAGCGCATTCTGGTGCTGGGCGACATGGGTGAACTGGGAGAAAACGCGGCCCAGTTCCACCGGGAGATCGGCATCGCTGCCCGCGAACTCGGCATCCAGCAGCTGTTTGCGCTGGGCGAACTGAGCGAAGAGGCCGTGCGCGAATTCGGTACGGGTGCACGGCATTTCACCGGAATCGAGGCGCTGCATGTTGCTCTGGACAAGGAATTGGATACTCAAACCACCGTACTGGTGAAAGGCTCGCGCTTTATGAAGATGGAACGGGTAGTGCAACACCTTGCGCTGCAAAAGGAGGAATCATGCTGCTCGCATTAGCGCAATGGCTGGCACAGGATGTGCGCACGTTCAGCGTATTCAACTACATTACGCTGCGAGCAGTGATGGCGGCCATGACGGCGCTGTTTATCTCGTTCATGCTCGGGCCGTGGATGATCCGCAAGCTGACTGCACTGAAGATCGGCCAATCCGTGCGCACGGACGGACCGCAAACGCATCTGGTCAAAGCCGGCACGCCGACCATGGGCGGTGCGCTCATCCTGGCTTCGGTCGCGATCACCACTTTGCTGTGGGGCGATCTGCACAATGCCTACGTGTGGGTGGTATTGCTGACCACGCTTGGCGTCGGCGCCATCGGCTGGGTGGATGACTATCGCAAAGTGGTACACCGCAATCCGGATGGCTTGTCCGCAAGAGCCAAGATGTTCTGGCAATCACTCATTGCGCTGTCGGTCGGAATTTTCCTGTGGTCGCATGCGACATTGCCCGCACATACCGAACTCATCGTGCCTTTCTTCAAGCATCTGGTATTGCCGCTGGGTATGGTGGGTTTCATCGTGCTGGTCTATCTGGTTATCGTCGGCAGCAGCAATGCAGTGAATCTGACGGATGGCCTGGACGGTCTGGCCATCATGCCCACAGTCATGGTATCTGCAGCGCTTGCGATTTTTGCCTACGTTGCCGGCCATGCCGAATTCTCGAAATATCTGGGGGAGCCCTCGATTCCTGGCGCCGGTGAGCTGGCCGTCTTCTGCGCGGCGATCTCCGGCGCCGGACTGGCCTTTCTGTGGTTCAACGCCTACCCCGCCGAAGTATTCATGGGCGATGTGGGTGCGCTGGCACTGGGTGCGGCACTGGGCGCGGTGGCGATCATCATCCGCCAGGAACTGGTGCTGTTCATCATGGGCGGCGTGTTCGTGGTGGAAGCAGTGTCGGTGATGCTGCAGGTGTCTTACTTCAAATACACGAAAAAGAAATACGGAACCGGCAAGCGCATCCTGCTGATGGCTCCGTTGCACCATCATTTCGAGCAAAAAGGTTGGAAAGAAACGCAGGTTGTTGTCCGGTTCTGGATCATCACAATGCTGCTGGTGCTCATCGGTTTGGCTACGTTAAAACTCAGATAAAGAATGAATCAACTGCGCGGACAATCAGTGCTGGTGCTCGGTCTCGGTGAAACCGGGCTCTCGCTCGCGCGCTATCTGAGCGGGCAGGGTGCGCGCTTGCGTGTGGCTGACAGCCGCAATACCCCGCCCGGCGTCGCGATATTGCGCAGCGAGTTGCCGCATGCCGATGTGCAGTGCGGTCCGTTCAGCGACGAGTTGTTGCAGGGCATAGACCGAATCGCCATCAGTCCCGGTGTGCCGCTGGCCGAGCCGTTCGTGCAGCGCGCCATTGCGCGCGGCATTCCGGTCGAAGGCGATATCGAATTGCTGGCACAGCAAATCAATGTAACGAAACCGAAGCCCAAAGTCATTGCGATCACGGGTGCAAACGGCAAGACAACCGTCACCAGTATGGTCGGAGCAATGTGTGCGGCAGCCGGTCTGGATGCGCAGGTTGCAGGCAACATCTCGCCCGCAGTGCTGGATGCGTTGCGTGAACGTGGCGGCAAGCAACCGGCGATATGGGTGCTTGAGCTTTCCAGTTTTCAGCTTGAAACGACTTACACGCTGAACGCGGATGCCGCCGTGGTGCTTAACGTCACCGAAGATCACCTCGATCGCTACGATGGGATGGATAGTTATGCGGCGGCCAAGGCGCGCATCTTCCGCGGTAACGGCACTCAGATCGTGAATCGCGAAGACGCCCGCAGTGCGGCGATGCTGGTTGAAAAACGTGTGCAACTCAGTTTTGGGCTGAATCCGCCATCGGGTGCAGATGACTGGGGCATCAGTCGTGAAGGTACAACGGTCTGGTTGATGCAGGGTGCGCAAAAGATCCTGCGCGCCGACGAGTTGCAGGTCAGCGGATTGCACAATGTTGCGAATGCATTGGCGGCTCTGGCGTTGTGCCGTGAGCTCAATTTGCCGCTTGAACCGTTGTGCGCAGCGTTGCGCGCCTTCAAGGGATTGCCGCACCGTGTGGAGAAAGTCGCAGAAGTCGCGGGCATCACTTATTACGACGATTCCAAAGGAACCAATGTAGGCGCGACCGAAGCGGCACTGAAAGGTCTGGGCAAACCGGCGGTAGTCATTCTCGGCGGTGACGGCAAAGGGCAGGATTTCACACCGCTGAAAGATGCCGTGACAAAGCATGCGCGTGCCGCGGTGTTGATCGGGCGCGACGCGTTGCTGATCGAGCGGGCGCTGCAAGGTTGCGGCAAGCCGGTACTGAAAGCACGCGACATGGATGAAGCAGTTCGCCTCGCAACAGCGAATGCACTGCCCGGCGATGCAGTATTGATGTCACCGGCCTGCGCCAGCTTTGATATGTACAGGAGTTACCTGCATCGCGCCGAAGTATTCATCGCGGCAGTGAAGAAACTGGAAACGGGGGCGGCATGTTCGACACAACACTGAACGCTCCCCGTCGCAATGTGGCGGAATACGACAACGTGTTGACCTGGATCGTCACTGCATTGCTTGCCATCGGTTTGGTGATGGTCTACTCGGCGTCGATCGCGACCGCGGAAGCCGGCAAGTACACCAACTACCAGCCGACATACTATCTGGTGCGTCATGCCATCTTCATTCTGGCCGGTGTCGTGGCGGGTGTGGTCGCATTCCAGGTCCCGACGCAGATATGGCAGAAGTATGCGCCGTATCTGTTCCTGGTCGGCGTGGTGCTGCTGCTGTTGGTATTGATCCCCGGCGTCGGCAAGTCGGTCAACGGCAGCCGCCGCTGGCTGTCGCTGGTTGTGGTCAATCTGCAACCGTCGGAGCTGATGAAACTCTTCGCTGTCCTGTATGCGGCGGATTACGCCGTGCGTAAAGGCGCGGTGAAGGATCACCTGCTGCAACCCTTCCTGCCGATGTTCGGCGTGATGGCACTGGTTGGCGCGCTGCTGCTGCTGGAGCCGGACATGGGTGCCTTTGTGGTGATCTGTGCGATCGCGATGGGCACGCTGTGGCTGGGCGGTTTCAACCTCAAGATATTCGGCGGGTTGCTGCTGCTGCTGCCACTCGCGTTCGCGGCACTGATCCTCTCGTCACCCTATCGCATGCAGCGCGTCATCGGCTTCATGGATCCGTGGTCCGATCCGTTCGGCAAGGGCTATCAGCTCAGCCACGCACTAATCGCGTTCGGGCGCGGCGAATGGTTGGGCGTCGGTCTCGGCGGCAGCGTGGAGAAATTATTTTACCTGCCGGAAGCCCATACCGACTTCCTGCTCGCCGTGACTGCGGAAGAACTGGGCTTGGTCGGCGTAAGCGCGGTCATCCTGCTGTTCGGCTGGCTCATCGTGCGCGCCTTCACGATCGGCCGTCAGGCGGCGATGTCGGAACGCCTGTTTGCGGCGCTGGTGGCGCAGGGCGTAGCAGTGTGGCTGGGTGTGCAGGCGATGATCAACATCGGCGTGAACATGGGCGTGCTGCCGACCAAGGGCTTGACCCTGCCGTTCCTGAGCTTCGGTGGCAGCGGTGTGGTGGTGAACTGTGTGGCGGTCGCGGTATTGCTGCGGATTGATTACGAGAACCGGCGAGTGGCACGGGGACTTCCAATATGAGCAGAACCATCCTCATCATGGCAGGTGGAACCGGCGGGCACATTTACCCGGGCCTTGCCGTCGCCGACGCGCTGCGTACACAGGGCTGGAACGTGGTTTGGCTGGGCGCACCGAACAGTATGGAAGCGGAACTGGTGCCCAAACACGGCTATCCGGTGGCGTGGGTGAATTTTACCGGTGTGCGCGGCAAAGGCATGTTGCGTCTGCTCGCGCTGCCCTTCACCCTGCTGCGCGCGCTGGGCCAAAGCGCGGTTGCGATCTTCAGCTATCGCCCCGATGTGGTGTTGGGTATGGGCGGATATATCACCATGCCGGGCGGTTTGATGGCGGCGATGTTGCGTCGGCCATTGGTCATTCATGAACAGAACTCGATTGCGGGCATGAGCAACAAAGTGCTGGCAAAACTGGCTGCACGCGTGCTGAGCGGATTTCCCGACGTACTGAAACGTACCGAATGGTGCGGCAATCCGGTGCGTGCCGATATTGCTGCATTGCCTGAGCCGAAAGAGCGCTACGCAACACGCAGTGGCAAATTGAATGTGCTGGTAGTGGGCGGAAGCCTGGGGGCGCGAGCGCTCAACGAAGCAATGCCGAAAGCGCTTGCGCTGATGAACGAGCAAGACCGCCCGAATGTGGTGCACCAGACCGGCAAGAAAAACCTGGAAACAGTGCAGCAACTTTACAAGCAGGCAGGCGCAAAAGCGGATATCCGCCCGTTTCTCGACGATATGGCGACCCAGTATGCACATGCGGATGTGCTGATCTGTCGTGCTGGTGCATTGACCATTGCCGAGCTGGCAGCTGCCGGGGTGGCAAGCGTGCTGATTCCGCTGCCGATCGCAGTGGATGATCATCAAACGCATAACGCGCGCTTCCTGAGTGAACGGGGAGCGGCTGTGTTGCTGCCGCAAAAGGAATTGAGTGGGGAAAAGCTGGCGCAATTGTTGCGCGGATTTGATCGGGAAAAACTGCTGGTGATGGCGCAAGCCGCGCGCAATCAGGCCAAGCCTGAGGCCACGCAGACGGTCGCGAAAGTTTGCGCAGAATTGGTTGCAGCATGAGCAGAGAACAGGATTTTCGTATGCAGGATGCAAGCGTCCGTGATTGTCGCATTGCCGAAAAAAGGTGATGCGGAGTGGGCGCGAAAAGGAATGAGGCAACTGGCATGAAACATAAAATCAAACATATTCACTTTGTCGGTATCGGCGGTTCCGGTATGAACGGTATCGCCGAGGTGCTGCTCAACCTGGGATTCAGGGTGAGCGGTTCCGATCTTGCCGACAGCGCGGTTACGCAACGTTTACAGACCCTGGGTGCGATCATTCATCATGGGCACGATGCAAAGAATTTGCGCAATGCCGATGCGGTCGTGGTATCCACTGCAGTGAAAGCGGACAACCCGGAAGTGCTGGCGGCACGCGAACAGCACATTCCAGTCGTGCCGCGCGCCGTGATGCTGGCGGAATTGATGCGGCTGCGTCAGGGTATTGCGGTAGCTGGAACACATGGCAAGACCACCACCACATCGCTGGTGACCAGCGTGTTGGCGAAAGGCGGGTACGACCCGACCTTCGTCATCGGCGGGCGTCTCAACAGCAGCGGTGCAAACGCGCGGCTGGGCACGGGCGAATTCATTGTCGCCGAAGCGGACGAGTCCGATGCATCCTTTTTATATCTCACTCCGATCCTTGCCGTGATCACCAACATCGATGCCGACCACATGGAGACTTACGGCCACGACTTCAACAAGTTGAAGCAGGCTTTCATCGATTTTGTCGAGCGCCTTCCATTCTACGGACGCGCCATCCTGTGTTCGGATGACGAGAACGTGCGCGATATCCTGCCGCGTATCAGCAAGCCTATCACCACCTACGGTCAGGGCGAGGAAGCGCAGATACGCGCCGTGAACGTGCGGCATGAGGCTGGCCGGATGCGCTTCACCGCGCAATGCCGCCACGACGAAAAATGCCTGTTCGAGGGCAAGCCGCTTGATCTCGACATCTCGCTCAATCTGGCGGGTATGCACAACGTACTTAACGCGCTGGCGGCTATTGCGGTCGGTCTGGAGGTTGGTGTTGCGCCAGCAGCGATCGTTGCGGCACTGGCCGAATTCGAAGGTGTGGGTCGGCGCATGCAGCGCTATGGCGAGATACCGCTGGCGTCCGGCGGCTCGTTCACTTTGATCGACGACTATGGTCATCATCCGGTGGAAATGAAGGCGACGCTGGCAGCTGTGCGCGGCGCATTTCCCGGCAAGCGATTGTTGCTGGCCTTCCAGCCGCACCGTTTCACGCGTACGCGCGACCTGTTCGAAGATTTCGTCAAGGTGTTGTCCGGCGTGGATGCGCTTGCCCTGGCCGACATTTATGCGGCAGGCGAAGCGCCTATCGTCGCCGCAGACGGGCGCGCCCTGATGCATGCCCTGCGCGTAGTGGGGCAGAGCGAAGCGGTGTTCGTCGAGAACATCGCCGATATGCCGCAGACCATTTTGCAGATGGCACGTGCAGGCGATGTGGTACTGACCATGGGTGCAGGCTCTATCGGCGGCGTGCCGGGCTTGGTGAAGCAGTTGGCGCAAAAATGAACATGAGCGAACCGACACAATTCAGTGCGACAGGATTGCGCGGAGAGATGTTCCGCGACGAGCCCATGTCGCGTCACGTGAGCTGGCGTGCCGGAGGTGCAGCGCAGCGTGTGTACCAGCCGGCCGATCTCGCCGACTTGCAGCATTTTTTGCGGCAAACGCCGGCAGACGAGTCGCTGATCGCAGTGGGTCTCGGCAGCAATTTGCTCGTGCGCGACGGCGGATTCCGCGGCACGGTGTTGCTGATGGTGGGTGCCCTGACAGAGTTGCGCATGGATGGCCAATACATCTACGCACAGGCGGGTGTGCCTGGGGCGAAGTTGGCGCGTTTTGCAGCATCCAACAATTTGTGCGGCGGGGAATTTTTCGTCGGAATACCCGGAACCGTGGGCGGCATGCTTGCAATGAATGCGGGATGTTACGGCGGTGAAACCTGGCAGAAAGTGCAGCGCGTACAGGTGCTGACGCGTCACGGTGAGCTGCTGGAACGTACACCGCAGGAATATGAGATCGGTTATCGGCACGTAAAGAGGATTCAGGATTCAGGATTCATGATACGGGATGGGGTTCGGAGTGCGGAGGGTGTTACTGAATCCTGTATCCCGCATCCCGAGGCCTGCGATGAATTTTTCGTTGGTGCATGGCTAAAACTGGAAACAGGTGACGTGGAAGCCGCACGCAAAGAGATCAAGACATTGATGGAGAAACGCAGCGCCAGCCAGCCCCTGCAGTTGCCGAATGCGGGCTCGGTATTCCGCAATCCGCCGGGCAGACATGCGGCGAAATTGATCGAGGAATGCGGACTGAAAGGCAAGCGCGTCGGCGGCGCACAGGTGTCGGAGAAGCATGCCAACTTCATCGTGAACGTGGACAAAGCGACCGCAACGGATATCGAGAACCTGATCGAGGAAGTACGGGCAGAAGTTGAATCAAAGACCGGGGTGCAACTGCATCCCGAAGTAAGGATCATCGGAGAGCGAGCTTGAAGAATTTTGGAAAAGTGGCCGTGCTGTTCGGCGGGCGTTCCGCTGAGCGCGAAGTATCGTTGAAGAGCGGTACGGCGGTGTTGGCCGCATTGCAGAGGAGCGGAGTGGACGCGCATGGATTCGATCCCGAGACACGGGATCTGCATGCCTTGCGGGATGAGAATTTCAACCGCGTGTTCATCGCCCTGCACGGTCGCTTCGGCGAAGACGGAACGGTGCAGGGCGCGCTGGAGTTGATGAACATCCCCTATACCGGCAGCGGTGTGCTGGCTTCGGCACTCGCGATGGACAAATGGCGCACCAAGCTGGTGTGGCAGGCCGCAGGCTTGCCGATTCCCGATTACGAAATGCTCACCGAGAGCAGCGACTGGAACGGTGTGGTGCAACGTCTCGGTTTGCCGCTGTTTGTGAAGCCCGCAAACGAAGGATCGAGCGTGGGTATCACCAAAGTGAAGCGTGCCGAAGATTTGCAGGCTGCTTATGCGGAAGCGGCCAAATACGACAGCCTGGTACTTGCCGAGCGCTTCATCGGGGGCGGTGAGTACACGGTTGCGATTTTGAACGGTCGTGCGCTGCCGGTCATCAAGATTGAGCCTGCGAATGAGTTCTACGACTACGAGGCCAAATATCTGCGCGACGACACTCGTTATTTGTGTCCGTGCGGTCTGACTGCGGAACAAGAGAGCGAGATGCAGCACCTTGCCCAGCTGGCATTTGCGCTTATCGGCGGGCAGGGTTGGGGGCGCGTGGACTTCCTGCGCGGCGAGGACGGCAAAGCCTATCTGCTGGAGGCGAACACATCGCCAGGTATGACCGACCACAGTCTGGTGCCGATGGCGGCACGACAGGCAGGCATAGATTTTGAGCAGTTGGTGATCCGGATACTGGAGGGGGCGCATGTGGGATAACACGCCACTGCTGCGCGGCATCGCGAACGTGCTGTTCGGTGCCAG